>Ga0070740_10000822_pt1 | contig 52358 bp, 44 predicted proteins | sample Coa_R2_FD_67286 | JGI IMG/M metagenome (GOLD analysis project Ga0070740, IMG submission 67286) | Surface soil microbial communities from Centralia Pennsylvania, which are recovering from an underground coalmine fire - Coalmine... | ecosystem: Environmental > Terrestrial > Soil > Unclassified ... | reverse complement strand
AATCCAGACCAGGCAGAAATCAGCGGACCAGGTGAAATGTCCGGTCCCAACGAGCGTCCTCTGGCAGGTGGACGAGCGTGTACAGCAGACGCTCCAGTCTATCATCCGAGGCGGCGGTCTCCTCGCGCTGCACAGACCAGTAGATGAGGAAGGGGCGTCCGATGATGTTCTCGCGCGGCACGAAACCCCAGTATCGGCTGTCGAGGCTTTCGTCGCGGTTGTCTCCCAGAACGAAGAAGTGGCCGGGCGGCACGACGATCTCCCCGTTGTGCAGCACGTTGTGCATCTCTACCCACCAGCTCGAGTTCACCTCAGGACTGATGTAATTCCCGGAAGGGAAATTGTCGCGATAGGAATCAAACTGCCGGCTCTTATGAATGGCGAATGCGGCGTCATCCAGCGCTTTGCCGTTGACGAAGACCTTTCCGCGGAACAAGTGCACACGATCGCCCGGCACTCCAACAACACGCTTCACGAAATGCTGCTGCGGATGGACGGGGTAACGAAAGACGATGATGTCGCCGCGATGGATCGGCGTGTACGGCATAAGCCAATTCCAGATACCGCCTTCGCCGTAGTGAACCTTATCGACGAGCAGGTAATCGCCGATCAGCAAAGTATTTTCCATTGATTCCGATGGAATCTGGAAGGCTTGAGCGAGGAACGTGATGACGAAGACCGCCAGTACAACCGTGGAGCAGAGCCACTGGATACCGCCCATCCAGTCATCGACTTCCTTTCTGCCGCGCTTTTTTGGCCTCTTTTCTGCGATCCCGGCGGGAACCTGAGGCTGACTTACTTCACTCCCAGACAGGTCTGAGCCGTTCGATCCCACCGCCGGAGCGCTATTCACCTCAGTGTCCGCCAAATCCCTGCTCGCGGCAGCCTCGGTAAACGGCTCGACCGGAAGATCGGTGTGCTCATTCATGCAGATTCTTCATGCAGACTCAGCCGGAACTGGTTGCTGCGACCGCAGATACTCAAGCGCCACTCGTGCGGCCTGCTGCTCGGCTTTCTTCTTAGTGGAGTCCTCACCCGACGCGACGTAAATCGGCTCTTCGGCTCCCTGCTCCTGGATACGCACCTGCATCGTGAACAGTTTCCGATGTTCGGGGCCGCTCTCGCTGACCACGGAATACACCGGTTGCGCCAATCCTTTCGCCTGGACCCACTCCTGCAGAGCGGATTTGAAGTCGGTAAAGTGCTCGTCCACATTAGGACTAGACTCCAATCGCTTCAATTCCGGCTCTAAAACTGTGTTGATAATTACCCTTTTTGCCGGCTCCATGCCGCCATCGAGATAGACGGCAGCAATCAGAGCCTCTAAGGCATCGGCCAGAAGAGCTGGTTTTGATCGTCCGCCGCTGTGCTCTTCCCCGCGTCCCAGCAGAAGATAGCGGCCTAGGTGCAGAGCTCGCGCAACTTTTACGAGATGTCTGGCACTCACGAGATGTGCCCGCATCTTCGATAGGCGCCCTTCGCGGCAGTGTGGAAAGCGCTGAAAGAGCAGTTCGCTCGTCACCAGGCCCAGAACAGCGTCACCCAAGAACTCAAATTGTTCATTATCGGCAGAGGGTGAACGTTCGGTTTCCGGAGGCTCTCCACCTTCGACAATGGCTTTCATCTCCATCTCATGAGCTAGAGAGCTGTGAGTTAGGGCTTGGCGGAGCAGGTCTGGATTGGAAAACTTGTGGCCTAACGCCGATTCGAGCTGGGAAAAGTCGTCGGGTTTCATCAGCGCAGACAGGCCACAATCCTTATTATTTAGGAGATGAACTTCCCTGAGGCTGGGTTGGGGCAGCCTCGGTGGATGCGGGACCCTGCAATTTCGACAGTCGATCCACTTCCTGCTTGGCCAGCATCGCCACCGGAGAGTTCGCGGGAGAGCTTTCCACTGCCTTATTTGCGGAAGTCAGCGCGTCAGAATACTGCTTTAAGTGGTCCTGCGCGAGCGCGAGGCGCAGATAAGTGAGCGGTTCCACCTGCCCTGGGGTGCTCAAGCTGATCGATTGCTGGAACTCTTGGACGGCCGCGGCGTCGTTTTTGCGGTTCAGATCGACCATTCCCAGCGCCGAGTGCGCCATTGAGAGCAGCATTTTTTCCGCGGACTCGATCTGCTGCGCAGTCGCATTTGCCGGTACCATAAGATCGGTTTTTGTGGTCTCGAGCGCTTTTTGCGCGTACTTCACCGCCTCATCGTAGCGCTCTTCGCGATCCAGATCGCCCTCCCGCGTACGTTCGGCGAGCACGGTGGCAGCCATCACAAGAGCAACCGGATCGTTCGGCTCGTAGGTCAGGACCTTGCGCGCCATCTCCAGCGTTTTATCGGAATCGTTCGCCTGCTGATAGCGGCGCATGATGTTCGAGTAGAGCAGTCCTCGCAGGTCGCTCTGGTTGTATTTGGTAGCGAAGTCATCGGCCGCTTTTTCCGCGGCCGCGGTATCCGGATTGCTGGCCGCAGCGTTGTACGCCGCAAATTCGTCTGCCGTCTTGGCCGACGGAGGCGCTTTATGCGGTGGCAGCGATGGACCTTGAGGCGCAGGCGTGGCCGAGGGAGTCTGGGACGGATTCTGCGCCGGCGAAGAAGTTGTCGCGGGCGCCGAAGCAGCCGGCGGCTGTGTCGATTGCGGCGCTGTCCCAGTCTGGGAAAGAGCGCTCCCCGTGAGAGCGATTGCGCATGAGAAAACGATTAGGCCGCTTCTGCGGATCAAAGAATATGAATTCATCGTCAGATCAAGAATATTACTTGTTCTTCGGAGGCTCGTAAGGCTTTTGCAGTCCGCGCTCGGCGGCCGCCAGCGTGTCTGGTGCCTTGTCTCCTGTGTTTAGCGCAGCGTTGTAGTGCTTCAACGCATCCTCGCGATCTTCCCGGATGTCGAAAATGCGCGCGAGATAGATATGCGACCACGCCAGCATGCGCGGATCGGTTGCAAGCTGCAGCGTCTTTTGGAAATTGTCGATCGCGTCCTGCATGTGTCCCTGCATCGACGAAGCGCGCGCCAGGATGAACGCTGCGCGTCCCTGATCGCCCGCGCCGCTGCTGATTGCATTCTCCGCAATCTCCTGCGCCGATTTCGGATCGCCGGCCGCGAGACTCTCCTCGGCCGCGTCGAGCGTGTCGCCCTGTGGACGAATCGTTGCTCGAATCAAGTCAGGCGCGCCTTGCTGCGCAAACTTCACTTCGCGCGCGCGCTTCTCCTCGCGACCGAGCGTCAGGCTGAGGTTGGTCAGCATGGGACCAAACGCTTGCTCAAATCCGACTTCGCCTTTTTCGAAGTCCGCGAATTGCTCGTAGAAGTAATGCGTGAGGATGAATCCCTGCTGCATGGCCTCCTCGACCTCATGCATGCGGACCGCCTCAATCCTCTTCTCGCGTTCTTTCTTGTCCTCATTTGGAACGCGAATCGTCGGCTCGGTACGAATCTCGACTGCACGAATTACCGACTCAGTCACCAGCAACGCGATGTCGGTTTTGAATTTCTCGTCAAGCGGAGCGTTCTGCACGGTCTGCAGCAGCGGCTTCAGCGGCTGCATGCGAGCGAACCTCTTTAGCACGAGCGGATCAAGGACATAATGAAGATATGTGTGCCGCACCGGCGCCATCTTCAGAGTGCCTTGATCGGGCGCCATCAGCATCATGTAGTTCACGCCGTAGTTGCGCGAGTTGATCTCTCCCGGCGCGACCAGCGGCTCGATATATAGAGAAAAGCTGCGAGTGACCGGCCCGTTCGTCGGGATACGCAGATAGCTGTCGGTAGTCAGAATCATCTGCGCCACCTCGTCATGGAAGCGATCTACGTATGCCTCGTACTGCGGCCGATATTTCTTCCAGACATCGTGCAGGTGGGCCGCGTCGTAGAACTTCTGCAGCACCGGCAGGTATCCGAGGACGTTCTGCGAATCCGGCGGCAGGTCCGATTCCCGAATCGTGGTTTTGAACTGCGGCGGCTCGCTGGTGTAGAAGGCCAGAGAAACGTACTGCGAGATATTATGCGCCGCATCCGGCGCCGGATGATCGTGGATAAAGGCGCAAAGCTGCTTGCGCTCGAACTGCGCATCTTCGGAAGCAGCAACGGCGCGAATCACATCGGCGCGGATCTGGTTGCGCACCGGATCGGATGATGCAAGCTCCTGGTCATAGCCGCATGAATTCAATCCGGCAAAGAATGAGAAGAAAGTCTCGCTCACGTCCAGCGTGATCTTGTTTGCTGCAGGCTCAGCCACGCGAGATGCGGCGGGAGCCGCAGATGTCTGCTGCGCAAAGAGACCCAATGAAGAAACCAGCAGAGTCGCCAGAACCGCAGACGATCGGCGGAGAAAAAGCAGACCCAGAAACAGCCTCCTAAACGCTTGGACGGGGAATGTCCAATTTTACCGCAGCGCTATCAAGACCGAGATAACTACGGTCCTTAGAAAGTGTGGCAACTTCTCCTGTGCGCGGATGTTGCCCTTATGTTTCGGTACCTATCGAAGGGCACATCTGGTCTTGGGTGCTCAAAAATGTCAACCATTCATGCGTAAGCGGAGGCCGAAGCATGGGCAAGAGTGTGCCCCTTCGAGGCGGCAGGCAGGCCCCATATATCCCTCCAAAAACGGAACGGGAGTTCATATCGAGTGCGCTCGGCTCCATCGGAAAATAGTTGTGTGCCATTTGTCGAAGACGGGGCCTTTTTCGAATTAGAGCCAGTCTAAATCCTACTTCGAGTGTGTGCGGGTCTGCCGTTCCAGAATCTGGCCATTCTGATCAAAGAAGCGTTACAAAAAATGTCCTTTTCGAGCAGCTTCACTGGGCATTGGAACGATTCCCCGGGACGAGAGGCGGGGTTCCTGACCCGGATCGTGCAGCTCCATTTCGTTTTCCATCCTTCCCCAACTCTCCCAGGGCGTCGAGGCATTCCTCGGTCGATCAGACAATTTCTGGAGATTGCCGGTTTTTCGTGATTAGCGGGTCAGAATTACTTCAGGTGGAAATTGTTCGAGACCCACAAGTCCGCCGCCCTTGCGAACAAACTCCTCAGCCCCAGATGAAAGCCAATACGGTCTGACACCCGGCTTTATTTTTTTACTGATGCCTTTCGCCAATGCAGCGATCGCGTAGTAATAAGCAACAAACTCGCAAGATGGTTTCTCGCGTATCCCGGACAGGGTATTTTCATACCAAGGATACAAACTAAGAAAGGAAGAAGAAAGATATCTATTTGTATTCTCCCCCAGCGCAGAGCCCAGGAAGAACTGAACAGTGGGGCCTCCAACTCGAGGTGCTACATAGAAAAAACTCTCTGGGCCTTTTTCTATACGACGCAATTGAAGCGGAGATCTTGTCAGTCGCGGATTTAAAAGAAAAAATAATCTCGTTTGCTTATGCGCATCAAGAAAATCCTTTTCCGTCGATATGATAGTAAGCTCTTCGGACCGGTAACGCAGATCCGGCACCAGCTCTGAGCCGAGTTCGAGCACTTGCCTAGTGAGCCATCGTTGCTCCTCATCGATCAGGAAGAAGTCAATTTCTGGCAAAAAGCCCTCCTCGTCGAATCACGGCGCGTACTCTCACAGTATCAGACACACTGAGGACAGGGTTGGGGCTTTGGAGATAGTGGGACGCTCTTATGCGTATCATATTCCTCTTGTCGCTGCTTATGTCGCTTGCTACCCGGCCTTCGTTCTACCTCAACAATGCTTTTGGTTTTTCCATCCGCACCAACGACCTGGACATCTGGTCGTCGATTGGAATCTATACCCTGCACTTTCTGACCTTCCAAGACTGTTTCGCCCGGCCCAGCTTCGGCTCGCGCCTTGTCTGCCTCTTCCTTCACCTTCTTCTGATGGTCTGGGGCACCTTTTTGTCCCCAAGGGTTCCGCAATGATCGTAGGCCGTTGACAATTGACTCTGCAGCACTATCTAACATTCCATTTGCGGCTGACGCGGCGTCACGAACAGCTTGTTGACCTTGGGGAGAAGTTATATAAGCACCCAGCAAGTACAGCCCCGCAACAGTTCCCTCTACTATGCACGCATCTTCGAGGCAATGCCCATCCACATCGGTGTTTCCTACTGGATTGTTGCGAACATACCCGTAGAGATTTAGCGATTGCGGATCCCCGTATTCTGCATACGGAACTGCGGTGGGCTTTTCCGCCCAGTCGGGCGTCATGAAGCGGCCTATCGCGGAGGAAAAATATCTCGCTCCGAAATAATCGAGTCCGTTTCCATTGCCAGAGGTCTCGGCATCACGTTCTTTACCGGCGAAGTGAGTCGGTCCGGGATTGGGCGTCGAGGAGCCTTCGCCAAACGGAAGGCTGGTCCACATCGAATAAACCCCGCCACTGACTGTCGAGCGGAGACGTTCCGTCCCTAACCAATCTGAGTGTGTGAAGTATGTTGTGCCATTCGCATACAAAGGACACCTTGATTCAAACCAGAGTCGAACAACGGGCCGAGGGCAGACGCTGGACCGGAGGATCTTTCACCGACTCGGTTGGAAGGTGCCTTCAGGACAGGATGCCGCGAACAACGAGGCGAGAACTTACTTTTGTCCTTCTTACTCATGCAAGTTACCGAGGTACATCGTCCTAAAGGACAGTGGGTACATTTACTACATTCCAAACTCTAGTTACTTATTAAGTGATAAACGTTTTCCAGTCGAATCAAGGCGATACAGAGAATTATTAGAATTCTCTAAGAATTTGCTTTCATTGTGCGAAATGGTAGGGCTCTCCCAATGCCGCCAAACCGCCACGCGCCGTGTGCGCTTCGTCGCAAGGCTGGACCGTGTGTTTGAGTTCCGAAACTCGCAGAGAGCACGGACGATGAGACAACAGTAGTCATTCCCGATTGGGAATACTAAGCGGTTTGGTAAGCGCGTTCGCTGTGCGGAGCGGCGCTGAACAGGGAGTCGGTTGCTGTCGATAGTGCGGCGAAATCGCGGGGGCCGCGACCTGCTGGTGGCGCGTTCGGATGATTACGGCAATGTGCGGAACGATGGCGCACTTCGCGGACAGCCTCCGACAAGCTACTTCAGGCTGTTTCCGATTTGCCGACTTGCTAGGCTGCCCCGACTTGCCCGGTTTGCCTGTTCCGATTTGCCTCCCCCGACTCCCTTCCCCTTGCTAACCGAGAGGAGTAGCATGCGTCTAATCTCGGTAACCGAGGAGAACATCCTTGAGCAAACCTTCCGATTTGGTCCAGGGCACGCTTGATCTGCTGCTGCTAAAAATTCTGGCGCTGGAACCGCTGCATGGATGGGCGATCAGCCAGCGGCTCACGCAAATTTCCGGCGATGTGCTCCAGGTGAGCGATGGATCGCTTTATCCGGCGCTGCACAAGCTGGAGCAGGAAGGCTGGATCAAATCGGAATGGAAGCCTAGCGAGAACAATCGTCGCGCCAAATTCTATTCGTTGACTCGCCTTGGCCGGCGTCAGCTCGAAAAGGAAACCGCCAACTGGAATCGGCTCTCATCGGCGATATCGCACGTCGTCCAGCTTCGGGAGGCCTGAAATGGGACTGGAACACTGGCTCTACAAACTGCCCCTGCGATTGCGTTCGCTCTTCCGCCGATCTCGAGTCGAGCAGGAGCTGCGCGAAGAATTTGAGTATCACCTCCAACGCAAGATCGAGCACCTCAGATCCCAAGGACTTCCTGAGAACGAAGCCCGCAACGCAGCCTTGCGCGCGATGCAAGGGATGGAGCAGCAAAAAGAAAAATGTCGGGAAGCGCGCGGCGTGAGCTGGATCGAAGACCTGGTCAGCGACCTGCATTACGCTTTGCGCGCCTTCCGCAAGCATCCGTCTTTGGCTCTGGTAATAACCACTTCCCTCGCGCTTGGCATCGGCGCGAACACTGCAATCTTCAGCCTGATCAATGCCGTGAGTCTGAAGATGCTGCCGGTACACGAACCCGGGCGCCTCATGCTGCTGAACTGGTCGGCGAAGGACTGGCCTCAGGAATTTATCGACAGTCTCGAAGGCAACGGCGGAAAGGATGCCGGCGGGATCATGTCGAGCACGTCGTTCTCTGCGGACGACTACGCCGAACTCAAGAAGGAGAACGATGTCTTCGATCCAACCTTTGCCTATGCCGCAAACGATTCCAACGTCAACATAGCCGTGAACGGCGCAGCCGAGTCTGCCCATCTTCAAGCCGTCTCAGGAGATTTCTTCGCGGGCCTCGGCGTCACTCCCATTCTGGGCCGAGTGTTACTGCCCAGCGACGACTCAGCGTCGCCCTCATCCGTTGCGGTTGTCTCCTACAACTTCTGGCGCAAGCACTTCGGTAGCGATACCAACGTCGATGGCAAGACCATTACGATGAATGGGCAGCCGATCACGATTCTCGGCGTAGCTCCTCCGGAATTCTTCGGCATTCTCCCGGGCAATCCGGTGGATATTTACATTCCACTAGGCCTCTATCGAGACGAGTGGACGCGCATCTACGATGACGAACTGAAGTCGCCGAAGACCTGGTGGCTGCAGGTGATCGGCCGATTGAAACCGGGAGTCAGCAAAGAGTCCGCCCGCGCGGAATTGCAAGTAATCTTCGACCGGACACTTAGAGCCAGGGCGCAGACAGCAGCCAACGCGGAAATTCCCCAGATAGGACTCACTCCAGCAGGGCGCGGCCTGAACGAGCTGCGTCGAAAATTCTCCACGTCGCTCTTCCTGCTGATGGGCATGGTCGGTCTGGTATTGCTGATCGCATGCGCGAACGTTGCCGGTCTGCTGATGGCTCGGGCGTCCGCGCGTCAGAAGGAGATCGCGGTACGCCTAAGTCTCGGAGCTTCGCGCGGACGCATCATCCGCCAGCTTCTCGCCGAAAGTGTTCTGCTGGGGATTGCGGGTGGATTAGCCGGGCTCGCGGTCTCCATTTGGGCAAGTTCAGCCTTGGTACGCCTGCTCGGCTCCGGACGAAATCCGCTCAACCTCTCTGCTGGAATCGACTGGCACGTGCTTGCCTTCACGGCAGTCGTCTCCATTCTCAGCGGAATTGTCTTCGGATTAGCGCCTGCACTCGCAGTGACCCGTGTGAGTGTCGCTCCCGCTTTGAAAGATACCCGCATGCAGGCGTCATTAGCGGGAGGAAGGTTCCGAATCGGGAAAGCTCTGGTGGGCGGACAGGTTGCGCTTTCGCTGCTGCTGCTCGTCGCCTCCGGACTGCTGCTGCGCACCCTCAATCGTCTGCAGCATGTGAGCCTCGGCTTCGACCAGCATGCACTGCTCACCTTCGAGGTTCGTCCTGGACTGAATGGATATAAAGATCAGCGGCTGATCGACTACTACCAGGAGCTGCAGCGCCGGCTGCAATCTCTCCCCGGAGTACGATCGGTAACTCTCGCCCAGCATGGCCCGATCGATTCGGGTTACACCACGAACTCTCCGCAAATTCCCGGCTACACCGCGGCTGGACAATCGGTGGATGTGTACCGCCACATGGTTGGTCCCGATTACTTCAGGACGCTCAACATCCCCATCGTTCTGGGCAGAGCAATCGGCGAGCAGGACACGCCTAGCGCCGCGAAGGCAGCGGTCGTGAATGAGGCGGTGGTGCGCCGGTACTTCCACGGCGACAATCCCATTGGCAAGCATCTGGTCTATGGACGTAGCAACAACCTCGTACCCTACGAGATCGTTGGCGTTGCCCGCGATGTGAAATACGGCAGTCTGCGCAGCGATCCGCCGCCAACCGCGTATTGGTCGTATCAGCAATCAAAACTCGTCTCCGCACAGATGGTCTTCTTCGTGCGCACCCAGGGAGACCCACAATCCATTTCCAATTCGGTACGGCAGATATGCCTCGATCTCGACAAAGGCGTCCCGGTGGTTCGTATGAAGACAGAAGAAGAGGTAGTCGAAGGTTCCCTGCTGCTGGAGCGAACCTTCGCGCTCCTGAGCGGCGCCTTCGCCGCCCTGGCTCTGCTGCTGGCCTGCGTGGGTCTCTACGGCACCATCGGCTACTCGGTAACGCGAAGAACCGCAGAGATCGGCGTGCGCATGGCTCTTGGCGCCGAACGCGGACGCATCCTGCTCATGGTGCTCACCGAAGTCTCATTCCTGGTGATTGCGGGAATCGCAGTTGGCCTCCCACTGGCGTGGGTAGCAGCAAGACTGCTCAGCCATCAGCTATACGAGTTATCGCCACACGATCCAATAACCATCGCCGCATCGGTTGCCGCCATCATCGCCATTACCCTGCTCGCCGGATATGCGCCGGCCCGCCGCGCATCGAAAGTCGATCCCATGGTGGCGCTGCGATATGAATGAAGGAGTGAATTCCAACGTTGGCACCGCCCTCGCCGCTCAGAACCACCTGCGGTAGCGGGTGGTGCAGTTGCTTTTGGTTCCACCTGCGCTAGCGGTGGTGCAGTTGGTTTTGCAGTTGCTGGGTTAATTGGCCATTGGCTGTTGGTCGCCGTCCAGCCGGCTAAGAGCAACTGACAAAACAGCGAAAACCAACACCAAAACCAAAAGCACCACCCGCTACCGCAGGTGGTTCTGTTAGACTGCCTGGCCGTGGCCGAGAGCGTGCCGTTGGCTTACCTGATCACGTTTCGTTCTTATGGGACGTGGTTGCATGGTGATCCGCGCGGATCAGTCGATCGATTTCACAATCAGTACGGTGAGCCAGTCTTTCGACCCAACGCTGCTCGTCTTGCTCAAACCGAGGTCCGGCTCAAGAGAGTCCCTGTTGTGCTCACGGCGGCACAACGCCAGTGCGTAGAACGAGCGATCCGCGAAACGAGTGATGTCCGGAACTGGCTTCTGCGCGCGCTGAACGTAAGGACGAACCACGTTCACGCCGTCATTTCTGCGGACGTGCGTCCCGATTTGGTCCTGAATGCGTTGAAAGCAAACGCAACCCGCCAACTGCGCCAAGAGGGTTGTTGGGAGGATTCGCGTAGTCCGTGGTCCGACGGAGGAAGCAGGCGCTACCTATGGACCGAAGCAGGTCTGCAACGCGCCATCGACTACGTCATCAATGGTCAGGATGGCGAGGTACCCGGAAGCTGGTGAGGGGAACAACGACACGTCGGGCGCCCAATTCCTCGACATCCAGAGCAGCGTATCAATATGGAAAGGGGCACCCCTCTTACCTGACATCGAAGGGGTTGCCCTCAGGATGCCAATTTCCATCAGCGCTGCCGTAGGGACTTGCGACGACGACATGATACCCATCTGGATCTCGCATCCAGCATTCCCAGTGATTTGGGCCGCCATTGCCGTCGGGCGGGTTGCGGTGCCGTGGGATCACGATCTCGACATTCATCTCTGTGGCACGTTGCAAGACTGCGTCTATGTCATCCACTTCAAACCAAAGCAGAACCCCGTTCCCATATGGCTTGTCGTGAGGATCTCCTATCCGGCCATGATGATGTTCGACATCAAAGCTGTGCAACTGAAGCACCAGTTCGCCGCCGGACACCAATTGTTCATAGGCGCTGCCGCCGTGATTGCTTCGCAACCCAAGCAGACGTTGATACCAGCGGCTACTTGCTTCCACGTCCTTCACTGCGATCAGCGGCTGAATGCGCATGCAAGCAGGCTATCATCTCTTCGAATCTCCCAAGGTTTGGGATGACGAACCGCCAGCCACTCAGAATTTGTGCGCCTGACACTGTTTTGACGCTCTCACGGATCGTTTAAGGAGATGAGTCGCGAGGCGAATTCCAACTTGGCACCGTGGACCATGGAACTGCAAGGTAAAGGAATGAAGAGATCAAGCTTCCTGCGATTCAACGGCGCTGTCGAGCGCGATCCCGCCATCGACCGCTGGATGAAAGAGCATGCTGGTGAATCAGGAGCGATTGCGCATAAGTGGTTCGAGGTGATGCGCAAATGCGGCGACGAAGTTCGGGAGCTTTTGCACGATGGCTGTCCGACTGCATGCCTCGGCGATGCGCCCTTCGGCTACGTGAATGTATTCACTTCACACGTAAACGTCGGCTTCTTTCACGGAGCGTCGCTGCCGGATCCTGCCCGCTTGTTAGAAGGCAGGGGGAGGTTCATGCGCCATGTGAAGTTACGACCAGGAATAGCGACAGATTCCGCAGCGCTACGCAGGCTCATCGAGATGGCGTACTCGGATATAAAGAACCGCGTCGAACACGGATAGCCCCAGAACGCGCGTTACACCGCAATTGGCCGCTGCGCCGATGATGCAATAGTGCCGCCGAAGACGCGATATGGCTCTCATTGTTTTCTTGCGAGGAATAAACGTTGGAGGGTACAGAGCGTTCCGCCCAAGCACTCTCGCAAAAGAACTCGGCGCCTATGACGTCGTAAATGTCGGCGCAACAGGGACATTTGTCGTCCGAAAGCCTGGGTCGCGCGCAAAGTTTTTTGCGGAGTTGCGCCGGAGGCTGCCGTTTGAGGCGAAAGTTGCGTTCTGTGACAGCACGGAACTTATCCGATTGGAAAAGCAAGATCCGTTTGCTGCTGAGCCATCACGTCCCGATATCGTTCGCTTCGTCAGCATCCTGTCGAAAGCTGGTCGTCCCAAACCGTCCTTCCCGATCGCAATTCCCGAAACTGGCGAGTGGTTCGTACGAATCATCGGATCGAGAAATCGATTTGTCTTTGGAGTGTACCGGCGACACATGAAAACAATCGGCTATCTCGGTCAGATCGACAAACTCTTCGGGACTCCGGCGACGACACGCAGTTGGAAGACGATACTTTCAGTACTGCGGATTTTGAAAGCCACGGGCCGCGTGCAACGCGCTTAGATCGGCACGGGCGCTATCAGTCGCCGCTTAGCCTTTTAGCTTTGCAATCTTCTCTTCTGCGGCCCGGCGAAGCTGGGCTTTGAATTGGTCGTTGCTTTTGTCGTTCGGCAGAAGCTCCAGGCACTTCTGCTCGGCGGCGAGGGCCTCGGATTTCTGGCCATTGACGAGATAGGCGTCGGCGAGGCTGTCCTGCGCGTTCGCCGATTCCGGGTACGCTTCCGCGTTCAGCTTGAATAGAGTGAGCGCGTCAGTCTTTGCCTGGGATGCGTCATTCGCGGAAGGCGACGCCGGTTTTTGTGTTGGCAGGTTTGCCCCTGCAACGTGAACTCCTGCGGCCTGCAGCCGTTCGTATGCAAGCACGTTCAACATCGCTTCCGGAAAGACGAATGCATTCGGATCGCGTTTACGCGCCTCGTGAAAGATCTGTGCAGCCTGCGCAGCGCCTCCAGGTTTGGAAGCTGCCGTCCAGAATTGTGAAGCTGCTGTCGGCCTCGGCGTGAACCTCGCGTTTGCGTTCGCCGGCTTCTTTTCGAGTGTGTCCACATAAAACGCGACGATCTGCCTTGGCAATTCGGGATGCGGTCCGAAGATCTCCGTGCCGTGACGTCCGTCTTTGAAGCCGACGAATTTGTTTCGAGGATTTCCGGTGAGTTCAGCGAACCACTGCATGAGTTGCGGAGCGTCGTTCATGTATTCGTCGTCGGCAGCGGCGGAAGTGAAGAGCGGGATCCATGGATTCTGCTGGAGATACGTTAGTGCGCCCGGATCGACCGGTCCCGCCAGGAGCACAAGCGATCGAATCTCGGGATGCCGACTGGCGAGTTTCACAACGTTGTTCACACCGCATGAACCGCCACCTGCGCCAATTCGGTTCTTATCGACACCAGGCTGCGACAGAAGCCAGTTGAATGCGGTATCGAAATCGCCAGGCCACTTGTCGCGAATCTGCTGTTGCACATCGGGCTTGGCATCATCAAAACGCGGTCCGCCACTCTCGCCAAAGCCGCGGTTGTCAATAGTGAGCGCGCTGATCCCAACCGTGGCCAGTTGTTCCGCTACCGGTGTCCACGATTTGCGGCTGGTGTTGCACATGTGCAGAAGGATCACGGCGGGCGCGGGCTTCTGGCGTGCATTCGCCGGGTAGAAGCTCGCTTTCAGATGAGTGCCGTCGGAGGCCGTCAGACCAACATCGCGCGACGCAGATTGCGCGACCGCGAAAAACGACGCGCACATCACACAAACAAGCAACAGGCGATTCATGCGCAAAATCGTACTCCCCGTCTCAATCAATTGCTGCTGCCCAGAGCCCAGTATGCATTACGAGCTCTAATTTCAATTTTGTCATTCCTGTTGCGAAGACGAACCGTAAGTGTGTGCGGACCTGGCTTCGCATCTTTAGGTTGAAAACTCAGCAAGTACCGATTGGGGATATCGGTGTTGATGAACGCAAGATCGGACTCGAAACTGCGGCGAGTCTTAAATTTCAGGGAGTCTCCACCGCTCAGGTTCGACAGACCTTCCGCGACGTTCTTTTGCATGCCCTCAATAGCCATCTGGATGGGAGCAAGCAGGTTCATTTTGGTAGTCTCAACAGGTTCGGTGAATCCGTGAAGAAGCTGCGAACGTGCGGGCGAGAAGGTCACGCTGTAAACGATGGTGTCTTTCAGCGTCAACTTCTGGACGATGGCGGAAAGTGTCTCCACTCGGCTACCGTGATCGCGGCTTTCGCTGACGAGGATCAGGACGTGTCGCCCCTTCCTTGGATCTAAGAGCTTGAGAGAGTAGCCCACCGCGTCGAGAATCGCCGCCCCATCATCGCCTGGCGTGAGCAATCGCAACCTTTGCGACAGTTTGTCGCTGTCCTCGGTAAAGTCCTGGAACAGTCGAGGCTCGCTGTCAAAAGTGACCACGGCCGCTTCTCCGTGGGTTTCGTCAACCAACGCCGTCAGCATGGCTCCGAGCCCCGCAATGCTGGTAGAGCATGGCAGCTTCCGCACTCGGCAATCACGGCGCTCCGCTTCGGTATAGAAGGGGTCGTCAGCAGCGACGCCCTTTGCTTTCGTAAACTGCAGAGAGGCGCTGCGTCCAACCTGAACGGCTAAGACGATCGATACCGGGTTGCTATCGCCCTCCTCGTCTAGCATCACAGTTTGGGGTACTCCATTGTCTTCAATTACAAAATCGTTCGCTGATAGTCCATAAACGGGATCGCCTTTTGGTGAATAAACGCTAGTGGGAACTAACACCAGGTTGGTTTGACTTTGAAATGTTGGAGGCTTTTCCTGGGCGGAAATTGTTGCTACGCCGAAGAAGGCAAGAATGACTATCACTCCCCATTTCCTTTTGCCCGCAAAGGAAGCGCAGTTCACAAAAGCAAGCTGCAGGCGATTCATGGTGGAAATGGTACTCCTGCCGCCGGAATCCGTTCAGGGAACAAATTAAAAGTGCATATCCCTTTGAGCACCTTGCAAGCAGTTCCTGGGGATCTGCGGTTGGTGAGATCAGCTACGCCCGTCCGCACAATCGTCCGCTGCAGGATCATGTTTGGCAGTTCACGGTGCTGCCGGGTGGTAGTAGTGTCAACGCTCCCGTCTGCTGTCTCAGCTAGCCTGCGGTCTTGCTGAACGGACTACGAAATACGGCTGATTGTTTAGCTGCGGGCCAAGACCGGGATATAGCCATGCTCTGCCGTTTGTCCGCAGCTCGAAGTAGTACTGAATTGGGAATGGAGAATCCGTATAGCTCTCTGGAATCGTCGCTGCAGCTTGGGAGTCTCCGACGCGCATCTCCGCGGATTGATACCGCTCAGCCTGATTCACATGGCGATAGCGCAGCAAAGCCGAAGCGGAAGCGGGTGATTGCGGCACGGTGAGCGAAATCTGCAGTTCCTGTTTTGGGATGAACTGTGCTGGGGGAAGATGCTTGCAGTCGATGAATTCCCGACGTGGACGCCCCATCGCCTCCGCGATTGCGATCCGCACGTTCTCCGAGGTTTCCGGCGGTGACGCCGCACCCTGGAGCCGCTTTGCCATTTCGGCCACATCGTCTTCAATTGCTGCCAGGCGATCGCTCCAGTGGCCGCGCTGATAAGGACGCGGGCCATAGGTGATGTCGTTCACATAAACGCCGCTCGCCTCGCCCGCAAATGCAGCCCATATGTCGCGCGCGCGACGATACATTTCCACTGCCTGCTCCAGAGCTATGCGATTGCCTGATTGCTCGTAAATCGCGTACAACGTGGCCGCGCGGAGCTTGGCGGCAAAGAATCTTCCAATCCCAATCTGGATTTTGACATCGACCTCAAAGCGACGGAACGCTGGAGTGTTTCGAGACTTTCCCTTCTCCGCTTCAACTAATTGTTTCGCTGCGGTGGCGGCAAGATCTTCCAGCCACTGCGAGACTTCGATGGGGCTGTACTTCGCTCCGTGCTCCCCTTTGAGAAGATCGGCGGCGAAATCATTGATGCGCGCGAAGAGATGTGGATCAAGCGGGCTGACGTTGCCGAATACTTTCGGAGCAGGAGTATCGCCGTATGGAGAGTACTTCGTGGCATCGACGATCGATTGGTTGGTGTAGAACTCCGGGCCGTAGGTGTCGTTTGCCGCTGAGGGCAAGTGCGCGGTTGTGATGAGCGGAATGATGCGAGTCGCAGCGCTCAAGGCATTCTCGACTGTTGCAGCTCGATCGGAGAAATCTTTCCTCAGTTGTCGTTCCCACACGCTCGGATCGGCCTCTGGGTTGTACAGGAGCCTGCCCCAGACGCGGTACGTGTAGAGGTACTTTTCCCAATCCCGAACTGGATTGAGTGCGGCGTCGGCGTACGCGCAGCGACTTCCCGGCAGGCCTGAACCGCGACGTCCCTTGAACGACAGCGGTTCATACAACTCGGCTCCGTCGCTGCCGCAGAATTGGAACGCACGCGCGTGTGCTGCGGTCGAAACCGGATCGCCCCATAACAGGAATCGGTGCGTGCCGGGCCAGATGCGGTAAATCAGACTATACGGACGATCCTCGCGAAGGAAATCGGCGTATCCGTAGCGCGTAAAGATTCTCGATCCTGTGCTCAGGGCGTAGAACTCACCATCTTTGGGTGTTTCGCGCGGCATTTCCAGCTCGCGAATTGCAGTCTGCTGGTAGGGCAGCCCCATGTGCTCGGCCCAGTATTTGGGCGAAAGCCTGACGGGCATGCCGGTGGCCAGCGCGGAGTCGATCATCTTCTGATCTAGACCTTTGGGATGAAGATCGATTTCTACGCGGCGTCCTGATTTGGGAACGCCTTCGAAGACGGTCCTCCAGAAATCGTAACTGCCTTCTCGCACACCGCTCTCACCGTGCGTTCGCAGCGTGACGCCGCCGATATCCGGGCATGCCTTCAGCAGAGCTGCAAGCGCATCGCGCGAGTAGGCGGCGTGATTCTCCGGAGTAAGTCCCGAAATGGTGTAGTTGGATTTTGGCGTGTCGGCCCATTGATATCCGTGCGTCCAGATGCCGAGTTGAAAATCGATTCCGTGGGCTACTGCCTCGCGCGAGATGAACTGCAGCATCTCGAGATTGCTCTCGCGCTCAGTATCGGGCAAATTCACCGCACGCACGTCGTAACCCGGAACTTGCAGAAGAAAGGGATAAGCAAAGAGGAAGTATGAATCCGTCACGTACTGCAGAGTATCGAAGCCAATTCCCAGATTGAGACTGAAGCGGTTGATGCGCTGAGTAGCCAGCATGGAAAAGTAGGCCGGCCACATCTCGCGATCGTTGAACCAGGGCGTGTCCTGAACATCGCTCACGAACAAACGGCCGATGCTGCGGACCTGATTGAATGGGCGTTCGACCACTATTTTCCGGTCTGTAATTACATCGATTGCGTTCTCGCCGTGTCGTATGCGATCAGCGAGCTCTAGCAAGGCATACATCAAGCCGCGCGCGTCGGCTCCGCAGACGAGCAGGATCGGGCGGTCCTCGTATTTCGCTTGTACAGCCATGAGAGATTCCGGAGCGCTCGGAACAGCAAGTCCGAGACTCTTAACAGCTCGTAGGGCGAGTGCAGATCGGGGGCCCACAACAAGAACGACGCGGTCTGATCGCGGTGCCTGAGCAACGGAGGAAAATTGACGGACGGGAATTCCGGTCTGGGAAATCGCGTCACTCAGCTCTTGCCGCGCCCATATCGCTGGCGGGCTCGTAGAAATTGGATCGTCAGCGTCAGCGACGATGGAGATGCCATGGTCGGCCGCCGCCGAGAATGCAGAAGAGGTGCCAACGGCTCCAAGCGAGAGCGCGCTGAGCTCAACAAAGCGGCGCCGGGTCAGGCGATTGCGTTTCACGGTCCAACATCTTAAACGCAGCAGGAAGCCGGCCCGGCAAAGACATCTTTATATGGACATTTCCCGCTGCCTGTTCATGTGGATATTTCTTGCTGCGTGCTATTCCAGGTCGCGATCATTCTGGTTGATCGATACTGGCCCATTGACTGTGGAAAGTCTGACCACCGTCGGACCAGTTCCAAACTGCACGCTCTTGTTGTTATCGTCAAAATCCTTGCGCGCGGTTTCGCATCCGGAGCAGTGGAATGGCGAGTACCCACGCGTCTGCACCAGCACGCCTGACGTATAGTTGTTCGGCATCCTCAATGCCAACGGGCCATTGGTCGATTCGGCCTCCAATCCTTTCCCATTCCAGGAGGTGCCCGCGAGCTTTACAGCAATCGGACCATTCTCGGCACGCAGCTTAACGTCGCCGGAGCCGCCCGCGTAGCTGATGGGACCGTTGGTGATTTCCGCACTGATCTCGCCGGAGGAATCTTTGATTGATAGCGGACCATTCGTGTTCTGCACTTCGACTTTGCCGCTCATTCCAGAAAAGGAAATCGGGCCATTCAGTCCGCTCAAAGAAAGCGAACTTGAGCGCGGCGCCTGCACGATGAGGTAGGAGGTCCAGTCGCCCTCGTCGGGGCCGCTCACGCTGAGCTGGCTGCCATCGAAGGAAGTCTTGATGCCGAGCAGGCGTCGCTCCGCTGTGGACTGGTCATCATCGAGAGCGATTTTGCAGTTCAAAACGGCAAAATCCTTGCGATCGCTTCCATAAACGTAGATTCCGCCATTCTGCGCAGCGCGAACGCGAACCATGGATGAAGTCCCAGGAAGCGTGAGCCGATCTTCAGAACGCGCCACTTCGCGACCTTCGGAGCGGACGCGAATCTGATCGCAGGTAGTCACGGGCTCCTCATTGTCGATGCTGACGTTCAATCCATGATCGTTGGCATATGCGCCGCTGCTGACAGTCCCAAAACAGAACAAGGCAAACGCAACCAGAGTACCTGCTCGAAGCATCAAACCATACCTCCTGTCTCTGCGGATAGACTTCGGGGCGCAGTCGGGGTTAGCAGAACTTTTTTGGAACTGTTGGTTTTAAGCTTGGCGCGAGTTGGCGCCCGGTGTCTGTAAAGAAGCCTTGCCGGGCAGCCGCTTGCTTTTCAGCAGGTTAAGCCATGCTGTACAATTTTCGTTTGCAGTCCGGGGTCTCGGGCTCGCTATCTTGCCGTATCGGTCTCTCTTGAAGCTGTTCTCGTGTTGTTTCTTTGGAGGAAACGCGCATGTCACCTCGCTTTTCGAGTTTTATAGGCCGTCTATTGCTGGCAATCGTTGCTGCGTCTGTGGGGTTGGCGGCGCAGCAGTCCGATCAAGGGACGGCGACGCAGTCAAATGGCGCAGCGGCGCAGACCGCTCCCGCACCACCCGCGAATCCCGCTCCTAACACGTCATCTTCTTCCGACGAAAACCAGCCATCCAAGGTGGACATATTCACCGGATATTCCTGGCTGAGTCCGAATGGAGCGGTGAGTGGGAACAAAGGGATTACCGACGGATTCACCGTCGCCGGCTCGTACTGGTTCAACAAGTACTTCGGTGGCGTGTTTGAAACCGGCAATCACTTTGGAGATATCAACACCATTAACACTCTTACCGCCGGACCGACCTTCCGCATCCCGCTGGAAGGACTCACGCCGTTCGGACTCGCCAGCTTCGGAATCAACCATGAAGAAGCGCGCGGCTTCGGCAAGTCGGTCGGATTCGGATTCACCGGCGGCGGCGGCTTCGATCTCCAGGCATTCAAGAAGCTCTCGATCCGCTTGTTCGAAGCCGAGTACGAATATGGCCACCACAACTTCGGGTTTGTGAATGGTCCCGGCGTCGGATCGGTCCGCGACAACATGGGCGCGGTAAAGATCAGCGGCGGCCTGGTGTTCCATTTTGGCTCCTTGGGACCGCCTCCCGCTCCCGCGACCGCTTCCTGCTCCGCGCAGCCAACAGAAGTCATGGCCGGCGAACCGGTGCAGATCACGGTTCAACCCTCCGGGTTTAATCCGAAGCGGACTCTGAGCTACACCTATACCGCGACTGGCGGAAAGGTGAATGGCAACGGCGCGACAGTGAACGTCGATACCGCCGGTCTTGCTCCCGGCTCCTACACGGTTACGTCGAACATCACCGATGGCAAGAAAGCCACTGCGAGCTGCAACGCGACTTTCAGCGTGAAGCAGAATCAGCCGCCGACGATCTCCTGCTCGGCGAATCCGACCACCGTTCGTCCGGGCGACACGGTCCAGATCAGTTGCCAGGGCCAGAGCCCCGACAATCGTCCGCTGACCTACAAGCACGAATCGAGTTCCGGCAACCTCACTCCGAATGGACCGAACGCGACGCTCAATACGACCGGCGCACAGCCTGGCCCGATCACGGTGACCAGTACGGTGACCGACGATCGCAACCTGAGCGCGAATACGCAGACGACTGTGACGGTTGAAGCTCCGCCACCGCCGCCACCGCCGCCGCCACAAGCGAGCAAGATCAACCAGATCGAGTTCCCGAACAAGGCGAAGCCGTGGCGCGTCGATAACACGGCAAAGGCTGTGCTCGACGACGTGGCTCTGCGTCTGCAGCGCGAACCCGACTCGAAACTCGTGATCGTCGGCTCGACTGATCCGACCGAGAAGCGTCCGAACCTCTCGGCCGAGCGTGCGGTAGATGCGAAGTTCTACCTCACCAACGACAAGGGCATCGATCCGAACAGAATCGAGTGCCGTTCGGGTGGAACTGCAGGCAAGGTCGCCGAGTTCTGGATCGTGCCCGCCGGCGCGACTTACCAGGGCACCGAGCCGGTAGTGGATGAGAGCAAGATCAAACCGATCCCGGATCATCCAGCAGCAAGAAAGGCGCCCGCTCGCCGGCGTCCCGCGGCTGCGGCCAAGAAGCCCAGCTAAGCCAGATCGCAACCTTAAACACAAGGCCGAAGGAGTAATCCTTCGGCTTTGTCATTCCGACGGTTGTCATTCCGAGCGTAGCGAGGAATCCCTACCATTCCGAGAAGGCATGGGTACATTAGGGATTCCTCACTCCAGGGTTCTGCGATTCACCGCCCCAACACGTCCACCTACTACCCCGCAGCTTCCATTAGACGAAAGTTGCTCCTTCTCACCCCTCGACGGCTCTATAATTTTGCTTTCCCACTGCTCAGATTGCTCGCAGTACGGAACTACTCGCTCAAGGACTATCAATGGCATCAGGGGACTTAGCCGTTCAGGACCTTGCACAAGGTTCTGAGCGCAACCGTATCGTCAACGACTTCAGCATTCAGGTTGCAACCGTAAACGGATCGGGATCGCAGTCGGCCAATACCGTCCTGCTCCGCAGCCTCTTCCGCATGGGCATTCCGGTATCCGGCAAGAACCTCTTCCCGTCGAATATCGCCGGGCTGCCCACCTGGTACACGATCCGCTGCAGCAAGCACGGCTACATCGCGCGCAAGAAAGAGATCGACATGCTCGTGGCGATGAATCCGGAGACAGCCAAAGAAGACGTAATGTCGCTCGATTCCGGCGCTGCCGTCGTCTATGACGAGCCGCTGAAGCTCGACACTCTGCGTTCCGACCTCATCTTCTACCACGTTCCTTACGACAAGATCGTCGCGACCGTTTGCCCGGAAGCCAAGCTGCGCAAACTGGTCAAGAACATGATTTACGTCGGCGTAGTGGCGCAACTTCTCGGCATCGACATGAAGCAGGTGGAAGTTGCTCTGCGCAAGCAGTTCGCGAAGAAAGTAAAAGCTGCCGACCTGAACATGAATGCCGCGCGCGCCGGCTACGACTACGCAGCCGCTTCGCTCACGAAGAAAGATCCGCTCTGGGTCGAGCCGATGAACGAGAACGAAGGCAAGATCATTATTGATGGCAACGCTGCCGTCGCGCTCGGAGCGATGTTTGCCGGCGTCACCGTGGTGACGTGGTATCCCATTACGCCTTCTTCTTCCGTCTGCGAGCAGTTGATCGACTACATGAAGAAGTACCGAATTGGTCCTGACGGCAAGGCGACGTTCGCCATTGTACAGGCCGAAGATGAGCTCGCCGCGATTGGCATGGTGCTTGGCGCAGGCTGGGCAGGCGCCCGCTCCATGACTGCAACGTCCGGTCCCGGTATCTCGCTCATGACCGAATTCACCGGCATGGGCTACTACGCCGAGATTCCAGCGGTGATCTTCGATATCCAGCGTGTCGGACCATCCACGGGACTGCCGACGCGCACTTCGCAGGGTGACGTGCTCTCGATCGCCTTCCTTGGTCATGGTGACACAAAGAACATCATGCTCTTTCCCGGCAGCGTGACTGAATGCTTCACGATGGCCGGTGAAGCTTTCGATCTCGCTGAGCAACTGCAGACGCCTATCTTCGTGCTTTCCGATCTCGATTTGGGAATGAATAACTGGATGTCTGAGCCGTTCCCATATCCGGACAAGCCGTTCAAACGCGGCAAAGTGCTCAGTGCCGAAGACCTGAGCCGTCTCGGCGGCTTCGCGCGGTATAAAGATGTCGATAAAGACGGCATTCCGTACCGTACGTTGCCTGGCACGGATCATCCCGCTGCGGCGTACTTCACCCGCGGCTCCGGACACAACGAGAAGGCGCAGTACAGCGAGCGTCCGGATGACTATCAGAACAATATGGAGCGTTTGGCGCGCAAATTCGAAACTGCCCGCTCGTATGTGCCGCGTCCGGAAGTGGTCGCAAATAACGGCGCCAAGCTGGGCGTGATCGCCTATGGCAGCAGCGATTTTGCCGTGCGCGAGAGTCGGGATCAGCTCAAGCGTGAGTATCGCGTCGATGTCGATTACTTGCGCATTCGCGCGTTCCCGTTCAGCCGCGAAGTACATGAGTTCATCGAGAAGCACGACCGCGTGTACGTCGTCGAGCAGAACCGCGATTCGCAGATGCTCAGTCTGCTGAAGCTCGACATCAATCCGTCGCATACTCCGAAGCTGCGCAGCGTGCGCCACTTCAACGGTTTGCCGATCGACGCCCGCTCGGTGACCGACGACATCATCTCTCAGGAAGGTAAGTAGTTCATGGCCTCGACTCCAACCTCCGTTCCCGCCCCCAAGACGAATCGGCTTGGTTTGCAGGTCCTCGATTATCGCGGCGGCAAGACCACACTCTGCGCCGGCTGCGGCCATAATGCCATTTCGGAACGCGTAATCGACGCGCTGTACGAGATGGGTGTGCAGCCAGAGCGAGTGCTCAAGCTCTCGGGCATCGGCTGCTCTTCGAAGACGCCTGCGTACTTCGTGAGCCGCGCGCACAGCTTCAACTCCCTCCACGGACGCATGCCTTCAATCGCCACCGGCGCAGTGCTGGCAAACCGCAGCATGCTATCGCTCGGAGTCAGCGGCGATGGCGATACAGCCTCGATCGGCATGGGCCAGTTCGTCCACCTCATGCGCCGCAATCTGCCCATCATCTACATCATCGAAGACAACGGCGTTTACGGCCTTACCAAAGGCCAGTTCTCCGCTACCGCCGATCTCGGCTCGAAGCAGAAAACGGGCGTCATCAACGATCTTCCCGCAATCGATACCTGCGCTCTGGCAATCCAGATGGGCGCGACGTTTGTTGGGCGTTCCTTCTCCGGCGACAAGAAACAGTTACTCACGATGCTGAAGGCGGCCATCGCTCACCGAGGCACGGTGATGCTCGACGTGATCTCGCCGTGTGTCACATTCAATGACCACGAGGGATCGACAAAATCGTACAAATACGTGCAGGAGCACGAGGAGGCTATCGCCGAGGCGGGTTTTGTTCCGCACTTCGAAGATATTTCGGTGGAATACGATCCGGGCACAACCTTCGATGTCCGCATGCACGACGGCTCGCATCTCCGTCTGCGCAAGTTGCATGAAGACTATGATCCAACCAACAAAATAAAAGCAGTTGAAGCCCTGATGGAGGCGCACGAAAAGGGCGAGGTCCTCACCGGCATCTTCTACATCGACACGCAAAAGCCAAACTTCGTCGATCTGCTGCACATGACCGAGACTCCACTCGCCCACATGCCGCAGGAGGCGCTGCGTCCTCCGAAGCGCGTGTTGGACGAAGTGATGGAAAGCCTGCGATAACCGGAGTGAACACGAAGGTCACGAAGTCGAACCAGAAGGTCACGGAGCGTCATTCGTGACCCTGTTTTTTGCCTTCGTGACCTTCGTGTTAACCCCCAGGTCATTTCGCGCATGAAAGCCTTCGTCACAGGCGCGACTGGATTCGTCGGCAGCCATGTCGCCGAAGCCCTGCAGCAGCAGGGCGCGGAGTTGCGTCTTCTCGTCCGCGCAAACAGCAGAACCGAGAACATCGATTTCCTCAAGGCAGAGCGGGTGATGGGCGAGCTGCGAGATTTCGAATCGCTGCGCAAGGGAATGTCAGGATGCGAAGCGGTCTTTCACGTTGCCGCCGACTATCGTCTTTGGGTGCGAGAGCCGGACGAGATGTATCGCGCGAACGTAGATGGCACATTGGCGGTGATGGATGCAGCGCGTCAAGCGGGTGTGAAGCGTGTGGTTTGCACCAGTTCGGTCGCCACCATGGGGTTCCTCTCCGACGGCACCGTCGTGGACGAAGACACGCCCGTCGATCTTTCGCACATGATCGGACACTACAAGAAGTCGAAGTTCATGGCCGAACAGGCGGCGCTCGCTGCCGGACGCTCAGGCGCACCCGTAGTCGTCGTGAATCCTACGACTCCGATCGGGGAGCGCGACATTAAACCGACTCCCACCGGCCGCATCGTAGTTGATTTCCTGAATCGGAACTTCCCGGCGTACGTGGATACCGGACTGAATTTAGCCGATGTGCGCGAGGTCGCGCGCGGGCATCTGCTCGCGTTTGAGAAAGCTAAACCGGGAGAGCGCTACATCCTAGGAGGCGAGAATCTCACGTTGAAGCAGATTCTCGACAAGCTCGCCGCGATCACCGGCCTGCCCTCACCCACGATGAAAGTGCCGCATGGCCTGGCGCTCGGATTTGCCGCCCTCGATCAATTCTTCACCGGTGTTGTCCGTGGCAAAGAGCCGCGCGCCACCGTCGAAGCCGTGCGCATGGGCCGCAAGAAAATGTTTGCGTCATCGGCGAAAGCGGAACGCGAGCTTGGATATCGCGCTCTGCCGGTCGAAGACGCGCTGCGACGCGCATGCGCATGGTTCGTGCAGCACGGATATGTGCGTCAGCCGATTCCGGTTGCGCTTGGAGCTGCAAGCTGATGGCCCGAGTGGGAATCGTCGCAGCCATGTTTCGCGAAGTGCATCCCCTGCTTCGCACCATGAAGCCGCTGAAGTACTTGCCGGACAAACGCGTACGTCTTTACGAAGACGAGCAGAAAGTCATCGCCTATGCCGGAATGGGAACGGATCTGGCTGCGGTGGCATGCCGCGCGGTGCTGGCGACCGGAGAATTGAGCGCGATCGCATCTGTCGGCTGGGCGGGAGGGTTGAATCCGAAGACATCCGGAGGACAGGTCGTCGAACCGTCGGTGGTGATCGACGGAAATTCAGGTGAGCGCTTTGCCGCAAATGGAACTGGCGGAACGCTGGTGACCGTTCAGCGCGTTGCCGGCCTCGAAGAAAAGCGCAACATTGGCGAGCGCTTCGGTGGTGACTACGTGGATATGGAAGCTGCGGTAGTGGCCGAGTGCGCTCGACAGGCCGGCATCCCTTTTTATTCCTTCAAAGCGATCTCCGACGCCCACGATGCGCGCCTTCCCGATATGAACCGCTTCAACCGCAATGGCAAGTTCAGTGTCTGGCGATTCATGGCTTACGTTGGAGTACGCCCGGCGATCTGGGGAGCGATCTCCGACATGAGCCAGGCTTCGTTGCAGTCGCGTGATGCGCTTTGCAAGCGGCTGACAGAGTGGGTGGAGACCATGTCCTTCGGGAAGAGCGAACACGAAGGTCACGAAGGTTAAATACCTGAGGTCACGAAGAGTACTCCGTGACCTCCGAATTCTAAACTTCGTGACCTTCGTGTTCGCTCTCCGGTTTTACTTCGCGCCTGCATTCAGCAGCGCCAAGGTACCCAGCATCGTATCGCCGGCGATCTCCAGGCTTTTCGGACTGAGCTTGTCGATGGTGTCTTCGACCGTGTGGTGGAGCGAGTTGTTGTAGCCGTAATCCAGGTCGATGAAGTCCATTACGGGAATGCCGATTTTCGAAAACGGCAGGTGATCGTCTTCAATCGCGCTTTGGCGGCCGAACAGGTGCGATTGATATCCGTAATGCGACGCGGCCGCGTAGGCGATTGCCTGCAGGCGCGGCGACGAGTTCGCGTCCTGCTCAATGTTCAGATCGGAATCCCCGAGCATATCTGCAAGCAGAAGGGCTTTGATTTGCTTGGCAGTTCCGTCCTGCTGCCACTTTTGCGCGAGGTGCTTGCTGCCGTACAGGCTATCGCTCGACCACTCGCGCTGCATCGCTTCTTCCCCGTCGGTGAAGACGAGCCAGACGCTGTATCCGTCCATGGGGCCGTTCTTCACGCGCTCGCGCAGCAAATTCGCGAATTCCAGCAGCAGCGCAGTCGATGAGCCACCGTCGTTAGCGCCGACATACTGCTTCGGGAGCCAGGAATTGGTTTCGTAATGGGAAGCGAAGACAACGATGCCCGGCTTCTTGCCAGGATATTTTGCGACGATGTTCCGAACCGGGAATGAGCCGACGGGAGTTTGCTGCGTAAAGGCGTCATCCTCAACCTGATCGCCCTTGAGATGTGCATGGATAAATTCTTCAGCCTTCTTATGTCCAGGGCTGCCCAGCGGACGCGAGCCGATTGCGACGAACTGCTTCAATAAGGTCCAGCAGCGTTGCGGATCGATCTTCAGAGCGCCGTCCATGGCCGAATCGATCTGCTGCTGGGTGAGGCCGATTTCGGTGCTTGAGTTGGAGGAAGCAGGCTGAGCGGCCTCAGTTTGAGGCCTGGAAGCGTCGCTCTTGGCGCTGTTGCAGGCCATTAGCAGACAAAAGGATAAACAGACTGCGAACGCATGTATGGGCCGCATAGAGAGTCGTCCGGCACACCACCAGAATAACGTGAAGCCGGGCGCCCGCGCCCGGGTGTTCGGTGGATTTCTGCTGAAGCTTACGCAATGTTCTGCATGGTCAACCGGGAGCCTACCTCGGGCTCTTGCAGCCTGTCATCCTGAGGCCTCTTTTGGCCGAACGATCTCCCGCGATGCATCAGGCGAAAACGCGCTCGAGTGGCTCTCGTCAAAAAAGTCGCTTTCTTGGTTCAAGAGCCTGGCACGCGCATTTTAGTTTGAGACATTCCGGGAGATCCTTCGCGCAAAAGAAGCGCTTCAGGATGACAGATCATTGAGAGCATTCCTAGAACAGGCGAATGACCCAGCATAGGTAGTGGACACGCAACATCGAACCCGGCCGAGGGCGCCCGGCTCCACGTTAGCCGGCTTTCTCTCTCGCCTCTCTCGCCTTGCGCCTGCTCGGATGCACCAGCCATGCAACGCCAATACTCAGCAGATATAACCCAACCATCGGCGCGGCGAAGATGCACATGTTCAGAATGTCCGTCGTAGGCGTCACGATGGCCGCGATGGTGAAGATGATCAGGATCGAATAGCGCAGGTTCTTCCACAACCATTTCGCGTTCACGATGCCCATGAGGGCCAGGAAGAACACCAGAATGGGAAGCTCAAAAATGATTCCCATTCCAATGATTAGCGTGAGAAATAGATCGGTATACTCGCCGATGGTGATCATCGGCTTGAACTGCGAACTGTAGCCAACAAGAAAATCCAGCGCAGCAGGAAACGCCATCTTGTAAGCGAAGAATCCGCCGGCAAGGAAAAGCCCCACCGTTGCGATCATGAAGGGCACTACGTATCGTTTCTCGTGCTTGTAAAGCCCTGGCGAGATGAAGAGCCAGACTTGGTACAAGACCAGCGGCGACGCTAAAAAAATTCCGCCGATCAGTCCCATTTTGAGATACATGTTGAACGGATCGGTGGGATTCGTATAGACAAGCTGCGTATCCAGATGATGGTTCTGCAGCGCGAACATGATTGGACGCTGCATGAGGTCGTAGATCTGCAGGTGATACCAGTAAGCGACGCAGAATCCGCCGATGATCGAGAGGATCGAGTAAATGATCCTTCGCCGCAGCTCTTCGAGATGCTCGAGCAGCGACATGCCGGGAAGCTCAGCCCGGCTCACTACTTCGCTGCGTGCTCGTTCTGTGATGTCTTCGAGGTCTCTAGGCATTTGCCGCTGAATCAGCCTTGGGCAACGACGATGAAGCCGGCAAATGCTCGACCGTGTAATCCGGATGCGCCGCTGCTGCCGCTACTTCCGGCGTAGAAGCGGTCGTGGTCTCTGTTGTAGTTGACGTGCTGCCGACTGTGAGAGCAGGCGGCGTGGAAGAAACCGTGTCGGTGAGAGAGATTGGCGCGATGGTGTTCTTGATGTCGGCGTCCAGCTCCAGTTTGCGGACCTCGTCTTCGATCTGCGACTGAAATTCGCGGCTGGCACGCTTGAATTCGGCCAAGCCCTTGCCGATTTGCCGTCCAATTTCCGGCAACTTCTTCGGCCCAAAGATGATCAGGGCCAGAATGAAGATGAACATCATCTCTGGGAAACCGAGATTCATGGGTTAATCATATCCTTCGGTTGGTTGGCGAGCAATGGAATGCAGCTTCTAAGCTGCTAAGCTCCTAGCTGATTAAACCCGAGTTTTTCAAAAATCCATCGGCACCGTCAGCTTTTCATTTCTTCTTTTGGGGAAGCGATTCCATTACCAACCTCAGCCGTAGCTAGCTCTCCCGTGTCGCAGCGCATTCAGAGGCCGAGAAGCTTCGTCAAAAACCACCAAAATCGGGCTGGCTATGAACCCGCAGGGGCGCAGAGGCTCACAGTGATGTAATCACGCGACTCCAGTGTATTGGGTAAGTCGTTTCCTTCAGATGCAAGCGCGTGCATCTCCTCTACGTATCTACTCACCTAAACTGCTGAAAAATCACGAATGCCACTGGCACGCGAATTGCACGATCTACGATGCTTTCCACCGCCATTTGGAACTTTCGAGGTACGCTCAATGGAGATAAGAGCCTTCATTTGTACCGCAATCGCCACCGCCTTTCTGGCCACGATACCAGCTAGTGCGGACTCCATCACCTACACAGCTACCGGATTTGAATCGGGAACCATCGGCACCACCACCTTCAACCTTGCGGCTGTCACCGTGACCATCACGGCCGACACGGGTGGCATTGTACCCTCTTCGATCGATCCAACTTACCTGGCCAATCCCGGAACGGCGACCATCACGATTGCCGGGATCGGAACCGCCACCTTTTCAGATTCGATGTTCGCGATTTCTACCGACAACTCGTCATTTAATGGGAATCCTGCGGCTCTGATTTATGACGCCACGGATGGCCGGGTGGTACTAGGTGCGTTTAGTCCCGCGTTTCTTGGTTACGGTCTGGGAACATCGATCGGACCCGTCTCAGGCGCGACATTTGCATCCGGCTGTAACGACAATCCATGCAATTTCAACACGAGCTTGGGAATTCTGAATTGGGCTGGTAATGCAGCGCAAGGGCCCACCGCAACATTTGAGGCGCAAACAGCGGCCGTACCGGAGCCTAGCTCACTGGCTTTGTTGAGCCCAGGGTTACTGGCGGTCCTGCGAATCCGCAAGTGGCGTTAAAGGCTGGCGCTCGGTAGGCCAAGCGAAAGCATCAAAGTGGAAGATGCAATCTGAGCTGAATAATCAGTCGCATCTCCGTTTTCCACAGCGAGCGACGGTACAAACCTTGACTTGTATGCATTTCCGTCATAGCAAGGATGAATGGCGAATTTCGTTCTTGCGGAAATAAGCACCTCGGCAGCCTTTGCAGGTAAAAGTGCTCTGACGGCCGCATCTCCCGGTCCATAAGCAACGAGAATCGTGCAATTTTCGAATTGCCTGAACACAAGATGTTGTGATTCCGATTTTGAAATCCAAACATATTGGGTTCAGAAATGCGAAAGCAACGCGAAAACTGCTCAAAATTGAAACCTAAGTGCTTTGTTTCAACTGTGTTGCCGAACGAAGAACGGGAGGGGAGGGGGAGGGGGGGAGGGTTACTGCAGACGTAACGAGACAATGGACCATGTGCTCCCCGGAAGGCTTCCCTGCTTCGCAGAGCACCTGCTCCGCATCCAAAACTACGTTGCGTTAGCCTTGGTTTTCCGTGAGAGAAGCTGGAGAACCGATGCTATACTCAACTAAATACTGGCTTCCGGCCGATTTTCGTCCCCGTAGTCTCAATCCCCGAGTTTGCGGCGGCTGATACCGTCCGGGGCTCAAGGACGTCGAAATAAGCATGGCGCGTAGCTCCCGTCGCTCTCTCTTCCTGGTTCTCTTTGTTCTTCTTCTTTGCGGTTTCATGGGTGCCGTTTTCGGACAGCGGGCTTCCGCGGTCGAGGGCTCCAGTGATGGCGAAATCCGCGACAACCTGAAGGAATTCACGCAGGTTTACGACCTGGTCGAGAAGAACTATGCCGAGCCGGTCAATCCGGATAAGGCCATCTACAACGGTGCCATTCCGGGAATGCTGCGCGTGCTCGACCCGCACTCGAACTTCTTCGATCCCAAGCAGTACGCTTTGCTGCGCGAAGATCAGCGTGGCAAGTATTACGGCGTTGGCATGTCGGTCGGACCGCGGAATAACAAAGTCATCGTGATTGCGCCGTTCGTCGGCACGCCGGCTTACAAGGCCGGCATTCGCCCCGGCGACGTGATTGCCGCAGTCGATGGCAAGGCCACCGACAACATGACAACCAGCGAAGTTGCCGATCTGCTCAAAGGCGCGAAGGGCACGACGGTCCACATCACCATCATTCGCGAAGGCGCCGAGAAGCCGCTGGAATTCACCGTCGTACGCGACGAGATTCCGCGCTACAGCGTCGATCTCGCCTTCGAGATTCGTCCCGGCATCGGCTACATGCACGTGAACGGATTTACCGAGACCACCGAGCACGAAGTCGCGCAGGCTCTCGATAGCTTTCAATCGCAAGGCGAGCTTAAGGGCTTAATTCTCGACCTCCGTCAGAATCCAGGCGGACTGCTGAGCGAAGGCGTTGGCGTCGCCGACAAGTTCCTGCACAAGGGTCAGGTGATTGTTTCCCATCATGGCCGCAATTCGCCGGAAAAGGTCTATCGGGCTGCGCATGGAAACGGCGGCAAGGATTATCCGCTGGTGGTGCTCGTAAACCGAGGCACAGCTTCTGCTGCTGAAATCGTCAGCGGGGCCATTCAAGACCACGATCGTGGACTCGTAGTCGGCGAAAACACGTTCGGCAAGGGCTTGGTTCAGACGGTCTATCCATTGTCGGAAAACACCGGTCTTGCGTTGACGACAGCTAAGTACTACACGCCCAGCGGCCGTCTAATCCAGCGCGACTACAACGGTGTTTCGCTCTACGACTACTACTACAACCACGACGATCAGGAAAACACCACCGCCGGTAGAGAAGTTAAGCTGACCGACAGCGGGCGCACCGTGTACGGCGGCGGCGGAATCACTCCCGATGTGAAGATCCCCACGCCCAAGCCGACGCGTTTTGACGATGAACTCCTGCAGCACTACGCGTTCTTCAATTTCACAAAGAAGTACTTGCTGAATCGTCACATCAGCAAAGACTTCCAGGTGAACGAAGCCGTGCTCCAGGACTTCCGCAAGTTCCTTGATGAAGAGAAGATTCCCTATACCGAAGCGGATTTCGCGGCTGAGCAGGATTGGGTAGCCTCGCACATCAAGGCAGAACTGTTCGTCTCGGAGTTTGGACAGCAGGAAGGTCTGAAGGTCCAGGCGGAGAGCGATCCGCAGGTAATCAAGGCGTTGGAACTGCTGCCGCAAGCGAAAGAACTGGCGGAGAACGCGAAGCACATCATTGCCGAACGTGCCAGCGCGAGAGCGACAGCTCCCGCGAACAACGCATCCGCGAGCGCGCAGCCGCAGTAATCGGTTTCGTGGTTAGCCAAAAGGCGAGGCGCACAGCGCCTCGCCTTTTGCTGTTAAGAGTACGCTGGTCAAGAAACAGGCCAAGACTCGCCGATAATTTGCCGCGAGCATCGGCAAGATAAGCTACTCTGGTTCGGAGTTCGTTTCAGGAGTACCTATGCGGTTGGTCCTTCCCGTCCTGCTCGCGGCCTTTGTTGCCGCAGGCCAGCAGTCCCCGTCTTCGCCCACTCAGGATCCCTCCCAAAATGCAACGAGCGGGACTGGTGTGTCCATTGGGAACACAAGTTCGCCACCATCGACTGCTGTCGGCCAGAGTCAACCCGGGACTCCAGATCCTTCGAATGACAGGAGCGCAGCATCCACTTCACAGAGCACAGCCGGCCAAACTCAGCAGCCCGTGAATCCTCCAGTAGTAAAGGTCACAACACGTCTTGTGCTCGTGGATGTGGTGGTAACGGACGGCTCCGGCAGGCCCGTCACCGATCTTAAGCAAGCGGATTTTGAAGTGAAGGAAAACGGTAAGCCGCAGAAGATCGTGGCTTTCGCCTTTCAGCCTCCTCCGCCTCCTCCCGTTCCGGGAAAGCCGGCCTATAAGCCCTTCCCGCTGGGACCGGGAGTCTTCACCAACTTACGCAACCTCAATGGCGAGGTTGGCCCGCCGACGATCCTTCTCATTGACGGCCTGAATACGCCGTTTAAAGACCAGCCTTACATGCGTCAACAGCTCGTCAAATATCTGGAACACCTTGAGCCTGGACGCAACATCGCAATCTATACGCTGGGCACGCGGCTGCGCATGATTCAGGACTTCACCAGCGATCCCGACCTGCTTCACGAAGCGATTAAGAAGATCTCGCTGCAAAGCTCGATGTTCAATCAAGATCAGCAGGACATCTCTGACGAATTTCCCGGATTGGACCCCGACTCGACCGATCAGAGCATTGCGCAGATGGCGCAGCAGATGCAGGAGTTTGAATCGGAGCAGCAGGCCTTCCAGCGCGATATCCAGGTCCGCATCACGCTCGACGCAATGAAGGAGTTGGCGCACAACATCGCCGGATATCCGGGACGCAAGAATCTGGTGTGGCTTTCCGGATCATTCCCGCTCACCATTTTTCCCGATGAGACCTCAAGCAATCCATTCAACGTAGCGCGCCAGTACGGCGACGATCTTCGCAATACAGCGACAATATTTGCCAACGAGCAGATTGCGGTTTATCCGGTGGACGCGCGCGGGCTCGTTGTCGGTTTCATGCCCGACGCATCCCAGCGCGGCGCGTCGTTTGCAGGACCGCGCGGCGGCATGCGCGCCGTTCAGCAGATTCAGCGCGGCAATGCGCAACTCGCAGCGTCGCACGATGCGATGAACGAACTGGCGAGCCAGACCGGCGGGCGAGCTTTCTACAATCGCAACGACATCGATCGAGCGATGGCGCTCAGCGTCGCCGAGGGCTCGACGTATTACACGCTTGCCTACTATCCGGAAGACAAGAGCAATGATGGCAAGTTCCGCAAGATCGAAGTGAAACTTGATCGCAAGGGTTTGCAAGCTCGTTACAGGAAAGGCTACTTTGCGACTGACACGCAGCACCCGGATGAGAAGACCGCCCGCAATGATTTTCTGCGCTCTCTAGCGCCCGATGCCCCTATGAGCACGGCGCTTCCCTTTCTGGTTCGCGTCAGTCCGCCTGACAAAGAGCACAAAGACGTTGCTCTCGATTTCAGCATCGTGCCGCAGGCGATCAGCTTTGAGCCGCAGAACGGACTCGAACACGCTGAAATCGAGTTTCTCACCCGTATCTACGATCTGAAAGGTAAGCCGGTAGGATCTACGAATGCGGATCTCCTCAGCACACAGCTAAAGCCGGAAACCTACCGACAGGTGATGACGCATGGCCTGCGCTATCGCCAAACGGTGAACCTTCCTCCGGGAAAGTACGTGCTGAAGATGGGCGTCCGCGACCACCGCAGCAATGCGATCGGGACGCTCGTGGCCAAAGTGGAGGTTCCGCAGGCGTAGAGCACCGTTGAAGTTTTGCGCGTCAGTCCAGGCCGCAGTCGGGACCGATGGCTCTCACATGGGCTAGGTTAGGCAGGCTTGAGATCGAGTCCAATCAGCACCCGCTCACGATTCGAGAGATCGCCGATGATTTTCTTGATCGGGGTCGGCAGCCGTCGGACCAAAGTGGGAATGGCGATAATCTGATCGCCGCTTGCCAGTTGCGGGTTGCGCAGGAGATCGATGATTTCGATCCGATATCTGCCTCCCATGTGCGTCTCGCAAATCTGCTTGAGATTGCTGAACGCCGCGACAGAGTTGGGAGTGTTTCCTGCCACGTACAGGCGCAGTTCCCATTGTGCGGGGTTGGCTTGAGCGGACGCTCCTGAATTTCCCTTGCGCTTCGGGTTCGAGGCAGCTTTACGGGTGCTCCCCGATGGACGTCGGGTAAGTGATTTGCGGGGAGAGAGGCTAGCGCCTGGTCTTTTCATGAGAGGGCTTTTGAGCCACTACTCTATCATTGCTTGGCTGCCGGAGTCGGCTCGGCAAAGATTTGAATGCCCGCTTCGCTGAACGTCAGAAAACGAGTGTCCTGCGCGTGAGCCATACCCCGCGACTTCAGCACTTGGATGGTTCTCATGCGCTCTGAATTCCCGAACCCGGAAGCTTTGCCGCAGCCGGTACCGAGCAGAATCCAGGCATCCATGAGTGAAAAAATGCCGATGGCCGCTCCTGAGTCTTGTCGATTTTCGCAGAGCGCGGTAAACAATGCGGTGATTCCCTGGAGCTTGAGATAGTCGATTAACCGGGTCAGCATGGACTTCGCGCTACTCCCGTTTCCGGCCGCTACAAGATTGCTGATCGGATCGAAGACCACTACCGACGGTTTGAAGTCGTCAATATCCTGATGTATCCGGGCGAGATGGGATTCAAGTCCGGCGCTGGTAGGACGAGCGGCAACAATTCTGAGCTTGTGCTGAGAGATCCAGGTACTAACATCGATGCCGACACTGCGCATGTTGCGTTCAATCTGGCTCGGCGATTCCTCGAAGGCAAAATACAGCGCTTGTTCGCTGCGTGCACACGCTGCAGTGGCGAATTGCATTGCGAATGTGGACTTACCCGTTCCCGCCGTTCCCGAGATCAGAATGCTGCTGCCACGGAAGAAACCGCTGTCCGCCAACATTTGATCGAGTCCAAGATTTCCGCTTGAAATGCGCTCGCTACTGGCAATGTGCGTCAACCCTGCTGATGTGATCGGCATGACCGTGGGACCGTTCTCGTCCAGAAGAAACGGATATTCATTCGTACCATGAGCAGAGCCCCGATACTTCACGATCCGCAGGCGTCGCGTTGAGATTTCGTTTTCAACTCGATGGTCCAGGAGAATGACGCAGTCGGCGACATACTCTTCGAGCCCATGTCGCGTCAATGTGCGTTCGCCGGTCTCAGCCGTAATGACGGTAGTCACACCACGTTGTTTGAGCCAACCAAACAGCCGGCGCAACTCAGATCGCACAATCGCTTCGTTCGCGAGATTGCCGAAGAGAGCCTCGATCGTATCGAGCACAACTCGAGTGGCTCCGATGCTGGTGATACCGTGGTCGATGCGGATGAAAAGCGCTCCAAGATCGTAGTTGCCGCTTTCCAATTCCCGCTCCCCAAGCTGCACGTGATCGATGGCCAGAGCCTTACGCGCAATCAGTTCCTGGGCATCGCAGCCGAGCGATCGCATGTTCTCCATCAACTCTTTTGCGTTTTCTTCGAAGGTGACGCACAGACCTGGCTCGTCGTACTGGAGCGCTCCAGCCGCCAGATATTTCATGGCCAGAACAGTCTTTCCCGATCCGGGACCGCCGCAAACAAGAGTATTGCGCCCGGCAGGAAGACCTCCGCGTGTGATTTCGTCGAGACCATTGACTCCGGTCGGGCTCTTGGCTACAAAGCGAGACTCACGATTCATTCTTCAAAACGAGGCGAGAGACGGTCCGGGCGAAACAAGAAGCCGTACTGGCCGATGCTGAGGTCACCGGCCAGCACATGTTGGGTGGTTTTCGTAGAATTCTCATACCGTCCTGAGCAGTTCCACCAGCGTTTTGATCAGGTTCTCAGGTTCAGCAGTGCTGGAGGTAACTCCCTCAGGCGAGCTGTCGGTTTCCCGTTTGCGTAAGACGACAACCCGAGTGTTTGGAAAGTTTGCTTTCATCCATGTGACCAGATCATCTCGCTCGTCCACGGGCGCAGCGTGGCCGACCAGGAAAACATCGAAAGGCGCTGCCGCAGTCGAAACTTCACGGATGGCGATTGCGCTGAAGCAGGAGACTACTTCGAAGCCTGCTGTTTCGAGGAGCGTATGGCGGATGGCCAGCAGCGTACGGTCGAACTCCACATGCAAAATTCTTTTGCGTCCGAGCGCCGTCTGGAATAGCGACGGAGCCCCAGAGCCCTTTCCATCACCGCGACTGCTGTTTCCGCTCTGGTTGTGCTCGTTGAGGTTGACATTTGGCGGTGGTTGATAAGGGCTAGCCATCTATCCTCTGTGGGCGGCGTCGCATGGCGCCGATTTTCTACAACCACTTAAGATGAGAGGGGCGCCACGAAGGTTGGCCGAACTTTGCGTGTTGAATAAGGCTACGTTAAGCTTTATATTTACGCTTTATGCCGCGCAAGGCGACCAGCACTTCCACTTATGAGAGCATTCCCACCTCAGAGGTGCCGCACGCTCGCAAAGGGAAGCATCACTCGCTGGTCTCGCAAATATTCAGTGATTTACTCACCCTGCCGACAAAGCAGGCGCTGAAAATTCCTCTTCTCGATATCCGAAAGCAGAAGCTGGAGAACGTGCGAGCTGCTCTGAACCGCGCGGGCAAGAAGGTCGGACTGCGAATCGCCACATCTTCGGATGATTACTTCTTTTACGTTTGGATTGACAATAAGGATACGTAATGAGGATTACATGGTCTTAAATGCTGGCAGTAGCAGATCTCGACAGAGTGGATCTGCAACTATGAAAACCGGCAAACAGCTTCGGATCTGAGTTCGGAGTGAACCCTACTCTGGCTTCCTTTCTCGAACGCCTTAAATAACCCTCTCCGACTATCTCGCGAGTGATAACGTTGTCAGTACCGTGCCGAAGAAGAAGTCCAATCCTAAGAAGAGCAAAGCCCCAAAAATCTTCGTCAGCAAGAAACCTGTGCCTTTAAAGGATTGGCTACAGGGAAAGGAATCCACTGAACCCGTCTCTTACACGGGAGACGAAGAAGCGGACGAAGGCGAGGAGATGCAAGGGCAGTGAAAATACCGTTGCGAGTTGCAGTCTTCTTTATCCGAAAGTGCGGGGGATGTTGCAATGCTTCGTAAACGATCTGCATCGTGCGCCCTGGTGCGATATTTGCGTTCCTATCAAAGCCCGAGAGAGAGGCTTACAATGGGGCCATGGGCCGGGGCAGAAAGCGTTCAGCGAAATCCACCTTAACCGCTCCCGAACGCCTGTTCAAAGCTGCATTTGGACGAAAGATGACTCGTGCGGAACGCAAACGCTATATATGGGAGAGGCCCCTCACGCTGGAAGAGCTGGCTAGGCGGGGGCGCAACGATATCTACGCGTTCTTGCGCCAAACATAGAAATAATCGTCGTCGATCGAAGTCCCTATCTTGATCGCTGTTTTCTTTATTTCTCTCGCCAAGGCCGCGCGGATGTTCTCGATTTTTTGAGAGCCCAGCGCGGACACTGGGATCTTCAGCGCCACGCCGGGATTGATCCTCTGCAAATCGTGAAGGATGCGGCCCATCAGGGCGTTGTGTTTGCCCTTGCGCTCGTGGGGCACGTCTGTAACTTCAACGGTATCGAAGTTCAGATCATTTTCGACTAGTTTCAGGCGATTCGACAGCATAGGAGCACCATAACGTAGGCGCTATCGTCGTGATTATCATACAACGTTTTCTCGTCCATCCAGCATCTTTTCAGATGTCAACTGCAGTGGGCCCAAGTAAGACTGCGAGACTGCGGCGCTTTCTTCCGGTCATTTTGTGTACCGCAGGAAAGCAGGAGTCGAGATCCTGCTTTTCAGACGCAGTCAGTGTGCGAGCGAAACTCAAGATGAAGAACGACGGCAACCCACGAAGCAAACCGGCGACGAAGCGCCTACAGGAATATGTCGCCAAAACTCCCACTGGAACCGAAGGTCTGGATGAAATCACGCGCGGCGGAATCCCCACCGGTCGAAATACGCTTGTCTGCGGCGGCGCTGGATCGGGCAAGACTCTGTTCGCGATGAAATACCTTTGCTGTGGCGCGCTGCAGTATGGCGAGCCCGGACTATGCATCTCGTTTGAAGAAAACGCCGAAGAGCTTGCGCAGAACATGGCCTCATTGGGCTATGACCTCGTGGCGCTGGAAAAGAAAAATATGTTGGTCGTTGACCACGTACAGATTGCGCGCCACGAGTTTGAAGAAACCGGAGAATACGACCTCTCCGGTCTTTTTGTGCGCATAGAACACGGAATTCGAAGTATCGGCGCCAAGCGCCTGGTTCTCGACACCATTGAGGTGCTCTTTACTGGACTTCCAAATGAAGCCATCGTTCGTTCCGAATTGCGCCGGTTGTTTCGGTGGCTCAAGGAGCAAGGCGTCACCACCATGATCACCGCCGAAACCGGCCCGGGCGGGACGCTTACGCGACATGGTCTGGAGGAGTACGTAGCCGATTGCGTGATCCTGCTCGATCATCGTGTGAGCGAGCAGGTTTCAACTCGTCGTCTGCGCGTGGTGAAGTATCGCGGTTCGGCGCACGGCACGAACGAATATCCTTTTCTGCTCGACGAGACCGGTATCTCAGTCGTGCCGATTACGTCCGTAGGACTCACGCACCAGGCATCGCTTGATCGGGTATCCAGCGGCATCGCCGGCCTGGATTGGATGATGGGTGGCAAAGGCTTTTTCCGCAATAGCAGCATTCTCATTTCGGGAACAGCAGGAACAGGCAAATCCAGTTTTGCCGCTCATTTCGCCAATGCTGCGGCGGAGCGCGGCGAACGCTGCCTTTACTTTGCGTTTGAGGAATCGCCGAGTCAGATCCTGCGTAATATGCGCTCGGTTGGTCTTGAGCTCGAGCCGTGGATGGATCGCGGGCTGTTGCGAATCGAGGCATCGCGCCCGACCAGCACTGGGCTTGAAGGTCACCTGGCCAGGATGCATCGCGACATCAGCGCTTTTAAGCCTCTGATTGTCGTTGTCGATCCAATCACGAACTTGATCTCGGTGGGGGATACCCCCGCGGTGAAGTCTATGCTGACTCGCCTCATCGATTTTCTTAAGTTACACAACGTTACGGCGATGTTCACGAACCTGACGGTAAAAGGCATGGTGGAAGAGACATCGGTAGGAATTTCGTCGCTGATGGACACGTGGATATTGCTTCGGGAGATGGAGGTTCTCCTTCGCGACGTTTCGAGCACGGCGCCCGAACGGCAGCGAGCCATCCATTTGCTCAAGTCGCGGGGAATGGCTCATTCGCGCAAGATGGAGCCATTTGAGATCACTGACACCGGTATCCACATGATTAATTTGGAAGCTTCGCTATCCAGCGCGTCCTCAGGAGCGCACACTCGGGGAGCTAGAAAGAGAGCGCGATGAAAACAGGCAAGACAAGGTCCAACAGGACAGTGCGCTCGATAAAAACTGGCAATGTAGGCGGCGCTCGTAGCGTAAAGCGGCGTTTCGAAGCTGCGCCAAAGCCCAAGCGAATGGAATGGGAGCTGCGTCTGTACGTGGCCGGCAATACGCCGAACTCGATCGCCGCATTCAGTAACTTGCAGCAAATTTGCGAAGAGCACATGGGCGGACGTTATCGCATTGAGATCATCGACTTGTTCGAAAATCCCCAACTGGCTCGCGGAGATCAGATTATCGCTGTCCCGACACTGGTCCGCCGGCTGCCGACGCCGATCAAGAAGATCATCGGAGATTTATCGAACACCGAACGTGTGCTGGTCGGATTGGATTTGAAACCGGCGCGAAGCTTTGCTGCAAGGAGATGATTGCCAGGGAGCCATCGAGCGATGCCAAGGGCCGCACGCGCCAAGGAATATGAGGCACGAACGGAGAGTCCTGCGCGTGGTGTGACCGTGTATTGGCTGCGGCTCTATGTCGCCGGATCAAGTCTCAAGTCTTCGCACGCGATACAGATGGTGAAAAAAGTGGCTTCCTTGTTCCCCGAAGGTCGCTGCAAGTTTGAAGTGGTCGATTTGTATCAAGAACCGGGACTGGCGAGACAGGACAATATCCTCGCCGCACCAAGCCTGGTGAAGATCGAACCGCCGCCTCGACGAGCCTTCATTGGCATCAGCGAGGATACAAATCGCGTGCTTCATAAGCTGGGAATTCCGATTACGGTGTATGGCAGTACCAAAACGAAAAAGCGATGAACTCGGCGTGACGGAAGTACGCCGTCTGTCGCAGGAACTGAGCGACCTTCGCGCGCGTCTGCAGGAGTGCGAAGATACGCTGGCTGCCATCCGTGGCGGGGCCGTGGATGCCATTGTCGTTTCTGGTGCCGGACACGAACAGATATTTACCCTCGCCGGTACCGAAAACGCTTATCGGGTGTTTGTCGAAGCGATGGACGAAGGCGCCATCACTGTGAGTTCGGCAGGAACTATCCTTTTCGCCAACAAGGCAGCCGCCAATTTGCTTGATCGTCCTCTGGGAGCGGTGATCGGAGCATCGATCTTTGGCTTCATTCCCGAGTCGGAACGCGGTCATTTTGACGCCATCTTCCGCGAAGCCTGCAACAATTCCTGCGGACGCTGCGAACTCACAATCACGCGCAGCAACGGCGAGCAGGTACCTGTCTTTGTCTCCGCCAGCAGTTGCGTCGAGTTCGGCGCCACCGCGATTTGCATGGTGCTGACCGATCTCTCTGAACAGAAGCGGAACGAGCAGATTGTCGCCGATGGCAAGCTCGCGAGGCTCATTCTCAGCAACGCCAGCGAGCCTATGGCCGTCTGCGACAGCAATGGTGTTGTCATGCACTGCAATCGCGCCTTTCGGGAGCTGTGCGTCGGCAATCCGCTGCTGCGTCGCTTCGAGGAGATGATTAGCCTGGAAATCGTTCATCAGCACCGTCCTGGTGAGCGCGAAGCCAGCCAACAACGGTTCGACATACAGCAGGCGCTGGCCGGTCAGGAATTCCGGGGAAGAGAAGTCTGCCTGCACAGGGATAACGAATCAATCCACTTGCTGCTGAGCACAAGCCCGCTGGTGCTTCCCAATATGGAAAGGGCCGGCATGTTGATCACGTTATTCAACATCGAAGAGCGCTTGCGGACTGAGCAAGCTCTGCGCCGTTCGGAAAAGCTTGCCGCCACTGGACGATTGGCCGCCTCTATCGCTCACGAGATCAATAATCCTCTGGCCGCTCTCACCAACCTGGTGTACCTGATTGAAACGGAAACCGATTCCGACGTGGTGCGAAGGTATGCGCACACCGCGCAGGAGGAACTGGCGCGCGTCGCGCATATCACACGACAAACTCTCGCCTTCTATCGAGATTCCGGCGCGCCGACTGAGGTAAACATCACCGAGCTCATTGACTCGGCTCTGTTTCTTTACTCCAGCGCAATCCGCAGCAAGAACCTGGAGGTTAAACGGGAAATCCGCTTCTCAGGAAGCATTCATGGGTATGCGAACGAACTCCGCCAGGTCTTTTCCAACCTCATCGGCAATGCCATTGAGGCTTTACCCAGAGCGGGCTGTCTGCGTGTGCGTGTGTACCGCTCCCAGGAGTGGTGCAACTCGCGGAAGCCTGGTGTCCGCGTAGTCATTGGCGACACGGGAGAAGGAATCTCTCCGGACCACCGCGCACATCTCTTCGAACCTTTCTTCACCACCAAAGCAGAAAAAGGAACAGGGCTCGGGCTCTGGGTATCGCAGGGCATAGTCGAGAAGCACGGTGGCTTCATCCGACTCAAAAGCAGCACACAGCAGCCTCATCGCGGAACAGTGTTCAGCATATTTCTCCCCGCCGAGGAAGGCAGAACGCCACGGCGCGCTGTCGCGTGATTTCCGGAGTGTTGATCCTCTCCAGGCGATCGAGGGCAAAAGATCTGCATTCCCAATGGAGTATTCCTCGAAGCCGTTCCAGATACTGACTTCAGCATCGTCCGTTGCTCGATCTGCAAAGAACAATTCCACTCCTCTCCGTTGGGCCGTGGAACTGCATAGGGAGGGTCTTCCTGGGCACGTTCCCCAGAACATTCCCATGCCGCAGTCACTTGCGATTCGTTGGTAACTCTTCGGCGCGCCCACAACGGATAAAATCTGGTTTCGTAAGACTCTTGGTCTTCAGATCTCCTGATGAATTGCAACTTTCGCCGCAGCCGTCGGAGTAATGACCGTGCCAAGAGAAACCAGGTCGCAAAAATGCATACACGGCTCTTACAAGCGCTCTACTCGCTATCGTTGGCAATTGTTCTTGTCGCGACAGTCGATCTCGCATCTGGATCCGCCCAGGCTCAACTGAGACCGCAAAGCTCTGCTGCCCAGCATCCGGAGTCGCCGCAGCTTGCGATCACTTTCGACGACCTGCCGTCCCATGGACCTTTACCTCCTGGAGAGGCGCGGACTGAGATTGCCGCAAAGATTCTGAAAGCGCTGCACGATGCCAAGCTGCCACCCATTTACGGATTCGTAAATGGTGCAGCAATCAGCAAGAATCCTGCAGATGAGGCCGTACTGGAGGCATGGCGCGCAGCGGGAAATCCGCTTGGAAATCACGGTTGGTCACATATGAATTTGAACCAGACGCCTTTGAGCAAATTCGAAGATGATGTCACGCGCAATGAAGCGATTTTGAGTAAGTGGATGAAAGAGGCCGATTGGCATTGGTTCCGTTACCCGTTCCTCGCCGAGGGAGAGACTGCCGAGAAAAGAGCGGCGTTCCGGGATTTTCTGGCACAGCATGGATACAAGATCGCCGCCGTGACGATGAGCTTTGCGGATTATGAGTGGAACGAGCCATACGCGCGTTGCAAAACAAAGAACGACGACAACGCAATCAAACTCCTTGAAGACAGCTATCTGAAAGCAGCGGATCAGAGCGCCGACTACTACCGTAATCTTTCGCGCAGCTTGTTTGGACACGATATCCCCTATGTGCTCCTGATGCACATTGGCGCCTTCGACGCGGAAATGCTGCCGAAGTTGCTTGAGCTATACCGATCTAAAGGATTCCAATTCGTCACTTTGCAAGATGCCGAGCATGATGAGTTCTATCGCGCTGCGATCGATCCGCGATTGTCCGCTGGAACCGATTCTCTGGAGGGTGCTGCGATAGAGCGCCACTTGAGCCTCCCGTCGCCGCCTGCACCGGCAGTGCAGCTAAATAACATATGTCGATAGATTGTTTCGGCCAGGTTACGTGAGCACATTAGGATGGCAACCACGAAAGCCAGCACGAAAAACGCTTCAAAGCCAAACAAGCCAAAATCGGGTGGACTCAGAGCTAAGATCCTCGATGCGGGCAATCTTTCAACCTTGGTAAACGCGTACCGAATTGGGACCGGCACGGTAAAAACGATCGTTGTCCCAAACGCGTCACAGCTCGCGAGTCTGCAAGATGTCACCGTGAGCGGCACTTTGCTGAAGAAACAGCTTGTACGGCTGACGAGCCCAAATAAGCGCCAGATTAGACTCGCGGCCAACAACGGCGCTTACAGGCTTGAGGGCGACGGCGATATTCACTTCGATCTCGGCGTCAAGCAGCTTCAGCCGCACGTTCCGTGCGAATTGCAGAATGCGAAGGCATGGCTCTCAACTTTTCAAAGCAGCGTTGGAGCATCGCTAACCGTCAGCGGATTCTTCCGCTGCCTGTTTGAACATCCCTTTCAGCCGAGCGACGATGCGCACATTTTCGAGATTCATCCAGTGCGTGCGGTCGCAATTAACGGCAAAATGCAAGCTTTTGACGTGGACATCCCTGATCAGCCTTCCATCCATACCTGGACTAGTCCGCACAATCTGAATGATCAGGACAACAGAATCAAAGTCCAGTACGACTCGTCGAAAGATACTCTGACCTTCACTGGAATGGATGGACAGGACGAAAACTACGTCTCCGTTGCAGGCACTGTGAGCGCAATCGATTTGCAACCTACATCAAACAATCCGGCAACGTTTACCTTCACAAGTGCCGATGTAGGAAAGCCGCTTCAGGCGCTCTGCCTCAAAGCAACGAGGGCAGCCAAACAACTTGCCGCACTCGGCAGCAGGACGAATGTGAACCTGATCGTGCTGCGCAATATCGATTTGGCGAAAGCGACGAAGAATCAGTACGTCATCAATCTGTTGGTAATCGATCTTCAGCCGCAGTGAACTGCACCGCTGGCCGCATACTTCGGATGTACTGTATTGGCAAGCGCTCGACGATTAGTGTAATTTCGCTACAGCCATGAGCGAGAAGAAACAATTGACGCGCCAAGAGTTGCTCCAGCGCATCTGGATCGATCCAGCCCGCTGCTTCGGTAAACCATGCATCCGTGGGCATCGCATCTGGGTCTCTCTAATTCTTGACCTCTTGGCTTCAGGCAATACGGAGCAGGAACTGCTTGAGGATTATCCGGGCTTGGAACCCGCAGACATACAGGCGTGCATCGCATATGGAGCTGAAATGTCGCGGGAACGCTACGTCGATGTGCCGTTGGAAGTTTGAGCATGAAGCTCAAGCTTGACGAAAATCTGGGGCAGCGAGGTCGTGAAATTCTCTCTCGTGCCGGGCATGATGTTGAAACGGTCCAAAGCCAATCTCTCGAACAAGCTGAGCATACGCATCTAATCGAACATTGCCGTCGGGAGAATCGCGCTTAATTTCGCTCGACCTCGATTTCGCCAATCCCTTGCAGTTCCAACCCAGCAGCTACTCCGGCATAGCTATCTTGCGGCTGCCCCGGCGACCATCCCGCGACGATCTTCTTCGCTGCGTGCGAACTCTGTCCGCCTGTCTTGAAAGAGAATCTCTCGCAGGAAAATTGTGGATCGTCGAACAAAAGCGCATCCGGATTTATCAGGAAGAACCAATCGAGGAGCCTGAGTAAGGAGAAAAAGGCAAGCCATCGAAGTTCGCGCCGAGGTACTCAGGCTTCGTGCCGCATTGCGCTCCGCACACTGAAGGCAGCGAGGACCAGCGCAACCACGATATTCACTAGTGGGCGAAAGTCCAGCATGTTTCCAATCAGCCAGCCAAACGTTACGGCGAAGGCACAGTAGATCAAACATCCCACAAAACTGGTCCACGCGAGGGGCCGGTCAGCGGATCTCCCTGAACGCAGCAGATTCAATGCTGCGAGCAGAAACGCTGCAAAAGAGAACGAAAGCGCCCACAGCAGGTTCATCGGTTGCGATTTGTAAAACTGGTACGAGCCTACGCCGTGACCGATTCCACCCAAAATCATCAGGCATCCGAACAGCCGATCGATTGTCTTCATCAGAAAATATCTCTCCGTCGTATTCTCAATTGCCGCGACAGTCTCAGCTACGCGACAGTCTCAGCGCGAAAAGAGGATCTCTCGCGCGATTTTTCAATTTGTATTCTGGATTTTGCTGCGGAACTGGGCAAGAAAAAAGGCGAGACCTTCGCAGGTCCCGCCTTTTGGGTGTTGATTCAGCAGTCTTACTTGGTGATGTTGGCGCTCAGCTTGGCGTTGAGGTCGCTGGCGTCGGAATTGATGATGCCGTCGTACTTCGTGACAACCAGCAGGTTGTTGCCGGCAGGCACGAGCTCGTGCACCTGATATCCGCTCTCGTACACCGACGTCCAGTTGCGGCCGTCGTTGCTGGCGAACACTTCGTTCGACGCATCCACGACTGCGTACATGCGACGCGTGCGCTGGTCGTAGGTGAGAGCCTTGACGCTGCGGTCAGGCAGGTTGGTCTTCACCGACTCCCATCCGCCCACCGACTTCTCACGGAACAGACCTTCGGGCGACGAGACCCAGAGAGCTGAATCCTGATCGAGGATCATTCCCGTGATTACGGAGACAGAAGGCGCTGGCATCTGAGCGAAGCTGCGACCGTCGCTCGATGTCATGATCGTGCGATATCCGGCTGCGGCAACGCGGTTCGCGCTGCTGCGAACGATCGCGATCGGTTCTTTGCCAGTGTTGCGCTGAACCTGCCACGAGCGTCCGTTGTCATGCGAGTAGAGGAGTCCCGAAGTAGAACCGGCAAACCAGTTCTCGCCATCGATGCGGAGATCGGTCACGTACGGACGCCATGCAGCCGTCATGAAGACATTCGTCCATGTGCGGGTTGCAGGATCCATGCGATAGATTCCCGTATTGGTTCCGGCGACGAGCTGGCCGTTGCCGTCCTGCGCGAGCGCGAAGACGTCGCTGCCGTTGAGTCCGCGGCTGAGCTGTGACCAGTGCGAACCGTTGTCCACCGACATGAAGGCGCCGCCGAACGACTTGTCGTTCACAACGCCGGCATACATCGTGTCATTCTGGGACTTATCAACGAGCACCGCGGCAATCTCGTGATGCGCGAAGCCGTTATTGGAAGACGAGAAGGTGAGTCCGCCGTCGTTGCTGGCCATTACGCCGCTGCGATCGGTGGCGAGAAGGACGCGCTTCGGATTGCGCGGATCGACCATCACGTCATTGATGATCAAATTCGCAGCCGAGACGCGACGCCAGGTCAATCCGCTGTTTACGCTTTTCCACAGGCCAGTGGTGCTGCCCGCGTAAATCACGCTGCGGTTGCTCGGATCTTCCTTGATCACGCGCACGCGGCGCGAGTTCACCGGAATCGCTTCCACTTTCTTGAAGAGCTGTCCGCCGTTCACGCTCTTGTACACGCCGGTGCAGGCGCTGGCGTAAACCGTGGCCGGGGTCTTCGGATCGATGGCGATCGAGAAGACGTCGGAATCTTCGTCCATGCCCTTGGCGAGCTTGGTCCAGCTCTCGCCGCCGTCGCTGGTCTTGAAGGCCAGGCGCCAGGTTCCGGCATAGATTACGTTGGAGTCTTTCGGATCGATCGCGAGCGACTGAACGTTATGAATCTGCTCAGTCGAGATGCGAGCCCAGTTGCGTCCGCCGTCGTTCGAGCGATACACGCCGTCGAGCGTGCCGGCAACGAGCATTTGCGGATTCGAGGGAGCGATTGCCAGTGAGCGAATCGACTTGCCCTTCATCTGCCGGAGCGACTGCCAGCTACGTCCACCATCTTCGCTGCGGAACAGTTCGCCGTTCTCGCCGTTGACGCTCCATGCAGCAACGTAGATGATGCGCGAATCGCTGGGATGAAAATAGATGTGATCAAGAACGTAGTCGCTGCTCTCGCCAATGCGAGCAAAACGCGACCAGGTCTTTCCGTTATCGTTGGACGAATACATCTGACCAGTGCTGGTGCTGAGCAGAATGTGGTCCGGGTTCTGAGGATCGTAAGCAAAGGTGCGAACATCGCCACCTTCAGGTCCGATCGTCGGTTGTGCGGCATAGAGCGAGCTCACTGCGAGTAGGGTCACTACCCCGAGAGCCCACACTGTGGGTAAAAATCTCTTGTTAAGTTGGAATTTCATTCTTCCCTCGGTGGCTATCGAGATGTGCTGGGTTTGCAAGTGCTGAATTTGCCACTGTTAGCGCGGGAAATGTAGATGACTAAAGTGCTCGCTACCTTCAGAAGGAACCTGAAACGTCACTCACAGCGAGGAATTGCAGCAGATGATGTGCAGTTTTTAAGAGGAAATGCTTAGATTTTTGAAAGCCGTGAGTTTTGCGGAGTTCAATTCCTCTCTTCAAAAGGTGACTAATAGGTTCTACGTTGCACAATGTCTGACGTAGTTGAGCCTGAGAGCAAACCCTCCCGCCCGTTTCGAAATAACAGCGAAATAAGCAGCGAATTGAAAAATCGAGCACGAAAAATCTGCGATTTATGCCCAGAATTCGCGAATTTTCATTTTCACCAGGAAATAACAGGGAATGTAGGGAATCGCTCGTACAGCATTGAAATGAGGAGGCTTGTAACCGATGCTGCCAGATCGGCGAAAGCGAACAGGGAAGGAGCAGGGATTGTTTGTCACAAATTGTGACTGTGTAGTCCTGGAATCTGCTACCGTGCAGCTTCTTCGGGCTTGACCTCGCTAAGCCGAGGGCGGACGGCCAATACTTTTTTCAGGAACATTCCCGCTCAGCGAGCGTATTCTCCTCACGCACCCAGAACCGTTCCACCTGGAAGGTGCAGGAGACGCATATGCGATTCATCAGGATTTGCGCTGCCCTGATTCCGCTCACCCTTATCGCCACCGCCGCCGTGGCCGATCAGAACTCGCTGGTCATCGTCTTCAAAGACGGCCATCAACAGACCTTTTCGATGTCAGACATTGCGCGCATCGAATTTAAGACTCCCGAGGCCTCAGCCGCTCTCGGACGCGGAAACTTCCTAGGCAAATGGCGGGTCGGCGACGGCATGGGTGGACACTTTTACATCACGCTCGATCCGAGTGGCGAAGCTAAAAAGACGATGGGAGTCGAACACGGCACCTGGACCGTCGTCGGCAACGAAGCGCGCATCAATTGGGACGACGGCTGGCACGACGCGATCCGCAAAGTAGGCAAGAAATACGAAAAAGTAGCCTTCGCGCCGGAAAAGTCGTTCGCCGATTCTCCATCGAACGTGACCGACGCACAGAACCTGGAGCCACAAGCGAATTGAGGGGGTGAAGGCGCTCGAGCGTGCAGGAGGCACACTCACTTCCCCAGTAATCCATACACGGTGAGCTGATCGCCTCCGCCGACATAGACCTTGCCGTTTACTACAACCGGGACCGTGAACTTCACGGAAGATCCCGCCGTATCGCGATCTCCGGCCTGCAGGCTGTTGTAGAGCTCGTGGGAAAGATCAGTGGCATCATAGGCGTGCAGTACGGCCGCGTCGCTGAGCTGGTGATCGACCTGGAGCGTCCAGACGATTCCGTTCGAAGTCCCATTTGCGGAAACAACCGGCGTGCTGCCCGGATATCCGAGCACTTGTCCTGTATCGGAAGAAAGTGTGAGTTGCCCGGCGTTTACGGTGTAGCACTTCAGGCTGTCGCTCACCGCGCTCACGTACACCCTGTTTTGCCACACTGCCGGTGTGCTGAAGATTCCGCCGGCGAATGGAAGGGTCTGCGGGATCTGGCTATCATTCGCTGGGTTGAAATGGCCCATGTTGTCACGATTGATGACGTACAGCTTTCCTTCTTTGTTGCTGGCCAGCAGCAGATGATTCGGACTGCCCGGCTCATCCGGCAGCAGCACCACTCCACCTGATCCGAGGTCGTGATCCAAATCGGCAAGCGTTTGCTGATCGAAGGGCGTGAAGTAATCGAGAATGTTGAAGGTGCCTCCCGCGGGCTGGAGCTTCAGCGCACTGTCGCCGTAGTCGCGTCCACCGCCGGGAACATCGAAGTCGCCATTCGCCACCGCAAGGTAGATGTTGCCGGCGGCATCTGCGGCGGGTCCGCCACCAGATTGCCAAACGCTTCCTCCCGATCCATCGGCGTCGGGAGCATACGCGAGCACCTGTTTCAAAGTATGCGCGTCATATCCGAGAATCCAGCCGTTGAAAGGATCAAAGTCTCCGTGGGAGCCGAAAGCGACATAAACCGTGCCGCCCACCAGAAGCAGGCCGGCGCGCTGCAGATTAATGAGCGGATCGAAGACGACATTCCCATTTCCGTCATTCCTGACGCCAGCTCCCGGCGCAGAGGCCTGAATCGTCACGGGCCCGCCGAACTTCTCAGCGCCACTGGCGATATCCAGCGCATGCAGTCGCTGAAAGAAGACGCCGTTCTCTTTGGTCTTGGCAACGACGTACAGCGTGCCACTCGACGGATCAATCACCGGAGTGCCGGTAATTCCGATTTCGGGAGCGATGTCCTCGTAAAGCTCGGGGAAATCATCGTCGGAAACGGTCGTGACGCCTGCCCCGGGATTCAGAAAATTGCGCTGCCATAAAGGCGTTGACGAACCGCCATCCGCATCGAAGGCATAGACGGTATCATGCTCGGTGGCAGCATAGATCACATTGTGGGTTCCCTTTCCGGGAATCGCTACTCCTGCGAGATAGAGCGGCTGCGCGTACATCTGTCCATCGACGGGAAATGAAAACAATTTTCCAAATTGATTGGAATTAACGTTTGCCGGAGCGAGCACGGTTTCGCTAACATTTGCGCCGGTTCGTGCAGCATCGTAGTGGTGAGTAAGAATGCTGACCGACGTGCCCGGTCCCGGAGTTGGCCCGCCTCCGGATGACGGATTTCCCGAGTTCCCGTTGGTGTTACCTACGGAAGAGGACCCTCCAGAAGAAGTTCCTCCACAGCCCAGAAACAGGAGCGCCACGGAGATAAGAAGACTCGCCGCTAAGAGAAATAGACGCGGCAAAGCATTGCTGTGCATCGGATGTACTCCAACAGCTTTCTCTGTTGGAATTACCCGCTCTACCCCGAGTTGCACCCCAGAGCACCTGCCGGATACCAGCTTCCGGACACACAAAGAGTAAGCTCAGAATTGACGTTGAATCGGTTAATGAGCAACTCTGGAGTGAGCTGCGGGTTCTTACTTCCAGCAAATAGCAGTGGAAATGTGCTGTATTCGTAGTTTGGCCTAAATACCAAGATGCGACTTCTGAAGCCCTTTCTGATTCTGCTGTTTCTAGCGACGGCCTCCGCTTTGCATGCCAGCGTCGCGCTGTTGGTCGAAGAGCCGTATGGCGCCTTTGGCCACATGAACCCAACTGGGCATGCGGCCATTTACTTTTCGAACATTTGCGCCGAGTCGCCCATACGATTGCGAGCTTGCCTGCCCGGTGAGGACGGCGTTGTCATCAGCCGCTATCGCGCTATCGGTGGATATGACTGGATCGCGATCCCACTGATTCCTTATCTGTATGCGGTAGAAGAGCCGGATCAGCTGCCTGCTAACGCGGATGCGCCGACGATCGAACGATTGCGAGACACTTACCGCCGCACCCATCTCCAAGCCATCGTTCCCGATGGCCCAAATGGGGCAACGCCAAATGGAAGTTGGGAGGAGCTTGTTGGTGCGGCCTTCATCCGCCGAATCTACGTGTTTCAAATTGAAACCTCGCGCGATAAGGACACCGAGTTGATGGAGCAGCTCAACTCACGCCCCAACGAAACCCAGTTCAATTTGCTGTTCCATAATTGCGCCGACTTTTCGCGCCACATCATCAACTTTTATTATCCGCACGCGCTGCATCGCAATCTCATCGCCGACCTTGGCATCAGCACGCCCAAGCAGATGGCAAAGACCCTGGTGCATTACAGCCGAAAGCACTCGAACCTGGAGATTTCGAAATTCGTCATTCCCCAAGTGCCCGGTTCAATCCCACGCAGTGAGAATGTCCACGGCGTGCTCGAGTCGGTTGTGCGATCAAAGAAATACGCAGTGCCATTGCTTCTGCTGCACCCATTCATTGGCAGCAGTGTGGCCGTTGCCTATGTGGCTGATGGACGCTTCAATCCTTCCCGAGGATCCACGCTCCTGGAGAGCCCCAGCGAGCTGCAGAAGTCATTGACAGCGGATTCGCGGCTCGAGCCGGAACCCGCTCCGGTCTGGGGATCTCAGAATGGCCTTAGCGCTCTGGATGATGGCTGGGCGGGAGGATTCCGCTACTAGTAGTCTTTTGGCTATTCTCTTGCTGCTGCTCGGCTGTCCCGCGCCGCGGCGTGAAGAGGAAGCTCAACGAGATTCCGCCGAGAAGCAGCCACGACACGTTTGCCCTGGCATCGGGACTAGCGATGCGGAACGATCCCTCGGGCGAATAGACGAAGTACGCAAAAAGAAACGCTGAAACGATGCTGCCGAGCACTCCAGTAGCAACTCCGAAGCGAGCTGCTACTGAGAGCACGACTGCAAGGCATATTAGGGGGAGGGGAAACTCAAGACGCGTCTGATTGAAGACCAAGGCCAGTATCAAAGCCACCGACGCGCAAAGCAGGGTACCTATGGCGGTATCGAGGAGCCTGAGCAACTTGTTGGAGCATCCTCGAAACCGCATGCACTCTTAGAATGCCAAAACGCAGAGTAGTGTTGGGAAAATTCGAGAGCTGCCGGATGTGGAAATCTTGTAGCTGCAGCAGTTTGGGCATTGCAAGGCAGTGGGCATTCAGCACTCAGCACTCAGCATTCAGCACTCAGCTGGAGTGAACCCCAAAAGTGAGACACACGGTGAAGCAATGGGAGTAGTGTGGAGGAACCGTGAGCAGGTCTCGACGAAGGATCATCAGCAAAGAATTTAAAGTGGCGGCGGTACGGG
>Ga0070740_10000820_pt1 | contig 52417 bp, 44 predicted proteins | sample Coa_R2_FD_67286 | JGI IMG/M metagenome (GOLD analysis project Ga0070740, IMG submission 67286) | Surface soil microbial communities from Centralia Pennsylvania, which are recovering from an underground coalmine fire - Coalmine... | ecosystem: Environmental > Terrestrial > Soil > Unclassified ... | reverse complement strand
GCGACGCCCGGCGCCGGCCTCTTCCAGAAGTCGCCGTCGGAGAATTCCTCGGTCCATTTCACCAGGTCCTCGCGCGCCTGCTGAAGCGAGTACAGCAGCGGCGCTGCCATCGGATGCACTCCGGCAATGGGTCCTCGCAGCCACGGCTCCGGTTGTGTGCTCATTCGAAAAACGGTTCCCCTTGTTTTCGATAGCGGTATGCCACGTCCTCATCCAGTTCGACGCCGAGCCCGGGCGCATCCGGCACGTGGATGCGCCCGTTGACGATCATCGGACCATGCGCGTTTCTCACCAGCTCATCAAAAAAAGGCACGCTGGCGGCGTGCCACTCCAGCGCCAGCAGGTTCGGCATGGACGCGGCAAGATGCGCGCCCGCCATGGTTCCAATCGGGCTGCTGATGTTGTGCCAGGCGATATTCACGTAATGCATCTCGGCCATATCCGCCAGCTTGCGGCCTTCCCACAACCCCATTTTTTGCACATCTGGCGCGAGCACGCGCAGCCCCGCCTCCGTGATCAGGCGCTCGAAATCCAGGCGGAAATAATGATTCTCCCCAGTGGCGATGGTGGTGCGCGTGTTGCGCTGGATTTCCGCGATAGCGCGAACGTTTTCGGGCGGCACCGGGTCTTCGAGCCACAACAGCCGGAACGGCTCGAGCGCTCGCGCCAGCTGGACCGCCGCCTCCACGCCGTAGTTCCAGTGACAGTCGATTGCAAGGCCGGTCTCAGCGCCGACGGCTTCGCGCACGGCGCGCACCAGCGATACGGCGTAATCGATTTCGACCAGGCTCAGCGCCCGGTTGTACTCGTCGGTCTCATATGGCGTGGGTACGTCAACATCGAACTTCAGCATGGCAAAGCCGCGCTGCGCCATCTGTTGCGCCTGAGCGCCGTAGGCCTCCGGCGTGAGCTGATTCTGAAATGACGCATCCCAGCCGTGATGCTTCAGGCTGACGACGCTCTGCCGTCCGCCGTCCCCTTCCTTGCGCATCCACTGCGGAGTCCTTGGAACAAGCAGCGGCGAAATGCTTTCGAGCGCCTCGCCGGCGTGGCAATCGGCGTAGATTGGAACGAAGTCGCGGTACTTGCCGCCGAGCAGCTGCCACAGCGGCATGCGATGTCGCTTGCCGATCGCGTCCAGCAGCGCCGACTCAATTCCGCCGATCGCGTGCATCATCATTCCGGGCGAGGCATGGATGCAGCTCGATTTCATGCGGCGGAGAATGCGATCGATCGAGGTTGGGTCCTCGCCAATGAGAATTTGGCGGAAATCGCGAATCGCTGAGGTTAGGCCCGGCCCCAGGAAAGCCTCGCCGTATCCGACAATGCCCTCATCGGTCTCCACCTTGACGATGGTCCAGTCAAAATTCGCCTCGATTACCGCAGTGGTAATATTCGTGATGCGCATGTACGTCTTTCGTCTACCATCCCACAGGAGCTTCGCATCGTGCGCATCCTGGTAACGGGCGCCAACGGATGCATCGGCGCCTGGATTACGAAACAACTGCTCGATCGCGGCGCCGATGTGCTCATTTACGATCTCGACCCGAATCCCGCACGGCTTCGTCTGCTGGTGGATGCGAAAACGCTCGGCCGCATCGCCATCGAACAGGGCCGCATCGAGGATACTGAACGCGTGAAGAAGCTTGTCAAGGACGGCGAGATCACGCACATCGTCCATCTGGCGGCGGTGCTCATGCCGTTCTGCCAGAAACATCCAGTAGCGGGCGGCCTGGTGAACGTGGTCGGCGCGCTGAACGTCTTCGAAGCCGCCCGCGACGCGGGTCGCCCCGTACGCATCGTGTACGCCAGCTCCTCCGCAGTGTGGGGGCCGGAGGAGGCTTACGGCGGTCGCAAGCTTACCGAAGCCGATCCGCTTCATCCGGCAACGCACTACGGCGTATTCAAGCAGGCCAACGAAGAGAACGCCCGTGTGTTTTACGCGACCGATGGGATCTCTAGCGTGGGCCTGCGGCCGTGGGCCGTGTACGGGTTCGGACGCGACCTCGGCCTCACCGCCGATCCCAGTCTCGCCATCCGCGCCGTGGCCGAACAAAAGCCATTTCACATCCGGCTGAGCGGGCCGATGGACATGCAGTATGTCGAGGATGTGGCGGAGGTGTTCATCCGGTGTCTGTTTTCCCCCAAGGAGGGCGCCTACGTCTTCAACCTGGCCGGATCCGTAGTGCCGATGGAAGAGTTCGGGTCCCTGCTCGACCGCCTTCGCCCTGGCGCGGCGCGCCTGATCACCGCGGGGGGCGTGCGGGTGCAAGTGTCGCCGTACATGGATGACTCCGCCTTGCGTCAATACCTGGATGACAACGTGCCCAAAACGCCTGTCGAAGAAGGCGTGCGTAAGACGCTGACGATCTTTGACCGGCTGATCCGCGAGGGGCGCCTGGGCTGAGCGCGGCGCCAGAGCCCTTCCGCCGCCTGCGCGCTGGGCGTAAAATCGAGCCAAAAAGGAAGAAATCCTATGCTTCCGACGAAATTGATTCAGCTCATTGAAGATCACTGGCAGGGCATCAGCGCGGCATTCATTAACAGCGTCCGCAAAGATCCGGCGCTGCGCCGCATCAGCATGCTGCCCGAATCCGAGCTGCGCGACCGGTGCAGAACGCTTCTTACCAATCTCGGCCACTGGCTTACGGCGTCGAAGCTTGATCGGGAGATGATCCGGGAGCAGTATGAGGGGATCGGACGCATGCGCTTCGCCGAAGGCGTTCCCCTTGCCGAATGTGTTCGCGCGCTTCAGTTGTTCAAACACAAAGTCATCGAATTCATGCGCGACCACGTCTTCGCTCAATCGTCGGTCGATATCTATGGCGAGGAAGAGCTGGAGCACCGCCTCAACGAGTTCTTCGACGACCTTATTTATCACGAGGTCGTAGGCTATGAGGCCGCGATGAAGAAAGTTGCGGCGATGTGGGCCTGAATATGCGCCTGCTTCGGTCTCTGGCCGCAAGCTGCGCCTTTGCGGCCTGCGCCTCCCAAATCCCTGATCACGATCTCAGAAACACGGAACTCCCGGATACCAATACGCATTTCACGATGCCGGAATACAAGACGCTCGCGGAGTGGGAGGCTCGCAAGGCGCATCTCAAAAAGCAGATCCTCTTGGCTGCCGGGCTGATGCCGTTGCCCGACAGGACGCCTCTTCACCCGCAGATCTTCGGCCGCATTGAGAGAGGCGACTATTCGATCGAAAAGACGCTGCTAGAGACCCTGCCTGGATATTATCTGGGCGGCAATCTGTATCGTCCGCTCCACAAGCCCGGAAAATTCCCCGCCATCGCGACGCCGCATGGCCACTGGACATATGGGCGGCTAGAAAATCAGCAGCTTGCCTCAATCCCCGCCCGCTGCATCAATTTCGCCCGGCAGGGCTATGTCGTGTTCGCTTACGATATGGTCGGATATAACGACACCATCCAGACGCCGCACGACTTCGGCCGCTTGCCGGGCGAGCAGCTCTGGTCCTTCGGCCCGCTCGGATTGCAGTTATGGAATTCGATCCGCGTCATCGATTTTCTCCAGTCGCTTCCGGAGGTCGACGCCTCGCGGATCGCGATGACAGGAGCATCCGGCGGAGGTACGCAGACGTTTCTGCTGACGGCGGTGGATGACCGCGTGAAGTGGTCGGCGCCGGTGAATATGATCTCTGCCATCATGCAGGGCGGATCGCCGTGTGAGAATGCGCCGGGCCTGCGCATCGGCGCGTTCAACGTCGAGATCGGCGCGATGATGGCGCCGCGTCCGATGATCATGGTCTCGACCACGCAGGACTGGACCAGAAACACGCCGCGCGAGGAATATCCGGCGGTGCGTCGCATTTATGAGCTCTATGGCCGCCCGGATCTGGTCGAAACGGTGCAGATTGACGCCCCGCATAATTACAACCAAGAGAGCCGCGAGGCCGTCTACCGGTTTTTCGGAAAGCATATTCTTGGCGACGCCGATTCGTCGCATTTCGCCGAAAAGAACGTACATCTTGAGAAGCTCGAAGACATGCTGGCGCTGCACAACCGGACGCTGCCTGCCAATGCGGTCACGCGCGACGGGCTGTTCGAAGAATGGCGGCGCATTGCCCGGCGGCAGGCCGCCGCCGCGGATCCCGCGGCATTGCGTGAGCGCTTAAGCTATGCGCTCGCGGCGGAATGGCCGCAACAGGTCATCTCGGAGACGCGCGGAGAGCGCATCCTCCTCAGCCGCCCGGGACGCGGCGACCGCATTCCCGGATGGTGGATTCCCGGCCGGAGCAAAGCCGCGGCGCTGATCGTCGATCCGCAGGGCGCCGACCATGCTCGCCAATCCGCCGAAGTCGCCCGGTTCACGGCGTCTGGCGTTTCCGTACTGCTGATCGATGTGTTCCAAACCGGCAGCGCAGTCGAGCCGCGCAAGGCGAAGTCCGAATTTTTCCTGACATTTAACAAGAGCGATGATGCAAACCGGGTCCAAGATATCCTGACGGCTTTGCGGTTTTTGGATTCCGGCGGGTATAAGCCGGTAACTCTGGCCGGATTCGGCAAAGCTGCCGTGTGGACGCTGTTTGCGGCGGCGGTGGCGCCCGTAGGAGTGATCCTGTCCGGCGACCTGGCGGGATTCCACGGCTCGGATGAGGATTTTATCCAGAACTTCTTTGTCCCCGGAATCCAGCGCGCGGGCGGACTCGATGCCGCCCTCAAGCTGACGCGCAATCAGCGCTGAACGCTTTCTCACCAGATGAGTTTCAGCCCAAACTGGATTTGGCGTCCCACCGTCTGTGAGCCGGACAACTTCCCGAAGGCGGCATTGCCCACCGTAAGCACGGCGCTGCGAGCGCTCGGCAGCGTGAATGTCGGCGTGTTGGTCAGATTAAACGCCTCAGCGCGAAACTCCAGTTTGCGCTGCTCACTCAGCCCTATGTCCTTGAACAAGGAGGCGTCCAGATTGCGCGATCCGGGCCCGCGGAGCACCATGCGTCCCGCGTTGCCAAAGGTTTGAACCGGCGCGCCAAGTGCGTTCACAACGGTTCCGGGTACGGAGAAAGCCGCCGGGTTGAAATACTGATCGAAGCCTGGATTGGCGACTACAAGGGGCTGGCCCAAAACTACGTCCGGCCGGTTGATGGTCGCAAATACCGGAGGCAGCCGCGCGACGAGAACATCGGTTGGCAGTCCGGATCGCAGCGTAAGAATGCCGTTCATCTGCCAGCCGCCGAAGATGCCATTCACGAGCGCGTGAGAGCTGGAGAGGGTTTTGCCCCCGCCCGCCGGCAGTTCGTAATCGGCGCTCAGGATGAATTTCTGCGGTAAATCCAGCGGAGACACGCCTCGCTCCTGACGCAGGTTGTAACTGTTCATCGCCCGCGTGTTGCCCTGGTTCGAGTAGGTGCTGATGCCGGAGTTGCCGGAATCGGTTGCGTGCGAGACGGTGTAGTTCGCCAGCAGCACAAGGCCATGGGAATAGCGCTTTTCGACGCGCAGGTTGAACGCGTTATACCAGTTGCTTACATTGGCCGTGTCCAGACCGACGGAACTGGCCAGGAACGGATAGGGCCGGTTGGCCTGCGTGTTCACGCCCTGGAGGGCATATGAGAATGGCTCCTGGTTCAGGTCGATGCGTTGCACCCAGTGCACGCCGCGCGATCCGGCATAGCTCGCCTCGAGGAGAAGATTCGCGATCAACTCGTACTGGACGGCGAGATTGTATTGCTGGAGCATGGGAAATTTCGAGAACGCTATATCCGCCGCATTGAAGGAGCCGCTGTCGGAGCTCAGCGGGCGTGAAGCCGAGAACGCGCTGAGTTGTGGATCGACAATCGGCGTCACGCGCAAGGGCGAGGTAAAGGTGAAGGGCGGAACTACGGTGGTCTGGGCCGAAACGGGCGGCATATCGATATTCCGGAAGTTCAGCAGCGATAGCGCCATATCCGTGGTCTGGTCATTTTGTTCGCGGTTGCTGTAGAACATGCCCCATCCGCCGCGGATCACCCACTTCTGCTGCGGCTGATAGGCGAATCCGAAACGCGGCGCAATATTCCTGTGATGGCCTTTGACGATCGCGCGCGAGTAGCCTTTCGCGCCCGGCACGATAATGACGCCCTTTCGCCCCTGGTCGTTCATGCCATTCGGATCGAACATGCCGCCTGTATTCTTCGCATCGACTGGCTGCGTGTACAGGTCGTAGCGGACGCCCAGATTCAACGTCAGCCGGCGCGTTACCTTCCAGTCGTCTTGCACGAACGGTCCGAAATACAGGTCCCGCTGTCGCGACCAGTCGATGGGACTGGAATTGATCACGCTGGTGGGCAGGCCTAAGAGGAAATCCGCGTAGGCGTTCCCGGTCGCGCCGCTGACGCTCGGGTTGGAAGTATACGTCGGACCAAAGTAGTAGTTGGCCGCGGGCGGGAATGATTGCAAACGGTCAAAGCGGAACCGCCGCAGCTCGGCGCCGGTCTTGAGAGTATGACTGCCGCGGATTACGGTGACGTTGTCGGCGTAATGGAAGACGTTTTCAAAGGCGAAATTCGAGCTGGCGCCGGTGAATGGGCTGAAAATGTTTGTCGATTGCGTGTTCCCGGAAGCCGTCCAGTTGACGTTCGGAAATCCGATAATGGGGCCGGACTGAAAGCCGTTGGCCGCGGCAAAGGCCAGTTCCTCGTTCGCCTTCAGCGCCTGGCTGGAACTGTTGGCGCGATTGTAGCCGATGCGCGCTTCATTGATGACGGTCGGACTGAACAGGTGGGTGTCGCTGATCACGGCGTTGATGGTGTTAAACAGCGGCTCGGTCGGACTGAATATATAGACGCCCGCGTTGTTCTGAGTCTGCCGTGAGACCGAAACCCGGGTCATCAGGTTGTTCTTCGACGAGATGCGCTGATCCACGCGAGCATCGCCCTGGTTGCGCCCGAGCGAGGTCGGAGAAATACCGAGATAATTCCGCGAATTTGAATCCGGACCTCCGGTATTCGGGAGGGGAATGAGCTGCTGATATTTGAGCGCGGCTGGGTCCATGCGGTTGTTCGGAATTATATTTCCCGCAAACGGCGCGGCTGTCGCCACTCCGTTTGGTCCCAGGGTGCGGCTTGCCGGATCGTAGATGGCGGCGGAGCCTTTAGAAAAATCGCCGGCCCGGAACGCCGTCGACGGCTCGTCGTTCAGTGACGAACCTGCCGCCTGGCGAATGCGCACGCCTTCGTAGTCGATGAAAAAGAAGGTATGATCGCGGCCGTGGTAGTAGGGCAGAATGACAGGCCCGCCGATGCTGGCGCCAAACTGATTCTGCCGGTATTTGGCGCGCGGCTGCCCGGCGAAATTGGCCACGAAGCTGTTCGCATCGAGCTGATCGTTTCGCAAAAATTCCCAGACGTGTCCGTGAAACTGGTTCCCCCCGGACTTGATCGTTGCATTCATGACATATCCGGCGGAATGGCCGTATTCGGCGGAGAAATTATTCGTTTTTACTTTAAATTCCTCCACAGCGTCGACCGAGGGCGTGTAGGCCAGCCCCGCTCGTCCCACCGACCCGGCGTAGTTGCGCAGGTTGTTATCCACGCCATCCAGCAGGATGTCATTTGCATTGTGCCGGCCGCCGCTCGCCACGATAGGCAGATTGGTGGTCAGCCCCTGAAACTGCACTGTCCCGCCGGCGAGGACGCCGAGCGCGAACGGATTTCGCCCGTTCAAGGGCATGTCCAGGATCTGCTTGTTCTCGATCACCTGTCCGAGCGACGATATTTGCGCGTCGAGCAGCGGGGCCGCAGCGGTCACTTGCACGCTGTCGGTGATGGCGCCAGGTTTGAGTTCAATGCTCACCGTTGCGGTTTGATCCACGCGCAGCTCGATGCCGCTCAGCGTGGTCTTTTGAAAACCGGCGAGCGAAGCCGTGATATCGTAAACGCCTACCGGCAGTGAAGGAGCGTTGAAATCGCCCTGCTCATTCGTGGCGACGGTCCGTTGAAAACCGGTCTGTGTGTTCAGGATCAGGACGGAGCAGTTCGGCAGAACCGCGCCGGTCGCATCAGAGACCGTCCCGCGGATATTTCCGGTTGCGACTTGAGCGCACAACGGCGCCAGCGACAGCATGGCGAGAATCGCCGCACAAATTTGTTCCCGCATCGAACCTCCACACGCAAACGATCAATTAGGTGATATGTATCCCCGAATCGGGAGCATGTCAACCGGATTCGTGTTTGGACCGCCCGGGGCGGCGCATAGTATACTGGCCCCGCTAAGCTCGAGGAGATGACATTGAGACTGATTCGGACGCTCACTTGCGCATGCTTGTGGACCGCTCTCGCCGCGGGACAGGAACTGAATTGCGACCTCGGCGGGTACAAGCCCCAGGAGGGCCTGAAGGCGCAGCTGCGCGCGGGCGCGCTCGAGTTCAATTGGCAGGGCGAGCGGCGGGACCAGTTGCGCGCTTCGTTCACGATTCGTGGCGGACAGCCGGTCGTGCAGGAGCTCGCGGCTCGCAAAAACGGCGGCAACTGGATCGTGTTGGGACAGAATCTCACGCCAGAGTTTGAGTTGACGAGCGGCGTCCGGAGGCTGTCGCAACAGCAGATTGCGCCGCTGAAGGAATTGGGCGTCGAGCTGACCCCGGAAGTGATCGAGCGTGAAAAGTGGAATGCCTTTTGGGATGCTCCGCTCATGACGCCGGGCCGTCCCGGCACAAACCTCGGGCTTCCGCGCAAGCCGGAGGAGATTCGCAGGGCCTGGGCGAAATATCACGCCACCAGCTGTCAAGTGAAAACAGACGGCGCGCGCATGGAGGTGTTGTTTCCCGGCTTTGAAGCGGGCATCTTCTCCGGCGCGCTGCAATACACCGTGTACCGCGGAACGAACCTGCTGCGGCAGGAAGCCATCGCCAAGACGGACGAGCCTTCGGTCGCGTATAAGTACGTCGCCGGCCTAAAGGGATTTTCGATCACGGACAGAACGCGAGTCGTCTGGCGCGATACGGCGCGCGGATGGCAGCAGTATGCCTTCGGCGGCGCGATCAATCAGGATCCGGTGGGCCTCAAAGCGCGGAACCGGCTGGCCATTCTCGAGGCAGGCGGCGGCTCGCTCGCCGTCTTCCCGCCCTCCCACAAGTTCTTCTGGGCGCGAGAAATTGAGACGAATCTCGGCTACGTTTACTATCGCAAAGACAGCGATTCGTCATTCGCGCTAGGCGTCCGGCAGCCGGATCACGAAATCGGTCCGAAGCCCTGGGGCGTATCTGACGAGGTCTGGAATCGCCGCGTCGCGGAGTCCCGCGGCGATCTGAATAACTTCGCGCTGTATAACGCTCCGCCGGGAACGATGCAGCGCATGCCGGTCTATTTTTACTTGAGCGCCGAGGACAGCCGCACCGCCCAGCAGCAAGTGATGGCGTTCACGCATGACGACGCCTATAAACCGCTGCCCGGATACAAGGTGCTGGTGAGCCATTTTCATTTCCACTTCAATGAGCAGCTCACAGATGCAGGCTCGATGGATTATCAGCCGACGTGGCTTCCGGTATTCCGTAGCCTGGGAATTAACATCGCCATCCTGGCCGATTTCCACGGCGACTCCCATCCAAGCGACACGGGCGAGATTCGGCTGAACGAGCAGAAGGTCTACTTCGACGGCTGTGCTCGCTTTTCTGACCGTGACTTCCTGTTGATTCCGGGCGAGGAGCCGGACGCGAATTTCGGCGGACATTACTATTTCGTATTCCCGCGACCGCTGTATTTTACGCACGTAAAGGCGCCGGCGAAAGGCCCGGCTGGGCAACCGTTCGTCGAAGAGCGCGCGCCGTATGGCAGGGTGTATCACACCGCGACGGCGGCGGCGGAACTCGACCTCCTCAATCGCGAAGGCGGTCTGGCGTGGCAGACGCATCCTCGGACGAAAGGTTCGGCGGGATATCCCGATGCGGTGAAAGACAAGCCGTGGTTCCTAAGCGATCGTTTTCTCGGGGGATCCTTCCAATCCCTGCCCGTCGATCTTTCGCAAAAGCGCCTGTGCGAAGCGCGGTGCCTCGGCTTGCTGGATGATATGAACAACTGGGCCGGCCCGAAGTATATGCTCGCTGAAGGCGACACCTACATGAAATATCCGGACGACGAAACCTTTCCGCAGCTGGTCGTGAACTATGTGCAACTCGACCGGGTCCCTGACTTCAAGACTGGCTGGCAACCCGTGCTCGATGCGCTTCGAGCCGGCAATTATTTCGTGACCAGCGGCGAAGTGCTGTTGCGCAGTTGGGGGATCGAAGGCTCCGGGAGCAAGCGGGCGTACACGGCCGAAGCGGAGTGGACCTTTCCGCCGGAATTCGCTGAGCTGGTATGGGGTGACGGCAAGACGGTCGGGCGGCAGATCATTTCCCTGTCGGCCCGCGCGCCCTTCAGCAGCGAGAAATTCCGGATCCCCTTCGACGCTGCGGGCAAGAAGTGGGTTCGCTTCGCCATCTGGGATTCAGCCGGCAACGGCGCATTGACCCAGCCGGTCCATCTGAAATAGCGGGGCCTAGAGATTCCTCTTCAAAAATGCGCAGATGTGGTAGCCGTCAATGTACTTGAAAGGAAACTCGCCTAACGTATAGTGCCCGCAGGGGAGCGCGATCGAGCAGTGGTTCAGGTTGGTTGCGCGCGCATGATCGACCACCTGACGCGACAGCTCGGGCGGGAACGTCGTGTCGTACTTGGCGTAAATGAACAAGGATCGCTTGTTCATCGCCCCGAATTTGTCGCGATAGACAGGCGGGCTGATGGCCATCCACGCCTCGCGCAGCCGGTCAAGGTCGATCTTCTGTTCCAAGCCTCGACGGATGTGCTGCGTTGAGAGCCCCCTCCAGACCACGTCAGCGAAGTACGTGGAGCAGTGGTTGAAGACATTTACGCGGAATCGCGGATCGTGAGCGCTGGCCAGGTACGCGTAGCAGGATCCCAGACTCGTGCCGACGATTCCGATCGATTCAAAGCCCTGCTGTTGCAGCCAGTCGGCGCAGCAGCGCACATCAATCACGGCCTGCCGGGCCGCGTCGATGGTGCGGCACACGTTGGCTGAAACCGCATAGTCGGCGCGCTCGAGCTCGGGCGGCATCCGGTAATCGTGGTACGGCAGGCTGATGCGCAGGGCGGAGATCCCAAGCCGCGCCATGCCCGCGCACAGCGCATTGTGCTGCGTGGCGGTGGCGTTCCAGTGCGGCAGCACCACGGCGGCAACGCGCCGACGCCCGGTCTTCAGCTTCGCGGGGAACCATTGCGCGCAGACGGCGTTGTTTTCGGGATACGGGGTCCGGACCGGCGAGGTGAAACGAAGAAAGCGGCCGCGCTCCAGCCGAAAATCCCGGGGTGGATCATAGCCGAAAAATTCGTCGCTGTTTGCGATCGCCTCGCGGTTCAGAAGGCGCAGATACCCTTCCGGCTCATGTCCGTTTTGAGGATGCTGCCGGGCGCACGGCCACTGTCGGGCCCACTCGAGGCCCCATTCGAATGGACGCACGATCCGGTTTGTCGCTCGGAAACACAGGCGCGTTTCGCGCTCCAAGATCCAACGCGCATAAATTCCTTTCATTGCGTGGGGTCTTCTTAAAATGTATCAGGCGACCGCGATGAGTCTGCAATCATGGATGCCACAACCGCGTTCACGCGAGTTCACAATCGCATCCTGGATCTTTCTTAAGGCGCTCGGAGTCATTTACTGGATCGCCTTCGCCTCCTTTGGCGTGCAGGCGCTCGGACTGATCGGATCAGCCGGCATCCTGCCGCTCACGGCGTTTGTCGACGCCGCAGCCCAACTCGGCGTGGCGCGATTCCATATCGCGCCCATGGTGTTCTGGCTCAACTCCAGCGACGCGATGATCCGGGCCGTGTGGATCGCCGGGGCCATTGCGTCCCTTGCGATCATCGCCGGCATTGCGCAGCGGTTCGCGCTGACGGTCGCCTTCGTCCTGTACCTGTCGATCGTTTCGGCGGGTCAGACATTTATGACGTTTCAGTGGGACCTGCTGCTGCTCGAGGCAGGGTTTATCGCCATCTTTCTGAACGGCGGCAGAGGGCGGGTATGGTTCTTCTGGTGGCTTCTGTTCCGTCTGATGTTTCTCTCGGGCGCCGTCAAGCTGGCGAGCGGCGATCCGACCTGGCGCAGTCTCACGGCGCTCCAATATCATTACGAAACGCAGCCGCTTCCGACGCCGCTCGCCTGGTATATGCACCTGCTGCCGGACTGGTTTCAAAGCGCTTCTGTCGTCTTCGTATTCGTCGCTGAGCTGCTGGGTCCGTTCGTTATCTTTGCGCCCGGCCGGTGGAAGCGATGGGCGACGGCGCCGATTGTCGGACTTCAAACGTTGATCGCGTTGACCGGCAATTACACGTTCTTCAATCTGTTGACGGCTTCATTTTGCATCCTGCTGTTTGACGACAGTTGCTGGCCGGGTCGTCTCCGCGCCTGGATTGAGCCGCGAGCGCTCAAGCGGTTCGCCGCCAGGCGGCCGCGGCTCGAGACGGCAGTCACCATGGCGCTGCTGAGCTTCATTGCGCCGGTGAGTCTGCTGCAAATGGCCGCCGCGCTCTCGATCCGACTGCCCGCAAGCCTTGAGCGCGTTCTGGGCTGGGTGGCGCCATGGGGCATTGTGAACGGCTACGGCCTGTTCGCGAACATGACGACGCAGCGCATCGAGATCATCGTTGAGGGCTCTCGCGACGGCGCCGCATGGACGCCGTACGAGTTCGCGTATAAGCCCGGCGACGTGCGGCGCCCGCCGCCGTGGGTCGCGCCGTATCAGCCGCGGCTCGACTGGCAGATGTGGTTTGCGGCGCTTGGGAGCTATCGCCAGAATCCTTTTTTCGTGAATCTGATGGCGCGGCTGCTTGAGGGTTCGCCGCCCGTGTTGGCATTGCTCGCGCCGGGGCCGTTTCACGCCTCGCCGCCCGCATATGTGCGCGCGCTCGCCTACCGCTATCGCTTCACAAACTGGGCGGAACGGCGCGCGACCGGCGCGTGGTGGCGGCGCGAGCTGGTGGGCCAGTATTTTCCGGCCGTGTCGCTGCGCTCATTTACGCCCGCTCCTTCGCGCTAGTACCAATCCGCTTGTTCTTAGGAAAAATCCGGTTATGGAACTGCGCCAATTTCGCGCTAAAACTATTTGGGAATGGTTGTTTTTCAACCAGTGTGGCAGGCTTGAGGAACACACAGTATGCATCGATTTATTCGGCTCGGCCTGATTGCTTTTGCGGGAACCGCGGCGGCTGCGCCGATCTTTACGGTGAGGGACCTGGGTTCCCTCGGCGGGAACGCCATGCAGGCCTCTTCCATTAATGCCTCCGGGCAGACTGTCGGCTCGGGGCAAAATGCATCTCAAGCCCAAAGAGCATTTGAATATTCGGGCGGAGTTTTACGTGATATTACGCCTGAGTTTGCTGGTAATGCAACCGCGGCGGCGATTAATGACGGCGGACAAATCGCCGGCTCGATCTATTCCGGCTATCAGGCGGCAGCCGCACTCTGGGACGCAGCCGGACATGCCCATCTGCTCCCCGGGCTGGGCGGAATGGATTCATTCGCCACTGCGATCAATGCGGAGGGGATGGTGGCAGGAATGGCGACCACCGCCTCGGGCGAAGGCCACCCCTTCCTGTATTTTGCGGGAGTCACCGCCGATCTTGGATTGCCCGCGGGCGCGGTATGGGGTTCAGCCTACGGGGTGAATGCGTCGGGCGTGGTTGCCGGATACTCGATCAATGCCTATGGCGCGGCGAGCGGGTTTGTGTGGTCGGCGTCGAGCGGATACAGCGCAATCGGCGCTCTGGGCGGGAGGAACAGTTATGCCATGGCGATTAACGATAACGGTCAGGTCGCCGGCCACGCCGCGACGGGCTCGGGTTATCTTCACGCAATGATTTACTCGGGCGGCATTCTGACGGACCTCGGGACGCTCGGCGGAAGTTCCAGTTATGCCTACGGAATAAACAATTTCGGAGCAGTTGTTGGATATTCGCTGCTGGCCGACAATGGCGTGAATCATGCCTTCCTGTATCAGAATGGTTTGCTTTTTGATTTGAACCTGCTGCTGGCCTCGCCCGCCGGCTGGGAGCTGACCGCCGCCTACGGAATCAACGACGCCGGGCAGATTGTCGGGACAGGGATTCTCGACGGGGTCCAACATGCATTTGAGCTGGATCCGGTTAACCTGTCCCTCGGGCTGCGCGCCGCCGGGCCGGCGATCGCGCCGACCCCGGAGCCCGGAGCGGCGGCGCTGGCGGCAGCCGGCTTGATGGCGTTGCTTGCGGCTGCATATCGGAGGCGAAGAAGGTCGCCGTAAAATGGACGCATGGCGCGACTTGGCGCGGGATTGCTCTGTGTGGCCTTGTTCGGCGCGCCGTCCTCATACGAAGCCTCCATTCAGGCCTGGCGCACCGCCCGTGAAGAGCGTTTGAAAGCGAGTGATGGATGGCTCACTGTTGCTGGCCTGTTCTGGCTGCATGCCGGCGAAAACATCTGTGGGTCGGATCCGAAGGCGGATATCCTTCTGCCGGCCGGGCGCGCGCCCGCCCGGGTGGGCATATTCACGTTCGAGAATGGGAAGACGCGCTTTCAAATCTACAAAGGCGCGCACGTACTCATAAATGGAAAGCCGGCAGTAGGGGCAGAACTGCGACCAGATGTAACCGGGCGCCCGGATACGGTCCAGATCGGCGATTTCACCATGTTTGTGATTCAGCGTGGCAACCGCTTTGGCATCCGCCTCAAAGATGTGAATAGCAAGTTCCGCCGGGAATTCACCGGCCTACGCTGGTATCCAGTCAAACCACGCTACCGCGTGATCGCCAGCTGGACGCCGTATGACAGTCCGAGAAAAATCGCCATTCCGAATATCCTCGGCGAGACCGAATACGAAGCAAGCCCGGGATACGCTGCGTTCGACCTCATGGGGCATTCCTACCGGCTCGACCCGATTATCGAGGACCGGCGGTTATTCTTTGTGTTTCGGGACGGAACGTCGGGGAAAACCACGTATGGCGCAGGGAGGTTTCTCTATGCGGAGATGCCGAAGGAGGGCAGGGTAGTGCTCGATTTCAATAAGGCGTACAACCCGCCGTGTGCCTTCACGCCGTATGCGACCTGTCCCTTACCGCCGAAACAGAACCGCTTAACCGTGAAAATTGAGGCCGGTGAATTGAAATACGGCAATCATTAGCCGGCGCGGTTGCAGTTTTTTCCAGATTCCACTTACGTTTTGCCCGACATCAGCGATTTAGCCTGGCGCCCTGATTGCCTGCCTTCAAGGCGGAGAAACACCATGGTTGAACTGAATAATTGTCGCGTAGCCATTGTCGTCACGGACGGGTTCGAGCAGGTCGAGTTAACCGAACCTCGCAAGGCGCTGGAGCAGGCGGGCGCCAGGACGGAAATCATTTCGCCAAATAAGGAGAAGGTGAAGGGCTGGAACTTCAAAGAATGGGGTGAGGAGATCCGGGTCGATGTTCCGATCGATCAGGCGCGCGCATCCAATTACGATGCGCTGTTGCTGCCGGGCGGCGTGATGAATTCGGATAAGCTTCGCATGGACGATCAGGTTCTGAATTTTGTTCGCGAGTTTTTTGATGCCGGCAAACCGGTGGCTGCAATTTGCCACGGGCCATGGACGCTGATCGACGCGGGCGTGGCGCGCGGGCGCCGCATGACCTCTTATCCATCGATACGCGCCGATCTTCAGAACGCAGGAGCGGACTGGGTAGACCAGGAGGTGGTTGTTGACAACGGTCTGGTCACCAGCCGCAAGCCTGACGACATACCGGCGTTCAATCGCAAGATGATTGAGGAGTTCAAGGAGGGCCTGCACAGCGGCCAGAAGCGCCACAGCCTCGGAGATCGGCAGCGCATCCGCCAGCCCGAGGAAGTCGGCTCGCCTTCGTAATCAGCGCGGGCGGGGCGTTCGCGGAGGGAACGCGCGGCGTTCGGGAGCAGACTCGACCGCGCCTCCCGACGCCGTCCGCGCCCGGAAGACGCGCTGTCGATCCGGAGCCTGCGCTGGCTCAGATTCGGCGGAGGCGGCCAAAATCGCGTCGGCGACGAGGACTGCGGGCCGCATCGCCTGCACATCGTGGACGCGAACGATATGGGCGCCTTGAAGAATGGCAGCCGTGACCGCGGCTGCCGTGGCGAACTCGGTGCCTTCCGCCGACGGCTGAGCGAGAAAGTGCTTCCGTGAGGGCCCCGCGAGGATGGGGCGGGCGAGACCTCCCAGGAGGCTGAGTTTGGCGAGAATCTCGGCGTTCTGCTCCTTGCGTTTTCCAAAACCAATTCCAGGGTCGATAACAATTCGCTCCAGCTCCACCCCGGAGAGTCGGGCGCGGTGCATGCTCGCATCCAGTTCCGCGCCGATTCCTCCGATCACGTCTTTCATGGGCGGCAGTTTTGCCCAAAGTTCCGGCGTGCCGCGCATATGGTTGATCACAAGGCCAGCGTCGCCGTTGGCGGCCACCCTGGCCAGATGCAAGTCGAACGTCAATCCACTCGGATCATTGATGATCTCAACGCCGTATTCGAGCGCCTTTTCGGCCACCGCCGCCTTGTACGTGTCAACTGAAATCGGCGTCACCAGCTTGCCGCGCAGCCGTTTGAGAACCGGGATCAAACGCCGCAATTCCTCTGCTTCAGAGATCCGGGCGGAGCCGGGACGCGTGGATTCGGCGCCGATGTCGATGATATCGGCGCCTTGCTCCTCGAGCTCGATGGCGTGGGCGAAGGCGCGATCCGGATCGAAATACTTGCCGCCGTCAGAAAACGAATCGGGCGTGACGTTCAAAACGCCCATAATCAGCGTGCGGTCGCCGAGCTGCAGCGATCGCGTCCGCAGCTTCCATTCATAGCGTCTTCGCGTCATTTCGCTCCGTGACTGAGAGTCAAGCCTTCACATGCTTATAAAATTTGCCGGATCGAATCGTGTATTCGCCGGGAGGGACTCGCTCGGCAGGACTCGCGACGGGGCGGAAATCGCCGCCCTCCGGCGCGAGCGTGACTGCGCCCTGTTTGACAAGGCGGTCCGCCTCTTTAACCGAAGGCGCGAGCCCGGTCGCAACCAGCATACGGTTCACGCGCCAGTCCGTAATCGGAATGCGGTCGCTGTCATCGGCGCTCGCGCCCTTGTGCTGGGCAAGGACTCGTTCGAATTGCTCGGCCGCGGCGTTGGCTTCGGCCAAAGAGTGAAAGTCCGCGACAATCCGCCGGGCAAGGTCCATCTTGACCTTTTTCGGGTGTTCGCGACCCTCGGCGACAGCCGCGCGGAGCGCCTGAATTTCGGCGACGCTCAGATCTGTGAGCAGCTCATAGTAGCGAAACATCAGCTCGTCGCCGATCAGCATAATTTTGCGGAACATCTCGTACGGACGCTCGGTGATTCCGATATAATTGCCTTTCGATTTCGACATTTTCTCGACGCCGTCGATACCTTCCAGGATCGGCGTCGTCGCGACAATCTGGGGCGGAAGCCCGTAGTCGCGCTGGATCTCGCGGCCCACCAGCAGGTTGAATTTTTGGTCCGTTCCGCCCATTTCGACGTCTGCGCGCAGCGCCACCGAATCGTAGGCCTGGGCGAGGGGGTACAGGAGCTCGTGCACGGCGATGGGCGCGCCCTCCTTGAAGCGCTTGGAAAAATCGTCGCGCTCGAGCAGGCGCGCAACGGTGTATTTTGAGCAAAGCCGCACGATATTTTCGTACCGCAGCGGCTCTAACCACTCGCTGTTAAATCGGATTTCCGTCGCTTCAGGGTCCAGCAGTTTGAAGACCTGCTCCTTGTACGTTTCCGCATTGCGGTCAAGCTCCGCGCGACTCATCGGCGGACGCGTCGCGTTGCGGCCGCTCGGATCGCCGATGAGTCCGGTCATGTCGCCGATCAGGAAAATGACGGTGTGGCCAAGATCCTGAAAGTGCTTCAATTTCCGGATGAGAACCGTATGCCCGAGGTGAAGATCGGGAGCCGTGGGGTCGAAGCCGGCTTTGACTCTCAGGGGCCGGCCACTCTGGCAGGACTCGATCAGACGCGAGCGCAGATCTTCCTCGCGAATGAGTTCCGCAAGGCCCTTCTGAATATACGCGATCTGCTCTTCAACGGGAGGGAACGCCACATTTTCATTGTAGAAGGGGCGAGTGCGCTCCCGGATCTCACAGGGTGATACAATTCGGCTTCACTTGGCCAACATATGTATCTGCCGGCAACTTACGTCGCTGCCCTGCTGCTGACCATAATCTCTATGATCTGCTGGGGTTCCTGGGCGAACACGCAGAAGCTCAGCGGGAAATGGCGCTTCGAGCTTTTCTATATTGATTACGCTTTTGGCGTTCTGATTTGCGCGCTGATTGCGTTCTTCACCCTTGGGTCTCTGAACCCTTCAGAGATCAGCGCGCTTGATACGTTCGCGCTGACTGGAAAATCGAAAATGGCGTACGCGTTTGCCGGCGGCGTGGTGTTCAATCTCGCCAATCTGTTGCTGGTGGCGGCAATTGCCGTTGCCGGGCTGGCGGTGGCCTTTCCGGTAGGCATCGGTCTGGCCATGATTATCGGCGTCGCCTGGAACTACTTTCTCAACCCGCAGGGAAATCCGCGGTTACTGTTTACCGGCGCGGCCATCGTGCTGGCGGCTATTGTCGTTGATGCGATCGCCTACCGGCTGCATGCGGCGCAGCGCGCAGCCAGGACGCCCGGGCCCCAGGCAGCCGCGGCTCCAGTCCGATCCGCTAGGAGCGCGACCGCGGCGCCTGCGCGCAGTGCAGGGTCCGCGCGGGAGCGGCCCGGCGCGGCCAAGGGGATCGTGATCAGCGTGATCAGCGGCGTTCTCATGGGATCGTTCTATCCCCTCGTCGAACTGGGCCGGGCGGGCGATGACGGACTGCGTCCTTACGCTGACATTCTCCTCTTCGCGCTGGGTCTGTTTTTATCCACGTTTATTTTCGATTTCTTCTTCATGCTGCTGCCCGTTCAGGGCGAACCGGTGGAGCCGGCCCAGTATTTTCGCGGTACGCTGCGGCAGCATCTGCTGGGGCTGGCTGGCGGCGCAATCTGGTGTATTGGCGCGATCTCGAATTTCGTGGCAAGTTCCGCGCCGAAAGAAGTGCAGGTGGGCCCGGCGACCAGCTACGCTCTCGGCCAGGGAGCGACGATGGTGAGCGCGCTGTGGGGTCTGCTGGTGTGGCGCGAATTCGCCGGCGCCGCCAGCCGCGTTCGCCTGCTGCTGGCGGCAATGTTGATTCTGTTTCTTGCCGGGCTGGGGCTGATTTCCATTGCGCCGCTGTATCCCCGTTCTTAGCGCACTCTCGCTCATGCTAGGCTCCGCCGCCGACCAGATCATTATCGATAGCGACACAGGCGAGTTCGGCGACGACGGCGCCGCCGTTACAATGCTGCTGCGCAGCCCACGGGCGGCGGAGGTCAAGGGCATTACGACTGTCGCCGGCAACGCCCCGCTGAGCGAAGTGACAGATTTCATGCAGCGCATCGTGAACCTGCTCGAGACGCGTCCCCCCATCCGGGCGGGCGCGCGAGAGCCGCTGATCCACAATGCCGCAATGGCGCAGGTCGAGGCCAGGCGCTGGGGTCCGCTGGAGTGGACCGGCGCGTTTGGCCGCACGGCGCCGGCCTCTGTGGATAACCTGCGAGCGTACGCCGGCGGTGTGGAATTTATTGCCGAAACCGTCCGCAGCAGCTTACGCCCCACCACCGTGCTCGCGATTGGTCCGATGACCAACATCGCCCTGGCCTTGCGTGCGCATCCGCTGGATCGGATCAGCGAACTCGTGTTCATGGGCGGCGCCATCAGGGCGCCCGGCAACGCCAACCGGACCGCCGAATTCAATTTCTGGTTCGATCCTGAAGCCGCCCAGATCGTGCTGCGATCCAGCATTCCGCGAAAGGTCATGTTCGGCCTCGACGTTTGCAACACGGTCCGGCTGACCAGGGCGATTTTCGATGAAATTATCGCGGTGAAAACGCCCATCACCGAACTTTACCGGAAGGACTTCGGCGAGCGCTATCCCGCGTTTCTGAAGAATCCCAAGGCCATCGGCTATTTATGGGATGAACTTGCAGCCGCCTATCTGATCGACCAGTCCATTGCCGCCGCGAGCCAAATGAAATATCTGGATGTAGTAACCGAGTTCGGTCCGAGCTACGGCCGGGTCGTCGAACTCGATCGCGAACTCGCTCCCCAGGCGACTCCTGTTGAAGTCGTCACTGCTGTCGATCTTGCCAAGGTATTTTCGATTTATAAAAGCGCCTTGACGCGCTCCAACGCCTCCGCCGTGGGCACGCTGCCCTGAGCCATAACGGCGGACCCGCCGCCGCGGCCGCCGTAGGCGGCCACTGCCGCCTTGATCCGTTCGCCAGCGTTAACCCCACAGTCATTCGAAACAGCAAGCAGCAACGAGGGGGGACTCGACCACCAGGCGATGAAAATCGCTCCGGGCTGTCCGGTAAAGGCTCGAGCGCGAGCGCGCAAATCCTCCGTTATAGGCTCTTCTACGACAACCCGCCTGAGGCCTGAGGCGTCCGGCGCCGTCGAATTATACAGTTCACGGCCTTGGTGCGCGGCGAGTTCTGCGGTCAGCCGGCGGTTGATTCTTTCCAGCTCGTGAATTCGCTCGATCTGTTTTTCCACCACTGCGGCCGCAGCGTCAAGCCCCGACGCCAGCCCGCGGGCGATTCGTGACAGAGCTTCGAAATCGGACCGGGCGCGCCGCACGGCCCGCATGCCGCACAGAAACTCAATCCGGACGTTCCCTCGGATCTTATCGGTCTTGCGAATCAAGACCGGCCCGATCTCTCCCGTCGACCGGACGTGCGTTCCGCCGCAAGCGCTGCGATCCAGATCCGCGATGGTGATGATGCGCAGCTCGCCTTCTCGATCGGAAGCCTTGCGGAGGTCGCGGACTCGAGAGGCGTGCTCGAAGGAGATGCTGATCGGGCGGTTTTCAAATACGATCTGGTTCGCGCGCTCCTCGGCGCGCGCCAGGCGCCCCCCATCCAGTCCCGAAGCCGCTATGTCGATGGTGGAGATCTCTTCGCCTAGATGAAAACTGACCGTTGGAACTTCGAATAGATCCACCAGCACGGCGGAGAGCAGATGTTGTCCGCTGTGCTGCTGCATGTGATCAAACCGGCGCGCCCAGTCGATTTCGCCCGTCGCCGCGCCGTGCGGGGCTGCGCCGTCGATCACGTGCGCGATCCGATCGCCTTCGTCCAGGACGTCTACGACCCGGGTTCCGTTGAGAGTCCCGCGATCGGAGGGCTGGCCGCCCGAGGCGGGGTAGAATGCAGTGCGGTCGAGATAAACGCGGTTGGATTCCACGCTCTCCACGCGCGCTTCAAACCGGCGCAAGTAACAGTCGTGATAATAAAGGCGTTCCGTGACGGTCACCGCGCAAAGAGAAGCGTCGAACGCTCCTCAGATCCATTCGAGAGCGCCCTTTTTGTAGGCCCAGATATAGCCGACCACGAGAAAGCCGAGGAACACGCCAACCTCCGCAACGCCAAACCATCCGAGTTGCTTGTATCGGACCGCCCACGGGAACAAAAAAATGGTCTCCACATCGAAGATGACGAACAGGATCGCAATAATATAAAACCGCACGGTGTAGCGTCCGCGCGAACCGGAGGCCGCTTTAATGCCGCATTCGTAGGCTTCGTACTTGGTCAGGTCCGGGCTGGCGGGGCGGATCAGTTTTGCCGCCAGAATGGTTACAACAGGAAACAGGATAGCCAGAACCAAAAAAATAAATATCGGAATGTACCCGGCTGGCATTACATTTCAGATTAGCATCGCGGCGCCGCCGGCCGGCCGGCTACATCGGCGGCGAAGTGATCTGAAACGACGGCCGGATAAACTGCCAGTCCGGCAACTCGTAGACGCGCAGTTGCGTTCCGCACTCGCCGCTGGCATCCTTCAAAGATTGCGGCGCAAGCGACGGCACCTTGACCGTCACCGTGCAAAAGGGTGGCTCGTCGGGTTTCGCCGTCGTCGGACGCAGCGCGACGTCCAGGCCGAGGTCCGATACGTCGGCGTCCGAGTGATTGATCACCGCAAACTCCACTTTCAGCCGTCCGGGCTTTGGTTCACTGATCCGGAACCCCGCAATCTCGATAAATTTCGCCAAGGGATGCTTGCGATTTTCAGCCATTGCCGGACCAGCGCTTTCAACTGATTTGGCGGCGGGTTTCGCCGATGATCCGGAAGAGCCGCAGCCAACGCCAAGCGCCAACAGCGCGTACGCTGCTCCTGCCGCCGTTTTATGCCGCATAGAATTTTCGCCTGGATTATATCGCACACGCTTTCGCGCGATAATTGTTGCTGATGTTCCGCGCGATCCGCGAGCAGGTTGAAACGATTTTTCGCGAAGATCCGGCCGCCAAGAGCGTGCTGGAGGTCGTGTTCTGTTATCCAGGCTTCCATGCCGTCTTATGGCATCGCGTCGCGCACGCTCTCTACCGGCGCAGGCTGTATTTCCTCGCACGTCTGATTTCAAATCTGAACCGCTTTTTCACCGGCGTCGATATTCATCCCGGCGCCAAGATCGGGCGGCGTTTTTTCATCGATCACGGCATGGGCGTTGTCATCGGCGAGACGACTGAAATCGGCGATGACGTGCTGGTCTATCAGAACGTGACGCTGGGCGGCACCGGCAAAGAGCGCGGCAAGCGACATCCGACGATCGGCAATAACGTCGTGGTGGGGGCAGGCGCGAAAGTGCTCGGCAACATTCTGGTCGGCGATTACGTGAAGATCGGCGCTGGCTCCGTCGTCATCCGTTCCGTGCCTCCGTACTCGACCGTCGTCGGCGTTCCGGGCAAGGTCGTTCACGCGCGCGGGACCGAGTTCGGCGAGGAATTGGAGCACGGCAAACTGCCCGATCCTGAGGGGCAGGCGATCGATGACCTCACGCGGCGCGTGGAGCAACTGGAACAGTTGGTCAGGAGCCTCGCGGAGGCTCCGCAACGCCGGTAGTTCAAATCATTCCCAGCGGCGCGTCATGCGCGGGCCGGGGAAAGGCGCGATCAATGGCCCGCAGGTCATCCTCGGTCAGCCGCCATTCCAGGGACGCCGCATTTTCGCGAACATGATCGGGATTGCCGGATTTCGGAATCGCAAACACGCCGTTGCGGGTCAGAAAATTCAGCGCCACTTGCCGCGGCGTTTTTCCGTGACGCCGCGCAATGTCGTCCACCACGCGGCCCTCCGGCGTATCCGGCCGGGGAAAACTGCGATGTCCGAACGGGCTATAGCCCATGACCGCAATGCCATGCTTTTCACAGTACGGTATCAGGCGGCGCTCGATGCCGCGGTCGCCCAGATGATACAGCACCTGATCGCACGCCAGCCGCTCGTTTTTTAGAGCCCGCCGCGCCTCCTCGAGATCGTCAACATCGAAATTGCTCACGCCGATGTATCGCACGACCTTGTCGCGCACCAGAGATTCAAGTCCGCGCATCGTTTCCGCGATCGGATGGCTGCCGGGCCAGTGCAGCAGATAGAGATCGAGCTGATCGATGCCCAGCCGCTTGAGACTGCGCTCGCATGCGCGGCGCGTCCCATCATAGCTGGCATTGGACGGCAGCACCTTGCTGACGATGAAGAGTCCCGTTCGGCGTCCTTGAATGGCTCTCCCGACAATCTGCTCGGCGCGCCCATTGCCGTACATTTCGGCCGTGTCGATGAGCGTCATGCCGAGCTCAATGCCGAGGCGCAGAGCCTCGATGGCCCGCTGCTCCGGATCGCGCTCAAGTTCCCAGGTCCCCTGTCCGATCAGCGGCGCGCGCTCGCCGGTCCATCCGAAGCTTGAGAAACGCATAACTTGATATGATCGCTTAGCATTGGGGCTTCAAGCATGAGATCTGTTCGGAATCGATTTGCGCTGTGTTGCGCGCTGGCTGCCGCATTGGCGATTGCCGCGGGCGGCGCTGAAAAGGCCGGAAAATTTACTGCTCTGGATCGCTATGTGCAAGCGCCCGATCCGAATTATAAGTACGAGCTGGTCCGGACCATCCCCGGCGATGGTTATACAGCCTATGTGCTGGACATGACGTCGCAGAAATGGCGCACGGAGAAGGAAGTCGACCGCCCCATCTGGAAACATTGGGTCACGATCGTCAAGCCCGACCGCGTCGCCTATTCGACCGGGTTTCTCTTCATCACTGGCGGCTCCAATAAAGACAAGGCGCCGGAAAAAGTGGACGCGCTCATCGCCGATACAGCCATGACCACGCATTCGGTTGTCACTGAACTGCGAATGGTTCCCAACCAGCCGCTGGTGTTTCCCGATGACGGCGTGGAGCGCGTTGAAGACGGAATCATCGCCTACACCTGGGACAAGTTTCTGCGCGGCGGCGACGATCAGTGGCCCCTCCGACTGCCGATGACCAAGGCAGCGGTGCGCGCTATGGATACCGTCACCAGCTTTATGGCGAGCGCGCAGGGCGGCGGCGTCAAGGTCGACAAATTCGTGGTCGCCGGAGGATCGAAGCGCGGCTGGACAACCTGGACCACGGCGGCTGTAGACAGGCGCGTTGTCGCCATCGCCCCCATGGTTATTGATCTGCTGAATATCGAGCCGTCTTTTATTCACCACTGGCGGGCGTACGGTTTCTGGGCGCCGGCTGTGAAAGATTATGAGCAACGCGGGATCATGGACTGGGCCGGCACGCCGCGCTACCGCGAGCTCATGAAAGAGGTGGAGCCGTACTCCTATCGCGATCGGCTCACGATGCCCAAGTTTCTGATCAACTCCGCCGGCGATCAGTTCTTTCTCCCGGATTCTTCCCAGTTTTACTTCGACGACCTTAAAGGCGAAAAATACCTCAGGTATGTCCCGAATACGGATCACTCGTTGCGGAACTCGGATGCGCGCCAGAGTCTCATCGCCTTCTACGATGCGTTTCTGCGCAATCAGCCGCGCCCGAAATTCTCCTGGAAGTTCGAGAAGGATGGATCGATCCGGGTCAAAACCAACGATAAGCCCACGGAAGTGAAGCTCTGGCAGGCAACCAATCCCAATGCGCGGGACTTCCGGCTGGCGGCGATCGGGCCGGCGTATCAGAGCACGGCGCTGAACGAAGAGGGGGCCGCGGGATACGTCGCGAAAGTGACAAGGCCGGCGAAAGGGTGGACGGCGTACTTCGTGGAGCTGACGTTTCCGAGCGGCGGCAAATATCCGTTCAAGTTTACGACGGCCGTCCGCGTGGAGCCGGACGTGCTGCCCTATCCGCCGCCCAAGCCGGCTCGCGCCATGCCGCCTGTACAATCATCGACGCAGTGAGCCGGATGAACAAACACACGCAGGTGTACGATCAATCTAAGCCGGAGCTTGGAACGCAATGCATCGCAGAGATCTTTTCCGCCGCGCCGCCGCAGCGGCCGCCGCTGTTCTGGCGGAATCGGCGTCAGCGCGGGAGTTTCCGCCCGATTACGACGCATCGAAGCTGCTGTCGAGAAGCGACTGGAAGCCCGTCTTCCTGGATGCGCATCAGAACGAAACCCTGATCGCGCTCAGCGATCTGATTATTCCGGCAACCGACACTCCGGGAGCGAGAGAAGCTCAGGTCAACCGTTTTATTGACGCCATCATGGCCGTTGAATCGGCCCAGGCCCAGCGCGATTTTCTGAACGCTCTCGCGTTCCTGGACGGCGAGTCGCTCGACCGGTATAAGAACTCCTTTGTCCACGCGAGCCGCCAGCAGCAGCTCGAGCTGCTGTCCTATCTGGCCTATCCGCAATCGCTCTCAACCTGGGGTGGATCGGTCGAGGGCCGCCAGACCGCTCACCGCCACTTCACTACGCTGAAGGACTGGATATCACGAGCCTACTATTCGTCCGAGGTCGGGGAGCGCGAGCTCGGATCAACCGGCGAGTTTCCGCACGGAGACTACGCCGGCTGCGGCGGCGCCGCTGCGCCGCAGGCCGGCGACGCACGCATATCGCACTGAGGAGACATGGTATGTTTCAGGATCCGCTCGCGCAGTCCTATGACGCCGTAGTCGTGGGTTCCGGCGCCACCGGCGGATGGGCCGCCAAACGTCTTGCCGAGGCGGGCTTAAGCGTTATCCTGCTGGAGGCCGGCCGGAATGTGTCGCCGAAGGAGTTTACCGAGCACATGCCCGAATACAGGCTCCAGTACAGGAATCTGTCGCCCGAGATCGTGCGCACGCGGCCAATCCAGAAGATGTGCTACGCGTGCATGGAGTACAACTATGACTGGTTCGTGGACGATCTTCAGAACCCCTACAGTACGCCGAAAGACAGGCCGTTTACCTGGCAGCGCCTGCGGATCGTCGGAGGTCGGACGCTGGTGTGGGGCCGCCAGAGCTACCGTTTAAGCGATCTCGATTTCAAGGCGGCCAGCTTCGATGGCTACGGGCAGGACTGGCCGTTCGGCTACCGCGAGCTCGCGCCCTATTACGACCTGGTTGAAGACTACGTCGGCATCAGTGGCGCCGCTGAAGGCAATCCGATGCTGCCGGACGGGCATTTCCTGCCGCCGATGAAGATGAGCTGTGGGGAACAGCATTTTCGCGAAGTCGTAAACCAGAAATTCGGGCGCACCGTAACCATCGGCCGGACAGCCATCCTGACGAAAAATCACAATGGAAGGCTTGCGTGTCATTACTGCGGCCCCTGTGAGCGCGGGTGTCAGACCTTTTCGTACTTCAGCAGCCCTTTCACCACCGTCAAGGATGCGATCAAGACAGGAAGATGCACGCTGGTTCCGAACGCCGTCGTGGCTCAGGTTGATCTCGCCCCGGACGGGGGACGGGCGGCCGGCGTGACGTTCGTGGATCGCGTCACACATCAGACCAAGAACGTCCGCGCCAGAGCTGTTATTCTGTGCGCGCAGGCGTTGGAATCCACCCGCATCCTGCTCAACTCCACAACGCGGGAAAAAACCAAGGGCTTGGGTAATTCGAGTGGACTGCTGGGCCGCGGTCTGATGGACCATGTCGTGGGAGCAGGCGCGCACGGCGAACTGCCGGGCTACGACGAGCGCCCGTCAGTAACGGGACCCCACCGCGCCAATGGGATCTATGTGATCCGCTATCGCAATACGGACCCCAAAAACCGTCATCCTGCTTTTCTGCGCGGCTACGGTTTTCAAGGCGGTGCGATGCCGCAATTCGATTTTGGCGCCGAGGGCTTCGGCGTTGGCTACAAGCAGGCAGTCAAGCGCGGCAAGTATACCATCTCGCTCAGCGCCTTCGGCGAATCCCTGGCGCGCGACGACAATTTCGTCGAAATCGATCCCGAGTTGCGCGATGCCTGGGGCATTCCTGCGCTGCGCATATCCATGGCGCACGATGATAATGCGCGCGCGATGATGAAGGACGCCGCCGCAACCGCCGCGGAAATGCTCGAGGCGGCCGGCGCAAAAAATATCGTCATCAACTCCAACGTCGCCATGCCGGGAATGGCCATCCACGAGCTCGGCGTCGCCCGCATGGGAACCGACCCGAAGAAGTCTGTCGTCGACCCCTACTGCTGTCTCCACGACGCGCCCAATGTGTTCGTTATGGATGGCGCGTGCTTTCCGTCATCAGGATGCCAGAATCCTACTTTGACGATGATGGCCGTCACCGTCCGGGCCTGTGATCATCTGGTGCAACGATTTAAGCGACGCGAAATCTGACGCGACGGTCACCGTACGTGAAACGGCGTCAGGCCAGGCTTGCCCCGCCGGCTGCGCAATGCATGGTTTACTTCTTCTAGCGAGCCGAAGAAGCCGATAAAAGAGTGGCGTAAACGACTGGGGCAGCGGCGCCAGCGATTGAAGTCGCGCAGCCGGAACTGGTCGGTGATCGAGATGACGGCGGCGCCCATCGGGCGATACTCATGCGTACCTTGCGCCCATGCGGAGCCTTCACTGGCGTCAATCCATAAACCGAAGCCCATTCGATATCACTGTAGCGCCGGATAAGCTACGATATACGAACTCATGCGCTTGCTACTGGTTGCATTCCTGGCAATGAGCGCCGCCGCGCAAGAGGACTGGCCCGTGTACGGCCACGACCCCGGCGGGATGCGCTACTCGCCGCTCGATCAAATCAATACCACGAATGTTGCGCGCCTTAAGCGCGCCTGGACGTATCACACGGGCGAGGTCGCCCCCGGGCCGCCCGGACCGCGCGGACAGCGTCAGGTCGCATTCGAAGCAACTCCCCTCGTCATCGCCAACACGCTGTACTTCTCGACGCCCGCGAACCGGGTCATTGCGCTTGAGGCAGACACCGGCCGTGAACTCTGGCGATACGATCCGCACGCGGCGTTCGGGAATGTGAAATCCCGCCAGCATCGCGGCGTCGCCTACTGGCCCGGCGACCGCGCCCATCCGCCCCGGATCCTGTTCGGCACGCTCGACGCGCGGCTGATCGCCCTTGACGCACGCACCGGCCAACCCGTGCCGGGCTTCGGCAAGGAGGGACAGGTGGACCTGCGCGCAGGCGTTGCCGGCGCTTTCCCGAAATCGGTCTACGGCGTCACCTCCCCGCCGGCGATTTTTCGCGACCTGGTGATCGTCGGGTCCGAAGTGCCCGAAGGTCCCGGGCTCGGACCTGCCGGAGACATTCGAGCGTTCAACGTGCGCACGGGGGAATTGGTCTGGACGTTTCATACCGTGCCGCGGCCGGGCGAGCCCGGTCACGAGACGTGGGAAGGCGAAAGCTGGAAGAATCGCACCGGAACGAACGCGTGGTCGATCATGAGCGTCGACGTCGAGCGCGGCCTCGTCTTTGCGCCGATTGGCTCTCCCGCCTACGACTTCTATGGCGGCGATCGCAAGGGCAGCAATCTGTACGGAAACAGTCTGGTCGCGCTGGATGCGCGCACGGGCAAACTCGTCTGGTATTACCAGTTCGTGCATCACGACGTCTGGGACTACGATCCGCCCGCGCCTCCCGCGTTGGTCGCCATCCGCAGAGCTGGCCGCGACATTCCAGCCGTAGTTCAAGTGACGAAGATGGGTCTCGTGTTCGTCTTAGCGCGCGGTGATGGGAAACCGCTGTTCCCCATCGAGGAGCGGCCCGTGCCGCAGAGCGACGTCCCCGGAGAGGCCACCTGGCCGACACAGCCAATTCCCCTGAAGCCGCCGCCGCTCTCGCGCAGCGCCATGACGCGCGATGAGATCAGCACCGTAACACCCGAATCCCATCGCTTCTGTAGGGAACTGTTCGACACCCTGACGTCGCGCGGCCGCTACACTCCCTTCGGCCTGAAACCAACCCTGGTGTTCCCGGGTACGCTCGGGGGCGCTACGTGGTCGGGCGTTTCCTTCAATCCGAAGCTCGGCTATGTCTTCGTCAACACCAACGAAGTGGGCGCGATCGGTCATATGGCGGAACAGCCCCCGGGCTCGCCGGTGCGGTACCGCCGGACCAGCCCGCAGGGCGAATACGCGCGCTTCTGGGATTCAAACATGTGGCCGTGCCAGCAGCCTCCCTGGGGTCTGTTGCAGGCTGTTGATCTCAATACCGGCGAGCTGGCCTGGAAAGTTCCGCTGGGCCTCACCGAAGAGCTGGAAGCGCGTGGAGTCCACAACACCGGAGCTCCCAACATCGGCGGTTCGATTGCAACCGCCGGCGGACTGGTGTTCATCGCCGCCGCCAACGACAGCCGTTTTCGCGCATTTGACGCACGCACCGGCAAGGAGCTGTGGGTCACGAAGCTTGACGCGAGCGGACACGCAACGCCCATCACCTACCTCGGCCGGAACGGAAAGCAGTACGTAGTTATCGCCGCGGGCGGAGGCGGCTTCTTCGGCAGTCCGCCGGCCGACAGCTTGATTGCGTTCGCCCTGGACTAATTGCGCCAGTCAGCGCGATTGCCTCGAACCCCGGCGGGCCGGGCAGCCGAACGCCGCGCTCGCGGCGCTTGAGCTCGTCTAGCGGCCCTATTTCCCCAGTTTGAGATTGATGACCGGCCGTTTGCGATCGTCAAAAACGCTGAGCGTCTTGGTCGGGCTGGACATCCCGTTGCGCTCCGCCCTGAGTTCGTAATCGACGTTTGTGCTGAGGCCGGCGAAATGGTAGCGGCCGTCCTCCTGGGTGATGAAGGAGCGCACCTGAAGCGTCTTTGTGTCTTTCAATTGTACGATGGCCTTCGCCGCCGGCTGATCGTTTTCATCGGTGACGACGCCTTCCACGGTCCGCGTGTTGGCGTCTTGCTTCTTGTTCTGAGCAACAGCCGTCCCGAGCGTCAGCAGACACACTATGACGCCAAACGCCAGAAAGCGGATCGATCGCATCAGTTTACTCCTGCTTTTTCGATTCCTGCGTCAATGTTAGGGTTACATCCGTCCGCCCCTCGCCCGCTACGGTAACGCTCTTGCGCTCGGATTTGAAACCGTTGGCCGAAGCAGAGATGGTATAGCGCATCGGCGCCGCGGGGACATGAAACACGAATTCACCCCGCGGGCTGGTGATTGCGCGCTGTTTTCGCGCCTTTCTGGGCGCTGTCTGGGACGGATCGGGATCCGGCGCCAAAGTCACGGAAGCGCCCGGGAGCGCAAATCCAGGGTCGCGGAAAACTGTACCCACGATCACCGCCTCCGGCGCGGCCTCTTTGGACTTGCCGCCCGAATACGGACCGGCCGCGGCCGCGCCGCAGAGGACAATGAACAGCGCCAGTACGATTCCCAGCGGAGTGACGCTACCTCCACTCCTCATCTTCTTCGTCCTCTTCTTCCTCTTCCTCGTCTTCGTCGTAATCCTCAAAATCCTCTTCGTCTTCTTCCTCTTCCTCGTCGTCGGCTGCTTCGAGCTCCAGCGGACCGGTCGATGTCACTGTCAGCGTGGCCCCGCACTCGTCACAACTGAGCGTGTCGCCTTCATCCACATCTTCTTCTTCGACGTCAAGAACCGCTTCGCATACCGGGCACGTAACGGCCATTTCGTTTTCCCTCCATCAATTCAAATCAACATTTAAACAAAACCGCGCGCTTTACCGGGGGCGAGGCGCGCGGCGAGCACGCCATCCACCGCCGCTGATTTCTAGAGCCTAGACTCATTCTAAGCATCGATAGTTGCCTGAGTGGGGCGCGCGCGAAACAATAAAGGACGCGGCGTCGCCGCTATCGGTTATGAAGAGACGATCTTTTTTGAGTAGTGCGGCAATCGGCGCCCTGACGGCGCCTTCCGGCGTGTCGGCGTCCTTCAGCAAGAACGCCAAAATCACAGCCATCGAGACGGACGTGCTGCGATTTCCTCCCGGAAAGCCCTACTCGGATGCGATCCATGACTTTGGTCCGGAGCGTGGCGGAGTGGTGCTCCGGCTGCACACGGATGCCGGCGTCACCGGTTGGGCATATAGTTCATTCGGGATGATCGGCGGCGGACCGCAGGTGGTCGCCGACATTCTGGAGCGGGAACTCAAGCCAGCGCTGATCGGACAGGATCCTGCCTTCCCCAAGCGCTTGCGCGCGGAGATGTGGAAGGCAGTCGAATACAACGGGGTTCAGGGCGTGGTCTCGTTTGCTTTGGCCGCCGCGGACATCGCCATTTGGGACATTCTCGGAAAGATGGCGGGACTGCCCGTCTACCGAATGCTCGGAGCTTTCAAAGAGCGGATGCCGGCCTACAACATGTGCGGATGGTATTACCCGGGCGATCAGGACCTCTCCGAATTCCGCCGTTCTATCTCAGCCGCGCTTGAGGAAGGGTTTCGGGCGGTGAAGATCAAAGTAGGGCGGTCTACGCTCGATGACGACGTCCGGCGGATTCGCGCAGCGCAGGAGCTGTGCGGGAAGGATCGACCGGTCATGGTGGACGCGAACCAGAAGTTTACCCGCAATGAGGCGCTGCGCCGCGGCCGCGTATACCAGGAATTGCGCTGCGCCTGGTACGAAGAGCCGCTGCCGCCGTACGACGTCGACGGATATGCCGAGCTCGCCGCCGCGCTGGATATTCCGATTGCGACGGGCGAAAATGCGTACACGCGGTATGCATTCGCCGACCTGCTCAAACGCGGCGGCGCCGACATCGTGCAGCCGGATAATCGCCGCGCAGGCGGCGTCACTGAATGGATGGAGATCGCAGCCATCGCCGACGGACTGGGCGCCCAGGTCGCCAGTCATGGCGGCGGCGTCACCAACCTCAATATGTTGCTCGCAATGCCAAACGCAATCTATATGGAGAGCGGCAGCGTCAGGGGCGACAGCTCCGCTGTCGAACCGCTTCGAATGAAAGACGGGGAAATGCTCGCGCCGGAAACGCCGGGCATGGGCAGCGAACTGAGGCCCGACTGGATTCGTAAATACAAGATCGCCTGACGCGGCGTAGCTGACCAGCCGCATCCAGATCTAATTCGCTGGCGCCGCGCCTTTCTCGACCGGATAGCCCTTATCAATCCAGTCCGTCGCCAGATTCGTCGGAATCTCCACCACCTTCACACGCGTATATCCCAGCTCGCGAAGGGCGTGGAAGGCCGGCCGTACGTTAGGGCAGTGCCGCCACGGGCAACAGCCGCAATAGATGACGATTTCGGCGCTCTTGGGCAGCTTCGCCGCCGTCTGCTTTAACGCGTCCAGCCCGTCAGGTTTCGAAGCCGGACCGCCCAACAGCGCCCCCGGTATGTGATTGCCGCGATAGAGCACGGGAAATCCGACGTAGATAATTGCTGGTTTGCCGGCGGCCTTCAATCGCGCCGCCAGATCCGCCGGCGAGATGAGATCGGCCGGCGACTGCGCGAAAGCGGCGCAGCGCGCCAGAGCAGCGGCCAAGACCAACGCACGGATCATGCTACGATCATACGCGCTCTGGCTAGCCCGCAAATACGCTGAAGCAAAGCAAGCTGAGAACAATGAGCGTGATCACCACGTATTTCCGGTCTCCTTCGCGCGCGAACGCATAAGCGGAGAACGCGACGCGCGCCACCGGAGTGGCGATCAGGATCAGCAAGCCGAGCTGAATAATGGCCCGGCCGCGGCCCGCCAGCGCCCCTCCGACAATGCCGGAAACGCTTCGCAGGCCCGGCGACTCGCTGCGAAAGGTCCCAAACTGCGGCTTCTCAGCGCCGTGTCGCCAGAGATAAATCGCGGCGCCGGTTAGGACAGTGCACGCGGCAAGAATAACGCCTGCGCGAAGCAGCGCGCCGAGTGTGATTTGCAGGCGCTTTGGGTCCATATCCCGATTGGTCATCTTAGAGTTTGCCGGTCGCGCTGTTGTAGATCATCTCCATGGCCAGGGCGGCGATGACCACGGCGAACAGCATCCGCAAAGTGCGCGGCTTTGCGCCAGAGAGGACCCGCGCCCCGGCAAACGACCCCGCCAGCACGCCCAGCATGACCGGCATCGAAAGCCCGGGATCGATGTAGCCGCGGCTGAGGTATACGCCGGCGCTCGCGGCTGCTGTGACCCCGATCATGAAATTGCTGGTTGTGGTGGAAACCTTGAACGGCAGGCGCATCGCCCGGTCCATCGCCACGACCTTCACCGCCCCGGATCCGATGCCCAGCAGCCCGGAGAGAATGCCGGCGACGCCCATCAGGCCGAAGCCCAGGAGCACATTGCAGACCTGATACCGGACCGGACCGTTCGGCCCGGGATAGGTCGCCTCGAGCGCTAGCCAGCTCGCCAGCGGATCGCATGATCCGGAGAGCGCGACCTCGGGCTCATGAGCGCGCATCGATTCCCACGCCGAATACAGCAGCATCGCGCCAAACACGCTTCCGATCGCCGCCGCCGGAAGAACAGAAGCCAGCCACGCGCCGGCGAGGGCGCCGAGGCTCGTCGCGATCTCCAGGAACATCCCCAGCCGAATATTGGTAAAACCCTCGCGCACATACGCTGCCGCCGCGCCGGAGGATGTCGCGATCACCGAAACCAGTGACGCCCCGATCGCATACCGGATGTCGACATGAAACAGCAGCGTCAGAACCGGAACGATGACCACGCCGCCGCCCAGTCCGGTCAGCGATCCGAGGAATCCTGCCGCCGCTGCGATCGCCGCCAGCGCGCTCGTGAGCTCCAGATTGTTCATCCGGTTGCGCGGTTCAGGACGTCCGCTCCGGTTCCACCAGCAGACGATCCAGGTCGGCCCGCAGGCGATCCGCTGTTACCGCTCCGGTATAGGCCCGCGCCAGCCGTCCGCGGCGGTCAATGATCAGCGTGGTGGGAAGGCCCTCGACGACATTGCCGAGCGTAAAGCTCTCATCCGGTACGAGCACTGGGTAGGGAATGCGATATTTCGCGACGAATGCCGGAGCGGCGGATTTCGGCTGATCGTCCATCGAAATTCCGACAAAGGACACGCCCCTCGGCGCATACTGTTTTGCGACCTCCACCAGGTCCGGCGTTTCCAACCGGCATGGCGCGCACCACGTCGCCCAGAAGTTCACCAGCACGATTTCGCCGCGATGGTCGGATAAGCGCCACGGCGTTCCCTGGAGATCCGAAAGAGCGATCTGCGGCATGGTTTTGCGATCGGCCGGAGAGGCGAGCCGGCTCGAAGGAGCTGGGCGCGGTCCGGTTAACGTGTATATCAGCGCTCCGGCGGCTCCCGCGAGCGCCGCGAATTTCAGTGTCTGAATGAGGCGCGCCTGCGACATTTGGTCCTGCTACTATGATGCACGCGCTGGCCGCAGTATGCTGGTGTCGCCATGTCCATATTCCGGTCCCGTCTGCTCGAGCGCAAAGTCGCCTTCGTCACCGGCGGAGGTAGCGGAATCGGGCAGCGCATCGCCGAGCGCTACGCCGAACACGGCGCTCGCGTCATGCTGGTCGGCCGCAGGCAAGAAAAGCTCGACGCGGCTGCCGCTGCTATTCGGGCAAAGGGCGGCAGCGCGGAAACCTTCGCCGCCGATGTGCGGGATTATCAAGCCGTGGATGCAGCCCTCAAGAAGACGCACGGCGAATTTGGCGAGATCGATCTGGTGGTGTGCGCCGCCGCGGGTAATTTCCCGGCGCCGGCGACAGGAATGTCGGCCAATGGATTCAAGTCCGTCGTCGATATCGATCTGCTCGGAACCTTCAACACGTGCCGGGCGGCCTACGCCCGCCTCCGTAAGCCTGGCGCCTCCATCCTCAGCATCTCCGCGTCTCACGCCTACACGCCCATTGCTTATCAGGCTCACGTCTGCGCTGCCAAAGCTGGAATCGACATCCTCATGAAGGTGCTTGCGATCGAGTGGGGACCCGAGGGCGTGCGCCTGAATTGCATCACCCCAGGGCCGACGGACGACACCGAAGGCATGCGCCGGCTTGCCCCCAGCCCCGAAGCCCGCAAGGCCATCGAAAACGAAGTGCCATTACGCCGATTCGGAACCAAGGACGAACTGGCCGATCTTGCGCTGTTTCTCTCCTCCGACGCCGCCAGCTACATCACCGGGGCGGTTTACGTGTGCGACGGCGGGAGCTCACTGACGCGCTCATCGCTGCGCATCGCCGATTTGGCCGTAGCCCGCTGATCACCGGCTGCGTCGCAGCCGCGTATCATGTCGATAGTGGCATCCCGGCAATTCTCGCCTGCGATCAGGGCCCCCCAGGAGCGGCCCGCACTGCTCCGGCAAATTGGCGTGGTCAGCGCGACCGCGCTGGTGGTCTCCAACATGGTCGGAACCGGCATCTTCACCTCCACCGGCTTCCTGGCCGGCGATCTGGGGTCCGCCAGCTTGATTCTGCTCATCTGGGCGGTCGGCGCCGTCGCAGCGCTCTGCGGCGCCTTCTGCTATTCCGAGCTGGGCGTGAATTTCCCGAGCTCCGGGGGCGAGTACGTGTATCTCACCCAGGCGTATGGCCCAACCTGGGGCTTTATGACCGGATGGATCTCGTTCTTTGCGGGATTCTCGGCGCCAATCGCCGCAGCCGCCTTGGCCTTTTCTGATTACGTCGGCTATTTTTTTCCGGCTGTGAAACAGCAAAACGCGCAGTTGGTCATCGGCTCCGGCGAATGGGCGTGGAGAATCGGCGGGGCGCAGATTGTGGCCTGTTCGCTGGTAGGGTTGTTCACGGTTCTGAACTTCTTCGGCGTACAGCGCGTAGCGCGCGTGCAGAATCTGCTCACCGGCTTCAAGGTCACGATCCTCGTTGTGTTCATCATCTGCGGTTTTGCGTTCGGCGCCGGCAACTGGGAAAACTTTTCGGTCCCTGCTGCGCGCACCAGCTCCATTCCGCTGCCTGAGCAGTTCGCCATCAGCCTCTTCTGGATTTATGTCGCCTACAGCGGCTGGAACGCCGCCACGTACGTCGCGGAGGAGATCAAGCAGCCCGCCCGCACCTTGCCGCTGGGGCTTGCGGCGGGAACCGGCATCGTCGCCGTGCTGTTTATTGTCTTGAATATCGTCTTTATCTACGGAGTGCCGCTCGAGGAAATGAAAGGGGTCGTGGCGATCGGATCCCTGGCTGCGGCGCGTTTGTTCGGTCCCGACGGGGCAAGTCTGTTTAGCGCGCTGATGGCTTTAGGGCTGCTTTCAACCGTGAACGCTATGGTCACGGTGGGGCCGCGCGTTTATTACGCAATGGCGAAAAACGCGGCGTTTTTCGCCTCCGCGGCCAAGGTCCATCCACGCTGGCGCACCCCGGTGATCGCCATCGTCGCTCAGGGCGTGTGCACCATGTTGATGACGCTCGCGCCGTTCCGCGACCTGATTATTTACATCGGTTTTCTGCTCAACTTCTTTGCTGTGATGTCCGTGGCCTCGCTGTTTATTTTGCGCCGGCGCCCCGGCTGGCAGAGACTGCGGGTGGTCAGTTTTGCGTACCCGTTGGTCCCGGTGCTCTTCGTGCTGATTGGAAGCTGGATGACTTATCAAGGCGTCCGCGGCGCCTTCGCCGGCAACAACTACGCGCAACGCTGGACCATAATCGCCGCCGCGATTACGCTGGGAACCGGCGCGTTGTTTTATCACGTGCGAATCAGTGGAAGGTCAGGCTGGAAACGGGCGGGCGCGGAACGCGTCTGACTATGGATGACGATTGCTGTTCGGCCTCTTGATTGCCCCGCGCCGCCAGCCGCTGATGAGCCAACCCGTCCGCACGCAGCCGCCTTTCAGCGCCCGGCGGAATTTTGCCGAATTCCCGGAACGAACCTGGGAGACTACGCGACCAGATGGCGAACTCCGCCTTCGGCATTGGCGCTCATGCTGCGCGCTTCAAGATCCTGCTCGAAAACGGCATAGGTCTCCCCTTGCCATTCAATCTCCACCATGCCGCTCATTTTTGAGGGTCGCAAACATCGAACGGCGGAATGCGCTGGAATACGGTATAAAGCTCCCGCTGCTCCATCGGGCCTGCTCAGTTTAATGCCAGCGAGTTCGCGGGTGAGAACAAGCCGCATATTGAAGAACTCCATGAGAGTTTTCAGCATATCCATTCAGTGTTCAAATGAAAACTAGGCAATTCACCAGAGTTCCCAAGGACCGCGTCTGCCGGGCGGCATCTGGAGGTAAACAGCTACTATGAAGGGCGCCGAAACGGTTGGCTCCGAAATCAACCTGGATGTTCTGTCCGCTGAGGAAACGCGTAAAATCGATGCCTATTGGCGCGCCGCAAACTATCTATCGGTTGGACAAATATACCTCTATGATAACCCGTTGTTGACCGAGCCGCTGAAGCTCGAGCACATCAAGCCAAGGCTGCTCGGCCATTGGGGCACGACCCCGGGTTTGAATTTCATTTACGTCCACGCGAACCGCCTGATCAAGGCCCACGATCTGAATATGATCTATATCGCCGGGCCGGGTCACGGCGGACCGGCGCTGGTGGCGAATACGTATCTGGAAGGCTCCTACAGCGAGATCTATCCGAATATCGGCCAGAACGCCGAAGGATTGAAGCGTCTGTTTAAGCAGTTTTCGTTCCCTGGCGGAATCCCCAGCCACGCCGCGCCGGAGACGCCCGGATCCATTCATGAAGGCGGCGAGCTCGGCTATGCTCTGCTGCACGCCTACGGCGCCGTGTTCGACAATCCCGACCTGATCGCCTTATGCGTCATTGGCGACGGAGAGGCTGAAACAGGCGCTCTGGCCGCAAGCTGGCATTCGAATAAGTTCCTCAATCCGGTGTACGACGGCGCCGTGATCCCCGTGCTCCACCTCAACGGCTATAAGATCGCCAACCCGACAGTGCTGGCCCGAATCCCGCGGCAGGAGTTGATACAACTCCTCCAGGGCTACGGATACAAACCGTACTTCGTGGAGGGCGCCGATCCAATGCCAATGCACCGCCTCATGGCAGGCACGCTTGAAGCTGTGCTGGGCGACATACAGGCCATTCAGCGCGATGCCCGCCAACGTGGCCTGCGGGTGCGGCCGGTCTGGCCGGTCATCGTGCTGGTCACCCCCAAAGGCTGGACCGGCCCGAAGATCGTGGACGGCGTCCAGATCGAGGGCGCCTTCCGCTCCCATCAGGTCCCCATAGAGCAATTTCGCTCCAGACCCGAGCACGTAAAGGCGCTCGAACAGTGGATGAAGAGTTATCGGCCTGAGGAGCTGTTCGATGAGACCGGACGGCTGGTTCCTGAATTGGCTGACCTGGCGCCCAAAGGGAAGCGCCGCATGGGCGCCAATCCGCACGCCAACGGCGGGCTGCTCTTGAAAGACCTGCGCCTGCCCGATTTCCGACAATATGCTGTCGACGTGAAGCAGCCGGGAGCCGTGCGAGCTGAAGCGACGCGCATCATGGGCCAGTTTCTGCGCGATGTCGTCAAACTCAACGCCGATGCGCGAAACTTCCGGATATTCAGCCCGGATGAAGCGGCCTCAAACCGCTGGGATGCGGTCTTTGAAGCGACCAACCGCGAATTGATCGCTGAAATTCTGCCCGGCGATGATCACATTTCATTCGACGGCCGGGTTCTGGAGGTTTTGAGCGAGCACATGTGCCAGGGCTGGCTGGAGGGATACCTGCTCACCGGCCGTCACGGATTCTTTTCCTGCTACGAGGCGTTCATTCACATCATCGATTCGATGTTCAACCAGCACGCGAAATGGCTGAAGACGACGCGCCACATCCCCTGGCGAAGGCCCATCGCGTCGCTCAACTATCTGCTTTCATCGCACGTGTGGCGCCAGGATCATAACGGATTCAGCCACCAGGATCCGGGCTTCATCGATCATGTCGTGAACAAAAAAGCTGATGTCGTGCGGGTCTATCTGCCGCCCGACGCGAATTGCCTGTTGTCGGTAACCGACCACTGCCTCCGCAGCCGGGGCTATGTGAACGTCATTATCGCCGGCAAGCAGCCCGCGCTCCAGTATCTGTCCATCGACGAAGCCATCCGCCACTGCGCCGCCGGGATCGGCATCTGGAATTGGGCCAGCACCGACGCTGGCGCGGAGCCGGATGTCGTCATGGGCTGCTGCGGCGATATTCCGACCATGGAAACGCTGGCTGCGGTGGATCTGCTGCACGGCGTTTTCCCCGACTTGAAAATCCGCGTCGTCAATGTCGTTGACCTGATGACCCTGCAACCGAAAACGGAGCACCCGCATGGCTTGCCGGACCCCGAGTTCGATTCGCTGTTTACCAGGGATAAACCGATCGTTTTCGCGTTTCACGGCTATCCCTGGCTCATTCACCGCCTCACCTACCGCCGCCACAATCACGACAATCTCCACGTGCGCGGCTACAAAGAGGAAGGTACGACCACGACGCCGTTCGACATGACCGTGCTCAACGATCTCGATCGCTTTCACCTCGCAATGGACGTGCTGAACCGTGTGCCCGCATTGCAGGCGTCCGGCGCTCACGCCCGGCAGGCCTGGCGGAACAAACTGATCGAACACCGGCTCTGGATTTCCGAGCACGGCGATGACATGCCCGAAATCCGCGACTGGATCTGGCCGGGAATCTCGCGCGCCGCATGAAGATCCTGGTCCTGAACGGCGGATCCAGCAGCCTCAAAGCGCAGCTTCGGGAAGTGACCGGCGACGAAAAAGCCGGACCGGCGCCGAAGCCCCTATGGGATGCTCGCGCGGATTGGGGACGCAGCGCCGGAACGGCCGAGGTTCGCATCACGGCGCGCGAGCAACCGCCGGTGGAGCGCAAAATTCCGATTCATTCTCCCTCCGACGTAATCGCCCCCGTGCTGGAGACGCTCTGGTCGGGCCCGGAGCGCGTGATCCGGCATCCTGAAGAAATCGATGCCGTGGGACATCGAGTCGTGCACGGCGGCGAATCATTCCGCCAAACGGTACGAATTACGGCCGAGGTTCAGGCCGAAATCCGTCGCCTCGCGGAATTCGCGCCACAACACAATCCGTTCGAAGCCGAAGCGATTCGAGCAGCGCAGCGCGCGCTCGGCGCCCGCGTCCCCCAGATCGCCGTATTCGATACGGCGTTTCACGCCGCCCTGCCGCATTTTGCATCCGCCTATCCGGGCCCTTACGCATGGCTGGAGCTCGGCATAAGGCGTTATGGCTTTCACGGCATCAGTCATCAGTACGCGTCGCGGCGCGCTGCGGAGATTCTGAACCGGCCCCTCACGGAAATGAATATCGTTACGTGCCACCTCGGCAATGGCTGCTCGCTCGCCGCCGTCAAAGGCGGCCTCTCAGTGGACACGACGATGGGTTTCACGCCTCTGGACGGCCTGATGATGGGGACGCGCTGCGGGGCGATCGATCCGGGGATTATCGTGTATTTGCTCCGGCGCTGCGGATATTCGGCCGACCAGGTTGACGATCTGCTCAATCGGCAGTCCGGCCTGCAAGGCATGTCCGGCGTGTCCGGCGACATGCGGGCGGTCGTCGAAGCCATGGCCGCAGGCCATCCGCGCGCCCGCCTGGCCTTCGACATGTTCATCCATAGCCTGTGCCGCAACATCGGCGCGATGGCTGCGAGCCTCGACCGCTTGGACGCGCTGGTTTTTACAGCCGGAATCGGAGAAAATTCAGCCATCGTGCGGCGTCGCGCCTGCCAGCGGCTGACGCATTTCGGCGTGCGGCTGGACGAGGACAAAAATAATGAGTCCCAAGCCGACGTGGATATCGCAGCATCCGATTCGCCCGTGCGAGCGCTGGTGGTGAGGGCTGAAGAAGAGTGGGAGATCGCGCGCGAGTGTCGCCGCGTCGTCGCGGGGGAGAATGCCTGACGATAAGACCCGGATCTTTGTGATCCGCCACGGCGAAACCGAATGGAGCCGGTCCGGCGCGCATACCAGCCGGACCGATCTGCCCTTGACCGGAAGAGGGCGCGAGCTGGCGCGCCGGCTGGGCGCGCTTTTGGCCGGACAAACATTTGTGGTCGTGCTCACGAGCCCTTTACGGCGCGCCCGCGAGACCTGCGAACTGGCCGGCTACGGCGACGTCGCTCAGATCGAACCAGACCTCCGCGAGTGGGACTACGGCGATTACGAGGGTCGCAGCACGCCGGAAATCTGGCGCGAAAATCCCCGGTGGCGCCTGTGGCGCGACGGCGCGCCGAATGGCGAAACCGCAGAGCGAGTCGCCGAGCGCGCCCGCAGAGTCATCCACCGCGCGCTTGCGGCGCCAGGCGACGTCGCACTGTTTTCACACGGCCATATTCTGCGCGTTCTCGCCGCCGTCTGGACCGGCTTGACGCCCGCCGATGGCCGGCTGCTGGCGCTCGACACCGCCTCGATCGGCGTGCTCGGATATGAACGCGAGACGCGGGTGATTTCGCGATGGAACCACTCCGTCTCCGCGACGTGAGTCAAGCAGCCTGCGCAAGCCTTTCGTCCACCGCCGCAAGTTCATCGGCCGTGAGCGCCCACCCCGTCGCCGCTGCATTCGCCTTCACCTGCTCCGGCATGGTCGCGCCCGCAATAACGGAGGCTACCGTGCGCCGCGCGAGCAGCCACGATATCGCCAGCTCCAGCAGCGTGTGGCCGCGCGATTCGGCAAATGCGGTCAACTGCTCGACGATTTCCAGATTGCGGTCTGTAAAAACCTTCGGGCCAAACCCCGCCTGCGCGCGGCTGCCCGGAGGCGGCGGCTGCCCCTTGCGGTATTTCCCGGTCAGAAGTCCGCTGGCCAGCGGAAAATACGGGATGAATGCAAGGCCCAATCGTTCGCATTCGGGAATCACCTCCGCCTCCGGTTCGCGGTGCAGCAGGCTGTATTCGTTTTGAACGCTCACAAAACGCGCGGCGCCCGGCTTTACAGCTCCGGCGGCCTCCCGCAACTGCGGCGCCGAAAAATTCGAGCAACCGATTTCACGCACCTTACCGGCGCGAACCAGCCGGTCCAGCGCCTCCAGCGTGTCGGCGATCGGCGTCGAAGGATCCGGCTCGTGCAGCTGATACAGGTCGATGTAATCTGTGCCCAGCCGCCGCAAACTGTCCTCGGCGGCGGCAATCACATACTCCGGCCGCCCACCCTGCCGGCCTTCAGCCATTTTCTTGCCGAACTTGGTCGCGATCACCGCCTGCTTTCGGCGCGACCCGAGCGCGCGCCCCAGATATTCTTCGCTTTGGCCGGCGCCGTAGATATCCGCGGTGTCGAAAAAATTGATGCCGGCGTCGAATGCCGCGTCCACCACTTTCGCCGTGGCTTGGGCATCGATCCGCCAGCCGAAATTGTTGCACCCGAGTCCGGCAATCGAGACGTCCAGCGAACCAATCTTTCTCCTCTCCAATCCAACCTCCAAACGGTTTAGATGGAAACGGAGAAATTCTGCTTCAGGGAAGTGGCGCACGCACCGCGTCCCTCCCGTCCCCTCAGCGCATACGAAGGCCAGCGCCGGAAACGGAGCCGGAGGATTACTCCGCGGCGCTGGCCCGGTCGGTAACCCCGCAGGGACGTCACTCCTAGGGAAACCCTAGAAATAATACCGCCCGAAATAGCGGCAGTCAAGCGAATCCCTAAAAATTTTCTCTGATTATTAAATCACGCGCGGTAAGCAATTTCTTGATTATCCGCATTCTTTATCCAGCAGACATTCCAACAAATCTAACGCGAATTCGTCAGCCGCGGCCGGCGCCGGGTTGAACCGCGGCCATGGCCCGCGCACCCCTCGGAACTCGCCGGCAGGAGTCGTGCTGGTCCCGGGAATGTTAGGCGGGTTGCAATCCGAATCCTGTGTGTTAAGATTTTGCCAAGTACGTTAAGGCTGCTATATCTGTTGCCGCCTTCTGGGGGGGAAAAGATGACTGCGACACGATATTTCTGGAGCCGATTGCTCATGGCGTCGCTGACGGCGTGGGTATGCCTGGCTCAGATTCCAACCGGTGCGATCGAGGGTTCTGTAACCGATCCCACGGGAGCTGTAATTCCAAACGCCAAAGTCACCATTACGGAGCCTGCCACTGGCAGGACCATCCTGCTGACCACAACTTCGGCTGGTCTGTATGCAGCCAGAAACCTGATTCCGAGCGTTTACAACGTGCGCGTGGAGGCGCCCGGATTTGCCGTCAAGGAACTGCGCGATGTCAAGGTTGATTCCGGCGCGGTGGTAAATGGCAGCGTCATGCTCGAAATCGGCCGCACGGGCGAGGTCGTCCAGGTGGAGGCCACCGCGGTCACCGTGGATACCTCCCGGCAGACGGTTGATACCGTTATCAATCAAAGCGAGGTCAAGAATCTGCCGTTGTTCAGCCGGAACTTCCTGGATCTCGCAATCCTCGCGCCTGGCGTCACCATTCGCGATGGCGAGGCCATTGATCCAACCAAGGCCTTCGCCTATCGCGCCGTCAGCATCGCCGGCCGGTCCGGCACCGGCACCCGCGTTCAAATCGACGGCATCGATGTCACCGATGAGACCGTGGGCACTACCACCGCAAACCTCTCCGATGAAGCCGTAAGCCAGTTTCAGGTGCAGCGCTCCTCGCTCGATATCTCGACATCGCTGACCTCCTCGGGCGCAATTAATGTGATCACCAACAGCGGAGCCAACGCGCTGCACGGAAGCTGGTTCTTCGACTATTACAACCAGGATATGGGCGCGCGGCTTCAATATCAGCCGGAAGCCGATCCGTTCAATCGCAAGCGCACCGGCGGTTCCGTCGGTTGGCGATTTATTAAAGATAAGTTGTTCTGGTATGCCAACTGGGAAAAAACGTGGCAGCAGACGCAAAACATCGTGCGCACTCCCGAATTTCCCCAGTTCAATGTCGCGCAAGGCTTCCCGACCAATGTGCAGTACGTGCTCGGCCGCCTGGACTGGAATGTCTCGCCGAGCATCCGGATGTTTTACAAATTTCAGCACAATGACGACCTCTCCACCGGCGGTTCGGCGATTTCTCCGTTTCAAAACATCGACTGGACCAATACCCAGGCGGTGGGATTCGATCTTGCCCGGGCCCACTCCACCAATGCAGTCCGCTTCGGCTTTAATAAGTTTCACAACCGCATCTCCTCGCAAGAGTTGAATACCAAGTTTTTAACCGTGAACGGGACCCCGATCCAGGTGAACGTCGGACCCATCTCCTGGGGACCGAACAGCCTCGCGCCGCAGGCCACATACCAGGCCAATTACCAGTTGACCTACGATGGCAGCTACATCTGGAACAAACACACGTTCCGCTATGGAATCAGCTACACCCATATCGGGCTCGGCGGGTTCGCCAACTTCGCCGGACCGCTCACGGTGAATGGCGTCTATGACGCAACTACGATTAATACGTTGAAGTCGCAGGGCGTTAACGTCCAGGATCCGACTAATTTCCCCCTGGACAGCTTCCAGATGGGCCCGGCCAACGGATTTTTCACCCTCGCTCCGGGATTCAATTTGCCCCATGGAGGTCATATCAACAACCGCACCGCTTGGTGGGCGGGCGACAGTTGGCGGATCACCCGCAATCTGACCGTGAATCTCGGATTGCGATACGAATTCGACAGCGGATATTTCAATAATGACCGGCGCGTAAAGCGGGATCCTATTTTCGAGACCTGGGGCAAAGGGTTTTCGCAATTTCCGGAGGCCCCCAAAAACATGTATTCGCCCTCTTTCGGATTTGCATGGGATCCGTTTGGCAAGGGCCAGACTTCAATTCGAGGCGGCTTCTATAAAGCGTATGAAATGAATATCTATAACAACCTGATATTCGATGAATTCGCGAATCTGCCGCCGGGAATCGGCCCCGATACGTATACGACCGAAAACGTGACCATGCCCGATGGAACGCCCATTAACATCGATGGACGCCATCCTAACGGCGATTACACCGATTTGACGGGACAACCCATCAAACAGGTGCTGCCCACCATTGTTGCCTTAAATAGCGCGCTCCAGGCTGCGTATGCCAACTACAAATTCGACCCCAATGTCGGCCAGTCGGACTTCCGCATCCTGAAAGGGAATACGTTTGGCGGCAATATCCCCGGCAACCAGTTCAAGGTGCCGTATTCGCTTCAGTTCAACATCGGCGTGCAGCACCAGCTCAAGCCCGGCACAGTGCTTTCGGTGGATTATGTTTACAACCACGGCGTGGGCCTGCCTTTTTTCCTGATCGATTTTGAACGCCGCCGCGACGCTGGCACTTTGAACGTCGCCGCCGCTCAGGCCAAAGTCGCCAGCGTACTGAAAGGGCAGACCGTCGACCAGTTCATCGCCGCCAATCCGAAGGCCACCATCGCGACTTTCGGGCTCGCCAGCGACGCCATCTACCAAGGCCTGACCGCCGATTATCTTCGCGCGCGATTCTTTCAGGGCGGATTCACCAAATATCAGGGCTTGCAGGTGAGCCTGACCAGCCGTCCCGGCAACTGGAGGTACTTCCAGGATAACCAGCTTCAGGTGAGCTACGCCTACGGCGTCGGCGAATCCTCGGCAGCCGCCGACCGCGCCGAATTCCTGGCGAACCCGCTCGACAACCATCAGTGGAACAGCGCCGCGACCTTCGGCCCGAACGGGCTCGATTTCCGGCACATCCTCTCGGCAGCCTGGCTGCTGCGCGCTCCCGGCGGCATACGCCTGAATTCGCTGTGGCGGTTTCGCACGCCGGGCGCACAAACGATCGTCGTTCCCAATCTGGGCGGCGCGATCTCCGGCGCCAACGGCATTTTCGGCACGGATCTGAATGGCGACGGCGGCGTCGGCAGCGGTGCGCCGCGCAGCGACGTATTTCCGGGCGTCAACGCCGGCCAGTTCGGGCGAGACGTCAATTCGCTGTCCCAATTGAATCAAATGATTCAGAACTTCAACCAGAACTATGCCGGCAAGCTGACCCCCGCGGGACAGGCGCTGGTAAAGGCGGGCATCTTTACCGAGGCTCAGTTGGTCAAGCTCGGCGCGGTCATCCCCAGCGTTCCCGCCATTCCAAGTAATGCGCCCAATCCCTGGCACAACGTCTTCTACACCGACGTTCGCATCGACCGCCCCATCTCGGTCCGCGAAGGTTGGCGGGTGACGCCCTTTGCCGACATCATCAATCTGTTCAATCACAACCCCTCGGGGCTGTATAACGCGTCGCTGTTGCTCGCCGGCCGCTTCGGTTCGCTGAACTACGACTACGCCGCTGCGCCCGACGGCCAAAAGGCCAGCGACTTGACCGCGCAGCGCGGACGCCTGAACGGCGGCGTGGGCGGAAACCGGTTGGTCCAGGTGGGCGTGCGCCTCGATTTCTGAGAGGGCTCTGTGCATGCCGCGCCGCGCGGCTCGCGCATTGACGCGAGACCGGATTGGATCGCCACGGCGGTCGATTCGCGGCCGCCTCCCTTGCGCCGTGTGGCTAACATGAAAACTGGCAGCCATGAAAGTGCTCACCGCCGCCGAAATGCGCGAGGTCGACCGGCGCACTATTGAACTGGGAACGCCTGGCCTCATTCTCATGGAAAATGCAGGCCACCGCGTCGTGGAGTTTCTGGAGCGCAGATTCGCGCCGCTCGACGATCAGCGCATCGCGATCTTTTGCGGCAAGGGCAATAATGGCGGCGACGGCTTCGTCGTGGCGCGCCAGTTGCTTCTGCGCTTCCGCCCCAAGGCGCTGCACGTCCTCACGGCTGCCCGTCCCGAAGAGTTGCAGGGCGATGCCGCCGCGAATTACCGCATGTTTCAAATGCTGGGCGGCTCGACAGTGAGTGAAATCACCCCGGAAATGCGCGCGGCCACCCTCGTGATCGACGCGCTCCTCGGAACGGGCCTCAGAGGACCCGCCGCCGGCGCCTACCAGCGCCTGATCCGCGAAATCAACGCCGGCTTTCCGCTGGCGAAAATCGTCTCTGTCGACATACCGTCAGGCATGCCCTCCGATTCGGCCGAAGCAGAGGGCGAGTGCGTCCGCGCTCATGCCACCGTTACGTTCACCGCGCCGAAACTGGCTCAGGTGCTCTGGCCGAATTACGAGCGCTGCGGCGAGCTGGTCGTAGCGCCCATCGGCAGCCCAGCGTCCCTGATGGACGGCGTCGCCTTGAACCTTTCGGCGCCATCCGATTTCCGCCGGCTTTTTGCCCCGCGGGTCCGCAATTCCAACAAAGGGATGTTCGGTCACGTTCTGGTGGTCGCCGGAGCGCGCGGCAAAACCGGCGCGGCTGCGATGACCGGAATCGCCGCGCTGCGCTCCGGCGCCGGCCTCGTGACCGTCGCCTCGGCCGAATCGGCAATCCCTGTCATCGCCTCCCACGCCCCCGAACTCATGACGGCGCCCCTGGATGAGACCGAAAACGGCGCCGTGACAACCACCGCGTTCAACGCCATCCGTTGTTTGAGCGAAGGGAAAACATTGCTGGCGATCGGCCCCGGACTGGGCGCATACCGCCTCACCGTGGAACTGGCCCGCAGAGTGTTCGCCGAAATTCCACTGCCAATGGTCGTGGATGCCGATGGCTTGAACGCGCTCGCCGGGTCCGACTTTCACGGCCCTGGACCTCTCCGCGTCCTCACCCCGCACCCAGGTGAAATGTCGCGCTTGACGGGACTTTCGACGGCGGACGTCCAGCGCAGCCGCATCGCTGTGGCCCGCAAACTGGCGTCCGATCGCAATGTCGTCGTCGTGCTCAAGGGCGAGCGGACGGTCATTGCTTTCCCCGATGGGCGCGCCTGGATCAACCCCTCCGGCTCTCCGGCGCTCGCCACCGGCGGCACAGGCGATATCCTCACCGGCTTGATCGCAGGAATGGTGGCTCAGTTCCCGGACGACGCTGAGACCGCGATCCGCGCCGCCGTCTGGATTCACGGTCGGGCCGGCGAGCTGGGCGCGACACGGCTCGGCGAACATGCGCTCATCGCAACCGATGTCCTTCGCTTCCTCCCGCAGGCGATTCGTGAGACGCTTTGAGACTGCCTCCGAGCAGGAGACCATCGCCGTGGGTGAACAGATCGCACAAGAGTTGCCCTCCCAAGCCGTCGTGCTCCTGATCGGGAATCTGGGCGCCGGCAAGACCACCTTGGCCAAGGGTATTGCCAAAGGCCTGAAAGCGGCGGAGCCGGACGAAGTCTCCAGTCCCACCTTTACGCTCATTCACGAATATGGCGGCGGCCGCCTCTACCATGTCGATCTGTATCGTCTGGAGTCGGAAGCCCAGGCGCAAGCCCTGGGTCTGGACGAAATTTTTGAGCGCAAGGCCGTCGTGCTGGTCGAGTGGGGCGAAAAATTTCCGAACGTCATACCCCCGCACCCGATCGAGATCCGGTTGCGGTCGCTTGACGCCGGCCGCAGGGAAGTCCTATATAAAGTGAAATGAAACGGCGCGCATGACGTCTCAGGGAAGGAGTTGAACCTAGGCGTGCTTCCGCTAACTCTGCTTGCGATATCACTGCTGTTTGATGTTGCTTATCTTTCAACGGGCCGCCATCAGCTTGCGCTGTTCGCATACTGGATCATCCTGGCGGGCGTGATTTGCGGGATTGCGGCTGCCGTATGGGATGTATTTGAATCGTGGGCTCTTCCGGCGTGCCGCCGGTCCAAGAATGTTGATCTGTGGCACGGCTTGGTTAACGCTGCTGTAACCTTGCTGTTTATCGCCAGTTGGGTCCTGCGCCGTCCACACCCGGCGGCGCCCCCGAACGCGGCGATTGTTCTCTCCCTGGCAGGCGTGGCGACAATGGTCGCGATGAGCTGGCTCGGCGGCGAACTGGTCGATCACCTCAGCTCACGCGACAGCCGTCGCCACGGGTCGGACTTACAGCCGCGCGCCCGCCGGGCCTGAGCCGCTTCCGGGCCGCACCCCGTTCGGAGCATAATGGAGATCTCGCCGGACTCCGGCGCAAGTCCGTTACAGGGGGGTGCATGCGCGCTCGATTCATCTTGAGGATCTTTGGCGCGGTCATTGCGGTCATATGCCGGGCTGCTGCTGGCGATTGCCCCAGCCTCGTGAAACTCAGCCTCCCCCACACCCTCCTAAAAAGCGCTCAGCTCGTACCCGAAGGTCCGTTCAATCCGCCCGCCGGACGGGTGATCCAGCGCGTGCCGGCCTTCTGCCGGGTGACTGGAACCATACAACCCACCGCCGACTCCGATATTCAATTTGAAGTCTGGATGCCTGTTTCAAACTGGAATGGAAAATTTCAGGGAGTGGGAAACGGGGGCTTCGCCGGCGCCATCAGCTACGCTGGGCTGGCTATGGCGCTCGGGCGGGGCTATGCGACGGCATCCACCGATACCGGTCATCAGCTCGCCGACACCGATGCGAGCTGGGCGCGTGGACATCCCGAAAAGATCACCGACTTCGGATATCGCGCGATTCACGAGACCGCAGTCAATGCCAAAGCGATTGTCAAAGCCTTCTATGGAACCGGCGCACGGCATTCGTACTTCAGCTCCTGCTCAAACGGCGGCCGCCAGGCTCTCATGGAGGCGCAGCGCTTCCCGGACGATTACGACGGCATCATCGCCGGCGCGCCGGCCAACCATTGGACGCGCCTGCTCTCGGCCGCGGTTTGGGATATGCAGGCCACCTTGTCGGATCCGGCATCCTATATCCCGCCTGCGAAATTGCCCGCGATCGAAGCGGCGGCGCTCGCCGCCTGCGACGCCTCCGACGGCCTGAAGGACGGCGTCATCGACGACCCGTCGCGCTGCCGGTTCGATCCCTCGGTTCTGCTGTGCCAAGCCGAAGAATCGGACGCCTGCCTCACCGCCCCTCAGTTGACGGCCCTCAAAAAAATCTACGCCGGGCCTCGAAATTCGAACGGCGAGCAGTTCTTCCCCGGCTACTCGCCAGGCGGTGAGGCGGAGCCGGGCGGTTGGCGGCCCTGGATCACAGGAACTCCATCAGAAAAAAGCCTCATGTACAGATTCGGAACGCATTTCTTCGCCGATATGGTGTTTAACGATCCCAACTGGGATTTGAAAACATTCCAGCTCGATCGCGATGCAAAGATCGCCGACGTCAAGTTGGCCGGCGCATTGAACGCTGTCGATCCGGATCTGTCGCGCTTCAAACAGCGGGGCGGCAAGCTGATTCTCTATCACGGCTGGAGCGACGCCGCCATACCGGCGCTGAGCGCCATCGACTATTACCGTAGCGTGGTGTCCAGAATGGGCGCGGCCGAAACCGACAGTTTCCTCCGACTGTATATGGTTCCAGGAATGCAACACTGCGGCGGCGGCGCAGGCCCGAACAGCTTTGGTCAGGAGCCTGGCGCGGCCGGCGACCCGCTGCACAATATCGCCAGCGCCTTGGAACATTGGGTGGAGGATGGCGCCGCGCCCGGCCCGATCATTGCAACGAAGTACAAGGCGGGCGCCAATCCGGCCAGCGGCGTCCTCAAGACCCGCCCGCTCTGCCCGTTTCCGCAGCTGGCGCGGTGGACGGGAAAAGGCAGCGCCGATGACGCCTCCAACTTCGTCTGCGCGGCGCCCGCTTCGGCGAAATAGACGGCGCATGTATGGCGCAACCCCTGGCCGCAATCACCGGCGCTTCCAGCGGCATCGGCGCAGCATTTGCGCGCAAGCTCGCTCAGCGCGGCTATAACCTGATTCTGATTGCGCGCCGGCTCGAGCGTTTGGAGGAGCTCGCAAATGCGCTGGCCCGTGAACATGGCAACTCGAACCAGGCCGTATGCGCCGATTTGTCGACCGGCCACGGAATCTCGTCCGTCGCCGCGCGCCTTGCGGCGGAGCCCAGCCTCACGATGCTTGTCAACAACGCCGGATTCGGTACGAAAGGCTGGTTCTTTGAGGCGCCGATCGTTGAACAGGAGCGCATGCACCGCCTCCACATAGACGCCACGATGCGCCTGACGCACGCAGTGCTCCCGGGCATGGTGCGGCGCAATGTTGGGGCGATTATCAACGTATCGTCCGTCGCGGCTTTCACGCGCAGCCCCGCCAACGTCAGCTATTGCGCCACCAAGGCGTGGATGAACGCATTCACGGAGGGACTGTTTCTTGAGCTCGCCGCCATGCGCTCCTGCGTGACGGTTCAAGCCCTGTGTCCGGGGTTCACTTACTCTGAATTTCACGATGTGATGGGGGTAAGCCGCGATCCGATCCCGAAGTGGCTCTGGATGACAGCCGATGACGTGGTGGAGGCTTCACTTGCCGGCCTGCGACGGCGAAAACTGTTTGTGGTCCCCGGATGGCAGTACCGGTTCTTCGCAGCGCTGGCGACCAAGCTTCCCGTCCGCCTGCGCCTGATTATGGAGAGCCGTTCTCCGTATGCGCGCGCGCGGACGGAGAGCGCGGAGAGCGCCTCAGGCAGCCGCTGAGGCGTTCAAAGCTCCCGCCGCTCCATAGCTGCTCGCGTCCTGGCGACGCGCTGCGCCAACGGCAGCGCTTTTATGGCTCACTCAGCCCCGGCGCCTTGAGAGGCGATAAACTGATCGATCCTTGCAATCAGAAGCTTCAGCGACGAGCTCACAGGAAAGACCGTGTAACTGCCCGAGATAGGCAGCAGCACCGACCGGCTTCCAATCTCAATCGCGTCTTCAATCTTCACCGCCGCAATACGGGCAATTTCTTTGCGGACGTCATCGACGCTGTGGGATCGCTCCAGCAACGCCAGAAGAGCCGGCCCTTGCCAGCGGAACATGCGGTCCGCCGCAGAAAGCGCTGACCGGAAGTGGTGACACAGCTTATGCAGGACGCGGTCGCCTACGGCGTAGCCGAACCGGGCGTTGATGGCCTGGACGCGATTGGCCACAATCACCACGACGTAACAGGCGCGGCGGCTGGCAATGGCCTCTTGGAGAGCAGCTTCGGCCGCCATGCGTCCCGCCAGACCGGTAACCGGGTCGGCGGCTTCGTTCACAGCGACAGCCTGGAAATTGGCCTGGGCCCGCTCCAGGCTGGCTTGCAGCTCGGCGACCGTGGCCGCCGCGCTGGCCTCCTGCTGCCGGATTTCCTCCCGCATCGATTCCAGGCACTGTTCCAGCTTCATTCGCAACAGGCGGACATCTTCGATCACCGTGGTCCGTTCGAGTTGGCGTTCGATATCTCGCAGGCGGTTGACCGATTGCTCGCTGCCCTGCGTGATGCTGGCCACCGTTTCGGTGAGCATGGCCAGCATCCGCTGGTACTCTCGGCTTTGCGCCCGCACGAATCGCGTGGTCCGTTCCGCGTGATCCTTGAGCGCGCCTGCTACCGCGCCAGCGATCACCAGCAGCTCCTCGGCCGCCGTCTGTTCGGTCAGGGTCGCCGTGATTTGCCGGATACTGGCCT
>Ga0070740_10000817_pt1 | contig 52699 bp, 47 predicted proteins | sample Coa_R2_FD_67286 | JGI IMG/M metagenome (GOLD analysis project Ga0070740, IMG submission 67286) | Surface soil microbial communities from Centralia Pennsylvania, which are recovering from an underground coalmine fire - Coalmine... | ecosystem: Environmental > Terrestrial > Soil > Unclassified ... | reverse complement strand
GACTCGCCCGACTCCTGCGCGATGTTCATGCGGCGGAGTTCGGAAAGAATCTCCCACGCCGACTGACGCACCTCTTCGGGGCGCGTGCGGTAGGTCTCGGCCACGGCTGCGAGGATGCGCGGGAAGCCGGGCATCTGGTAGCGGTCTTCGGGCGGGAAGTAGGTGCCGCCGTAGAAGGGGACGAGGTCGGGCGTGAGGAAGACCGTCAGCGGCCAGCCGCCGTGGCGCGTCATCATCTGGACGGCGTTCATGTAAATCTGGTCGAGGTCGGGGCGCTCCTCGCGGTCAACCTTGATGTTGACGAAGTTCTCGTTCATCAGCCGCGCCGTCTCCTCGTTCTCGAACGACTCGCGCTCCATCACGTGACACCAGTGGCAGGCCGAGTAGCCGATGCTGAGCAGGATGGGCTTGTCCTCGCGCTTCGATTTTTCGAGAGCCTCTTCGCCCCAAGGATACCAGTCCACGGGGTTGTGCGCGTGCTGCAAAAGATATGGGCTAGTCTCGTTGATAAGCCTGTTGGTGTGTTTGTGATCTGACATCGCGTCGGCGCGCCCCCTCTTTGTAAGCTGTTGACGAATGCCGCAGATTATGTGCCCGCGATCAGCGCGCGGGCAAACAACGGGAGCGTTTTTGCTATTTTCGCGCCGCGCCGCTAAACTGAATGGTGATTCATTTTCGCTTTTCAAAAATCAAATTTTGCCGGACGAAACGAGGCTTTCGTTCAAATTCATCCGGCGCCTGTGACCTTCGGGAGATGAAGAATGGAACGTGAAAGCATCGAGATGGACGTGCTCTTCGTCGGAGCGGGGCCGGCTTCTTTGAGCGGGGCGCTTCATTTGTCGCGGCTCGTCAGCGAGCACAACGAGGCGGTCGCGAGCGGCAAGCGCCACGGCAAGTCGCTCGGCGAGATTCAGATCGCCGTCATCGAGAAGGGCGCTTCGGTGGGCGCGCACATACTCTCCGGCGCGGTCATGGACCCGAAGGCGCTCGCCGAACTCATCCCCGACTTCATCGAGCAGGGCGCGCCCGTCGAGTCGCCCGTCAACGAAGATTATTTTCTGTACCTGACGAAGACGCGCGCCATCAAGTCGCCTGTCACGCCGCCGCCTCTGAAGAATCACGGCTACTACATCGTCTCACTCAACAAGCTGACCGCGTGGCTCGGCGAGAAGTGCGAGGAGGCGGGCGTCAACATCTTCCCCGACTTCCCCGGCGCTGAAGTTCTCTACGACGAGCGGGATCGCATCGTCGGCGTTCGCACGGGCGACAAGGGGATTGACAAGGAAGGGCGTCGCAAGTCGAACTTCGAGCCGGGCGTTGACATCCTCGCGAAGGTGACGGTACTCGGCGAAGGGCCGCGCGGCTCGCTGACGAAGCAGTTGACCAAGCGGCTCGGACTCGACGAGGGGCGCGAGCCGCAGGTTTACAGCATCGGCGTCAAGGAGCTTTGGGAACTGCCGGACGACAGGTACCCGGCGGGGCGCGTGACGCACACGCTCGGTTACCCATCTGACGCGAACACATACGGCGGCGGGTGGATTTACGGGATGCAGAACCGCATCGTCAACCTCGGCTATGTGACCGGACTCGACTACCAAGACCCTCTGCTCGACCCGCATGCGGAGTTTCAAAAGTTCAAGGGGCATCCGTTCGTCGCGCGTCTTCTCGAAGGCGGGAAGATGATTCGCTACGGCGCGAAGACGATTGCCGCGGGCGGCTTTTTCTCCATCCCGCAGTTTCACGGCGACGGCTTCCTGCTCGTCGGCGACTCGGCGGGCTTTCTGAACTCGCAGAGGCTCAAAGGAATCCACTCGGCCATCAAGAGCGGGATGCTCGCGGCGCAGGCCATCTTCGAGGCGCTGCTCGTCGAAGATTTTTCCAAACAGCAGCTAAAGCGCTACCGCCAACTGATCCGCGAGAGCTGGATCACGACGGAGCTTCGCCGCGTGCGAAACTTTCACGCCGCGTTCAAGCACGGGCGCTGGCTCGGACTCGCGAACGCCGGGCTTCAGTTCATCACGGGCGGGCGCTCGTGGGGACTCTTCGACCGCGCGAGCCTTGAGCCGGGGCACACGGCTTTGAAGAAGCTGAAGAACTACGGCTATCAGGGCGACAACATGGATCAGCGATACGGCAGGCTCCGCTTCGACGGCAAGCTCACCTTCAACAAGGTGACGGACGTTTACCACGCCGCCGTGTCGCACGACGAAGACCAGCCCGCGCACCTCCACGTCCTCGACACGGAAATCTGCGCGACGCGCTGCGCCGAGGAGTACGGCAACCCCTGCCAGCGCTTCTGCCCGGCTGCCGTGTATGAGATGGTCGAGAACGGCGCGGACGGCAAGCGGCGCTTGCAGATAAATTTCTCCAACTGCGTCCACTGCAAGACGTGCGACATCATGGACCCTTACCAGATCATCAACTGGGTGACGCCCGAAGGCGGCGGCGGGCCGGATTACAAGGGAATGTGAGTTTTAGGAAAAAGATTGCCGGGAGCGCATGAAAGATGCGCGCTCCCGGCTTACACGTCGTGTTCGATGTTGATTGAGGTCGCGGTTGGGCGAAAGGTTTTGGTCGCTCACTCCTTCTCGGTGATCGAAAAATCAACTTTGCCGCGCTGAACCTCTTCGAGCGCGATGCGCGTCGGCTTGTGACGCGCGGTGTCCATCTCGACGCGCGGGCGCGCGCCGCGTTGAAGCTGCTTGCTGCGCTGCGCGGCCACGAGGATGAGGCGGTATTTTGAGTCAATGCTCGGAGCCTCACTCTCCTGCGGATTCTGCTCGTCTGTCTCTATCGCGTCGGCGGGTTTTGCCATGTCTCTCCGATGCCGGCTTTCGCGGTTGCCGGTCTCCTTGTGGATGAATTCGGCGATCCGATAATCACTCTTTTATAAACTTTTTCAGCCCGTTATTCAACGCCGGAGGGCGGCTCGAACGTCGCGAGCACGCGGCGCGCGATCCACTCCTGCCGCTCGCGCCGCGCCCGCTCGGCATAGACGATTGACGCCAGTTGCGAAGCGGCGCGCTCGATCTCGTCGTTGATGACGACGTAGTCGAAGTGGCTGTACTGCTCGACCTCTGTGCGCGCGTTGCGCAGGCGAAGCTCAAGCTCTTCGGGCCGCTCCGTCATCCGCGCCGTCAGACGCGCGCGGAGAATGTCGAACGAGGGCGGGAGGATGAAGACCGAGACGACCGAGTCCAGCGTCGCCCGCACGTTCGCCGCGCCCTGCACGTCAATTTCGAGGATGATGTCGTGCCCCTCGCTCAGTTCCTGCGCGACGACGTTGCGCGCGGTTCCGTAGAGGTGGCCGTGGACGACAGCCCATTCGAGGAAGCCGCCTGCGTCGCGCATCCGCACGAACTCGTCGGGCGTGACGAAGTGGTAGCTCACGCCGTCAATCTCGCCGGGCCGCGCCTCGCGCGTCGTCCACGAGACCGAGTAGCTGACGCCCTGCACGGTGTCGAGCAGGCGGCGGATGAGCGTGCCCTTGCCGCCGCCGGAGGGCGAGCTGATGACGAAGAGGATGCCGTGGTAGCCGCCGGTCTTGTTCGCGACCGACGTGATGCAGGGTTCGGGCGCGTCACTCAACGTTTTGCACCTGCTCGCGAAGTTTCTCGACCGCGGCCTTGATCGCCAGCGCCGACTCCTTGATCGCCGTGTCTGTTGACTTCGACAGCACGGTGTTCGCCTCGCGGTTAAACTCCTGAAGCAGAAAGTCGAGGCGCTTGCCCACGTCGCCCGCCTCGGCGAGCGCCGCGCGGAATTGCGCGACGTGGCTTCGCAGGCGCGTCGTCTCTTCGGTGATGTCGCTGCGGTCGGCGAGGTATGCGACCTCCTGCGCGAGCCGGCCCTGATCGAGTTCGACGATTTCGAGTCCGTCGCGCGCGAGGAGTTCGCTGATGCGCTTGTAAACGCGCGCGCGGTAGGTTTCGACCTGCTCGGCGGAGAGCGATTCGATGACGGGAAGGTGCCGCTCGATCTCGTCGAGCCGCGCGCTCATCTCGGCGGCGAGCGCCGCGCCCTCGCGCAGACGCATCGCCTCAAGCTCGTCGAGCGCCTGCTCGAGCGCCTGCTCGACGCCCTTCAACATCTCTTCCGAGACGCCGTCGCGCGCGGCCTGCATCGCGCCGGGCAGGCGGGCGAGGACGTTGATGTCCGGCTCGCCCGCAAGCCCGTACTCCTTCTGCATCTCGCGCATGGCCTGTATGAATCCGGCGATGAGCGGGCGGTTCAACTCGTAGGCGACTTCGCCCGTGCGTTCGAGCGAGATGTTCACGTCAACGCGCCCGCGCGAGAGCCGTTCGCCGATGCGCCGCCTGACCAGCGCCTCGGTCGAAGAGAGTTCCGCTCCCGCGCGGAGGTGCACGTCGAGGAAGCGGTTGTTGACGGTCTTGAGGTCAACGGCGGCGACGAACCCGTCGCCCTGCGCCGTGCCGCGACCGAACCCGGTCATTGATTTCATGGTGAGCGGTAAGCAGTGAGCAGTGAGCAGACGCTCTCTCTGAGTCAATCATGTCTGTGAGCCGCGGTTTGTATTTCACATCTGCTTGCAGCTTACGGCTCACTGCTCACTGTCTCGACTTCCTCCTCGTCCGCGAATTGCAGTTCGTAGAGCCGGCGGTAAGCGCCGCCGAGCGCGAGCAGTTCAGAATGTTTGCCGGACTCGACGATCCGACCGCGCTCGATGACGACGATCAGGTCGGCGCGGCGGACGGTCGAGAGGCGGTGCGCGATGACGATTGTCGTGCGCCCGCGCGTCAGGTTCGCGAGCGCCTTCTGCACAAGCCGCTCCGACTCGGCGTCGAGCGACGACGTTGCTTCGTCGAGAACCAGCACCGAAGCATCGGTGAGGACGGCGCGCGCGATGGCGAGGCGCTGCCGCTGCCCGCCCGAAAGAAATATCCCGCGCTCGCCGACGACGGTGTCGTAGCCGCGCGGCAACTCACGTATGAACTCGTCGGCGTGCGCGGCGCGCGCGGCGGCCTCGATCTCGGCGTCGGTCGCGCCGGGCCGGCTGTAAGCGATGTTGTAGCGGACGGTGTCGTTGAAGAGAACCGTCTCCTGCGTGACGAGCGCGATGTTCTGGCGCAGCGTGTGGAGTCGCGCGTCGCGCAGGTCAACTCCGTCCCAGAGGACGGCGCCCTCGACGGGGTCGTGGAAGCGCGGGACGAGTTTCGTCAGCGTTGACTTGCCGCCGCCCGACTCGCCGACGAGCGCCACCATCCGCCCCGCGCCGATTCGCAAAGAGATGCCGCGCAAGACGAGCCGCTCTTCGTTCCCATAGCCGAAGAAAATGTCCCGAAGCTCAATCGCCTCGCGCAGCGGTTCGAGCGCGACGGCGTCGGGCTTCTCCGGCATCTCCGCGCGCTCGTCCATCACCTCCCAGACGTGGCGCGCGGCGGCGAGCGCCTGCTCCATCCCGTTTTGCAGCCGCGAGAGCTTACGCATCGGGTCGTAGCTCGAAAAGAGGAAGAAGAGGAACGTGATGAAGAGCGCGGCGTTCATCCGCCCCGAAAGAATCTCGCGCTGCGCGAAGAAGAGCAGCGCGGCGACGGCGAAGACGCCGATCAGCTCAATCGTGTTCGGCGCGATGCCGTTGATCTTCGCGGCGCGGAGGTTGGCGCGCATGATCTGCCGCGCGACGCGCGTGAACCGTTTGCGCTCGCGCGCCTCGGCGACGTAGGCCTTGACGATTGTCTGGTTGGCGAGCGCCTCCTGCGCCGTGTCCACGAGCTCCTGGCTGCCCTCGAACGACTCGCGCGCGATCTTGCGCAGCGCGCCGCCGAAACGCGCGGTCAGGAGTCCGATGACCGGGGCGATGATGAGCGAGCCGAGCGTGAGCCGCCACGAGTAATAAAATGACGCCGCGAGGAAGCAGACGAGCGTGAACCCCTCGCGCAGCATGTCGCGCAGCGTGTTCGAGACCGCCGTCTCGATTGCCGCGGCGGAGCCGACGAGGCGCGAGACGAGGTAGTTCGTGCGGTGTCGCTCGAAGAAGTCCGCCGACTGCGCGTGCAGGTGCGCGTACATGTCCGTGCGGAGCTTCAAGACCGACTCCTGGCCGACGCGCGCCATCAGGTACGTCGAGAAGTATTCGGCCACGCCCTTCGCGATGGTGAAGACGATGAGAAGGATTGCTATCGTGCGCCACGCGGCGAAGCCCGAATCGGGGATGAAGTTTTGCAGGCCGAAGAGCGTCGGCGTGCGCTGGCCCGAACCGCCGGACTGCCTGAGCGCCTGATCGAAGATGGGGACGATGAGCGCGCCCGTGGCGCTCTGCAAGAGGCCGACGGCGAGCATCGCGAAGGTCGCGAGGGCGAACTTTCCCCAGTGTGGTTTGAGATAGAATAGGAGTCGCCGTAAGTCGCGCATTACAGGTTTCGTCAGCTATGTCGGAGGGGGCCGCATCGCAACGGCTCTTTGTAAACCCAAACTATACGGAGTGGGGGCGAATGGCGTCAAGGTACGGCAAAGATGAATGCGCTTAGCCGGGAGCATGGGCATCTTGCCCGCGCTCCCGGCTAAGTGGCCGACCTGCCGGCGCGGGGCGCGCATCTTCGCGCCTCTTGCGCTATAATCTTCGCGCACGGGTTTTCTGCGTTCCAAGCTCTACACAAAACACTCCGGGTGGCGCGAGTTGAGTCTGCGGATTCTGATTGTTGACGACGACCTGAGCATGAGGATGTTGCTCGCCGAGTATTTCCGGCGGCTGGGCTACGAGGTCACAGAGCGCGAGAGCGCCGAGGCCGCGCTCGAAGAAGCGCTCTCCGGCACTTTCGACTGCTTCATCTTCGACGTGACGATGCACGGCATGAGCGGACTCGAACTTTTGAAGCGAGTCCGCGAGCGCGGCATCGAGACGCCCGCCATGTTCCTGACCGCGCACGACGCCGTTGACGACAAGGTCGCAGGCTTTCAGGCCGGCGCGGACGACTACCTCGCCAAGCCTTTCAGCCCGCGCGAGCTTGAGGTCAGGGTCGAGGCGCTTCTGCGCCGCGCGGGCAAGTGGTCTGCGAAGTCCGACGACGACCGCAAGGATCGGATCGAGGTCGGCGAGCTGGTCATTGACAAGCGCCGCCACGAAGTCTCGGTCGGCGGCAACCGAGTCGAGCTGACCCCGCTCGAATTCCACATCCTCGAACGTCTCGCCAGCGAGCCGGGGCGCGCCTGGTCGCGCAACGACCTGCTCGATGAAGTCTGGAGCACGGAGTACGAAGGCTACCAGCGCAACGTTGACCCGCACATAAACCGCCTGCGCCGCAAGATCGAGTCAGACCCGAAGAATCCCCGATACGTTCTGACCGTCCGCGGCGTCGGCTACAAACTGAACGAGGCCCCATGATTCACATTCCTCCGAGGAAACTTCAGAACCCCCTGAGGCTGCTCGCGCTCTCATCCGTCCTGCTCACCGTCGCGGTCGCTCAGAGAAAGCCTGCCGCGAAGAAGGTCACGCCGCCGAAGCCCGCGGCGACGACTTCGCGAACGCCCTCGAAGCCGGACGGCCAACAGAAGCCGCAGGCGCAGCAGGTCGCCCCCGCGATACTCGTCCGCTGGGAGGGCAAGCCGGGCATCAGCCGCTACCGGCTTCAGCTCGCGACCGACGAGAATTTCACGGACATCGTTTTCGACCAGGCCGTCGAGGGCAGGCAGTACGTCGTCAAAGGTCTTCCGCCCGGCGACTACTTCTGGCGCGTGGCCCCCGCCGCCGCCGAGACGAGCATCACCTACACGCGGCCCGAACACGTCGAGCTTTCTTCCACGACTAAAGGCGTCGAGGTCGCCGACGTTCTGATGCCTTCGGACGATTCGGGCTGGCGCACGGCGACGGGCGACGTTGCGACGCTCGTGCCGGCGCAGCTTCGCACGGGCGCGGTCGTTGACTTCGTCGGCGTCGGCGCGGACGGTCGCGCGTTCGCCGTTGACGGCGCGAGCGGAATCTCGCTCTGGAACGCGCGGTATGGCGCGGGCGCGGCGGCATCGGGCAGCGTGCCGACGTTCGCGCCCGTCGTCGTCAGCGCCAGACAGGGCGAGCGCGATGTCGTCGTCGCGAACGACGGAGGCGTGCACGCGCTTCAGGGCGACACCGGCAAGGAGGTTTGGCGCGCGAGCCTCGAAGGCCGCGCCGCGAGCGGGGTCGCCACGGACGTTGACGGCGACGGAAACCCGGAGGTCGTCGTCGTCACTGAGTCGCCCTCAAAATTTTACGTGCTCAACGCAAGCTCTGGCCGCGTCGTCGCGAGCCAGAATCTCGGAGGCGAAGTCGTGGGCGCTCCGTGCCCGGTCGAGTTCGGCGGCAAGCACGGCGTCGTCGTCGGGTTGAAGAACGGCAGCGTCGAGCTTCGCGGCGCGGACGGCTCGGTCGTCGCGACGGCGAAGGTTGAAGGCGAAGTGACGACCGCGCCGATTGCCGTGAAGCGCGGCGAGATGACGATCCTCGTCGTCGGAACCGACAACGGGCTGTGGGCGATGGGCGTCCCCGAAATGAAGGTGCTGGGCGTCATCAAGGCCGACAACGATTCGGTGCGCGGCACGCTCGCCTCGGCGGACGTTGACGGCGACGGCGCGCCGGAGATCGTGATGCTTACGAAGCGCGGGCGCGTCGCGCTCGTCAGCACCAGCGACGGCAACGTCCGTTGGTCGAGCGAGGGCGCGACCGACGCCGCCACCGCGAGCTTCGCCGACGTGAACGGCGACGGCGTGCTGGACGTGATCGTCGCGGGCGGCAAAGATTTCGCGCTCGGCTTTTCCGGCAAGGACGGCTCGCTCGTCATGAAGGTCGCGGAGGGCGGGAAGCATCCGGCGGCTGAAGCCGCGGGCGGCGCGCTGCGCACGCTCGTCGTCGCGCCGTCTCTCGGCGGCGGCGGGATGCTCGTCGGCGGCGACCCGGCGCACGTCGGCCTGCGCGCGGTCGAGCTTCCGAAAGGCTCGGTCAAGACGGCGTCGAAGTAGCTGGCGCGAGGGGGCGGAAGGCAGGCTTGTACACTTGGTTCATCTCCGCGGGGTTCTTCGTCGCGTGGTTCGTCTGCGCGTTCGTTCTAGGTAAGGGAGGGTACATACACATCCTCCTCCTGACGGCCATCTCGCTCGCCGTCGTGCAACTGGCGCAGGAGCGGCGCACGGCGCAGCGTTGAGAAGATTGCGGATTTCGGATTTCGGATTTCGGATTGAAGGAAGATGAAGGCCGCGACGCCTCGGAGCTTTTTTAATCCGCATTCCGCAATCCGAAATCCGCAATCGAAAAGTCGGCAACACGGGCGCGCGCGCCGTGCATCAATCAGATTGTGGTTCTTCGCGCTTCCCCTTGCGGCTCCCCGAAGCGCACATACTTCACCCGAGAAGTGAGGAGTCCTGTTTATGAATTTGAAAGGCTCTACTTTACGCGTGACGGCGGCGGCGCTGCTGGCGCTCTCGTTCTGCGCCTCGGCGCTCGCGCAGAGCGACATCAAGCGCGAGACGGTCGCGGTAACTTACCCGCTCGACCAGACCATCAACGTGAAGTTCCGCGGCACGACGCGCCTGCCGCGGCTCAGGGGCGAGGCGAAGGTCAGGCGTTCGGGACGCCGCAACACGCGCGTCGAGCTTGAGATCGAGAACCTCCCGCGCGCGTATGAATTGGGGAGCGTCTATACGACCTTCGTCCTGTGGGCCATCTCGCCCGAAGGACGCGCCGACAACCTCGGCGAGATCAAGCGCGGCGGCGGGAGGTTCGTCAATTCGAAAATTGACGTGACGACCCCGCTCGAAACCTTCGCGCTCGTCGTCACCGCCGAGCCGCACTACCTCGTGCGGACGCCGAGCCGCATGGTCGTTCTGGAAAACCTCCCGCCGGTCAACCCCGGCGAGGCGACGGTCGCGACCGTGCCCGTCACCTACGTGGGCAACACGTCCGACTACTTCCGCGACCCGCGCATCCCGGACCTCGCCGACCAGGACCTGACACGCACGCCCACGTCTCTGCTCGGCGCGCGGCAGGCGATCAACCTCGCGCGCTACGCGGGCGCGGAGCGCGACGCGCCGGAGGAATTGCAGGAGGCGAAGGCGCAACTCGATCAGGCGGAGAACGCCTGGCGTCTGAACCAGCAGGAGGCCGACGTTGACGTGATCGCGCGGCGCGCGATCAGCCTCGGCGCGAAGGCCGAGGAGGACGCCGAGATTCACGCCGCCGCGCGCAAGCGCCGCGAGGAGATCGCCTCGCGCGACAACGCCGTGCGCGAGGCCGAGGAGAACGCGGCGGAAGCGACGAAGACGATTCAGGACTTGCGCGACAGGCTCAGCCGCGAGGAGCAGGCGCGCGAGGTCGCCGAGCACGACGCGGCGAACGCCAACCAGCAGTTGCGCGAGCTTCGCGACGAGAACTCGCGGCTGCGCGACGAGATTCAGACCGTCCGCTCCGAAGGCGACGACGCGAAGCTCAAGCTCGCGCGCATGGAGGGCGAGCGGCAGGCGGAGCAGGCGCGCGTTGACGCCGAGCGCAAGGCGGCGCAGGCACGCGAGGCGCTCGCGAACCTGAAGTCAACGCTCGCGCGCTTCGGCACGGTGAAGGAGACGGGGCAGGGAATCGTGCTCGTGCTTTCGGACGCGATCTGGTCGGGCGCGCGCGCGGCAGACCTTTCGCCGAAGGCGGTCGCGGCGACGGTTGACCCGCTCGCCGCGCTGCTCGCGAACAACCCGGACTTGAAGGTTCGCATTGAGGCTTACGCCGACGCGCGCGGCGACGAGTCAACTTTACAGAAGTTGACGCAGGACAGGGCCGAGGCTCTCGCGGGCCGCCTCGTCTCGTCCGGCGTTGACGGCTCGCGCATACAGGCCAACGGCATGGGCGCGTCGAACCCCGTCTCGCCCAACACGACGCCCGCGGGCCGGCTCCGCAACCGGCGCGTCGAGATCACGCTCACGCCCTCGGTCGCGGGCGACTCCGCTTCAGCCGGCAGCTCGCAGTAACGGAGCAGAGGTCGGAGGCCGGAGGTCGGAGGTCAGTGAAAAGCCGCCTGCTTTCTACTGACCTCCGACCCCCGGTTTCTGACCTCTTTTTTATGTCTCTCCTTGAAGTCTTACAACTCGTCGGGTACAGCACGGCGGCGGCGCTGCACTTCTGGATCGCGGCGCTGCTGTTCAGGCGTCGGCGAGTTTTGAGGAGGCTTGAGCGCGTGCTGCTCGTGCTGGCCTCGACGCTCGGCGTCTGGCACGCGTCGAACTTCCTCGTCGCGCTCCACTCGATGCTCGGCCTCTCCGACGCGCGCTGGACTGCGTTTCTAAGGCTCGCCGACACGCTGGCCGTCGCCAGCATAACCCTGACCTATTCGCTGCTGCTTCACGCGCACATACACCTCTGGGCCGAGGCGCGCAGGCGCGCGCTGACTTGGGGCGAACGCGCGCGCGTCTATCTCTCCTACCTGCCGCTTCTGTTCCTCGCTTACGCCTTGCCGAAGCTCTGGGCGGGCGCATACGAGCCGATGTTCGCGCGTTTGTCGAACCTTCTTCTGCCGTTCGCGCTCTGGGCCGGGTACGCGCTCTGCTTCGTCGCGGTGACGGACTTTCTGATCGCGCGCTCGTCGAAGTCGCAGGCCGAGCGGAGGCTCACGGGAACTCTCGCGGCGTCGTTCTTAACAATCGCGGCGCTCATCGTCGCCGTCTATGCCTTCGGCCTTGGCGGCGGCACGCCGCTCGGCGCGTACCTGAAGACGCTCGCCAACCTCGGCTCGCTCCTGCCGACGGCGCTGCTCGCGTATCACATCTACCGCTACCGCTACCTCGAACTCGTCTTCAAAGAGAGCCTGATCGTCGCGTCGTTCGCGTCGGTCGTGCTGGTCGTCTATCTCTACGGCATACGCACGCTGGCGCTGTGGCTGACGGCGAAGTACGGGCTGAGTCCCGGCGCGGTCGAGTCGCTTTTGATTCTCACGCTCGCGCTCGCCGCCGCGCCTTTCCGCCGCTGGCTCGACAGGAGGTTCCGCAGACTCTTCGAGCAGGAGACCGGCGTCATCCGCGAGGTGGCGGCGCGCATCGGCAATTCCGCGGGGATGTACGGACGCCTGCCCGAACTGCTCAGGTTCGTCGAGGAGCGCGCGTCCGAAGGCCTCGGCCTGCGCCGCGTCCGTCTGCTCGTCGCCGCCGCGCCGCCCGATAACGAAGAGGAAAAGGTCGAAGTCAACAGAGAGGTTGAAGCCAACACGAACGCGAACGCCTCTCGCCCGATGAGCGTCAACGGTCTTTCGCGCGGCGTGGCTTTAACTGAAAGCGTCGCCGGCAACGGCCACGGCAAGAGCTTTGAGATTGAGAACGGCAGCCGAAGGCAGACGGCAGGCGGCGAAGTCGAAGCAGATGTTGAGTCCACGCCCGACGAACTGTTCGTTGATTTCGAGCAGGCGGGGAGTTGGCTGTCGGGCGTGTTGGAGATTTCGCGCGAGACGGGTTGGGCGCAGGTCGAGGGCGTGCCTGCGCTGCGCGAGCGGGGTTGGGAGGCGGCGCTTCCGCTCATGCGTGAGGGTCGCGTCGTCGGGCTGATGCTGGTTGACGCGCCGCCGGAGGCGCTGACGCGCGAGGCCCGCTCCGTCCTCGAACTGCTCGCCGCGCAGGTGGCAATCGCCATCGAGGACAGCCGGCTCGTCGAAGAGAACGTGCGGCTCGAACGCCGCATCGCGCACAGCGAACGACTCGCCGCGCTCGGACGGATGGCCGCGACCGTGGCGCACGAAGTCAAAAACCCGCTCTCGGCGATCAAGTCAATCGCGCAGGTGATGCGCGAGGACGAGTACCTCAAGCGCGAGTACGCGCGCGACCTCGAACTCATCGTCGGCGAGACCGACCGCCTCTCCCGCAGCGTCACGCAGATGCTCAGCTTCGCCCGCAGCGGGCCGGGCGGCGACGCGCCGCGCCGCGCAGACGAGTTGATTCAGACGGTCGTCCAACTCTTCCGCAAGGAGGCAGCGGGGCGCGGCGTCTCGATCAAGGCGGAGACCAAAGGCGCGGACTGCGAGCTTGACGGCGCGTGCGCTTCGTCGCTGCGTGACGCGTTGTCGAATCTTTTGCTCAACGCGCTTCAGGCCGCGCCCGACGGCGGGCAGATAAACATCACGGCGGTCGTGCGCGGCGAGAGTCTGTTCGTCGCGGTCGTTGACAGCGGCCCCGGCGTCTCGCGCGAGAACCGCAGCCGCATCTGGGAGCCTTTCTTCACGACGAGACAGCGCGGCACCGGACTCGGACTCGCCATCGTCCGCAAGAGAATCCGTGAAGTCGGCGGCGACGCGCGGCTCGCGGAGTCGAAGAGCGGCGAGGGCGCGCGCTTCGAGTTGACAGTCCCCGTCCGCGAGCGCGCGCCCTGAGCCGCGTGGCATGAGGCGTGCTTCTCAAAGCGCGCATGGAAACTCCGATGACCTCAAGAAGCAAAGGCGAAAACTGGCGCGTGCTGGTCGTTGACGACGAAGACGCCGCCCGCTACGGCACACGGCGCGCGCTCGCGAGCGCGGGCTACGAGATCGAAGAGGCCGGGAGCGTCGAAGAGGCGCGCGCGCGCGTCGCCGAGAACAAGCCCGACCTCATCCTGCTCGACGTGAACCTGCCGGGCGCGAGCGGACTCGACTACCTGAGCGAGATTGCGGAGAGCGACGACGAAAGAAAGCCGCTCGTCGTGATGGTCACGGCCTACGGCTCGGAGCGCAAGGCGGTCGAGGCCATCAAGGCCGGCGCTTACGATTATCTTTCAAAGCCTTTCGAGATTGACGACCTGCGGCTCGTCGTCAAGAACGCGCTCGAAACTCTCCGGCTGCGGCGCGAGAACCGGACGCTGCGCGAGCGCATCGAGCTTGAGGGCGCGCAGCGCGGCTCGTTCCTCGGAAACTCCGAGGCCGTGATGCGCGTGCGCGCGATGGTCGAGAAGGTCGCGGAGACGGACGCGACGGTGCTTGTGCGCGGCGAGTCGGGCACGGGCAAGGAACTCGTCGCGCGCGAGCTTCACGAGCGCAGCTCGCAGCGGCGGCGCGGCGCGTTCGTCGCCGTCAACTGCGCGGCGCTGCCTTCGGAACTCATCGAGTCGGAGCTGTTCGGCCACGAGAAGGGCGCGTTCACCGGCGCTGCGGCGCGCCGTCGCGGCAAGTTCGAGCAGGCCGACGGCGGCACGCTCTTCCTCGACGAGATCGGCGACATGAGCGCGACCGTGCAGGCGAAGCTGCTGCGCGCGCTCGAAGAGCGGCGGGTCGAACGCCTCGGCGGCAACGAGTCAATCCCGGTTGACGTTCGCATCGTCAGCGCCACGCACCGCCCGCTCGAACAGGAGATCGAGCGCGGCGGCTTCCGCGCAGACCTCTTCTACCGCTTGCAGGTCGTCACGATTGAGATTCCCCCGCTGCGCGAGCGACGCGAAGACATACCCGTTCTCGCCGAGACTTTCGCGCGTCAGGCCGCGGAGCGTTACGGCCTCCCGCCGCGCGTCATCGCGCCCTCGGCCCTGCGTCGCCTCGTCGAGTACAACTGGCCCGGCAACGTCCGCGAGCTTCGCAACGCGGTCGAGCGCGCGCTGATTCTCGCCGAGGGCGACGAGTTGACCGCGAAGGACTTGCCTCTGGAGATCGGCGGAGTCGCGAAGCCGTCGAAGGAGACTCAGGAACAGCAAGTCCTCGGATCGGGCGCGCTCGCCGTCCCTTTCACCTCAGACTTCCGGGAGGACAGGCGCGAGTTCGAGCGGCGCTACATCGCGCGCTGCCTCGAAGAGACGGGCGGCAACGTCACGCGCGCCGCGGCGATACTCGGAATGCACCGGCAGTCGCTCCAACACAAGCTGCGCGAACTCGGACTCGCGCGCCGCTACGTCGCCGTCGGCGCGGACGAGCCGCAGGATATTTCCGACAACTGACGCGGAATTTGCCTGACACCGGCGAGCAAGTTAGACTTGCGCCTTCTTCAAAATTTTCTTCCGCGGAGGACAAAAGATGAAAGCGCGGGTTGATGCCATTCTCCGTCCCGAACAGGCCGAGTACCTGGAACGCCTCACGCCGGAAAACGTCGGCCTTCTCGAAGAGATGGAGCAGTACGCGGGCGAGCACCGCGTTCCCATTGCCGACCGCGAGGTCGCGCGTTTTCTTGAGATCACCGCGAGGTCTGTCGGCGCGCGACGAGTCCTCGAAATCGGCATGGCGATTGGCTACTCGGTCGTTCACCTCGCGCGCTCCATGCCGGCGGGCGGCGAGGTCGTCACCATCGAGCCGAGCGAAGAGATGATCGCGCGCAGCGAAGACTACTTGAGCCGCGCCGGTCTCCGCGAGCGAGTTCGCATCGAGCGAGGCCGCGCGCTCGAAGTGTTGCCGCGACTCGGCGGCACGTTCGACATGGTCTTCCTCGACGCGGTGAAGGAGGAGTACGCGCAGTACCTCGAACTCTCCTTGCCGCTCCTGCGAGTCGGAGGCGTCGTCATCGCCGACAATCTGCTCTGGGGCGGGCAAGTGGCGGGCGAGATCAGAGAGCCGGGGCAGACGGCCTCGACGCAGGCGCTGCGCGAGTTCAACCAAATCTTCGTGCGCCACCCGCAACTGCTCGCGGTCGTCCTGCCGCTCGGCGACGGCCTCGGCTACGGCGTGAAAGTCAGTTGAGCAATTCCCCGCCTTAAGAGAAGTGAAGGCGTCCCGCGCGAATTCGCTCGCGGCAAAGCTGATGCCCAATCCGTTCAAAGACTCGACGCGGTTCAAGGCGGCCAGCGCCCGCGCGGAAAACGAGCTGCTGCTTTTGTGCGCTCGTACCAGAGTCAGCGCGGACGAAGCGGCGCGGATAAAGCAACTCGCTTCGGGGACGCTCGATTGGGATTATTTCTTAAAGCTCGCGGGTCTCCACGCCGTGCTGCCTCTGGTTTTTAAAAACCTGAGCGCGAACGCGTCGGGGGCCGTCCCGCGCGCGACGCTTCAAAAACTCCGCGACAAGTTTCGCGAGAACGCGACGCGCAACCTTCTGCTCGCGGGCGAGCTTGTTCGCCTCACGCGCCTCTTCGAGTCGGAGGGCGTGCGCGTGCTCGCCTACAAAGGCCCCGCGCTCTCCGTCTCGGCCTACGGCGATCTTTCGCTGCGCCGCTTCGTTGACCTGGACATCGTCGTCCGCGCGCGCGACGCCGCGCGCGCCGGAGTGTTGCTCCGCTCGATGGGTTTTACTCCGGGAGAAAATCTCTCGGAGGCGCAGCAGAAGATTCTGCTCAGGTGCCAGCATAACCTCGCCTTCACGCGCGACGCCGGACGAATGATCGTCGAGTTGCACTGGGGAGTCGCGTCGCGGCGCTTCGCCGAGTTTCAACTCGGTGACGAACTGTGGGCGCGCGCCGGAAAGCTCAGCCTGTGTGGCGGCGAGGTCGGATGCCTCTCGCCGGAAGACTTGCTGCTTGCGCTCTGCGTCCACGGCACGAAGCATCTTTGGGAGCGTCTCTCATGGGTCTGCGACGTGGCGGAGCTTCTGAACTCACACCCGCGGCTCGATTTTGAGTACGTACTTCGGCTGGCGCGCGAGAGTCGAACCGAGCGAATGCTTTTGGTCGGCCTGCGCCTCGCGTGCGGCTTGCTCGGCGCGGCGACGCCGGACGGCCTCGACACCTTGTCGGAAGATGACGCGGCGGCAGAGAGTCTTGCCGCTGGTGTCGCCGAAAGGCTCTTCGCCGGCGCCGATTACGAGCCTGTGGGCCTCGTCGGTAACGTCAGCTTCAACCTGAAGGCGCGGCGCAGGATTCGAGAGAAGGCACGGTACTTCAGCTTCATCTTCACGCCGACGGACGGCGACCTCGCGGCGCTGCCGCTGCCCGCGGGCCTTTCATTTCTTTACTACCTGCTCCGGCCTTTCCGCCTGATTCTGAAAGGCAGCGGGGGCCACTAGCTCCGAGGCAAATTTCTGCCCGGCCCCGCGGGCAACAGCGTTGCGTGTCGGCGCAATCAAAACGTCTCGGAGTCGCGGCAAAGTGAAGAGGGGAATGGTATAAAATGGTTGGCATTGTTGACCTTGCAACTCAATTATGTTAGCTTCCGCTTGCAAGACATAAGACCGCGGGCAGCCTTCCTCTCTCGCGCCCGCTTCTTGACGAAGGATTCTTCCTCTGCACTTTTTTCAATGGCTACAGGCGTTACAGGTAAGAGGTTTTTCGCTTCATGTCAGACGGTTTTTTTATGCCGCGGCGGGCTTTCGCCTCGTTGATTTTTAGTTTCGCACTGCTCGCGCCGGCGGTCACGGTCTTTGCAAATCAGGCCGGTCAGGCGGGCGCGGCGAAGCCGGGCGCCGAGACGAAGCCCACGCCAGCGGTCGCCGACGCGAAGCCCTGGAGCGTCAAGATGAGCAGGGCGACTCCGACGACCTTCACCGTCAAGGCGAAGGACGCGAACCTGTCGGAGATAACCGCCGAGCTTTCGCGTCTGACGAAAACGCCGATCTCTTTAAGCCCGCTGATGGCGAAGCAGCACGTCACGCTCGACTTCGGGGGGTTGAACCTTGAGGCGACGCTTCGGATGCTCGTGCCGCAGACTTACATTGACTACGTCATGGGCGGCCCGGACGTGCAGCCGAGGGCGCTCGCCATCTACCTTCAGGGGCTGAACGAGCGACCGCCTTCGGCGACGCAGACCGTTCACGGGAACTCGGAGGCGATACTCATCGAGGGCGACACGGAAGAGGGAACGGACAGCGACGCGCAGAAGAAGAAGGAGGAAGACCCACTCCGCGTCTCTTTCGCCAACAACCAGTTGAGCGTCCGCGCGCACAAGCAGCCGTTGTCGGTCGTGCTCTACAAGATCGCGAACGAGGTCGGCGTGCCCTTCGAGATGCGTTACGAGTCGCCGGAAGTCATAGACGTTGACTTCAGCAACTATTCTTTAGACCAGGCGATCAAGAGCCTTTCGCCAGAAGTCCGTCTTTACTACCGGCTCGACTTGCAGACGTTCCAGATACAGCCCTTGCGTCTCGCTCTCGTAGCACCGACCTCGCCGAAGTCATAGCGCTTTACTAAGATTCAGGAGGCATCAACCTTGAGTAAGAAGACCGAGAATCTGATCCCCGACCAGCTTTCCCGTGTCGAAGAAGTTAACCCCGGCGCGGGCGAAGCCCGAACGGATAAGAAAGAGTTCGTCGAGCCGGAAGTCTCTTTCCCGGTTGACGTGCTGGAGTCCACGACCTTCTTCCAGTTGACCGACAGCGGCAGCACGACCTGAGCGCGCCCTCGGTTCCGCTTTGGGATGGAGAACTCAGTTTGCCCTGACTACTCCGTGAGTAGTTCAAAACATTCCACACGACCGGCACTCGCGCGTCTTTACGCGGTCGCCGGTCGTTCTATTTGTGTCGAGTGCGCCGCGGAAGAGTCCGCGAGGATTTTCCGGCGCTACTTCGCCGGCTGGCACGTCTCGCCGCTCGAAGACGCGTGCGGCGCGAGTCCCGACGCGACGATAAAAGTTCGTGACGGCGAAAAGTCGCCGCACGCCCCCGCCGGGTTTGAATCGTTCGAGGTGGCCGAAGGCGGCGTCTGCCGCACGGACGGGCGCACATATTTTTTCGAGAGCGAAGGCTCCGCCGTCGTGGTGCGCGGCGAGACTCCGACGCGGGTCGAAGTCTGGTTCGGCGACACGCCACGCGCTAGGGAGAACGCGGCGCGCGCGCGCGTGATATTCAACGCCTCGATGACGGCGATGCGCCGCTGCGGACTCTTCGAGCTGCACGCCGCGGGCGTCGTCTCAAGCGCAGGCGCGGGCGCACTCTTCGTCGGCCCTTCGGGGAGCGGCAAGTCAACGCTCACGACGCAACTGGCCGCGGCTGGCTGGCGGTATCTTTCCGACGACACCCTCTTGATTTTCGACGGCGGCGGTTCGGTCGAGGCGCGCGCTCTCCGCCGCGTCTTCGCCGTGACCGAGCCGACGGTCGCGTCCGGCATACTCGGCGGCTACGAAAGCCTCCTCGCCGATCCCGTGCCGTTCGACGTTCGCAAGTTGAGGTTCGAGCCGCAGTCAGTCTTCCCCGGCGGTTTCGTCGAAGCGTGCGCGCCCCGCGTCCTGTTCTTCACGGCGGTCACGAACGAGCGCGAGAGCCGCACGCGCAAACTCTCGCAGGCCGAGACCATGCGGCGGCTCATCCGAATGTGTCCGTGGGCCTGCTACGACAAGCCCCCCGCGAATCGGCACCTCGGACTGCTCGCGCAACTCTCGCGGCAGGCCGCGGGGTTCGAGCTTCTTGCCGGACTCGACCTGTTCGGCGACGCGGCGCGCGCGAGCCGTTACGTTGAAAAACTGTTGGAGGGCGCGTGATGAATCCCGACAGTCAAGCGCCGGCAGATGCCGTGAGGCCGCGAGACTACGGCCCCCCGCGCCTCATTGTCGAGCTGACGAACATCTGCAACCTGCATTGCGGCTACTGCCTCCGCGACCAAGACGCGCTCTACCACGACCCCGCAAATTTTTTCCCCGTCGAACTTCTGCGCCGCGTCGTCCGCGAGGCGCGCGAGCACATGAACGCCTCTCAGGTGATGTTCACGGGCGGCGAGACGACCCTGCACCCGAACTTCCGCGAGGTCGTCGAGGCGGTCGGCGCTGAAGGGATCAAGTGCAGCTTCGTCACGAACGGCTGGCACTTCGAGCGCGTCTGGCCCGCCGTGGTTGCGAACCGCGAGACCGTCAGCCACGTCGCCTTCAGCCTCGACGGCGCGACGCGCGAGGCGCACGACCGCTGGCGCGGCGAAGGCTCTTTCGTCCGTCTCGTCCGGGCCTTCGCGCGCTGCCGCGCGGCCAAGCTGCCTTTCGTCGTCAAGGTCGGACTGCGACGCGACACGCTCCCGCAGCTCGAACAGGTCGCGCTATTCGCGGCGAGGATGGGCGCGTCGTCGCTGAGCTTCGGCCACGTCCTCCCGACTTCAGCGGAGTTCGAGCGCGAGCTTGCGCTCGACCCGGACGAACGGACGGCGGCTGAGCAGGAGGTCGCGGTGCTGGCGAGCATCCTGAAGATGAGGGTCACGAACGAGGTCGGCTACTTCAACACAGACCCCGCCGCGCCCTGCTCCGCGCTCGCGGGCGTGAGCTGCAACATTGACTACCGCGGGCGGCTCTCGCTCTGCTGTAACCTCTCCGGCTACCGCGGCGCGTCGGGCGAGCCGGACGTTGTCGCCGACCTGAACGAAGAGTCTTTCGCTTCGGCCTTCGAGCGTTTGAGGCGGCTGGCCGAAGAACAAACGGAGCGCCGACGCGTTGCTCTCGCCGAACACGCTCAGCGAAACGCAAAGCCGGACGTTTATCTCGGCTCACCGTGTCTCTTCTGCCTCAAGAGCTTCGGCAAGCTGCCGTGGCACGCCGACGAGACGAGAGACGCGCGGACGCTTCCGGTCTTGCAGGCGGTCTGAGCCGAAGTCGCTTCAACGTTTCGAACGCGGTTCGCGTCGAGGCGACAAGAGCGCGCGTGAATTTTATCTTCGCAAAGATTGAGAGGGACGATCCAGCCGATGACAACGACGGGATTTGCGCCGCACGAGCACGTCGTCTTCACAGAGTTCGACGCGGGCGAGGGGATACTCGTTGACTTGAACACGAAGAAGTATTTTCAACTGAATGAGACGGCCCTGATCGTCTGGCGCGGAATCGAGAACGACAAGACGCTCGTCGAGATCGTCGGAGAGATAACAGCCGCTTACGACGTGACGCCGGAGCGCGCGACCGAGAGCGTCCAGAGGCTTCTCGAAAACTTGAGCGCGTTCAAGCTCGTGCGCCGCCGCTGAGCGCGGCAACCCCTTCGGCGTCGCGACGTGTGACGGCGACTTTCGCGCGCGTGCCACTGCGCGCCGGCCTGCGACATGAGCGAAGACGATTCCGAAATCGCCGACGACAGAAGCGACGCGAGCGAGCGTCGCCTGCGATTCCGGTACGCCGCGCTCACCGTCGCCCTCTTCGCCCCGCTGCTCTTCGCCTTCGCCTCTGTAAGAAACCTCTACCCCTTCGCCGCCTCGACCGAGATGATGGCCGGCGGCGACCTGCAAGCCGGAAGGACTTACTACGTCATGCGCGGCGAGACGGTCGCGGGCGAGACGTTCGATCTCCCGCCCGCCGAGTTGACCGACGCGCTCGCGGGGCGCGCGTGGAGCCTCGTCGCGGCGACGGTCGAGAACGGCAGCTTCACGATTCCTTCGCCGCACCCGTCGAACGTCGCGTTGACGGTCTCGGCGGGCGGCGCGGAAAAACTCCCGCGCGGCGCGCGACTCCAAGACCTCTTGCGTGCGTGGGGCACGATCTACAACTCGCGCCTCCCCGCGTCTTCCACGCTACGCCTGCGCGCCGTCAGGCTCGACGAGTACAGGTGGGAAGGCAAGGGTTACGGCGATTACGAACACTTCATCGAGTCGTGGAGAGCGGAACTTTAAAGCGGCTCGTGCCGACGGACGCGGCGGCGCTCGGCATGATGCGCGCGGGCGTCTGCGGCTTCGTCCTGTGCGAGATACTCTTCACGTCCTTCACAGACCTCGGTCGCCTGCCCGCGACAGTCCTGCGCCCGACGGGCGTGATGCAAATCTTCTCCTGGCGGTTCTACGACGCGCTGCTCACACCGGCGGGGATGTTCGCGCTCAAGTGTCTGCTCGTGGCCTCGCTCGCCTCCGCGACGTTCGGATTCCTGACGGGAGTTGCGACGAAGTCTTCGGCGTTCCTCTTCCTTTTTTACGAAGGGCTGCTGCGGAGTTTCGGCCACTTCAACCACGACGAGATGCCGGCGGTTTACATCCTCATCGTCCTGGCCTTCGCGCCGTGCGGCGACGCCTTTTCGTTTGACCGCCGTTTGCGCGGCGGCGTCGGGCGCAAGCCCGCTTTCGCTTACGGTTATCCGATTCTGCTCGCGCGCGCGCTGCTCGCGTGGTCTTACTTCAGCGCCGCGCTCATCAAGCTGCGCGTCGCGGGCTTGAGCTATTTCGGCGCGGACAACCTGCCGACGCTCGCCATCATGCACTCGCTCGACAACCTGCACGACACGCATTTCAAACTCGCGTTCCTGCTGCCGCGTGTGCGCGCGCTCATGCCGTTTGCCGTCGGCCTCATTCTTCTTTGGGAGCTTGCGTTCCCGCTCGCGATTTTTTCGCGGCTCGCGCGCCGAGTGATTCTCGCCGCGGGCGTAGTGTTCCACGTCTCGACGCTCTTTTTGATGAACGTCTTTTTCCCCTACCACCTCGCGATGTACCTGACCTATGTTGACTGGCCGGCGGTCGCGGGAAAGCTCAAGCGCTTCGCGTGGTTTCGACGCGCGGCGGCAGCGGCGCGTGAGTCTCGACGGGAGCCGCAGGCCGCGAATGTCGAAGCGTTGAATCAGGAAGGGAAGCGGTAGGTGACGACGTAGTCCGGCTCGTCCTTTTCGAGTATTGCCCTGCCTTCGGCCTCAAGCCACGCGTGACCGCTCAGGGCGTCTTCGCCCGCGAGACGCACGCCGAAGACGACGCGCGTCTCGATGCCTTCGAGCGCGAGGAAGCGTTGAAGGACGGGCGCGCGCTTCCAGCACGTCGGCGTGAAGACGAGAAAGTCGGCGGCGAGCAGAGAGTCGAGTACGCGCGCGAGCCTCTGCTGCACGTCTGAAGGATTGACGGCTCGCGTGTGCCGGACTCGCAACACGACGAGGCCGAGCGCGCGCGGCAGCGGAAGAAGCCTGACGAATGCCGTGAGCGCGACGACCCAGAAGGCCATCCTCAGCGCGAGAAGCGCGGCGGTCGGCTGGCCGAGTGCGAGCCTTGCCGCGCGCGGCGGCAGGCTCGCTGCTCTCAGAAATCTTCTCGTCAGTTCAGTCATCGCCGGAGCGCGAATCAAACAGCCGTCGTCGGCCTTCGATCAAATCGCCCACGTCCGAGTGAATGTCGTTTGCCTCACGCGCGGGAAATGTTTGCGCGCCTCTGCTAACATCTCGCGGGAGGTTCTGCGGACTTGTTAATTTATCCTGACAGCGTGGCGACGCGCGAGCGCGCGGCGGAGATTGTTGCCGCGGGCGGCCTCGTCGCTTTTCGCACGGACACCTTCTACGGCGTCGGCGCAGACCCTTTCAACGCCGCGGCGCTCGAAGCGATAAACGAACTGAAGGGGCGCGACGGCAAGCCGATTCTCGTCCTCGTCAGCGACTCGGAAGTCGCCGAACGTCTTCTCGCGCGAAGGACGCAAGCCTTCGACGCTCTGGCCGCGCGGCTCTGGCCCGGCGCGCTGACTCTCGTGGCGGAGGCGCGCGCGGAAGTGCCGGAGTTACTGACGGCGGGGACGGGCACGGTCGGCGTGCGCCTGCCCGACGACGAGGAGGCGCGCGAAATCGTGCGCGCCTGCGGGGGCGTGCTCACGGCCACGAGCGCGAATTCGGCGGGGGAGCCGCCAGCGCGGACGGTGGATGAAGTCGCACGCTTCTTTCCGCGCGGGCTTGCGCTCGTGATTGACGGCGGCGCGGCGCGCACGGAACTGCCTTCCACGGTGCTCGACGTGAGCGGCGAGCGCCCGCGCCTGATTCGCGAAGGCGTCGTCAAGCGCGAAGAGATCGAGCAGGCTCTGAAGTCAATCGACGTGACTCTGAGCTGAGCGCGACTTCAACACGGGCCACACCTCAGCCTGAGCAAATAAAGCTTGCCCCTGTTCGAGCCTGCGACGCCCGCTCACTTCTGAACCGTCACGTTGCGAAGGAAGCTGTAATCGTTGCTGGGGTCAACCTGTATGTTCTCGACGCCCTTGCGCGCGACGACCACGATGTCCGGGTACCACAGTGGGAGCATCGGGAGGTCGCGGCTGACGATCTGCTGCGCCTGCGCGTAGAGCGTCTTCGCCTTCGCGCGGTCGAGCGTGCTGACGGCCTCGTCAATCACACGGTCGAAATCTGCGCTCCGGTAGCGGTTGCGGTTCTGGCCGTACTTGCGTTGCGGCGCGGGAATCTCGCCGCTGTAAAAAATGTCGTGGAGGAAAACCGGGTCCTGGTTGCCGCCCACCCAGCGCAGCGTCCCCATGTCGTACTGCCCCTCACGCAACTGCTGTATGAGCGTCGCCGTCTCGAGCGTCTCGATCTCGACGGGGACGCCGATTGACTTGAGCGAGTTCTGAATCACTCCGGCGTACTGGCTGACGGCGGCGTTGCCCGCGGAGATTTTGAACGAGATCGGTTTCTGAAAACGCATCTGCGGGCCGTCGCCGTCGGGGTCGCGGAAGCCGGCCTCGTCGAGCAGTTGCTTCGCGCGCGCGGGGTCGTAGTTGTACGCCTGCCCCGCGTCGTATGCCCAGGAGCTTTCGGGCAGGATGGAGTTTGCGATGCGCGCCTGGCCGAGCAGGAGGTCGCGCACGATTGACCCGCGGTCAATCGCGTAGGCGATTGCCTGACGCACCTTCGGGTTGTCGAGCGGCGGGTGCTCGCAGTTGAACCCGAGGTACGTGACGTTCGCGCCGGGGAACTGCTTGACCTGGAGGTTCGAGTCCTGGCCTAAGAACTTGTACGAGTCGGGCGAGAGGTTCGACGCGCCGCTCGCGAGGTCAACGTGCCCGCTCTGCAACTCGGCCTGCAAGGTGTTCGCGTCGAGAATGGCGCGCACGCGAAGCTCCTTGATCTGCGGCGCGCCCTGCCAGTAGCCGTCGAAGGCCGCGAGGTCAACGATCTGCTGCGACTCATCGTAGTTGACGAACTTGAAGGGGCCTGAGCCGACCGGGTGCGACTTCTGCGAGTCGGCGCTCCCCTGCGGGATGACGGGGACGGAGACGAGGTTGCCGAGCAGCGAAGTCCAGGGCTTGCGGAGACGTATGATGAGGGTCAGAGGGTCGGGCGCTTCGACCGAAGTGACGTAAGGCTGCGCGCCTGAGTTGTTCGCGCCGGCTTGCGCGCCTGAGTTCGCGTTAGCGTTCGCCAGCGCGCCGCCCGCCGTCGCCGTCTCGAAAAACGGCGCGGCCTTCTTCAAGGGCGTGGCGGTCTTGTTCGAGGCGAGCAGCGTGTCGAGCGTGTATTTCGCGTCCGCCGAGGTGAGCGGCTTGCCGTCCTGGAAGCGGACTCCGTCGTGGAGCTTGAAGGTGACTGTCTTGCCGTCGTCCGAAATCTGGTAGTCGGTCGCGAGGTCGCCGACGTACTCGAACTTCTCGTTCTTCTTGAGCAGCGAGTTGAAGACCAGCTGCCGGATGCGTTCGCTCGCGGCGTCGGTGCTGTCGAGCGGGTCGAGCGTCGCGGGGTTCGCGTCGAGGATGGTGACGAACTGCGAGCCGCCCCCGCCGCGACAGCCCGCGAGAAGCAGCGTGGCCGCGACGACGAGCGCGAGCGCGGCGGAGGCGACTTTCCGGGTCGGCGTCAACGGCATCAGAGTTTCCCTCCGTAAACGTAATTCAACTTGCGGTTGAGCGCCGCGACTTCCATCGAAAGCTCCTGATACTTTTTTGGGTCGAATGGCGGCGGCGGCTCGGCCATCGCTTTGAAGGTCGCGATGCGTTGCAGCGACGCCTCGATGCGCTCGGTCGTGAGCGAGCCTTCGCGCGCGGCCTTCAGTAGGGAGTCGTAGGCGCGGCGGATGATCTCCGGCTTCGCGCAGACGAGCAGCATGTCCTCGCCCGCGAGAATCGCGCGCAGGGCGGCATCCTCTATCTCGCTGTGCTTCGCGATTGCGCCCATCTCAAGGTCGTCGGTGACGACGAGTCCCTTGAAGCCGAGTTCGTCGCGCAGGAGGTCTGTGACGATGCTGGGGTTGATGGACGCGGGGACGAGGCGTCCGCCCGCGATGCCGCGATGAATGTCTATGTTCGGGAACCCCCCGTGGCTGACCATGACGGCCCTGACCATGTTGTCCTCGCGCTGGAACAGCTCGATGTAGGGCGCGAGGTCTTGCGCGATGAGGTCGTCGTGCGAGAGGTGTATGACGGCCATCTCGTCGTGCGTGTCAACCTCGCCCGCGCCGATGCCGGGGAAGTGTTTCGCGCATCCGAGCAGGCCCGTGCCTTGCAGGCCGCGCAAGTAAACCATCGTGTAGCCGAGGACTTCGCCGGGCGAGCGACCGTAGGAGCGCGAGTAGAGTCCGTTCGAGAGCAGGTCGCGGTCTTCCGTCATGATGGACATGACGGGCGCGAAGTTCATGTTGAAGCCGAGCAGCCGCAAGACCTCGCCCGTGACGCGACCGTGCGTGCGCGCGCCCGCGAGGTCGCCGTGCTGCCGGATGACGCGCGCCGCGGGACTCGGCGTAAAGATTTTCCGCAGGCGGTCAACCAGTCCGCCCTCCTGGTCAATGCCGAAGAGCGGCTCGACCGGGGACATCTCGCGCACGCCGTCGAGCAGCCCGCGCAGTTGTTCCGGCGCGGCGACGTTTCGCCCGAAGACGATGACGCCGCCGGGCGAGACATGCTCGACGAGCGCACGCGCTTCATCGTCGAGCTGCGTGCCCGGAAGGCCGATGTAGAGCAGTTGTCCGATTTGCTGTTCGAGGGGGAGCGAGCGAAGGGTTTGAAAGTCTGACATGAATTAAACGATTCTGTTCTTCAATCCGAGAAGGAGTTGGCGCGCTTCGGCCTCCGAAAGGGTTTCTACATCAACGCCTCGAAGCTCGTCAAGGAGACTCTCGTTCGCCGCGTCGAAGAGCGAGAGCCTGGCCGCGACAGCCTGACGCCGCGTTCGCGACGCGGCGCGCTCAAGCGCGTCGCCGTCGCCCTTCGCCGCGGCCTTTGTTTTCGTCGCGGCATCGGAATGCTCGACCGACGCGCCCTCGTCCTCGAACACGTCCAACTCGTAGCGCTCCAGCCTCGACAAAACTTCGCGCGCGCGGGAGAGAACCGACGGCGGAAGCCCGGCGAGCCGCGCGACCTCGATGCCGTAAGATTTCGACGCGCGACCGCGCTCAATTCGGTAGAGGAAGATGACTTCGCCGTCGCGCTCGGCGACGCGGATGCGGTAGTTCTGCGCGCCCGGCAGACGCTCGGCGAGTTCCGTCAACTCGTGGTAGTGGGTCGCAAACAGTGTCTTCGCCGCGTGCTCCGGCGAGTCGTGCAGGTGCTCGGCGACGGCCCACGCGATTGAGAGGCCGTCGAAGGTCGCAGTGCCGCGCCCGATCTCGTCGAGCAGGACGAGCGAGCGCGGGGTCGCGTTGTGGAGTATCGCCGCCGTCTCCGTCATCTCGACCATGAAGGTCGAGCGCCCGCGCGCGAGATCGTCCGAAGCGCCGACGCGCGTCCAGATGCGATCCAGCACAGGAAGCCGCGCGTGCTCCGCAGGGACGAACGAACCCATCTGCGCCAACAGGCAGATGAGCGCCGTCTGACGCAGAAGCGTTGACTTGCCGCCCATGTTCGGCCCCGTGATGATGAGCAGGCGGTCTGTGGAGTTGTTCATGTAGAGGTCGTTCGGGACGAACGTCGCGTCGCCGATGGCCTCGATGACTGGGTGGCGGCCCGACTTGATCTCCAACTCGTCGCCGTCGTGCATGAGCGGCCTTCGGTAACGCCTGCGCGCGGCGACCTCCGCGAGCGACGCAAATGCGTCGAGCATCGAGAGCGCACGCGCGGTCGCTTGCAGCCTTCGCGTCTCGCGCGCGACCTCTGCGCGTATCTCGCCGAAGACGCGCGTCTCGATTTCGAGTATGCGGCCTTCCGCGCCGAGAACCTTCTGCTCCCACTCCTTCAACTCCGGCGTCGTGTAGCGCTCGGCGTTGGCGAGCGTCTGCCTGCGCTCGTAGTCGGCGGGCACGCGCGCCGCGCCGGACTTCGAGACCTCGATGAAGTAGCCGAAGACGTTGTTGAAGCGCACGCGGAGACTCTGTATGCCGGAGCGCGCGCGCTCGCGCGCTTCGAGCGCGGCGATGGTTCGCTTCGCGTCGCCGCTGATCGAGCGAAGCTCGTCGAGTTCCGCGTCGAAGCCCGCGCGGACGATTCCGCCCTCGCCGAAGTTCAAGGGCGGGTCGTCGCTCAAAGCGCGCGCGACGAGTTCGCGCACGTCCGGCAACTCGTCCGCGTTCTCTGCGATGATTTGGAGCAGGGAGGATTCTGCGTCCGATAACGCCTGACGGATGTGCGGGACTTGATCCAGAGAACGTCTGAGCGCGACGAGGTCGCGCGGGGTCGCGGTGCCGAGGTTGATTCGGCCCGTCAGTCGTTCGAGGTCGGAGACATCTTTGAGTTGCGAGCGGACGCGGTCGCGGCGCATCTGCGAGCGTTGCAGCTCTTCGACCGCGGAGTGGCGCGACTCGATCTCGCCGCGACGGACTGAAGGGCGCAGGAGCCAAGAGCGGAGCAGACGCGCGCCCATGCCCGTCACCGTTGCGTCGAGAACGTCGAGAAGGGAAGCTCCGCGCCCCGACTGGCCCTGCGATTCGACGAGTTCGAGGTTGCGGCAGGTGACTGAGTCGAGGACGAGGTGCTCGTGCGTCTCGTAGAAGTTTATGTCCGTGACGTGAGCCGCCGCGGCGCGCTGAGTCTCGCGCGCGTAGCGAAGGCACGCGCCCGCGGCGCTGACCGCGGCGATCTTGCCCGCCAGCCCGTAGCCTTCGAGCGTGCGCGCGCCGAACTGTTCGAGCAGGAGCGAAGCGCAGGAGGTCGGCTCCCAGAGCCAATCGTCCAGAGGCGTGAGCGCTACGCCGACGCCCGCCGTCGCGGCGTGCTCGGCGGGCATGATGCGCGCGGCTGGCGCGACTTCTGTTTGCGGCTCGTTGTCGAGCGGGAGAAGAGTCTTGTGCGCGCCGTGATCTGAGAATGAGTCTTTGACGAGCGGCGCGAGCGAGGCGGGGAAGAGGAGTTCGCGCGCGGAGTAAGAGTCCATGTCCGAGCGCAAGCGCGCCCAAGCGCCGTCGCCGCTCAACTCGGTCGCGCGAAACTCGCCCGTCGAGAGGTCGAGGAAGGCCGCGCCGTATGTGTCGCCCGCACCGCAGACCGCGGCGAGGAAGACCGATTCCTTCGCCTCGACGAGGTTCGGGTCAACGGCTGTCCCCGGCGTGATGACGCGCACGACCTCGCGCCGCACGAGCTTCTTAGCCTTCGAAGGGTCCTCCGTCTGCTCGCAGATGGCGACGCGGTAGCCTTTGCGTATGAGCCGCGCGACGTGCCCCGCGACGGAGTGGTGCGGGACGCCGCACATCGGGATGGGCTGGCCGCGCTCCTTGTGCCGCGCGGTCAGAGTTATTTCGAGCGCGCGCGCGCCCGTGATCGCGTCCTCGAAGAAGAGTTCGTAGAAGTCTCCGAGCCGGAAGAAGAGGAGCGTGCCGGGGTGTTGCCGCTTCAACTCCTGATACTGCCGCAGCATCGGCGTGAGCGTTGTGTTCGTCGTCATCGGTCAAGAGTCCTGCGTGAGAAGGGAAACGCTCCCGCCGCAGGTTCGCGCGTAAAAGCTATCACAGACGGTTCGTAAAGGCACGGAAGATGGCGCTCGTTTTCGGCACGCGCCGCGGCTAGCGCGGCGGCGCAGAATTTTCCAACCGCTTCGGAATAAAACCGTGACAGCGTTCTATGAGAGTGTGCGGCTTGGGCCTCGGAGTGAGGGGCGGTGACATTCCTTGATGAGTCTGGGTGAACAGATCGTCGTCCTGTTTCTACTGGCGGTGCCAATCGCCTGCGTCGCGTGGACTGTGACGCACGAGGAGGTCTTCCGCGAGCCGCGCGAATACTGCGCCAGCAAGAGTCGCGAGTGCCGACGCTGGTACCAGCGAAAATTCTTCTACCTGTTCACGTGCGAATACTGCTTCAGTCACTACGTGACGATAATCTTCCTCTTCGTCACACGCTATAAACTCATCTACGAAGACTGGCGCGGCTACCTCGTCGCGGGCTTCGCGCTCGTCTGGGTCGCCAACCAGTACATGAGCCTCTACAACCGTCTGCGTCTCGACATCAAGAGCGAGAAGGTCGAGGCTCAGATCAAGGAAAAGATCGCAGAAGAAAAAAGCAGTGACGAGTGACGAGTGACGAGCCGGAGAGCTTGCCTTAGCTCGTCACTCGTCACTGCTTTTATCCGAAAAAGACTTCGGCGACGTGATAAATCTCTTCGTCGAGCGACTTGATTTTGCGTACCGCTTCGTCGAGCGGGACTAAGACCACCTTGTTGCCGCGGAGCGCGACCATCTGGCCCCACTGCTGTTCGAGCACAAGCTCGAAGGCTTTGACGCCGAAGCGCGTCGCGAGGACGCGGTCGAAGGCCGAGGGCGAGCCGCCGCGCTGGACATATCCGAGGTTCGCGTGGCGCGTGTCAATGCCGGTGCGGCTCTCGATCTCGCGGGCGAGATAGAAGCCTATGCCGCCGAGGCGACCGCGCCGGTAAATCTCGGCCTTCGCCGACTCGTCGAGGAAGTCTTCCGACTCGTGAGGGTGCGCGTCCTCCGCGATGACGATGATGGAGAAGGGGCTGCCCTGCTGCTCCCGAAGCCGCAGCAGGTCGCAGACGCGCGAGATTCGGAACGGGTGTTCGGGCACGAGTATCACGTCAGCGCCGCCCGCGATGCCGCCGTATGCCGCGATCCAACCGGCGTGGCGGCCCATCACTTCGATGACCATCACGCGGTGGTGCGACTCCGCGGTCGAGTGCAGCCGGTCAACCGCCTCCATCACCGTGTTGACCGCCGTGTCGAAGCCGAAGGGGAAGTCTGTCCCGTCGAGGTCGTTGTCAATCGTCTTCGGCACGCCGACTATCTGAAGGCCGTGCCCGCGCCACATGTCGCGTGCGGCCCTGAGCGTGCCCTCGCCGCCGACGACGATGAGCGCGTCGAGATTGTGCCGCGTCCATGTCGCCTTGATTCGTTCGGGATAGTCTTCGGCGTGATGCGGGTTCGTGCGCGAGGTGCCGAGGATGGTCCCGCCGCGCGGGAGAATTCCGCTGACGGCCTGGCGCGTCATGATCTCAATGTCGTCTTCGATCAGCCCGCGCCAGCCGTTCTTGACGCCGAAGACTTCGGCCTGCTCTTCGAGCATCGCGCGGCGGACGACGGCGCGTATGACTGCGTTCAGGCCGGGGCAGTCGCCGCCACCCGTCAGGATTCCAACACGCAGGCTCATCGAAACACCAGAAATTTAAAGCCGGCGAAACTCTTAATTGATTTGATTTGCTCGCCACGCCTATAATCGCGCGACGAAACAGGCCGTGTCAAACAAGGCGATTTTCGGCGTGAAGCGTTCGACGTTGTTTCGGTCGAGCGCGGCGGGCCGTTGATTCTCTCGATGATTTTACGTGGGCATATTTAACTTTACAGTCTGCGCTTATCAACTTCCGAGCGTTGAGTAAGGCGAATGTCATCCGTAACAAGTGAAGACGTGCTGACGCTCGCCGTGGACACCGCGACGGAGCGTAGAAGCGTCGCGCTGCTTCGAGGCGAGCGCGTCCTCTCCGTCGTCGCGCGCGAAGCGTTCGACGGCGGCTCGGCGAACGTCCTCGGCGACATCGAGAGCGCAATCGAGCAGGCGTCCGTAGCGTTGGAGGATGTCGGCCTGTTCGCCGCCGCCGTCGGGCCGGGAAGTTTTACGGGCTTGCGCGCGGGGATCGCGACGGCGAAGGCTCTGGCGATGACTCTCGGCAAGCCCGCGGTCGGCGTCCAGACTTTGCACGCGATTGCGCACGCGGCGCGTCCGGCGGAGCGCCTGGTCGCTTTGATTCCGGCGGGACGCGGCGAAGTCTTCGCACAAATCCTCGGCGTCGGCGCAGGCGGCGTAATCGTCGAGCGCGAAAAGCCTTCGCACGTCCGGCCTGCGCGCCTGATCGAAAGGGTCGCGGGTCTCGGCGGCGCGGTGAAGTGGGCCGGCGGAGGCGCGCACAAATTCGAGGGGCTGATTCGGGACGGCGCGGTCGCGTCCGGCTTTGAATTCAAGTCCGTGAAGGACGAGCGTTACGTCGCAGGCGCAGGCGAGTGGGTCGTCGCGCCGGTCGGGGACGCTCTGGCGTTGAGCGTCGCGGCGATTGCGCGCATGAAATTTTCAAGGGGCGAGTCGGAGAGCGCGGAGGGCTTGCGCGCGATCTACGTCAGGCCTTCGGACGCGGAACTGAACGAACAATGTCACGCGCGGGGTTGAGGATCGAACTCGGTGAGGCCGGCTGCGTCATCGTGTCGATGACGGAACACGACCTGCTCGAAGTGGTCGAGATCGAGGAGACCACGGGACTCAGCCAGTGGGGCTGGGACGCCTATCGCTCCGAGCTGACGAAGCCGGAAGCGATCATGCTCGTCGCACGTCGGGAGAGGCCGGACGTGCAGACCGGAAGACGCGTGGTCGGCTACATCGCCGCGCGCGTGAGCGCCGACGAGCTGCACATAAACAACATCGGCGTCCGCACGGAGTCGCGCAGGCGCGGGGTTGGCCGCGCGCTGCTCGCCTACGCGCTCGAAGTGGGCGCGAGGCACGGCGCGCTCGCCGCCGTCCTCGAAGTGCGTGCGGGGAATGTCGCCGCGCAGGCGATGTACCGCGGGCTGGGGTTCGAGACCGTCGGCGAGCGCCGGAACTACTACAAGGAGCCGGTCGAGAACGCGATCATCATGACGAGACCTCTCGCGGCCCGCCCTTGATACGGTTTGCGAATTGGGCTAACATTTTCCGACAGAAGAAACGGCCACGGCGCGGCGACGGACGCCCGCCGAAAAAAATGACGCAACACTCAACGCATCTGAAAGGAGAAATTTCCCGCCATGGAAATCACAAGCACGGAGAGCCTGAAAGAGCAGTTGATCGCGATTGACCCGGAGTTCCGCGAACTCGCGCGCGAGCACGGGCGCTACGAGCAACGACTCAGCGAGTTGTCTTCGCTCCAGTACCCGAGCGACGAGGAGCAGCTCGAAGAGGTCACTCTGAAGAAGAAGAAGCTGGCCGTTAAAGATCAGATGCAGGCAATCATGTTGAAGCACCAGAAGGCGGATAGCGCGGCGCACTAGGCGCGCGGCGGCACGCTTCGGGGCGGGCCGTTTGCTCGAACATATAACGAAGGGGGACGCATCAAGTAAATGAGCGCCCCCTTTTCCGTTAGACGGTTTCGGGACCGTCACGGGGCCGAATAATTTTTCTCGCTGTTGAAGAGTTGAAGATGGTTAGAGAAGGTTATCCCTGGGTAGTCGTCCCGCTCGTCGCCGCGCTCGCGGCTGCGGCGTTGGGGTTCATGTTCGGGTCGGGCGTGTTGCTGGCGACGGGCGCGGCCTTGCTCGCGCTCGCGGCGTTCATGGCCTACTTCTTCAGAGACCCACGGCGCGAGGCGCCGACGGACGCGCGCCTAGTCGTCTCGCCCGCCGACGGTCGCGTGACGCGCGTCGAAAAGCTCTCGCGCGAAGACCCGGAATCCCCGACGGTCGTGAGCATCTTCCTCTCACCCTTCGACGTGCACATCAATCGTTCGCCGATTGCCGGGACGGTAGTTGACGTGACCTACACGAAGGGACTTTTCAAGAGCGCCACGAGGGACAGCGCGAGCGTCGTGAACGAGCAGAACGCGCTGACGATCAAGGGCGCGGAGATCACCGTCGTCTGCAAGCAGATCGCCGGCGTGCTGGCGCGAAGGATCGTCTGCTGGAAGCGACCGGGCGACACGCTCGCGCTCGGCGAGCGATTCGGCCTGATAAAATTCGGCTCGCGAACGGACCTGGTTCTACCTTTCGGGGTTGAGATACTTGTAAGTCCCGGCACGCGCGTGCGCGGCGGGGTAACGGTGATCGGGAGGCTTGGACATGGAGTCGGGATGTTCCGCCCGCGCCGACCCGCCGACGTTTGATCGCCGCCGGCATTTTATCGAGAGGGCGGAGCGTCGTCGCCGCTGGTATTGGCGGACTTCTTTATTTCGTTTGAGAATGCGTACAAGCCCTTCCGTGTAGTGATCAGCAAAAAGTCTCCGAGGAGGAGGGGGGAAGTCCCGCTGTTCCCGTCCTCGCCGACGAAGATGCTGTTGACCTCTCTTCCATCCTCAAGGCTTAAAACTACGCACTCATCTCCAGACAGAGGTGAGAGAAGAACGCCATCGCCGAGCACCAGCGGCTGCGCCTCAACCCTTCCGGCCAACAGACGTTTCCAGAGCTTGTCCCCATTCACAGGGGAGAGACAATATACAAAATTATCGAGAGACGTCGTTAAAAGACACTTGCCCGCCGGTCGCAGGGATTGGACGGCTGCCCCCGTCCTCACTCGCCAACTCAAATGATGAGTCGCCATGTTGATGGCGTAAACGGAGCCGTCGCTCGAACCCGAATAGAGCATACCTTCATTGATTGAGATCGGAGTGCGAAGCGATTTGCGAGTCCGATAACGCCAGAGGGTCTGGCCTGTGTTTGGGTCTATTGAAAAAATATTTCCATCCTTGTCGCAGATATAGAGCCTCTCCCCGTTCAAAATCGGGGAAGGAATGAAACCGGATGGGCTGGATTTGACCCACGCGACCTCACCGGCCTCTTTTTTTATCGCGTAGAGATGCCCATCCGAGGTACATCCGAACACTGTAGTTTCATTTGAAACGATTTCACCCCGCAGGGGGGATGGAAGCGTCCGCATCCAAATGGTTACGCCGCTGGCGGCCCCCACAATTCGTAAAGCGCCGGTGTCCTGATAAAATGAGCCGTCGCGGGTTGAGGGAGTCGCAGAGGCGATATAGACGCCCCTTGTATCCGCAACGAGAGAGGCAGATACTTCTCCCCCGATGTCGCTTTTCCATAATAAGGAACCGTCGGCAGCGTTCAAAGAGAGGACGCTGCCGGCATTGAGCGCCACGTATATCTTCCCGTTGCTGGCGGCGGGCGCGAGGTTAGTAAGGTTATTAATCTCGGCGTGCCAGTTGAGATGCAGGGGCTTCGCAAGTGCCGGTTGTCCATGCCCGTTGATTTCCTGGGCAGAGGCCGCTCGAACAAATACGAATGAAAGCAATATCGCCAGCAGCTTTTTAAAGATTTTCGCTGTATCAGCAGTCACAGGAGTAATATGATTGGCAGCCATTGCTCAGGATTTATTGTAAGTTGGAAACAGGTGATAGATCTTTAAACTTTCAAGCATTTCTGAAAAGAAAATTTCCGAAACTTCAATTCCGTGGGAGATAGGTCTTGGATAACCAAAGCGGCACGCATGAATCAATCATCATCTTGGACTTCGGGTCGCAGTACACGCAACTGATAGCTCGCCGAGTCCGAGAGGCCCAGGTGTACTGTGAAATCCTGCCTTTTAATGTGCCCGCCGAAACGATAATATCACGCCGCCCGAAAGGAATTATTTTGTCAGGCGGCCCGGCCTCCGTCTATGATAAAGATGCGCCGAACCTTTCCTTCGACATCCTCGAAAAAACAGATTGCCCGATACTCGGCATTTGCTACGGCCTGCAAGCCATTGCTTCCGGGTTGGGCGGCGAAGTCGTGCCTTCCGAAAACAGGGAATACGGGTACGCACGCCTAAGCGTAACAGAGCCGGATAGCCTGCTTTTTCTAGGCCTCCCGTGTGAGATGGACGTCTGGATGAGTCACGGGGACAAGGTAACTAAAATCCCTTCAGGATTCCGCGTCATTGCTCAGACTGCGGATGCGCTTAATGCTTTTGAGGATTTAAGCGGGCGCATATTCGGCGTTCAGTTTCATCCCGAGGTGGCCCACACTCCTTTCGGCGGGCAGATTTTACGAAACTTTCTATTTCACATTTGTCATGTGAATGCGGACTGGTCGCCGAAGGCTATAGTCTCTGAGCAGATCAATCAAATTAGAGCTTCGGTTGGTTATGAAAGAGTGATTTGCGGTTTGTCTGGGGGGGTGGATTCAACGGTTGCGGCGACATTAGTACACGAGGCGATTGGGGATCGTCAGACCTGTATTTTCGTTAATACGGGGCTTTTAAGAGAAGGTGAATTTGAAACGACACTTGCGCTCTTTGAGCAGAGAATGAGACTTAATGTTGTAGGAGTTGACGAGGGGCCGGCATTCATAAAAGCGCTCGCAGGAGTTACTGACCCGGAAGAGAAAAGGCGTATTATCGGAAGAATTTTTATAGAAACTTTTGAAAGGCAGGCGGAGGCAATCGGAAATGTAAAATTCCTTGTTCAGGGGACGCTCTATCCAGATGTGATCGAGTCAACTTCAGTGCGTGGCCCGTCGGCTGTGATAAAGAGCCATCACAATGTGGGGGGATTACCCGAGCGGATGAGCCTAAAGCTTATTGAACCGCTCCGGGAGCTTTTCAAAGATGAAGTACGAATGATCGGGCGGGAGCTGTCCATACCTGATGAATTTCTGGACCGCCACCCTTTCCCAGGCCCCGGATTGGCCGTGAGGATTATTGGTGAAGTTAATCCTGGGAATCTTAAAATCCTACGCGAGGCTGACCGAATCATTGACGAAGAATTAAAATTAGCAAATCTATACCATAGCGTTTGGCAAGCATTCCCGGTCCTTTTGCCGATTTTCACAGTAGGTGTGATGGGGGACTTTCGAACATACGAGAGGGTCGTTGCTATCCGGGCTGTGACGAGTGCTGACGGCATGACGGCTGATTGGGCACGCTTGCCGCATGACCTTTTGGCTAGAATCTCGTCGCGTTTGACTTCGGAGGTTCGCGGTATCAATCGCGTTGTCCTTGATATTAGCTCAAAGCCGCCTAGTACGATAGAGTGGGAGTGAAGACTGCTTGGTCAGATCGGCCATGCGGCGCTTAATGAAATTAAGCAAGCGCTTATCTTAAGCGGAGATGCGGCTTGTGCGGTGAAAGTGGGTTATTTGCTGTCGCAGTCGAGATTTTTTCGCGGAGGCTGAATGATAAATATTGAGGGTGGAAATGTGAGCAAAATATCCCAGGGCAGTGCGATTGACAGGGTTAAAACAGCCCGTCACCCCGAGCGTCCCTACGCGCTGGATATTATCGAAGGGATTTTTGAAGAATTTGTCGAACTTCATGGCGACCGGAGATTCGCAGATGATGCTGCTCTGATATGCGGTCCAGCCTTTTATAAAGGCCGGCAGGTTATGGTCGTGTGCCAACAGAAGGGGCGCGACACAAAGCAAAGGCGTTTCAGAAATTTCGGAATGCCAAAGCCCGAGGGCTACAGAAAGGCCATGAGGGCGATGAGGTATGCGGAGAAGTTCGGTCGCCCTATAATCAGCTTAATCGATACGCCGGGGGCGTATCCGGGCATTGATGCGGAGGAGCGCGGGCAGGCCGAGGCCATCGCGAACAATATCTTCGAAATGGCGACACTCTCCGTCCCAATTATCAACGTCTTGATCGGTGAAGGGGGGTCGGGCGGGGCGCTGGCGATCTGCGTGGGTGATGCGGTGCTCATGTTCGAGAATGCAATATATTCGGTAATCTCGCCGGAGGGGTGCGCCGCGATCCTTTGGAAGAATTCATCGGAAGCGCCGCGTGCGTCCGAGTCACTGCGCCTCACGGCGGAAGACCTTTTCAGGCTTAAGATCGTTGACGCGATAGTGCCGGAGCCGGAAGGCGGCGCACACGTTTCACTGGATGAAACAGTGCGGTTGCTAGATGGTATATTGGGAAGGACCTTAGACGAAGTCCTCTCGTGGGACCCGCGGGAAAGGCTCGCGAGGCGGTATCAGAAATTCAGGTATCTGTGAACTTGAAGTGGCGTTCAGTTAAGTGTCTGCGGAGTTGTTGTGAGAAAAACGAGTGTCTATATAGAAACTTTAGGCTGCCAGATGAACGTCTCTGACTCCGAGCGCGCGGCGTCAACGCTTTGCAAAAATGGTTTTAAGCTTGCGCCCTCCACGGATTCTGCGGATGTGGTCATCATAAACACCTGCTCGGTCAGAGAGAAGGCTGAAAGGAAGGCTTTGCGCCGCGTCGAGGAGATAGCGCGGAGTCGCGGAGCCGAAGCGCCCCTGATCGGTCTGATGGGCTGCGTGGCACAGCTTGAGGGCGAAGCATTATTTGACTACGCTCCTTCGGTCGGATTTGTCGCCGGCACCGGCGCGACCGAGAGAATCCCGCAGCTAATTCGTAAGGCTGTGGCAGGGAAGACGTTTGACTTAGGCGAGCGCCGGTCGCCGTTTGAGGGCGACTTGGAGCCGGCGTTCCGACACTCCGCACGGGTCGCCTTCGTGCCCATCATCGAGGGGTGCAACAAGTTCTGCACGTACTGTATTGTCCCTTATTCGCGCGGGCGCGAGCGGAGCCGTGCGGCAACTGAAATCCTACGCGAGGTTAGAAGTCTGCTCGCGCAGGGCTTTAAAGAGATTCATCTGATCGGCCAGAACGTGAACAGTTATCGCCCGAAGTACGATGGCGGGCCGGAGAAATTCCCCGGCGCGACGCCGTTCTCAAGGCTCTTACGCGCCGTGGCCTCGACCGGGATGCCGCGCATAAAGTTCACGACTTCGTTCCCGCGCGACTTTCACGCTGACATCGTGAAGGCCATCGATGAAAATGAAAATCTGTGCAATTGGGTTCACCTACCGGTGCAGTCTGGTAGTGACCGAGTCTTGCGGGCGATGCGCAGGGGCTACAAGGTTGTAGATTTTATAAGACACGTCGAGGCGATCAAAGGCGCGCGCCGAAGGATTTCGCTCACGAGCGATATAATCGTAGGCTTTCCGGGCGAGACGCGCGAGGAGTTTGAAGACACGCGGAGGCTTGTCGAGCGCTGCGGATTTGAAGGTCTGTATATCTTCAAATATTCGGCGCGGCGTGGGACGCCCGCGGCCAAGCTCGCGGACACAGTGGAAGAGTCGGAAAAGACAGACCGTTTTCAGTCTCTCGAAAAACTACAGGCGTCGGCTCAGCAAAAGATTTATACTGATTTCCTGGGCGCGGAAGTTTTGGTTCTGGCCGAAGGCTTGAGCGCGAGGTCTGCGGACGACCTGACGGGGCACACGACTTGTAACAAGGTCGTCAACTTCCGAGGGGGGCGCGACATGGTCGGTAAGATCGTGCGGGTGCGCGTGGACGAGTTGAAGTCTCACAGTCTGTACGGGGAAGCTTTAGGGGTACTTTAGGCGAAGTGTTCGAGGGTAGTCATGGAAATTGAGGTGAAAATCAGGGGCTTGATGATGGACCCGAGCAGCGGCACGCCGATCATCATTCTCAAGGATGTCAACAGCGACACGATGCTGCCGATCTGGGTCGGCGCGAACGAGGCGAACGCCATCGCGCTCGAAATCGAGAAGGTCACTCCGCAGAGGCCCATGACGCACGACCTTCTTCGGAACGTCATTTTAGAGATGGGCGTGAGCGTGGAGCGTGTGACGGTCACGGAGCTGCGCGACAACACTTTCTTCGCGGAGATTCTGATGAAGGGGCGCGGAGGCGAGACCTTGATGATTGACGCACGCCCGTCCGACGCGATAGCTCTTGCGCTGCGCGTTGACTGCCCGATTTACGTTAACGAGGAAGTCATAAGGGCTTCACGTAATACAGTCTCCGGCGCTGAGGAAGAGGAGACGACGGCGGCGGATGACGAATGGCCTGACGTGATCGGGGAGGCGGGCGACTTGCCGATGTAGCCTGAATAATCCAGAGGCGGGAACATAAACATTTGAGGACGATAATTGCAATCGCGAATCAGAAAGGCGGGGTGGGGAAGACGACGACCACCATTAATCTCGCCGCTGCTTTTGCGCGTTGCGGTCGCAGAGTGCTTTTAATTGATCTGGACCCGCAGGGAAACAGCTCGATCTCTTTTCTCGACCCGAGAGAGATACAGGCGTCGGCCTACGACATGATGGTTGACGGGGAGAGGGACATCTTTTCGTACATTTATAAGACTGCGATTGAGGGTTTAGACATAGTCCCGGCGAGGATCAGTCTTGCTAAACTTGAGTCGAAGCTTGTAGGCGATTTCGACGCGCCGTTTAGACTGAAGGATCGCTTGGCCTCTCTGGGCGATAAGTATGATACGGTTCTCATAGACACGCCGCCGACGTTGGGTCTGATAACCATTAACGCCTTGGTTGCATCATCCCACGTAATCATTCCGATTCAATCTTCGTTTTATGCGCTTGAAGGGACGGATGATCTTTTAGAGACGATTGAGAAGGTTAAGGCGCGACCTAATGCAGACCTTCAAATCCTTGGAGTCTTGGTCACGTTATTCGACAAGCGGACGACTCTTGCGAGGGAAGTGTTCGAGCAGATAAAAGGCGTCTTTGGAGAACGGCTCTTTGAGACGGTTATTACGAAGAGCGTCCGCCTTGAAGAGGCACCAGCTTATAGGGAATCAATCTTCTCTTTTGCGCCACAGTCATCGGGCGCTTTGGAGTATGGGAGACTCTGCGAAGAGGTTTTGAGCCGCATATAGAAGAGAGGAGAGAGGGATTCAGATACGCTAACATACTAAAGCTTGAAATGATCATTCGGGACAGTTACAGACTCTCCTTAAACTAAATTGAGCGTCTTCAGACTTGGCCTTAAAGACATTCCTTCAAGTCTTCTTTCTCTCTTTCCTGGCTTTACGCTGGAGCGCGCGCGCCCAGCGCTCAAAAACTGGCTGCACAGGCTTGAACAGGCGTGTCCGAAAGCCGTGTTCTCCTTCATTCCACTTTCTAAGCTGTTTTTCAGTATAGAGTCTTATAGAGGATTCCAACTGCCCCTTTTTAACCGAGTGGCGGAGCGTCAAAAAATGGTGTTGGCCGACGAGGGAGAATATGACCGTCGCCAGGTTTGCCTTGAACGAGAGCCTTGGAATCAGTCTTTTATGGACAGGGCCGTTTTGGGGCAGCAGGGCGTCTATGGAGACCTCGATCCATGCTGATTTGGGACCCTGCTTTGGGTGATAGAGTCCGGGAAGTAAGTTGACTCCGATGCTGCGCGCGCGCGGGTCTTTGATCGAATCTACAAGTCTTAATCTTTCAACGCCGCGCAGGTGCTCTTTCGGGATGGAATTTATAATACTGTCAATGATCTTTTCTGTATTGCGTGGAAGTTTTGTCCGGCTCGTTTGATTCTCGAATCTTATGTTCATCAAGACATATTCTTAAGAAAGGCAATCTATTTTTGCAAGTGTCGAGGGAGAGAATTCGATTCTTCATGCACATATGAAGCCAGAGCAACGTTGTGTCCGATAATGAATATTATGTAACCCAAGGGCATAATTCAAAACGCCAAGCGCCTTATAAGAAATCTGGCTCACTACTGCTTGACAGATATTGCTGCCGATTGCTACAGTACGCGGTCTTTTAACCATAAAATCCCTCCGAGAAAGAATTGACGAGAATTAAAGGAGACAAACTGTTGAACAACTCCGGGAGTTACCTCTTCACCTCTGAATCCGTTACAGAAGGTCACCCAGATAAGATCGCAGACCAAATCTCGGACGCGGTTCTTGATTCCGCACTCTCCTCCGACACGAGCAGCCGCGTGGCTTGCGAGACTTTAGTCACAACAGGTCTCATCGTCGTAGCAGGAGAAATTACCACCCGCGCCCAAATAGACTTTTCACGAGTGGCACGTGAAACCGTTAGAGAAATCGGTTACACGCGCGCTAAATTCGGGTTCGACTGCGACACGTGCGCCGTTCTCACCGCAATTGATAAGCAGTCACCGGATATCGCAATGGGCGTCGATACGGGAGGGGCCGGCGACCAGGGATTGATGTTCGGCTTCGCCTGTAACGAGACGGCGGAGCTGATGCCGTTGCCGATCCAGATGGCACACAAGCTCTCCAGAAAACTATCCGAAGCCCGGCGCTCAGGCGACCTCCCTTACCTGCGCCCCGATGGAAAATCTCAGGTTACAGTCGAATATAGGGATGGCCGCCCGACACGCATCGACGCGGCGGTAATCTCCACTCAACACGCACCCGAAGTAACTAGCGAGCAATTACATGAAGACATCCTCGAACATGTGATCTACTCTACCATCCCCAAAGAGCTGCGGGACGACAAAACAAAATATCACATCAACCCCACGGGGCGTTTCGTCGTCGGCGGGCCTCAGGGCGACGCAGGACTAACCGGGCGCAAGATTATCGTGGATACGTACGGCGGTTACGCCCCGCATGGCGGAGGCGCCTTCTCGGGTAAAGACCCGACAAAAGTTGACCGCTCCGCCGCTTACATGGCCCGATACATCGCAAAGAACATAGTCGCCGCGGGGCTTGCAGAGCGCTGCCTCGTACAGCTAGCTTACGCGATTGGAGTGGCAGACCCCGTCTCCGTACTTGTGGACACGGCGGGAACGGGCCGCGTCAGCGAAGCAGCACTCGGTAATCTCATTAGGCAGCATTTCCATCTCACCCCTAAAGGCATCATCGAAAGCCTTAAGCTGAGACAGCCAATCTACAGAAAAACCGCGGCTTACGGCCACTTCGGAAGGGACGAAGAAGGCTTCTCATGGGAATTAACCGACAAGGCACAAGCCTTACGCGAATCCGCAGGGATATAAGAGTCCTTCTCCGTATGATCCCGGCAGGGGTTAAAGTTTGACTTCAAAATAAAGGGCAGAAGATGAGCACACAAATCGCAGGCGATTTCGACGTAAAAGACCTAGCCCTCGCGGAAGCGGGCAAGCGCAGGATCGAGTGGGCCGAACGCGAGATGCAGGTCCTGAGCCTGATCCGAGAAAAATTCCTGAGCGAGAGACCTCTCGAAGGCATACGGCTGGTTGCGTGCGCACACGTCACGACGGAGACAGCAAACCTCGTCCGAACTCTGCAAGCCGGCGGCGCAGAGGCTCTCTTGATTGCTTCAAATCCCCTCTCAACGCAGGACGATGTCGCCGCCTCACTCGTCTCCGACTGGGGTGTCCCCGTCTTCGCAATCAAGGGCGAGTCCACGGAGACGTACAACAGACACGTCCGAAGGGCGCTCGATTTCAAGCCGCAGGTGATAATTGACGACGGCTCCGATGTCGTCGCAAGCCTCATTAAAGAGAGGCAGGAACAGGTGCCGGACATCATAGGCACGACCGAAGAGACAACGACCGGCATCGTCCGCCTGCGCGCGATGGAGAAATCAGGAGTACTCTCCTTCCCCTCCATTGCCGTCAACGACGCACAGACGAAGCACTTCTTCGACAACAGGTACGGCACGGGCCAATCAACGATTGACGGCATCATACGCGCCACGAACATTCTCCTCGCCGGAAGAACGATTGTCGTCGTCGGCTACGGCTGGTGCGGCAAAGGGGTCGCGATGCGCGCGCGCGGGCTTGGCGCTAACGTCGTTGTCACTGAAGTCAATCCGGTGAAGGCTGTCGAGGCCGTCAGGGACGGTTTCAGGGTCATGCCCATGTCCGAAGCCGCTGCCATCGGAGACGTTTTCGTCACAGTCACGGGAAACCGGCACGTCATAGACGGGACCCATTTCGCACGCATGAAAGACGGCGCGATAGTCTGTAACAGCGGACACTTCGACCTTGAACTCAACCTCGTAGCGCTTAGGGAGATGTCTCAAGCCCCCATCACGCTGCGCCCGTTCGTTGAAGAGTACAAGCTTCTGGAAGGCGGGCGCCGGATTATCGTGCTCGGAGAGGGCCGCCTGATAAATCTCGCCGCAGCCGAAGGCCACCCAGCAAGCGTTATGGATATGAGCTTTGCAAACCAAGCTTTATCCGTCGAATATCTGGTCAAACACCAGGGCAAACTTGCCCCCGGTGTCCACACACTGCCTGAAGAAGTTGACACGGAGATCGCCGGCCTTAAACTAAAAGCCTTGGGAGTTGGGATAGATTCCCTCACTCCCGAACAGCTCGAGTACCTCTCCAGTTGGGAGACGGGAACCTAGATCAGGTTCGAGTGCGGGAAAGAGAATATATTCCTCCGGCGAGGAATAGAACCGACGGAGACCAGACGGCCACAGGGGCGGAAAGCAGATCACGCGAGCCGAGTTCCTGCATGGCGTTCATCACTCCGAGAAACAGAACACCGGCACCTATTGCAACACAGAGCGCCACCAAGGTCCCGCGGCGACCGAACGCCAGCGCCAGCGGGGCCGCCGTCAGGCACATGACGAGGGGAAAGAATGGCTCAACGCGTCGGCGCTCAAGGGCGACGGCCAGCGCCTGAGCGCTGACGCCGCCAGCCTTAAGCGCTTTTATGTATGCGCTTAAGGCTGAAAAATTAAATTCGGACGGCTTTTTAAGCTTAAGCTCGCCGTTAAGCATGCGTGTTTCTGCCCCTGGCATCAACTCATTCGCCAGGCGAGAGACAACTGCCCCCTCGCTCTTGAAATCAATCACCTCCGCACGCTCCACCATCAAACCTTCACCCGAGACCACTTGAGATTGTGTGGACATCACGACGCTCGTCAAGTCGGTCTGCTCGTCGTCGAAGGTGTAAAGCGCCAGATTACGCATCTGCCCGTTGAACGAAACAGAATCGTATGCGTAGAGGTGCTTTGAATCGGAACTGGAGACCCAAGTCCTTCCGGGCTGTGCCTCCGATTCAACCGAGCCCGTCTTTATCAAACTTCGGAGGGCGTTCTGCCTTCGATCAGCGCCCGGAACGACCTTATCCTGAATCACCCAGACCACAGCGCCCAGTATCGCTGCGAAAAAGATGCAGGGCAGGATCAACCTGAAAACGCTCTGCCCGCTCGACCACCAGGCGACGACCTCGTTCCGCCTGACCATTACTGCAAACGTTATGAGGACGGACAGGAGTGTCACTACGGGCACCACCGCGATGAATGTGTAAGGCAACAAATAGAGAAGGTAGAGCATGAGGACAGACGTGGCGACGTGGTTGCCGACCATGAAGCGCAAAAGCTCCGAAGCCGTAAAGATCAAAAAGATGAAAACGAGCACGGAAAGCGTCAGCAGAAAATTTCTGCTGAGAGACCAAAAAACGCCCCTATCAATGAGGCCCAGAATCGAGACGCCCCACCACCTCGATCCCCGCTTCACTTCCCCTTCAAATGGCCCGCGCCGCCGAAGGCTTATTCTGCCGAACGGAATGCCGGAGGCCCTGCGCCTGCCCAAAAGTAGCAAAACACCCACACACACCGAAAAGAGGAAAGGAAGCCAGACGCCGAGCGCCGGCGCCAAGCTCGAAGCCCTCGCCAACTGCTCGCCGGCAAGAGAGAGCATGTAATAAATCAGCATGTAGGCCAGCGAGAGCAGGATGCCCTGCGAGCGCCCGCCGCGAACCACCTTCAGTCCCAGACACGCGCCGAAAAACGCGAAAAGCATCGGGGAAAGGCCGAGCACGAGCCTCTTGTGCAGAGCGATCAAGGCCTCCCTTTGGCGCGAAGCGTCCCGCACATCGCCAGCCTTTCTAACCAGCCCCCCCCAGCCGAGTTCGTCAAGCTCCGGCCCCCTCTCGCGCATACGCCTTTCTAAAGTATCCCTGCCGAAATTCAGGCGATCATCCCTGACCCTCATGTTGGCCGAGCGCTCCACCGTCACGTGTGCGCCCCTCTCAATAGCCTCGGCACCGCCGGGCGGGAGCGTCGTGACGACGGCGTCTTTCAACACAAGTTCCGCTCGTTCGCCCGAAAAGTCCAGTCTCCCGGACTTCGCCGTCACCAGACGCTCCTGTCCGTCCGACCCCTTCCACTGCATGAAAATCTTCTGCCACTCGCCGTTTCGTTTGTCGCCCTCACGTATATAGATAACCTTTCCCGGTATCCCCGTATAGAAGCTTCTCGGCTCGACTGGCGACTCAATCTTGTAGAGCGCTGCCTGTAACGCTATTCCCCTCAGATTCCGAGATGCCGCGGGGGCCATGCCGAAGGCCACGTAGAGCGTTAAGGCACTCAGCACGCACCCCAGAGAGAAGGCCGGAGCGATCAGTCTCAAACTCCCAAGTCCGGCAGCGCCCATCGCCGTCAACTCGCTGTCGTGCCCCATCTGCCCGAAGCCCGTCGAGGTGCCGACCAGCACCGCGACCGGGATCGAAAAGACCAGAACGCCGGGCAGCAGATTGAACAGAACCTCCAGCGCGAGACGGAGCGGGGCTTCCGTCTCGCCCAGCACTTCTGCGAACCTTGAAGATTGTTGAATCAGGAGGATTGCCGAGAGGACTGCGAACGCCATTAAGACGTATGGCAACACCGCGGTGACAATATACCGATCAACTACCCTGACCCTCGGAAAGACTCTCAACACGTGCGCCCTCAAATCCCCTGCTCGCCGCCCGCGCCCGCAGCCGTTTGAGGTAGTCTCGTCGAGACTTTGGCCGAACGCGGCTCCCTCTCCAAAGCCCTCAAAACCAGCCGCCTCGCGAGGCCCGAAAGCGTCTGCCTCTCTTCGTGGGAAACTTTAAGGCACGAGCGCGCCCAGACTTCGGGGCCATTCGAGTGCATCTCACAGAGAAGCCCGTGCAATCCCGCGGTGACGGCCTGCCAGCCGCCCTGCCTGCACGCGTGGCACCGGACGACCCCCTCGTTTGAGACGCATGCGCCGCCCCCCACTTCCTTAGGTCGCCTGCCGCAGCCCGCGCAAGCCCTCGCGTCCGCGAGCAGCCCCGTGAGCTTCAGCGCCCAAAGCTCCGCGTAGATCGTTATCGGTTGGAGCAACTCCGGGTTGCGTGCGGCGGCGTCAATGCTCGCGCGCAGCATCCTGTAAAGTTTCTCGTCCGACTGCCGGGGCGGCGCAAACTCTTTCACAAGCTCCGCCAGATAGCCGAGCGCCTGCACGACATCCGCGTCGCGCGCCGCGCCGAAATAGGATTTTACTATCTCGGCCTCTTTCAAAGTCACAAGCTCGCGCGACTCCTTCTCGAAATAGCTTACGCGCACGACCGTGAAAGGCTCAAGCCCCGCGCCGAACCTGCTCTTCAGACGCCGCGCGCCGTGCGCGACACCGCGCACAAGTCCCGCCTTCTCGGTCATGAAGACGGCGATCTTGTCAGCGTCGGCGAGTTTGAAAGTCTGTAATATTATCGCCTGTGTCTCGACCAATCCCATCGGGCAAATCACCAGGGAATCCAGTAGAGGAGCCATGACAGGACGAAGCCGACCAGCACGAACTCCGCGAAAATCTTCAACCCGTAGAGGACTCTTCTCCCCTCCCCCTCGCGCCCGACGACCGCGAAGACTACGGCCACAAGGAGCGCGAAGAGGATCATCAGAGTGAAGTGTATCAAGACTTCCTCCCGACGCCGATGTCGAAGGCGTCAAGCGCCAGAATAAAATTGAGCAAGCCGGCGATCATCAGAAAGACACTGCCGTACTCCGCCGTCGCACGTTGCGGCTGCTCGACGGCGGCGAAGCCGGCCAACCTGGAGACGAAATAGATCAGACCCGAGCCTATGTCGCAAAGGCCGAAGAGGCTCGAAAGCAGCCCCTCGCTCGTGTCGGTCAGGGAGTAGATGTGGCCGCCGATTGCCGCGCCCAGGATGAAAAGCGCGAAGATGACCGCCCCGCCCACGACGCCCTTTATAATCCGCCCCTGTGTTAGATGCCCCAAGCCTGGCACGAGCCACGCGAGAATTGCCGAAAACCATGCGCCCATCTTTTCCAAAATCACCTTTTCTTCAGTCTTCAGATTGTTAGTTCATGAGATACCTGAAGAACTGTCTTTATCGGACGCGAGCGGCCTTGCTCGGCCCTTCTTTACCTCAAGAGCTTTGGAATCTTCTTTCATCCTGAATTCATCTGTTATGACTTACTTTTTCTACGCGTAGATTAAAAATTCAGCCCGCTCCTTCTCAAAGGCCGCCAAGCCGTCTTTCCAGGATTCTTCCATGGCGTCGAGCGAATCCCCTCTCTCAATCGCCAGACGCAAAGAGGGCGAGCCGGAGATCACGTCGAAGGGATTCTTATCGAAAACGTATTCGTAGGGCGGCTCTTTCCACTTAAAGTATTCCCCGTAGAGGTCGTAACACGCCTTGACGATTGCTACGCCCGTCAGAACCGGCTTGAACGATTCACGTTCGAGGACGTGTATCTGCACTCCGCCGCAGCCGACTCCCGCATGTTTCTGAAAAGTCGGCAGGAAATTGGTCGCGCGAAACCTGACGCCGGGCAGACTTAAACTCTCTAAATGGCGGGCCAATTCCGAAGGATTGACATAAGGCGCACCGACGATTTCGAAAGGCCGCGTCGTTCCCCTCCCCTCCGATATTTGCGTCCCTTCGAGATGCACTGTGCCCGGAAAGACCGTCGCGCTGTCGAGCGTGGGCATGTTTGGTGAAGGCATGACCCATCCGGCGTCGGTCTCGTCAAACCAGAGGCCGCGCGTCCAACCCTCCATCGGCACGATTTCGAGTTCACACCCGATACCCCAACGCTCGTTGAACATCCCGCACAACTCTCCCGCAGTCATCCCGTGCCTCGTCGGCAGCGGGAATTGACCTACGAAAGACTCGAAACCCGATTCGAGAATGTTCCCCTCGACCGCCAGCCCGTCTATCGGGTTCGGTCGGTCACAAACGATGACCTTCTTGCCCAATTTTTTAGCCGCACGCATACAATTGGCGATAGTGTACACGAACGTGTATATGCGACAGCCGACATCCTGTAGGTCGCAGACAATTATATCAACGTCCCTGAGCATCACCTCCGTAGGCTCGCGAGTCTCGCTGTAAAGAGAGAAGACCGGAAGGCCCGTCTCAGCGTCGAAGGCGTGCGGCGTCTCCACCATGTTATCCTGAACGTCACCGCGTATGCCGTGCTGTGGCCCGAAAAGCGCTGTTAGATTCACTCCCTCCAGCGACTTTAAAATGTCTGCGGAGTGGTTTAGTCCGTGATCCACAGATGCCTGATTACAAACAAGACCGACCCTCGCACCCTTCAAATAATTCTCACGAGACCCGCAAAGCCGCTCAATGCCCAGCGTGATTTTCTGTCTTATCATCGCAGCCTTCAAAACATCCCCTTCCAGTCTGTTCACCTAAAAAATCCAAATAAAAGCGAGAAGAATTAGCCATCGGCGTTATCGGACGCAGCCGAGGCGAACTCGGCAAACAGTGCGCCTGATAATTTGTCTTTATCCCAGCCGAGTTCTGGATGCCATTGCACACCTACCGCCCAACGATCATGGCGCGTGTCCTCCAAGGCCTCCACAAGTCCGTCGGAACTCCAGGCCGTCGCGCGCAAGTCCCGACCCACTTCCTCAATCGCCTGATGGTGGTGGCTGTTCACAAGTGCGCCCTCGCCGCCCGCCAGCCGCGCGAGCTTACTCTCCGGGTTAATCCTGATTCGGTGCGAAGGCCGCTCGCGCGGCGCGCCCTGCTCGTGCCTCAAAGCGTTCGGCAAAGAAGAGCCTATGTCCTGTATGAGCGTCCCGCCGCGCGAGACATTCCAGACCTGCAAGCCGAAGCAGATCGCCAGCAGCGGCAGACGCCTCTCCTCCGCGGCCTTCAGAACCAGCAAGTCGGTCTCGTCGCGCAAGGGATGCACGCTCCCCAATTTCGTGTGAGGCTCGCGCCCGTAGAGCAGAGGGTCAACATCCGAGTCGCTGCCCGGCAGAAGAATCCCGTCGAGACCGGCGACGATCGCTTCGACGTAGGAGGCGTCCGGGATCAGTGGGATGTGCAAGGGCAAGCACCCCGCGGCCTCGACCGCCTCGCTGTAGTAACGCGCGAGGTAGAACCTCTCCATCTGAAGCTCCACGCGCATCGTTATCCCAATCAGTGGTCTTCTCTTCTTCATCTCTTCGAAACCCGAGCCGTTCGACTCATGATAACTCAAAATCTCTCCAGTGTCCGTTCCGCCGCGCGGATTCACGTCGAAGACACGCGCGGCGCTGCATCGCTTGACTTCCCTTCTCGCCAGTTCCTATAGTTCTTCGCCTAAGATGCGACGGAAAAAGCCAGAAATACGCAGCACGACGATCCTGCTCGTGCGCCGCGAAGCACGCGTCGCCCTCGCCGGCGACGGCCAGGTCACGCTCGGCGACACCGTGATGAAGAGCGGCGCGCGAAAGGTTCGGCGGCTCTACAACGACAAAATTCTCGCGGGCTTCGCGGGCGCGAGCGCCGACGCCTTCTCGCTCCTGACGCGCTTCGAGGGCAAGCTCGAACAGTACCACGGCAACCTCGAGCGCGCCGCGATCGAGCTGAGCAAGGAGTGGCGCACGGACAAAATCCTACGCCACCTCGAAGCCATGCTCATCGTCGCCGACGAGCGCAGCTCTTTCCTTCTCTCCGGCAACGGCGACGTGATCGCGCCCGACGGCGGGGTGATCGCCATCGGCTCCGGCGGCCCTTACGCCCTCGCAGCCGCGCGCGCGCTTCTCGAACACACCGAGCTGACCGCGAGGGAGATCGCCGAACAGGCCATGCGTATCGCCGGAGACATCTGCATCTACTCGAACCAGAACATCATCGTCGAGGAAATTTGAGAACAGGCGCGTGACGCCGGCAAGCCCCCGGCGGACGGCAACGCCACGGCGCAGTCGAGATTCCGCATCTGACAAAAAAGAGATGCCGGAAGAGACACTTATCCGAATCAGAATACTGAAACGGAATACCGAACAAGCTCTATGGTCATATACCTCTCAGGCGAAGTTGACGAAGCGGCGCGGCTCGACGAGATGACCCCGCGGCAGATCGTCGCGGAGTTGGACAAGCACGTCGTCGGCCAGCACGCCGCCAAGCGCGCCGTCGCCATCGCGCTCCGAAATCGCGTCCGCCGCCAGAAACTCAAGCCCGACATGGCCGCCGACGTGATGCCCAAGAACATCATCATGATCGGCTCGACCGGCGTCGGCAAGACCGAGATCGCGCGCCGCCTCGCGCGCATGTCGAACTCGCCCTTCCTCAAAGTCGAGGCGTCGAAGTTCACCGAGGTCGGCTACGTGGGCCGAGACGTGGAGAGCATGATCCGCGACCTCTCGGAGATCGCGGTCGAGATGGTTCGCGCCGAGAAGGTCGAAGAGGTCGCCGAGAAGGCCGAACTCAACGCGGAGGAGAGGATACTCGACCTCCTGCTCCCGCCGCGCCCCTCTTCCGCCTTCTACAACTTCGAGTCGGAGGACGCCTCAGACCAACCTCAAGGCTCCGACCGCGACGAACAGTTCCAGAAGACACGCGACAAGCTCCGCGCGCAGCTCCGCGAGGGGAAACTCGACTCCCGGCTCGTCGAGATGGAGGTGCGCGAAAAGAGTTTTCCCACCATCGAGGTCGCGGGGCCGCAGGGCGTCGAGGAGATGGGCATCAACATGAAGGACATGCTCGGCAACCTCTTCCAGGGGCGCACCAAACGCCAGCGCATGAGGGTTGACGAGGCGCTCGAATACATCGTGCAGGAGGAGGAGGAGCGGCTCGTGGACATGGATTCGGTCGCCCGCGCCGCGTTAGAGCGCGTCGAGTCCTCCGGCATCATCTTCCTCGACGAACTCGACAAGGTCGCGGGCCGCGAGTCCGGCGCGGGGCCGGACGTTTCGCGCGAGGGCGTGCAGCGCGACCTCCTGCCCATCGTCGAGGGCACGACCGTCAATACGCGCTACGGGATGGTTCGCACCGACCACATCCTCTTCATCGCCGCGGGCGCGTTCCACGTCACCAAACCCTCGGACCTCATCCCCGAACTCCAGGGCCGCTTCCCCATCCGCGTCGAACTCGACACGCTCACGCTCGAAGACTTCAAGCGCATACTCACCGAGCCGAAGAACTCGCTCGTCAAGCAGTACAAGGCCCTGCTCGAAACCGAGGGCGTCGAACTCGACTTCACCGAAGACGCGCTCGACGCCCTCGCGCGCTTCGCCGTCCGCGTCAACGAGCAGACGGAGAACATCGGCGCGCGCCGCCTCCACACGATCATGGAGAAGGTCTTGGACGAGATCAGTTTCCAGGGGCCAGACCTCGAAGAGAAACACCAGCTGATTGACGCCGAATACGTCTCGCTCGCGCTCAACGACATCGTCAAGGATCAGGACCTGAGCCGCTACGTCCTATGAAGGCAAAAGTAAAAAGGCAAAGGGCAAAAGAATCGGAACAGGAAACAGCGCGGCCCTCATCGTCAACGGCGAGAGCCGCGCCATTCTTTGCTCTATCTTTTGCCTTCTGCCTTTTTACTTTTGCCTTTTCGCTTTCCGGCTGCGGGAAGCGCCGCCCGCCGCTCCCGCCCGTCGAGAGAGTTCCGCAGCGCACCGAACTCCTCTCCGGCGTGCAGCGCGGGAATCAGGTCATCCTCAGTTGGCCCGCGCCGCGCCGCAACGCGCCCGACGTGAGCGTCCAGAGCATACGCCGCGTTGACATCTATCGCCTCGCCGAAGGAGTCCGCGACCCTCTGCCCCTGACCGAAGAGGAGTTCTCCGAGCGCGCGACGCTCATCGGCTCCGTCCCCTTCGAGCAGATCAAGCAGGCCAAAGACACGATCAACTACACAGACGAGCTTTCGCTCACAGAGCCTGTGCGCCTGCGCTACGCCGTGCGCTACGTCAACGCCTCGAACCAGCGCGCGGCCTTCTCGAACTTCCTGCTCATCGAGCCGGCGGCGAGCGTCAGCCAGCCGCCCGTCGTCAACCCTTCGCCCGAAGTCACGCAGAACGCCGTCACGATCCGCTGGCAGGCGCCCGCGGCCAATGTTGACAACACCAGCCCCGCGAACCTCGTCGGCTACAACGTCTATCGCTCGGCGCGCTCCGCGACCGAACCCGCGCAGACGCCCTTGAACGCCCGGCCCGTCACCGCGACGAGCTTCGCCGACCAGACTTTCTCCTTCGGCGAAGAGTACGTCTATGTCGTCCGCGCCGTCTCGCTCGGCACGGGCGGCATAAACGTCGAGAGCCTGAACTCCAACTCGGTCACGGTCACGCCCGCCGACATCTTCCCGCCCGCGCGCCCGAAGGGGCTGACCGCCGCCGCGGGGCCGCCGCCGCAGCACCTCATCAACATCTTCTTCGCGGCCAATCAGGAGGCGGACGTGGCGGGCTACAACCTCTACCGCTCCGAAGACCCGAATCTGCCCTTGAAGCAGTGGGCGAAGGTCAACAAGACTCTCCTCGACCGCACGACCTACAAGGACGAGAACGTGCAGCCGGGCAAAAAGTATTTCTACTACGTCACAGCC
>Ga0070740_10000816_pt1 | contig 52747 bp, 37 predicted proteins | sample Coa_R2_FD_67286 | JGI IMG/M metagenome (GOLD analysis project Ga0070740, IMG submission 67286) | Surface soil microbial communities from Centralia Pennsylvania, which are recovering from an underground coalmine fire - Coalmine... | ecosystem: Environmental > Terrestrial > Soil > Unclassified ... | reverse complement strand
CCAGCATCAGCCCGACGTACAGCAGCACCGAGTTATAGGGCACGGGCCTGGGGCCTTTTCTCACCCGCGCGAAGAAAGCGGGCAGCAGGCCATCGCGCGCGCTATTAAAGTTAATGCGCGTCTGTGAGTTCGCGGCGGCGAGAAAGCAGCCGACAGAACTGGTCACGCCAACGATGCCAACAATCACGCTGAACCAGGGAATGTAGTGCTGGGCCAGAGTCAGGTAGGGGGCCGGATCGGTTGCCAGGTTGCCCATCGTATCTTTGGCCGGCATGCCGGCGAAGCCGATCACAGCGGCATACGACGAGATGAAGTAGATCAGGCCGATCGTCAGAATCGAGACAAAGACGGTGATCGGGATGTTGCGGCGAGGATTTTTCGTCTCTTCGGCCAGCGCGCCTGAATTTTCCCAGCCGACGAAGCCTGAGATCGCGATGGGGAAAGCGAGGGCGAGTCCCCCCAGGCCCGGCATTCCGCCCAGGTTGGTGAATGGATCGCCGATCTGGCCACCCGCCAGGAAGAAGATCACTACCGAGAGCAGCAGCAGGCCAATGGCCTCGACCAGGAAAAAGATAAAGGCCCACAGAGACGAGATTCTCACGCCGCGCAGGAGCAGCGGCGTCGTCAGAATCGTCGCTACGATCGAGACCAGCATCCAGTTCAGCGAGGGTAGCAGCGCATTGACCCATGAGCCCAGGAACACCACCACTGCGGCTACTGTTATCGGGTAGCTCAACAGGAGCAGAACGAAACAGGTGGTAGAGAGAAACAGGGCGAAGCGCGGAGCGTAGCCTTGCAGGCTTGTGCCGATATAGGCCACGAAAGAACCGGCGCTGGGGCGCACGCGGCTAAATTCGCTCATGGTGTTACCCAGCGTCAGTACCGCCACCGTGGCAATCAGAAAGGCCCAGGGCGCGCGCGATCCCATCGTCGCCACCACAAGACCCAGGCTGAGGAAGATTCCTTCCGCAGGAGCCAGGTTGGCGAGCGTGCTGGCGATGGTCTCAAAGAGGCTTAACGCATTGCGTTGCAAACGGGGTTGCTCCGCAGTTGTGGCAGTCAGTTCTGCCTGGAGAGGAGGAGTAGAATCCATGGCAGCGTTTCTCCTTTTTCGCTGTCAATGCAGGTCGCGCAATTACCTGCGAATGATTAAAAGCGACAAAGATTCATTTGTATTTATGAGTGCATGGCATTGCGCGCCATGCGAATACTGGTGCAACCAGATAATTAGAGAAAAACGCGTGGGGCGCGTGGCCTGGAGATAGCAGTATAGGTTTCCGGGCGACGATCGCGCATGGCGTTGTAGCCCAGGCTTTCGGTGGTGCGCCCGCGTACAATGCCGCCGAGAATATCGACCTCGGCATAAGCCATGTCCTCCTCATACAGCACCTCGGCTACGGAGAGGCCGGTAGGCGCGACGATGCGGCTATGCCCCAGGTAGTCATGATCCCCGCACCGCCCATACTGATTGGCTGAGAGAAACCAGAGCTGGTTCTCGGCGGCGCGGGTGAAATCGAACAGGTCGTAGAGATAAGTCTGATAATCTTTCTCAGGATTGGGGTCGCCGCCCACGCGGGAGAGCGCCCAGGCAGTCGGCATGACCAGAAGGTGTGCGCCGCGCAGAGCCAGTTCGCGCGTGGCTTCGGGGAACTGTTTGTCATAACAGATGAGCAGGCCAATGCGTCCAAGCGCCGTCTCAAAGACGGGCCACTCGTCGCCGGGCCAGTAGATATGCAGCTCGTCCAGTGGCTGATGGATCTTGCGGTATTTGCCGATATATCCCTCTGGCCCCACCAGCACCGCCGTATTGTACAGCACATCCGGTCCCTGCTCTGGATCAACCTCCGTCATGCCCCAGACCAGGTAGAGATTGCGCTTCTGCGCCTCGCGAATCAGCAGTTGCGTTGAGGGACCATCGGGCACCTTTTCCGCGTGCGCGTGCTGGTAGGCCAGCGTCTCCATACGCAGTTCGGCAGCATTGTGCAGGTAGCCCTGAAGGGACTGTTCGGGCAGGACGAGTAAGCGCGCGCCCACCTCGGCTGCGCGATCCATATAGTGCAGATAGCGCGTCAGGTTCTGCGCTTTGTCGAAGACAACCTGCATAGAGACGGTTGCCAGGACATATTTCTCTTGTTCAGGCATAGGGCGACCTCCTGATCATCCGGCATGGACTTCGGTTTCTTCTCGAACTTCTTTTAAATACGCGTAGATACTGGCGCGCGAGATGCCCAGTTGTTCCATCACAATCTCGATGGATTGAGAGAAGCGGAAGACCTCAGCCTGCTCCAGAGCAGCGATGATCGCGATTTTATCCTGGCGGTTCAGGCGATGGAGCGGTTTGCCGACCTTGCGAATCGCGCCGCGCAGAGCAATCTCAACGAAGTCCTGGGGCGAGGTGGCAAACGTCTCCAACACCTCCGCTCCTGGGGGAGTCTCGATATCGACGAGCGCGCGATTCAGCAGGTCGCGGGCGTGGCGCAGGTCGTTGAAGTCCATATTGATGCAGATTGCCCCGACGATGGCACCCGCCGTATTGCGCACCCAGACCGTAGACGAGATCAACTCGCGCCCGCGCGGCGTTCTGGCCGGTTGACGAATAACGTCGTCCTGAAAGGCCGCAAGGTTGCGCGGTAGAAACTCTGTGTCGGGCACGGGCGCGCCCACCGTTCGACCGGTCAGATTGCCGCTTATGGCAATCAGCGTATGATCGGGATTGCGCAGGTCGTGGACCACCACCTCGCACTGCACTCCCACCGTCGCCACGATAGCTCTCGCCACGCGACTGAGTAGCTCGAAAACCTGCGGCAAGTGCTGCTCTTCAAACATACGCGCTCCTCTGAGGGGTTGCTCGCCGACCATCCGGGGTGGTCTGTGCTGGAGAGTGCAACCCGTTTTCTGAAAATAGAAAAATTGTCTATACTTAGATTACCTGCTGTTGAGATAGAAGTCAAGGGGGGAGAAGCGATCAGTTGCGTCAGGCCATCTTCAGGTCATACCGGGCCAGGACCCGTCATCTGGCGTGGTGGCCAACAGATAAGATGTGCCTGCCGGCTCATCGAACCAGAAAGCTCGACGCGTCGACAGGCACATCTTTCTCTCAAGAGAAGCGCCGGGGATTCTCATCAAAGATGGGAGTGGTCTTTACGGGTGTGTCCAGGAATACCAGGCAGTATCGTACTGAAGTCCGTTCTTTTGGTAAGTAAACGCATACTGCAGCACCTGGCCCGAACTCATGCCGGTGACATTGAACTCCCAGCGCGCTGTGCTGCTGTTGAAGCTCATCTGCACATTTTGCTGAGAGAGACCCGGGCGAATATAGTGGAGGATCACGTAGCCCGCCGTCCAACCGCAGGGCTGGAACCAGGGCAGAGCCGAGGTCGAGCCAGAATTCACCACCCCTTGATTGAAACTGCCCGAAGGGCACCCGGAGGGCGTAGGAGTTGGAGTGGGTGCTGTGCCCTGGAGAATCTCGATCCCGCTCACCTTTGCATTATCGACGACGGTGCTGAACTGGATGGCGATCTGCCCGCTGCTATTCGCGGTAGTGTTAAACTGCTCGATAATCGCTTTGTTCTTCGCGCCCGCCGCAGCGATGATGTCAAAGTTGGTGAGCACCTGGTTGCCGTTAATCGAGACGTTGAAGACGCGTTGTCCCGCGTTCGACCAGTAAAACTCAGCGAAATGCAGGCGGACCGTATAGGAGGCGCCGGCCTGGAGGTTGGGGAAGGTGTAGGTAAAGTTGCCGTAACGCTCGCTCTGGTAGACAGCCTGCGGAGCCGGGTTGCTGACGCCGCTGGTATCGATCGCATTGGTCGTGGAGGCTGTTGTGCCGCCTGAGAAGAACGCATCCGCCTGGAAGTTTCCGGCGGCTGAGCCGCCCGCGTTGACCGCATAGGTGCTGGCGCCGCCACCGGGAGTCGGCGTGGGCGTGGGTGCGGAGCCGGGAGACGTAAAGACGCGCACGTAGTCAACGATCATGGAGGCTCCCGAGACAGTCGCGGAGGTCGGCGTGGTATGGCCGGCCACCCCGTTCGGGAAGCCGCCGCCCATCGCCAGGTCAAAGATGATGAAGAACGCGTGATCCACCGCGTTGGACCAGGTGGTGGGATCGACCTGGTTGGCGCTCACCGTGAAGTAGTTCGAGCCGTCCAGGTACCAGCGAATCTGCTCAGGCGAGACGCTACGATCGATTTCCACCCGGTAGGTGTGGAAGCCGGTCTGGCAACCCGGACAGGCGCGCTGCCCGCTGCCGATTCCGCTCGTCTCGTTGCACGGCCCGCCTGGGCTAGTGCCGCAGTGCAGGGTCCCGTAGACCGAACTCAGCCCGTTGACATCCTCCAAGATATCGACTTCACCATCTTTGGGCCACTGGCCGCCGTCTGTGCGAAAAGGCGTGCCGAGCATCCAAAAGGCCGGCCAGTATCCCTCGCCCGCAGCCCCCGAAACGTTAGGCTGCTGAATTGAAGCCTCGACCGCCAGCTCGCCACCGGCGGGCGCCGCGAAGTCGTCCCGGATCGTCTCGAAACGGCCCGAGGTCCAGTTCCCGCTTGAGTCGCGTAGCGCAGTAATCAGGACATGGCCGCTGCCATCCTGGTGGACATTGGCAGTGCTGGTGGTCATCGTCTCGATTTCGCCAGTCCCAAAGCCGGTCCCGGTATCATACTTCCAGGTCGAGGTATCAACGCCGGTCCCCGCCGCCCCGTTGAACTCATCGCTCCAGATCTGCGTCCAGGTAGCGGCCCTGGCCCTCGGCGTGCTCCCCAGCGGCGCGAGGCTGATGGTTATGAGCAAACCCAGGATGAGCAAAGCGATCAGGCAGGGCATGGCAAGACGAAAGGGGGCGCGCTTGTCTTGACGTTGCAAATCACCGCTCTTGCCTCTTTGTGTAAACATCTGCATTGATTATTCCTTTCGACTCTTTCAAAGAACGAACGACGAAGAAACAGTTGGGGCTTCCATTCCTCCTTTCCAGTCATCTGAGGGTCGTCAGGGGCGTGCGCAGTTCGCTGCGCAGGAAAGAGAAAGGCGTGAGGGGGTATAAATCCGGGTCGCAAAAGGGCCGAGATGCATGCGAGATTCCTTCCTGCATCGAAACAGCGACGCTCCTTGTTCTGTGTCGATAGACTCTGCAACCGCGCGGAACAATCGATATCGGGAATGGCCCGATATTGCTGAATTTTTCGACATTTTCCGAAATCAATATCGGTACGTATTACGAATATAATGAATGTATCGTCAGTTGTCAAGTAGTACGAGTACAAACCTAACCATAATTTCTCTCTGTTCTGCGTGCGATCGAAAGAGCATTCCCCGAAGCTGGTCGATTTGAGGACGCAAATCATCAAATTTTTTCGTAAATTATCGGAAAAATTCGTACTCTTCTGGCACCGAAAGCGGTCAGGAATGCTCCTGTGTAAGACCGTTGGATTTTTCCCTGTATTCTCAAGATTGCGCTCGAATCCTGACAGAAGATGACAGGTTATGAATGGTACGCTTTTGGAAAGAGCATCTGCTTCAGATGATTTTCAAAGTGAAGAGAAAGTTCTCTCATCAGGCTCAACGAAAGGAGAAAAACGTGCCAGGTTTTATTCCCTGGAACAAAGTAGATTTGCCGCTCAGAGCTTTGCGCTCTATCTGGGTCAGCACGACCAGGCCGGACGGGCGACCGCACTCCGTTCCCGTCTGGTTCATCTGGGATGGCACCAGCATCTACTTTATCACAAGACGCGATATGCAGAAGGCAAAAAATCTCGCTCATCAGCCCTGGGTTATTGTCCATGCCGGGGACGGCGATGATGTCATTATCCTGGAAGGCCCGATTGAGATCGTTTCAGACCAGGAGGAACTTAATCGCGTGGACGCCGCCTATCAGAAGAAGTATGTTGACCCGCACAGTGGGGCCAGGGATACCATTTTCCATGAACAATGCGACCTCTACCGGGTCAACGTAAAGCATGTCATGACCTGGGAATATGGCACCATCAGTACCCGTACTGATTGGAGATTTTAGAGAAAGGAGCGTTTATCTATCTGCCTGGTCGCTTCGTAGGTTCTGCAAGGTCGCCTGCATTTTTCTAAACCAACTGATGGTGTTCCGTGCTTCCTTACGCGCTATCGCTTGACAGCAGGCAAGCTCTGATCTATGCTTTCTTCAAGAAAGCATGGAGGAACAAGGGTATGACCGACACATTTCGTTATAATCGGGCTCACCTGCAAACGGAGTTGTTTCGTCCCTCGCTTCAATATCCATCGTATCCCTATGCTGAGATGTTGGCCCGCACTGCCGAACGCTACCCGGAACAGATCGCGGTCGTCTTCTACCAGGTATACCTGACCTACCGCGAGCTCGATGCCCTGGTTAACTCCTTTGCCAATGCGCTCCTCGCGCTGGGCATACGCAAGGGCCAGAGAGTTTGCCTGTTTATGGCGAACCGGCCAGAGTATCTCGTTAGCTGGTTTGCCATCACGCGAATCGGCGCGGTTGCCTGCCCGATGAATCCCTCGTACAAGGAGCGCGAGGTGGCCTACCAATTGAGCAACAGCGAGGCCGGGGCGATCGTGGTGCAGCAGGAGCTTCTGCCCCTGGTGGAGTCGGTGCGCGCGCAGGCTCCTGCGTTGGAGCACCTGGTGGTCGTTGGCGGCGAGCCGGTGGCCGCCCGGTCGGGAGTCTCTGCTTTCGGGGACCTGGTGCGTTCCCACGCGCCAGAGCCTCCCATAGGCGTAGATCTGCGAGGGGACGATATCGCCGCACTACCCTACAGCAGCGGCACAACGGGCTGGCCTAAGGGTGTTCTGCTCAGCCACAAGAATCTCGTCTATAACACCTGTCAATCGATTGCAACGGCCCAGATCACGTTTCAAGATCGCATGCTCGTCTTTGTGCCGTTGTATCATATCTATGGCATCATGTTGATGGGGCTGGCGGCGATGACTGGAGCGCGCATCGTGCTCATGGAACGCTTTGAGCCAGGTCGCTGCTTACAGCTTATTCAGGAGCAAGGCATTACCCTGCTCTACTCGGTGCCGCAGGTTCTCTCGGCCTTGCTGGACTGGCCGGAATTGGACCAATACGATCTGCATACCGTCCGCTTTACCCAGTGTGGCGCAGCTCCCGTGCCTGCGCCCCTGGCGCGCCGTTTCCAGGAGCGCACGCGCATTCCCGTGATGACCTCCTATGGTCTGACGGAAGCATCGCCGGGGACACACTCTAATCCGGTCTACGATCCTCAACTTATGAAGGTCGAAACCATCGGCCTGCCCATTCACGATACTCAGCAGAAGATCGTCGATATCGAGACCGGCCAGATCGAGCTAGGCGTGGGCGAGGTGGGCGAACTGATTGTGCGGGGACCGCAGGTCATGCAGGGCTACTGGAAGGCTCCCGAGGCAACCGCCGAGGCCCTGCGCGATGGCTGGCTCTACACCGGCGATATCGGCTGGCGCGATGAGGAAGGGTATGTGACGATCACGGATCGCAAGAAGGAGATGATCAAGTACAAGGGTTTCAGCGTTGCTCCCGCCCAGATCGAAGCGCTGCTGCTGGAGCATCCCGCCGTAAAAGATGCAGCGGTCGTCGCCAAACCAAGCGAGGAGGCGGGGGAGATTCCAAAAGCGTTCATTGTACTACGGCCCGGCTACGAGGGACTGCCCGGCGATGAGCTGCTGGCCTGGGTTAATAACCAGCTTGCGACCTATAAGCATGTGCGCGAGGTAGAATATATCGACGCTATCCCGAGAAATCCCTCCGGCAAGATCCTGCGCCGCGTGCTCAAGGAACGCGAACAGGCGTCGTAACTCTTATGAATGGAACTGCCTGGTGAAGATAGACATAGCACATATCGTGGCAATCGACGTACACACCCACGCGGAGGTATCGGAGCGCAACCCTCCTGATGCTGCATGGGAGGCCGTGCAAGAAGCATCAAAACACTATTTCAAGCGCGAGGAAACGCCTCTGGGCTTCTCTCAGATGGCAGCGTATTACCGCGAGCGCAAGATGGCCTGCGTCATCTTTCCCGTCGATACAGAGGCGGCAACGGGGCGGGTGCGCGTCCCAAACGAGGAGGTAGCCGAAGCCGCGGCGGCGCATCCCGATGTTTTCATTCCCTTTGCCAGTATCGATCCGGCGAAGGGCCGCATGGGCGTGCGCGAGGCTCGCCGTCTTATCGAGCAGTTCGGCATACGCGGCTTCAAATTTCATCCCTCCGCGCAGGAATTTTATCCCAACGACCGCCGCGCCTACGTGCTCTACGAAGTGATTGCCGAGGCCCGCTTGCCCGCCGTATTTCACACCGGGCATACCGGCATAGGGGCCGGTATGCGTGCGGGAGGCGGCATCCATCTCAAGTACTCGAACCCCATGTATCTTGACGATGTAGCGGTCGATTTTCCCGATATGCCGATTATCATGGCCCATCCCTCCTTTCCCTGGCAGGATGAGGCGCTCTCCGTCTGCCTGCACAAGCCGCAGGTGTATATCGATCTCTCCGGCTGGTCGCCGAAGTATTTCCCGCCCCAACTGGTGCAGTACGCCAATACCCTCCTCAAGCAGAAGATGCTCTTTGGCAGCGACTATCCCATGATTACCCCCGATCGCTGGCTGGCGGATTTTGAGCAGATCGCCATCAAGCCAGAGGTAAGGCCGCTGATCCTCAAAGAGAATGCGATCAGGCTGCTTGGTCTTGATCGATAACGCTACTTATGCTCGATGGGTCAGGTGCCAGCTACGAACGCGGGAGACGCTCGGTCCAGGGGAGCGCGGCCTCGAGCTGGGCTGCCAGCGAAAGCAACAATCCCTCGCCCAGGGGAGCGCCGACAAGTTGTATGCTCAGGGGCAGGCCATCTGCCCCCTGATAGAGCGGCAGCGAGATGGCCGGCTGGCCGGTGATGTTCCAGACAGCGGTAAAGGGAACGAATTCTCCACATTTGCCAAATTCGTTGAGCCAGTCCTCCGCATCAGTATTCACCGTGCCGATCGGGAGCGGGCGCTGGCCCAGCGTGGGCAAGAGCAGCACATCGTAGGTGGAGAAGGAGCGAATAATCGAGCGCGCCTGGGATTGCAGGCGGGCCAGTGAGCCGATATAGTGAGCGGGATTCAGTCCCCGGTTCAGCTCGTAAAATCCCCAGGACATCCGCTCAACATCGTCTCGCGCAGGCTCTCGTCCTCTAAGCTGGGCGGCGTATTCGATGAACGCGGAGATGGACCCGGCATACACCACGTTAAAGGCGGGGAAGAGATCGGGGGCAACCATACCTTCCGGCGTATGTTCCTCGACCCGGTGGCCGAGGGTGGTCAGCAGGTTCGCTGCGTCGTATACGGCCTGAATGTGCGTGGGATCGACCGTTGAGAGCAGGGGCGAGGTAACTGTCAGCGCAATGCGCAGGGGACGAGGCGGGCGAGCAGCGGCGACGGCAAACGGTTCCGCAGGAGGCAGAGCCCAGGTAGCATCGCCCGTTTCGTAGCCGGCCAGCACGTCGAGGATGGCTGCGCTATCGGCCACGCTGCGCGTAATCACGCCGTCTGTTACCAGAAAAGAATCGCCCAGTTCTGGACCCAGGGAGATCCGTCCGCGGCTGGGCTTGAGACCGACCAGCCCGCAGCAGGCAGCGGGAATGCGAATGGAGCCGCCGCCGTCGGACCCATGAGCCACGGGCACAATACCTGCCGCTACCGCTGCTGCTGCTCCTCCAGAAGAACCACCGGGCGTCACGTCGCGATTCCAGGGGTTGCGCGTGGGACCAAAACGCCGGGGTTCTGTCGTTGGCGTGATGCCAAACTCCGGCGCGTTGGTACGACCAATAAAAATAAATCCGGCCTCGCGCAGCCGACGCACCACATAATCATCAAACGGGCTAATGTAATCGCCTAAAAACTTCGATCCCAGCGTATAACGCTCGCCCGCGACGTGATTCAATTCTTTGATCGCGATAGGCACTCCGGCGAAAGGGCGTGAGTCCCCAGGTTTGATCGCCTCGGCCTCGGCCAGAGCGCGTTCGGCATTAACCAGGGTAAAGGCGTTGAGGTCCTGGTTGTCCTCGATTCGTTGCAGCGCCGCCTCTACAAGCTCGCGGGCGCTTACCTGGCCGGAGCGTACAAGGTCGGCAAGTTCCAATGCCGAACGGGTGAGGATGTTTGTCTTTTCAGAGGTCATAAATCCTCCTTCGTGCTTGTTGCTTCTATCCGCGAGAAGACACGTGCCCGGAGTTCCCGGACGGGACAGGGAGCGGTTGTGTATTTACAATAAATACAAATGTTTCTAAATCAAATACTATGGGTAAAAGCTCGCATTGTCAACTTGCAGAGTGTGAATCGCGAGCAGAGCAAGGGGGAACCCCTTGAAAAGGCTTTGGCTTGACAGGGGTGAGGCGGAGGCATACAATCCATATTTAAGGAAGAGATAAAGAAAACGAAGCTGGCTGCGATGAAGCAGATATAAGTATGTCGTATCATTTTGTACCCCATCTAAGGAAGCAGGGCGTATGACTCCAGAAGAATTTCGCCAGCTTGGCCATCGACTCATCGATTGGATTGCCGATTATCGGACCAGAATCGCTGATTTTCCCGTGATGTCACGCTCCGAGCCAGGTGCCGTGCGTGCCCAGCTTCCAGCGACACCGCCCGAATCCTCCGAATCCTTCGACAATATCTTTCGCGACCTTGAACAGATCATCGTACCGGGACTGTCGCACTGGCAGCATCCCCACTTCTACGGTTATTTTCCGGCGAACGCCATGCTCGCTGCGGTTCTGGGAGACTACCTGAGTACGGGCCTGGGCGTCATTGGCCTCTCCTGGCAGGCCAGCCCGGCTCTGAGCGAGCTGGAGGAGGTCGTGACCGATTGGATGCGCCAGATGGTGGGCCTCTCCTCCGCCTGGAGCGGGGTGATCCAGGACACTGCCTCGACCAGCACGCTGGTTGCGCTGCTCTGTGCGCGGGAGCGGACCAGCGGCTATTCGCTGGCGCGGGGAGGCTTGCAGGCCGAAGAGCGTCCTCTGATCGTCTATACCTCTGAGCAGAGTCATAGTTCGGTCGAGAAGGCTGCGCTCCTTGCCGGCTTTGGGCGGACGAACGTGCGTGCCCTGCCAACCGACGAACGCTACGCCATGCGCGTCGACGCGCTCGCAGCGGCGGTTGAGGCCGATCTTGAGCGCGGCGCGCTCCCATGCGCAGTTGTGGCAACGATCGGGGCCACGACCACGACTGCACTGGACCCGCTGGAGGAGATCGCGCAGGTGGCCGGCGGGCAAAAGCTGTGGCTGCATGTGGATGCGGCGATGGCGGGTTCGGCGATGATTCTGCCGGAGTGCCGCTGGATGTGGCTGGGTGTCGAGGCGGCGGATTCCCTCGTTTTCAATCCCCATAAGTGGCTCGGCGCGGTGTTCGATTGCTCGCTATACTATGTGCGCGACGCGGAACACCTGGTCCGCGTCATGAGCACCAATCCAAGCTATCTGCAAAGCTCGGTGGACGACCAGGTGAGAAATCTGCGCGACTGGGGGATTCCTCTGGGGCGGCGCTTCCGCGCTCTCAAGCTGTGGTGCCTCATTCGTGAGCAGGGCGTCAAGGGATTGCAGGAACGGCTGCGTCGCGATATCATGAACGCCCAATGGCTCGCCAACCAGGTTCAGGCGACGCCGAACTGGCGGCTCCTCGCCCCTGTTCCTCTCCAGACCCTTTGTGTGCGTCACGAACCGCCCGGTGTTATGGGAGCCGAACTGGACCGCCACACCCTCGCCTGGGTAGAGCGGGTGAATCGTTCCGGCGCCGCCTACCTCACTCCCGCTCTGCTCGATGGGCGCTGGATGGTACGAGTGTCGATCGGCGCGATTGAAACGGAGCGCGAGCACGTGGAGTCGCTCTGGAACGTGATGAGGAGCGAGGCTGAGCGTGCTGGAAAGATTGGTGACGATCACGAAGGAGTGTCCGACGACTAACCCATAGGAACTCAGCCGCTGGACCGCTCTGCTTGAGGCGCTCTTCCTGAGGATTGCCGGGACGGCCCAGACAAACCAGAAGCTGCACTATCTTACGCCGGTAGCATCAGTTTCAAGGTAGTGCCCGCGTTTGTGGAGCGATCGTCGGGCGGACATACGTGGCGCTATTATTCAAAACGACAAGGCAGAGACCGGGAAAGCAGCAAGCTGTTTTTCTCTGTCTCTTGATTTTTAGAACACAAGTTCTGTATAATAGCTCTATGCTAGTACAGACGCAGCCTGACACCATAACAAAACTTGCTCAGATGAGCGACGCGACGGTTTTCGAGCCTGCCGGCGATGTGCCGCAGCGGGAGAAGCGCGTGCCCTATCAGTCACACAGCCTGGCGGAGTGCATCACCAACGTAACGACGCCGACGGGTCCGCGTAAGATTCTCAAGACGATGATCACGACAGCCTGCGAGAAGAACTGCTTCTACTGTCCCTTTCGCGCGGGCCGCAGCAAGATGAAGCGCCTCACTTTCACGCCCGACGAACTGGCGAGCGGTCTGGACACTCTGCATCGTGCCGGCGAGGTTGAGGGCATGTTTCTCTCGTCCGGGATCATCAAAGGAGGTGTGGCGAGCGAGGACAAGATCATCGACACGGCAGAGATTGTGCGCAATCGCTATGGATTTCGGGGCTATCTGCACCTCAAGATCATGCCCGGCATCCAGTATGAGCAACTGTACCGGCTGATGCAGTTGGCCGATCGCGTCTCGGTCAACCTGGAGGCCCCTACCCAGGAGCGACTCAATGCGCTCGCGCCCAAGAAGGATTTTGAGCGCGAGTTGCTCACCATGCTACGCTGGGCCGAAGAGATCCGCCGCATGCATCCTGATGAGCAACTCGCCCGGACCGTCACGCAATTTGTCGTCGGGGCGGTGGGCGACACCGACCGGGAGTTGCTTTCGCTCAGTTCGCAGCTCTATCGCGAGGCGGGCCTCACACGCGCGTACTACTCGGCATTTCATCCGGTGGAGCAGACGCCCTTTGAGAATCTGGCCCCAACGAATCCCTTGCGCGAGCATCGGCTCTATCAGGCCAGCTTCCTGCTGCGCGACTATGGATGGAGCGTCGCCGACCTGCCCTTTCTGGCCGATGGCAATATGCCGCTGGAGATCGATCCCAAGCGCGCCTGGGCCGAGCAGCATTTGCGCGCTACTCCGCTCGAGATCATGACGGCCAGCCATGCTCAGTTATTGCGCGTGCCCGGCATTGGTCCCAGGGGAGCTGAGGCGATTATGCGCGCACGCCTGCGCGGGCGTCTTGGCGAAATTGAGCACCTGCGCAGGCTCGGCATTCGCGCCCCTGAGCAGGCCGCGCCGTATATTTTGCTGGACGGGCGCAGGCCGATCCAGCAGATGAGCCTGTTTTGAACAAACCTCTGAAGCGCATCATGCGATCACGATCAGCAGCCAGCAAAACCAGGATCAGTTGGTGTCAGTATTCCCGATGGCATAGTTGCGCGGGCGTGCTTATGCCTGCTCGAAGCGCAGCATTACCTGCGGGGCCAGGAAGATACAATCCCCATTGGCCAACCGGTGATTCTGCACACGCGTGCCCTGGTAGGTCAAGCCATTGCGGCTGCCCCGATCGATAATCAGCCAGCCATCCTCGCGATGAATCAGCAGCGCATGGTTGCCTGAGATAAGCTGCGAAGGAATCTGTACATCGTTGTCGGGGCGTCGGCCTATCGTCAGGGTCTCTTTATCCAGCGGACGCGCGCCGAGCGTCTTGCCATCCACCTCGATCACAATGTGCGGTCTGGGGGCGGCGAGAACCAGCGGGGTGCCCGCCTGGGGCGCTGAAGGGGGAACTGTGGGCGGGACAGGCTGCGGTCGGGATGGGAGAGCGGACGGGGTCGCGTGAGGAGTCTCCTCCCAGTACGTCAGGACAACGGTGGGGGCCAGGTAGATGCGATCCCCCTGCATGAACTGGTGGCGTTCAATCAGCTCTCCCTGGTAGTTCAGCCCATTCAAGCTCTGCAGATCCTCGATAAGCCAGCCACCGTTGGCCTGGCGAACGCGCGCGTGCAGACGGGAGACACGTCCCGAAGGAACATGGATGTCGTTGGCGGGCAGGCGACCGATACGCATCTCCTGTCTATCGAGCACATATTCGCCTGTCTTCTTCCCGTCTACCTCCACAACGATTTTTGCCCTGCGTGCGGCCGGTTGGCCATTGCCATGCCCATTAACCGGGGCATGGACGGGAGCGAACTGATTTCCTGCTGCTACCTGCGGCAGGCCAGCCATCCTGGCGATCTCGGCCTGCGGAACGATAATCGAGCCACCCACATAGTCCACATCGTACTGCTTTTGCTTGCCGAGTAGGTCGGCGAAGACGCCGTTGGGGCGGTTCTTCAGTTCTTTGTACGTGCCCTGCTCAACAATGCGTCCCTCTTTCAGCACAATAATCTCATCGACCTTGCCCAGCGTACTCAGGCGATGGGAGATCATCAGAACCGTGCGCCCGACGACCAGTTGGTCCAGCGCCTTCATCACCTCCAGTTCCGCCTCCACATCCAGGGCTGCGGTTGGCTCATCCAGAACCAGAATATGCGCATCGCTCAGCAAGGCGCGTGCAATCGCCAGGCGCTGGCGCTGGCCGCCGGAGAAATTCTTGCCCTGGTTGCGAACCAGCGTGCCGTAGCCTTCCGGCCAGCTCATAATGGTATCGTGGATATGGGCCTGTCGGGTGGCATTCACAATCTCGTCCATCGTGGCGTTTGGGCGTGCGATCTTCAGATTTTCGAGAATTGTTCCCTCGAAGAGCACCGATTCTTGCAGCACCATGCCGACATTCTGGCGCAAGAGCGGCAGTGGATACTCGCGGGTGTCCCGGCCATCGAGTAGAACCCGGCCGCCGCTGACATCGTAGAAGCGAGGAATCAGCTTCACCAGAGTCGTTTTGCCGCCGCCGGAGAGGCCGACCAGCGCGACCTTCTTGCCTGCCGGGATATGCAGGTTGATGCCTTTAAGGATCAGCTTCTCAGGCGTATAGCCAAACGTCACGTTCTCAAACGTAATCTCACCGCGCAGGGTCGGGGGGCCATAATACGGCGTATTCGTCTCAATCACCTCTGGCGCTTGATCGAGAATATCCTGAATGCGCTCTGCGCCGGCGGTGGCGCTGGTCGCCACATTGGTCAGCTTGGAGAGATCCTTCATCGGCTGGAAGAGCTTGCCTAGCAGCGTGATAAAGAGAATCACGATGCCGATATTAATGCTATTGGCGGGAATGGTGATAATGAAACTAAACGTCTTGCCGGCGGCCACATACGCGCCGATGCCCACGATCACTGCCGTACCCACCCCGACCAGCACCGTTACCAGCGGGGTGAACTGCGCCTGGAGGCTACCCGCGCGCAGCCCGGCCTTGCGCGTCTTATCGACATAGCGGTTGAAGCGATCGGTTTCGCGTTCAACCAGATCGAAAGCCTTAATCACCGTAATCGCGCCGACATCCTCAACGGCGACATCGGCTACCTCACCGGCGGCTTTGGCGGCTTTCTTCGATGCGGCCTTGATCGAGGTGGTATAGCTAAAAACGACCAGGGCCAGGGCGGGCACAATCACAATGGAGAGCAGGCTGTAGGGAACGCTATTCATAAACATCACAGCGGCCACACCCACAATAGTCAGCACGCCGGTCAGCAGGTCCACCAGGCCATCAGTGACGAACTTCTCGATATCGCTGATATTACCGGTCACGCGCTGCACGATATCCCCTTTTTTCTGTTTGCCGTGCCAGTCCAGGGAGAGGCGCTGGATCTGCTCAAAGAGCTTCTTGCGCAGGCGCGAGGTGAGATTCTGGCCAATAAAGGCCGCGAGATAGAGCTGGAGATAGCCGAGCAGGGCGTCCAGAATCGTCGCTGCGATCAGAAGCGAGGCCGCAAAGAGAATCACGCCCAGGACCGTATGGGTCGTGCCGGGATGGCTTTCGCCGGAAAATCGATCGAAGAAGCTCACAAAGCCACTCCAGATTGCGTCTGGATCATTCTTGGGACTCTCTGGGTTCTGGAGCTTGGCCGGAATGTATTTCAACGGCAGGGCAGCCAGGATTCCGATCGCGACATCTGCGAAAGAGACCAGAATAGCAAACAGAACCAGGGGACGATACCCTTTAAGATTGCGATAGAGAAAACGGAAGAGAAACGCCATACTATTCCTCACCTTCATGCAAAATACCAATCATGCTACAGATCACAGAACTGTATGCGCGCTGTTGGGTAGTTTGCTTCTCACCAGCCCTACGAAACAACAGGCACTCATCCGAGGAAAAACACTTCACAATAGCCGTCGGCGCTTTCTCAATTGAGAGCTTATAACATCGCGCCATGAGAAAAAAGCAGAAGTGTTGCTGCAAGGATAGCAGAGGCGTGGTGAAAATACAATGAGGAAATAGGTAAAAATACCGTGAGCCATTTCACTTTTTCCCTGTGGAACGCGTTCTTGCCGGCTTGCCGGCAGGATATATTCTCGCGCTTGCTGCTTTCGCCGCATTATGAAGAATATGCATAAAATATGTGAATAACATTTTATGCATATTCTTCATAATCGCTCGCGTGGCTCAAGCAGAGCGATCAATGTGATGGACGGAGCGCAGCGACCAGCATGGCGACGATGCTGATAGCAAAGGAGACAAAGAAGGCCAGGTGGAGTCCATTCAGAAAGAGTGCCTGGGCAGTGGGGAAAGCGCTCATCCCGCCGCCGTAGATAAAGACCTGCATCATGGCCGCCATCGGCACCTTGCTGAGCGCCAGCGGGAAGACAATCGCGATGCTGAGCATCTGGCCGGTATTATTGAGCATGGCCAGAATACCGGAGGCGGCGCCGCGCATATGTGGCTCGACCGAGCTCATGATCGCGCTTGTATTGGGGGAGGCAAAGAAGCCGGAGCCACCGCCCATCAAAGCCATAAACAGCGCGAGTTGCCAGAACGGCGTATTCGGGCCGGTGGTGGTCAGGCCGAGCAGCGCGATAGATGAGATGCCCAGGCCGATGGGAGCGAGCAGGCGGGAGCCGATTCGATCCGAGAGGCGTCCACTGAGCGGGCCGATAATCATAAAGGCCAGGCCAAAGGGCGTCAGCATCAGGCCGGCGGTCAGCGGGTCCTTGCCATACGGACCCTGCAGGTAGAAGATCAGCAGGAAGAGGACCGCCCCGCGAGCGATGCCGTTGAGCAGACCGCTCAGATTGGCGAAAGAGAAGAGGCGGTGGCGGAACAGGCGCAACTGCACCAGCGGTTCTTTAACGCGCGGCTCCAGGGCGAGGAAGAGAACGAGGCCGACGATGCCAATAATCAGCATTGCCGTAATCTCCGCCTCCGGCAGCATAGGGAAGGCATACATACTCAGGGCGAGGAGAAGTCCCGCCAGGCCGAGCGTGAGCGTAATCGCGCCGAACCAGTCAATATGCTGATGGGCCAGGGGGCGCACCGGCTCGCGCAAACGCCAGATGCCCCACAGCGAGCCAAAGAGGGCCAGGGGCACATTGAAGAGAAAGACCCAGCGCCAGGAGAGTTGGGTTAGCAGGCCGCCCAGGACCGGGCCGATCAAGAAACCGGCGGCCCCGGCGATCTGGTTAACTCCCAGACCCAGGCCAACCTGCCCTTTTCTAAAGGCGTCGGTCACAATCGCCGTGCTATTCGTGACCATCAATGCGCCGCCGATGCCTTGAATCACGCGCCCAACGATCAGATCGGCGCCGTGAAACTGGGGGAGCGCCAGGCCCGAAAGCAGCGAGCCCAGGCCAAACACAAGGAAGCCGCCGTTGTAGAGGCGCTTGCGCCCCCACATATCGGCCAGGCGGCCAATAATCGGCGTCAGCACAGTCGTGATCAGCAAATAGCCCAGTAGAACCCACATAATCGTGAGGAAGCTGGCCTGGAGCTCCGTCAGGATGTTGGGAAGCGCGATCAGCAGGGCCGAGCCTTGAATTGAAGCGAGCAGCGCGCCGACAGTAGTGACAGAGAGGGCTACCCACTTATATCCGTCACGTTCTACTGGCGCGCCTACCTCTTGAGAAGATGTTTCTACCTTGCCTGTCTCGGTTGAGAGTTCGGAAGAAAAGAAGCGAAAATTACGCATAGACACCTTTCTACGAGCATGTTACGCAGTCGGATAACTGACGGTTCCGGCGGCACGTGCATTCATACGGGATAATTTACAGAGAGAAAGTAACACAGGAGCATAGGCAAATAGACCATTAGCTACGGCTCCATACTCTTCATTGAGCGGACTCTTTTTTACGCAGGTGAATACGAGCGGAGGCTTCTTCGCCCGGCGACCTTCTCCTATGTCCACCACCATTGTATCCTCTGCGAATTCATTGTGTCCAATAGATAATAACATATAAATTAATAGGGAGAACCTATCAATTATGGAAGAAGTGAGCGGTTGTCGGCGCTCAATCCAGCGAAGAGAACAGGTTATTCAGAGACTCGGCCAGGGTGGGATGGGCGAAGACGGCATCGCGCAGCGTGGTGTAGGGAAGCCTGCCGAGCATAGCCAGTTGCAGCGCCGACATAATTTCGCCGCCTTCGATGCCCAGGATCGCGCAGCCGAGGATCTGCCCGCTCTCGCTCTCCACCACAGCCTTCATGAAGCCGCGCGGCTCGTCTGTTTCCAGGGCGCGGGCCACGTAGTTCATAGGCATCTTCGCCACGCGGATCGAGCGTCCCTGTGTGCGGGCCCCGGATTCGCTCAGACCAACGCGCCCGAGTTGTGGATCGATAAAGACCGTGTAGGGTACGAGCCGATCATGGATCGTAGCATCTCCCTGCTGGAGCAGATTGGTACGGATAATGCGAAAATCGTCATAGGAGATATGAGTAAAGGCCGGGCCGCCTTTCACATCACCCAGGGCGTAGATGCCGGGGACGCCCGTCTCCAGGCGTTCGTCGGTGGGGAGAAAGCCGTGTTTATCGGGCTGGAGGCCGGTGGCCGGGAGATCAAGCGTCTCCGTGTTGGGTGTGCGGCCTGCGGCCATCAGCAGATGTGAGCCGATCAGGGTGCGCTCGCCCTCTGGAGCCCGGATGGTCAGTTGAAGCTGTCCATTGGCCTGTTTCAGCACGCGCAATGGAGTCGTTTGCAGCAGAATCTCGATGCCATCCTCGCGCAGAATCTCCGCCACCGCGTCGGCCACATCGTCGTCCTCGCGGGCCAGCAAGTGCGCGCCGCGCTGAATAATCGTCACCTGGCTGCCAAAGCGGCGGAACATCTGCCCAAACTCCAGCCCGACATAGCCGCCGCCGACGATCAACAGATGTTCTGGCACGGTATCCAACTCCATAATCGAGGTCGAGTTCAGCGCGGGGACATCATCAATGCCGGGCAGATTCGGTCGTGCAGGCCGCGCGCCGGTATTGACGAAAATCTTCTCCGCGCTCAAATGCCGGGTCGCGCCGCCAGTCAAACGCACTTCGAGCATCTTTGAACCGACGAAACGCGCCTGGCCCATCAGCAGATCCACGCCCTGTGTGCTTTCGATGCGTCTCTGGCTGCCGCTGCGGAAACTCTCAACGATATCGCGTTTGCGCTGGCGCACGATCGACATATCAACGCTGACCGGGCCGGTGCGCACGCCATAATCGGCGGCGCGCCTGGCCAGGTAGGCGACGCGCGCGCTGGCGACCATCGTCTTCGTGGGGGTACATCCCTCGTTGATACACGTCCCGCCGATATGCTCTTGCTCGATCAACGCCGTTTTCCAGCCCGCCTGGGCCAGGGCTGTTGAGAGCGGCCCGCCGGCCTGTCCCGAGCCGATTACAATCGCGTCATATGTTGTGCTCTGAACCATCCCGCTCAACTCCTTTATTTGACATAAAACTGTCGCTACTCCGACTTTTGTCGGGCAATTACCTATAAGGTATCATGCCAGAAAAGGGCACCTGTGCTACGTCTTCTCTTTTTCGGGGAGTTGGCCGGTGCCGCCCGTCTGTGCGTTCGGGTCGGACATTGCCTCCGGGGAAGTGCCTGCCAGCTTGCCTGGAGGACGCGTGGTTTGCAGCCTGATCGCCAGCGTGATCGCTGCAATCATCAGGGCCTCGGCAATTCCCAACGAGAGGATATCAGACTTTTTATCCCAATTAATCACCTGTTCCAGGAAAAACACGCTCAGAACCAGGATAATTACGGCCAGCAGCCTCGCCTTCAGGTCCTCCAGGCTCTCGATATGCAGCCAGTTCGGCGTGTTGATATGGGGATTGATGAAGAGTTCGTACAGGCCGAGGGCCACGATATAAAAGGCGGTTCCGAGCAGGAACGCGTCGATCAGTTCGATGCACTCCAGCACCAGTTGTCGTTCAGCGGCAACGCTCAGGTCGGGATGCAGGAAAAGCTCTATGAGAATATGGATGAGCAAAAGGCCGCTGTAGATAATAATGATAGCCGCCGCCAGGTAAGAGGCAAGCACGGCGACAAGAATTAAGTACCGACTGCCGCCAAAGAGCCTGTGCATTTTCGTCCTCAATTTGCTTTTTACTTGACCATGTAGGCCAACCCCGTTTTCTATCAGTATGGCACTCTGCCAGGAGTGTAGCAAGGACGGCGGGTGAAAAGGCCATGCGCGCCTTCCACTACCGTTCGCGGCTGAGCAGCGCAGAGGGTGGGTATCGCGAGCCAGAATTTTTGCCGTAGTTCTGGCAACAGGCAGCAAGGAGAGCACCTAATGGGACTGCTCTATGTCATGCAGGGAGGGCAGCGAAGTGATGCCGCCGTAGCGTGTGCAACTGATGCCCGCCGCCGTATTCGCAAACCTGCCCAGCGCCTGGAGGTCATCGGCGGTCAACGCGGCCAGTTGTGCAGCGCTCAGCCGATCTCGCGCGCTCAGCCAGTGTAGCACAGCCCCCATAAAGGCGTCGCCCGCGCCGGTGGTATCAATTGCCCGATGTGTCGAGGCCGGAACTGCAATCGTTTGCTCACCCGTACATAGCAGAGCGCCCAGCGAGCCTTGTGTGAGAATAACCAGGGCGGGCCCACGTGCAAGCAGCCTCTGGGCAAGCTCCCGCAAGCGTGCGGTGTCGGTGGGATCAAGCGGGTCAGGCAAGGCGGGATCGAGATAGTGAGCCTCCTCGGCGCTGAGCTTCAGCAAGTCTACGCGTGCAATTACCTGATTGAGCTGCTCGCGTAGCTCAGCTTCAGAGGACCAGAGGGCCGGGCGCGCGTTCACATCGAAGGAGATGCTCAATCCACGCCGGCGAGCCTGCTCCAACGCCGTCAGCGTAGCCGAGCGAGCTGGTTCCGTCGAAAGCAGAACCGAGCCAGCGTGACAGAGCGCGACCTCCTCCCAGGCTCGCTCATCCAGTTCGCCAGGCTCAAGCAGCGTATCGGCGGTCTGCCGGCGATAGAACGTAAACGTGCGCTGCCCGTCCTCCTGCAGCGTCACCAGAGCGAGCGTTGTATTTCCCTGGGCAGTGATAGGCACGAAACGGGTATCGACCTGGTTCTCCTGCAAAACCTGGAGCAGCAGGCGGCCAAAGCTATCCTGCGCCAGCTTGCCGACAAAGCGGGCCGCGCCACCCAAACGGGCCAGCGCCACCGCCGCGTTAGCGACGGCTCCGCCGGGATGAGGTCGGTAACAAGGCGTGTTACCCGATCCTGTAGCATCGGGGATAAAGTCGATCAACATTTCGCCGACGAAGAGCAGGTATTTCAAGCGTATCCTCTATGTTGTCTCTGCCGGTTTGTCGCCTGAAGGCATCGTAAAATCCTCCGAGCGACCGGGGTACTGAGGCAGGCCGGTGCCCGGACCGAGCTCGCCTGTGCGCACAGCCAGGCGGCGGGCTTTGTATGCCAGGGCGCTGTGGATCAGGTGAGTCGCGTCGTCCAGGCTGAGGACGGCGGTATTGATAACCAGATCGTACAGGAGCGGATCGGCGGGACTCTGGCGGTACTGCGTTTGCAAATAACGGGCGCGGCCACCGTCCTTGTAGCGAATGCGCGACAGAGCATTCTCGCGGCTCAGGCCCTCGCGCTGCATAACGTAAGCAATGCGCTGTTCAAGGGGAGCAACCACGCGCACGTGCAGGATATCGCGCCGCTCTTTCAACAGCATCTGCGAGCCTCGCCCAACGATCACCACGTGGCCGGAGATCAGGGCAGCCTCGACCACTCTGCGCATGGTCTCATGGTACATAGAATCATTTGGGAGTGGGACGATCTGCATCGCGTTGGACATCGGCGGCTGGATGAGGCTCAGACCGTTGAGAAGCCGCATGCCCAGGCTCTCTACGTACTCATCTTGCGCCTCGGCATCGGCCACGCTGATTCCCAACTGGTGTGCGACCTGGACAACGGCCTCATGATCGAGCAAGTGCCAGCCAAGCATCCTGGCCAGGCGCGCGGCAATCTCGCCTCCGCCGCTGCCATACTCGCGCGAAATAGTAACCGCCTGCATGCGTTCGACATCTGTGTCCGCTTCGTTCGTCTTCTCCATCGCTGTCTTCTCCTGTAAGCTTATGAAAGATCGTTCCTTCTGCGAGAGATTCAACCGGCCTCGACCCAGGCTAACCTGGCTGTTTCTTGTACGGGCATCCGGGCAAAAAAGAGACGTGCGCCTGAGTTTTAAGGCAAAAGATAGTGTTCGCGCAAGAGCCATCATCCTCTTCTCGCTTATGCGTCGTTCGCTTGCTTTTCGCCCTGCTGCTTATACTGATTATAGGTTGGAAGCAGGCGTCTGTGTTTAGAGACAGTAGAGGTTCACGGTGATGTTCTATTCAGATGAAAATAGCGCGGAGGCGAGGAAGCCACGCGATGATGGAGAGGGCGCGGAGCGTTGTTTTGGAGAAGGGGAGTACACGCAGCCGTTTGAGGAGAGCCGGCGGATGGAGCAGCCTGTTGAGCGTCGCGGAGATGCGGGCCGGGGAGTATATGGTCAACAGGAAGAGCAGCCGCCCCAGGTGGTGATTCCGGCGCGCAGGAGCGGTTGCTCGAACGCGCTTCTACCTATACTGATTGGAGCGCTGCTCTGCCTGGTCATTGGGGGGCTGGTCGGCTGGGGAATTGGCAAGGGCGCGGCTCCTCAAGGTTCGAATCCTGGCGAGACAGGGTATAAAAGCGGGGGGATGACTGTTGAGCAGGTGATTGCGCAGGATCGCCAGGCGGTTGTGCAGATCAACGTGCAGAAAGGCCAGGGAGCCGGGGTTGGATCGGGCGTCATTATCGACCAGCAGGGGCATATCGTGACCAACGATCACGTTGTGAGCGGTGGTCAGCGTTTTAGCGTGGCGCTTTTTGATGGCACGCTGCTCCCTGCGCAACTGGTCGGCGTCGATAGCGCCGACGATCTGGCTGTGGTCAAGATCAACCCGCCCAGGAAGATCTATGCCATGCCTCTTGGGGACTCCTCCAACTTGCAGGTTGGCAATCCGGTGCTGGCGATCGGCAACCCGCTGGGCATCACGCAGACCGTGACGAGCGGCATCGTCAGCGCGCTCGGGCGCACGGTGGGCGAAGGACAGGGGGGCGGAACGATCGTGGATGCGGTACAGACCGATGCCGCCATCAATCCGGGCAACAGCGGCGGAGCGCTGGTCGATATGCGCGGGAACCTGATTGGAATTCCCACCCTGGTCGCCATCGATCCCGAATTCAAGACGCCTGCCAACGGCGTAGGTTTTGCCATTCCCTCCAATCGCGTCAAATTCATCGCGCCCCAGCTTATCCAGTACGGAAAGGTTGAACACAGCGGGCGCTCCGCCCTGGGAGTCAGCGTAGCCACTGTTGATCCGCTGGTTGCGGCACAGGCGGGCCTCGCGGTCGATCACGGCGCGCTCATTGTCAGCGTCACCTCCGGTGGTCCGGCGGCGCAGGCAGGTTTGAAGACCGGCGACGTCATTACCCAACTCGGTGACAAGCCGATCAACAACATCTCCGACCTGAGCGACGCGCTGCTCTCCTACGATCCCGGCGCGACCGTTCCGGTAGGATTTGTGCGCGGCAGCCAGCAGATGCAGGTCAGGGTCAAGCTTGGAGAATTGCGCGTCTCATAGTCGTGATTGGTCAGAGCAGCAAATCAGTCATCGGATGCACATTAGTTGTATCGCAGGTATTTGCCAGGCAGCCGAGGCCCCAGACATCCTCAATAGTCGCGAGCAGCGAATAGTGATTATAGAGCATGCGTGAGAAGCGCGGGGCCTTTTGATTATGCGAGATAATCAGCGTCAGGATATGGCCGCCGCCCCGGCTGGCGTCGCAGCAGCCACTGCCATCGTTGGATTCGCTCTCATCCCAGGTCAGGAAGATCACAGAGTTCTCGTTCCACGCCTGGGAGTGCATAATCTCGTCAACAGTCGTGTGCAGGAACGTATCGCCCTGCCTGACCAGCAGGCGGGGATCGGCGCAGGGATCGCCCGGCTGCTGGGCTGCATGTCCGTGCATATCGTGGCAGAGATCGGGCGAGATCCAAGCAAAATCAGGCACGGTGTTCGCGTGCAGATCGATGGCGAACTGGCTAAAATCAACGATACTGGCCATGCGAGCGGGATTGTGCTGGATGTCGGCGTAGGAGACGAAAGGATTGTGCTTGCGCGCGTAATCGCCGGCCTGGGGGACCAGCTTATCCGTGTTGCCCTGGGCGAAGAGCGACTGCATATAGGCTTTCCAGGAATGACCGTGCGTTTCCAACTGATCGACCAGGTTAGGGGCATCCACCGTAATCGTCTCGTCCGAACGCACGCCCTGTATTGAGCCGGAGGTCAGGGCCAGGTAGTTTGGCTGGCTGGGATGCGCCACGCCATAATAATTGGTCGCGAGCGCATAGGTTCGCGCGGCCTGGTTGATCCAGGGGGCGTCAGGATTGCCGAGCAGGCCGCTGTAGCTGCTATTCTCCATTACAATCACAAACACATGCCGAAAGGGAGGTCGTCCGTTTTCCTTAAGATAAGCTGTATAGCTGTGGGGTAGGGGCGGACCGGGCGTTTGAAGAATACGAGGCACAAGAATCAGAAGCAGGATAATCACTCCTGCTATGGCCAGGGTAGTAAAGAGGCGAGACGTGTTGCGCATAGGCTATCTAACATTTCCATACAGATTTTTTCTCCCTATTATACATGCTTCAGCATCTCCTCCATTTCAGCGGCGGTTTCAGCATGGAGCAGCTTGCTGGCCTTTGCCTGCCAGTAGGCCATCTCATGTTGGTGCAGCGCCTCCTTGATGCGTGTGAGCGCTGGTGGACTGACACTCAGTTCTGCGATCCCCAGACCTGCCAGCAGGGGACCATAGTGTACATCTGCGGCGATTTCGCCGCACACAGCGACGGGGCGACCGTGCGCGCGAGCCACCTGGATGACGTGATTGATAGAGCGCCAGAGGGATGGTTCGAGCGGGCCGAACAGGCCCATCACCCGGCTGTTTGTGCGATCGGCGGCCAGGGTATACTGAAAGAGATCGTTCGCCCCGATGCTGAAGAAATCGACCTCGCGGGCCAGGGCATCGGCCAGCCAGACCGCCGCTGGCGTCTCGATCATCACGCCAACGCGCACCTCCGGCGTAGGTGATACTCCTTCGTCGCTCAATGCTTGCCTGACCTCTGCCAGAACCAGTTTCATGCGGCGCGTCTCTGCCAGGGTTGCAATCATGGGGAACATGATGTGAAGCTCAATCTGGGCCTCGCTTGCTGCTCGCAGCAGGGCGCGGAGCTGCTGGCGCAGCAGCTCCTCATGCAGCAGGTGGATGCGCGCACCTCGCAGGCCCAGCGCCGGATTCGCCTCATGCCAGTTGCCGATGAGCGGTTCCAGCGCGGGAAAAGGCTTATCCGCCCCCGCATCCAGGGTGCGAGCCACGATAATCTTCTGAAAGCGCGCCTGGCGAGCGAAGGACTGAAACAAGTCGAGGTAGCCTGCAAACTCATCCTGCTCGGTGGGAAACGTTGCACGCTGACCAAAAAGAAACTCCGTGCGCAGCAAGCCAATGCCCTGCGCACCGGCTTCTGCTGCGGCGCGCGCGCCCTCGCTATCGCCCACATTGGCGTAGATCAGGACGCTCCGACCGTCGGCGGTTTCGCCCGGGCGGGTTCGCCAGCGCGCTGTGTCTCTCATGCGCTTGCTTCGTAGCTGCTCGTCCATAGCCGCCGAGAGGGCCGCGCGCTGCGCATCATCGAGTTTGAGGTAGATCAGACCTCGTTCGCCGTCGATTGCCAGTTCCTGGCCGGTGCGCAACTCGGCCAGCATCTGCGCGTCCAGGCCGGCCACCGCCGGAATCTCCAGGGCGCGGGCGATGATGGCCGCGTGGGTGGTTGGACCTCCCTCAACTGTACAGATTCCCAGAATATCTGCGGGGTCCAGCCTGGCTGTTTGTGAAGGGGTTAAATCGTAGGTCACGATCAGGGACGGTCCCTGGTCGGGATTTTCCTCCATGACCGCACCCTGTGCCTGAAGATGGCTCAGGACGCGAGCGCCGATATCGCGCACATCGGCGGCGCGTGCGGCCAGCGTGGGATCTGGGAGGGAAGCCATTTCTGCGCTCTGCTTTGCTATCGTCTCGCTCCAGGCCGCTTCAGCAGAAACGAGCTGGTTTGTCATCAGCGCCTCAACCTCATCCAGCAGTTCGGGGTCGCGCAGCATCAACTGCTGTGCCGAAAAGATTTCCGCCTCGGCTGATCCAACATTGCGAGCAACTTGCCTGCGGAGTTCATCGATCTCTCCTTCCGCCGCATCAATGGCCGCCTGAAGGCGCTGGCGTTCGTGTGCAACCTGCTCCTTCTCAATCCTCCGTGCATATCCACCCGGTTCTGACGCAGATTTCAGCAGAAGTACGGGCCCGAGAGCAATTCCCGGCGAAATCGGCAAGACTCGCAGGATATCTGAAAGGCGTCCCGTCTCGTTGTCTGTCATCGCCGTCTCACTCCTCATCAAATTTGTTCTCAACCAGCGCCACCAGTGCCTGAACTGCTTCGGAAGCATCCTCGCCCTCAGCATGGATCACCAGAGTTGCGCCCTGGCTTGCTCCCAGCTTCAGAATACCCACAATACTTTTGGCATTGGCATATTTTTCGCCACAGCGCACCTGAATGCGAGAGTGAAAGCGCGCCGCGCTCTGCACGAACAGCGTGGCCGGGCGGGCATGCAGGCCAATTTTATTTGTAATGACTACCGTGTTCTCTACCACAGGCATAGCGTAATCCTTTGTCTATCTCTCCTGGTGATGCAATTTAGGCAGCGTCGAGGCATGCAGTGCGGCCTCTGCCACCTCTGCCAGGCTGTTCCCGATGGAGGCTTCGACCGCCGCGATCACTGCACCCTCGACCAGTGGGGCCGGGCTGATGAGAACCTGGTATTCGCAGTTGTGTGTGAACTGTTCTACCGCAATTTCTGTCGCCATGACCGCGCTCCCCAGGTCCAGCAGGATGAGGGTGCCTGCGGGGTTGGCCACCCGTTGCAGCGCTGAGGTAATCAGTTCAACGGAGGTACCCAACCTCCCATCGGCGGTGCCCCCTGCTGCCGCGATCGTCACCTTGCCCTGAGTCATCTGCCCGGCAAGTTCGGCCACGCCCTCCGCCAGTTTTGCGCTGTGCGAGACCACAACCAGACTTACTGTCATGTTTTACTGCTCCTTGCGCAGATCTCAGCCAGGCTTTTGAGAATCAGCCAGCTTGAGGTGGCTCCGGGGTCCTGGTGGCCCACGCTGCGTTCACCCAGGTAGCTGGCCCGGCCTTTGGTGGCCACCAGCGGGATGGTTGCCTTCATTCCTTCTTCAGCAGCCTCGCTAGCCCGGCGGGCAATCTGAGCCAGGTTCAGGTGGGCAGCTTCAGCCTCTTTCGCGGCGGCCAGGGCCGGCACCAGCGCGTCAAGCATCGTCTTCTCTCCCGGTTGAGCTTTACCACGCGCTTTAATGCCCTCCACGGCGGTTTCCAGCAGCAAAATATAGTCGGACTCGTACATCTCGCGTTTGCCGGCCAGCGCGATGCTGGCGCGCAAGAAGGCTGTGCCATAGAGGGGACCGCTCGCCCCACCAACGGTTGAGACAAGCGTCGTCCCGACCAGCTTCAGGAGAGAGCCAATATCGGTCTCCTCCGAGGCGGGCAATTTTTCCATTACGGCTTTGAAGCCGCGATCCATATTGATTCCATGATCTGCATCCCCGATTGCCGAGTCCAGTTGCGTTAAATACTCGCGATTCTCCTGTAAAACCTGGGCCAGTTGCTGCAACCATTGCAGGGTATCTTCTGTTGTAATTGGCATACATTCCTCCGCTTCCTGATTGTGAGAGACGAACACCGGCGAGATTTCCTCCCATTGTCGATAGTGCATTTCCCCTGACCATTTCGCAGATCGGGATTTATGTCCGATCTTGTGGAAAGCGATTCCGGTCAAGTTTTTCCTGCAACCCGTTGGGGGTACAGAAATTAGCATATCACGGATGGCAGGCGACCTTTGTGGGCGTGCTCTATTTCCTGCGAGAAAAATCAATCCCCGGCCTCGTCTCTCACACCGGCGTTATTACATGCCCCAGCGCAATGCAGGGGTATGGACCGGGGCATCCCAATAGCGGATCATCTCGTCGTCCAAGCGCAGCAGCGTAATCGAGCAGCCGGCCATCTCCAGGGAGGTGATATAGCTGCCGATCAGCGAGCGCGAGATGGTAATATCGTGCCCGCGCAGAATCTTCGCCAGTTCATTAGCGACCACATAGAGTTCGATCAGCGGCGTGCCGCCCATGCCGTTAACAAAGGCAAGCACGCGCTCGCCCGATTTGAGGCCCAGGTCTTCGATAATCGGGTTTGCCAGCATCTCGACGATCTCCGCCGCCGGCGCAAGCTTCACGCGCCTTCGGCCAGGCTCGCCGTGAATACCGATGCCTATCTCCATCTCGTCGTCGCCCAGTTCAAACGTTGGCTTGCCGGCTGCTGGAACCGTGCAGGGGGTGAGAGCCATGCCCATGCTGCGCCCCTGCTCGTTCACGCGGCGGGCCAGATCGGCTACGGCGGCCAGAGGAGCGCCGGTTTCGGCCAGACCCCCGACGATCTTTTCGAGCAGCACCGTCACGCCGACGCCGCGCCTGCCAGCCGTATACAGGCTGTCCTGCACTGCAACATCGTCGTTTGTCACCACGCTTGCCACCTCGATATTCTCCGCCGCCGCCAGTTCCGCCGCCATCTCAAAGTTCAGCACATCCCCGGTATAGTTCTTTACAATGTGCAGCACCCCGGCGCCGCCGTTGACTGCGCGAGTGGCGGCCAGCATCTGGTCGGGCACCGGGGAGGTAAAGACCGCGCCGGGACAGGCGGCGTCGAGCATCCCATGCCCGACAAAGCCCCCGTGCATGGGTTCATGGCCGCTGCCGCCGCCGGAGATCACGCCTACTTTTCCCGGCACCGGCGCTCCCGCGCGTACAATAATCTGCGCTGCCTCATCCACGCGAATCAACTCCGGGTGGAGGGCCGCCATACCCTGCAATGCCTCGCTGACGACATCTTCGGGCCGGTTGATCAGTTTCTTCATGTCTGCCTTGCCTCCTTTTCAGGTGTGGTGGAGAGCAGGTGAGAGTCTGCTCTCCTTTCTATTATGAGACAGCTTCGACCGGCGTGTCACTGACGCTTGCCTGCTTTGTCGTAGCCCGCGCGCGGGTCATGAAGTCGTAGGTGAAGACGCCCAGCGCGCCGCCCAGGAGAGGACCTACGAAATAGACGATCAGGTGAGAGAGGTCGTATTTGCCGCCGAGCAAAACCTGGAGCAGGGCGGGTCCCAGGGCGCGCGCGGGATTAAGCGCCACATTCGTGATCGGGCCAAAGGCAAAGATCTCGCCGGCCACCATCAGGCCAATGATCAGCCCGGCCCAGCCGGAAGGGGCGCGCCCATCGACCGCCGTTCCCATAATGACCAGCAGCAGGAAGAAGGTGCCAATCGTCTCCATCGCAATCGCTACTACCCAGCCGCCTCCGGTTCCGTAGAGACTGATTGCTCCGCCAAAGTCCGTGCCGCCGAGTCCGGGAACCTGAGCGGCGGTTGTCCAACCGAAGGCCAGGGCGATGAAGATCGCACCAAGAATGCCGCCGAGGATCTGTGCAATCCAGTAGATCGCCGCCTCGCTCCAGCTTATGCGTTTCGTCAGGGCCAGAGAAAAGGTGACAGCAGGATTAATGTGACAACCCGAGATGTGTCCGATGGTGTAGACCATTGCCGCAATTGCAAAGGCGAAGGCCAGCGCGATCATGCCCAGGTCGGCCATTGAGAAGGCCAGCGCCGGTTTCGCGCCGTTGAGGAGATAGACCGCTGCCGTAATAGAGCCTGCGCCGATCCAGGTAAGGAAGGAAGTGCCCAGCAATTCAGCCAGGAATTTCTGCGCTAACGTAGGTGTTCTGTCCATACACGTGTTATCTGCCGCCTCTGGCAGATTCCCCCTTTCAAATGAGTAAGACTCATGAAAAACAGAACTGGCATAAGCGAATGAAGCAGAGTAAGAGACGCTTAATGCCGGAGCAGATCATAGATGGGCGAACGTGTCCTCCTTTCTTTGCGTTACAAGAAAACGTAGACCCGGCTAGAACTTCCTGATAAAAGAGAGAAGCAATTTTCGTGCCAATGTGGTCGTATTTTTCGGATGGACGGGATACCGAGTGGGGCGGAGCGCGAGAAAAGGACTTATAGAGGGGAAAAAATTCGCCTTATAACAGTGAAGAGGAGCAAAGAGAAGGGAGCAGACGCGCCACTGTGTTTCAGTTTTGAAACAACCGGGATGTTGCATCATTGCAACGTAACAGGTGAAAATGTTTCAACACAGAAACAGTCCTTTTCAGGAAGCGCCTCTTTTCTCCAGCAGTCCATAGCGGGCCATTTTGCGCCAGAGGGTTGTGCGGCTAATACCCAGCAGGGCCGCTGCGCGTCTCATCTGGCCTCCCGCCTGTTCGTAAGCCTGTAAAATCGCCTCAAGCTCTGCCTGCTGGCTCTGTCTTTTCAGGCCGTGCTCCTGCACATAGTTTACCGACGCGCCGATGGGGGGATGTTCCTGGGTGGGAGGGAGCGCTGGCATGTGCGGAAGGGCTGTGTGTGTGCCGTGCCTGAACTCGTCGGGAAGATCGTCGAGGGTGAGAAGAGTATGGGGAGAGAGATAGGTCACGCGTTCCAGGAGGTTTTCCAGTTCGCGGACATTGCCGGGCCAGGGAAATGCCTGGAGCGCCTGGAGCGCCTCAGGGGTCATAGCGAGCGGGCGGCGCTGGGACTGGCTCTGGCGTTCCAAGAAATGCTGCACCAGCAGCGGGATATCGTCCGGGCGCTCGCGCAGGGCAGGAATCGTGATCGAGAGGACATTCAGGCGATAGTAGAGATCCGAACGGAACGTACCGCGGCGGGTCTCTTCTTGCAGATCCTTATGGGTTGCGGCAATGATGCGTACATCGACGGCGATGGTGCGCTGACCTCCGACGCGAGTAATCGTCCGGGTTTCAATTGCGCGCAGCAGCGCCGTCTGGAGGTCCAGTGGCATATCGCCAATTTCATCCAGAAAGAGCGTGCCGCCGTTGGCCTGTTCAAACTTGCCGGGGCGTCCCTGGCGGTCGGCTCCGGTGAAGGAGCCGCCTTCGTAGCCAAAGAGTTCGGTGTTAATCAACTCGCGTGGAATAGCGGCGCAGTTAATAGCCACAAAAGGGCCGGAGGAGCGCGGGCTATGGTTATGGATGCTCTGGGCAAAAATCTCTTTCCCGGTGCCTGTTTCTCCACGCAGGAGGACCGTCGAATTACTCTGAGCGGCGCGCTGTGCCAGGTACAGAGCCTCTCGCAGAGGCAGGCTGGCGCCGATCACATTAGCAAAGGTCAGGTGTGCGCGCGCCCCGCTCATGCGGTGTACCAGTTTTTGCACGCGTTCAATGCTGCGCAGGATCAGCACAAAGCCATCTGAAGTGACCTGAGTTGAGAGGAGGAGTCCGGCAGGATTCAGCAGATCCTCCAGACCTGTTTTGGCCTGTGTACCCGCGATCGGCTTTAACGAACAAAGGCAGGTCACGCGCCCCTGCGGAGTTTCAAAGACCAGCTCCTCGTCGGTAAACGCCTCCTGGCGTTCCAGAGCGCGTGCCAGGAGAGAGGGGATGGGCAAGACATCGCGCATCCTGCGTCCGGTTGCGCGTTCAGGGGTCAACCCCAGCATTGTGCCTGCAGGCGAATTCATCTGCGAGATGGTACCGTCACGGCGCAGAAGCAGGACGCCTTCGGGTAGTGCCTGTGCAATTGTTTTCAGTTCCGCCAGCAAATCGTTCGCATTGCTCAGCCACGCCTGGCTTTGAAGCTGGTTGCTGAGTGCCTGGGCGGCTGCGGAGATCATGCCCAGCGTGTGAGGGTGATACTCATCGTGGTATCCAATGACGCCGAGGACGCCGACGGCCTGGCCCAGCAGATCGTACACGGGGGCTGCGGCTGTATAGAAGGAGTGCAGCGTGGCCAGATAGTGCATGGCGCCTGTGAGATACGTAGGAAACGATTCGCGCAGGGCCAGGGCCAGGGCGTTTGCTCCTTGCGCTTCTTCGCTCCATGAGGCATTTTCGTACAATCCCACCTGGGTTAATTCCTGGCGAATGTGCTGGCCACCGACCAGGTCGGCGATACGCACATCGGCATCTGCGAAGACCACAACGCATTCCGCCTCTTCGGCGAACTGGTAGAGATCCTCGATGGCCGGGCGCACCAGCCGCCGTACCTCCTGAGGAATCCTGGCCTTCGTGGTCTGGACTGGCCCTGTCGGTCGGTCGGCGTAGGGATTGAGGCCCAGAGTCGCACAGCGGCGCCACGCCTGGACCAGCGATGGCGACAGGCGCTCTTCCTCAAGCGTGCCATGCAGAACGAACTGTCGCCAGGAGGTCCAGTATTCATCGTCGCGTGGCATCCGTCTACTCCCTTTGATGAAGTGCAGCAAGCGGTTTGTGGCTCGCTCTCGTTTGTGCTCCCAATACTCCTACTTTTTGCGAGCGCCGACTCGACGCTCGCAAAAAATGAGAAACACGATCTTGTTATGGCCCTGTGCTCTATCAGTAGATCACGACGCGCGTGAAGAGCGACACGAAGTCATAGAGCCAGGCGGCGTCGCTGGTTGACATATTCACGCAGCCGTGGGAACCCTGGCCGGCGAACGGATCGCCGTTGGGGTCCTGGTGGGGAAAATTGGTGCCGGGTCCAAATTCAGTGCGCCACCAGGCATCGTGGAAGAAGTACCCATTGCTGTGATACTGCATCGCATAGTTAATAGGTGTATCGGGATACCAGTCAGGGGAGCCTTTGGGCGCGGTCGATTTAAAGACCGTCGGGTGTTTTTTGCCCTCGATCCACCAGGTGCCCGGAGGTGTGGGAAGATTGGGCTGGCCGGTTGTCACCAGAAACGCCTTCACCAGCTTGCCGTTGTCATATGCGCGCAGCGCCTCCTCAGTCAGAGAAACAACCACCACGCGCTCATTCATATAGCCGTAATGTTGAAGGAGCTTCAGATCGGACTGATGGGGCTGATTAAAGGGCGTTTTATCGCTAAAATTCGCCACCATCTGCTGGAAATTATAGATCCACATATTGAGGTCCTCCACCGTCTGCTGGTAGTCGGCTAGAGTCTGATCGGCCTGCAGTTCCTGCTGGAGCCATACCGGGCCGCCGATGCCGGTGGAGTTGTCATATTGATAGCCCAACGCGTAGGTCTTGCCATCATAGCTGTCGTGGAACGTATGTTGTTTGCCCCAGGCGCTCACCTGCTGCTGTAACTGCTGCTGAAGATAGAGACACTCCTGCTTCATCGCGGGGATCTTGATCGCCTGAACGTGGCCGTTGAGCGTATTGAGCGCTGCCGTATACGCCGCATCGGTGGTTGCGCGTGCGAGCGCCTGCTGATCGCTGGTATATTGCTGCTGATAGGTCGTGACATCCCCGCCGTTCTGTTGCATCAGCGCGATCCACTGCTGGAACGATTGAAGCTGTGCGCTCCCCTCGCTCTGCAACGTCTGGCTCACACCTTGCGTTGAAGCGTTGGCAGAGGAGGGGCCGGTTGGATTCGTTGTGGAACTGCTACATGCGCCCAGCAGGAGCGCACCCAGGAACAGGCAGGCGAGAGCAGTTAGCGTTTTCCGCCGGACCCGATTTTTCTGCGTTTTTTGTCTCATTTTCATATACCCTTACAGCCAGGTTCTCGAAAATCCATTGCGCTGCAATGCAAGCAAGCCATATTTGCTTGAAGCATACTCCATTTTCTCTCGCTGTGTCTACCTATTAGAACGTTCGAGGGGTACACAATCGTTCTGGTCATCATTCACATTGTGCTGCAAGGCAACATCCCCAAAAATTTTGTTGTATTATTTGTAGCATCTATATCTATGATCTGCTATACTAAGAACCGTGAAAAGCTTTCAGTCATCTGAAGAGCGATGGGGTTTGTTCTGCCCCCGCCTGCCGCGCGCACAGAACAAAGCAGAAGCGAGCAAAGATCCTGGCGAAGAGGAACTGCCGGATAGCGACATCGTTTTAAAAAGAGAAATATATCGCGTCTAACCAATAAGAAAAGCAGCCGGCGACCGTCAACAGAGATCAGGAACACCTGGAGGCACGAAAGCGTAGCTATGCTAAAGTTTGTCAACAGAGAAGAAGAGATGCAATTTATCCGTGATAATTGCAGCACGCTACTAGACCAGCGCTTGATTACACAACTTCCGATCATACAGTTTAACGGAGTTGGCGGGATTGGCAAGACGAGAATACTCAGGGAAGTAGAAGATTATTGCAACTCCAACGGTTTACACTCCATCTGGGCCGATGCGAATCTCAACACCGAGGAACTTTCCCACAGGGTCGTTTCCCAGGTGAAAAAATATGGGGTGCGCGTCCCTTTACAAAGTGATGATTGGTCCACCCTCTCGATCCATGCAACCAGAACCTTGATTACAGAGAAAGGCCCCGCAGTTTTTCTCATTGATTCGCTGGAGAACGCCAGAGATCCAGAGATCGCCTGGGTAGAGAATCTGCTGGCCACCTTTCTGAACGAGAACAAACTCTTCTTCCTGCTGGCGAGTCAGAGGGAGATGACCTTTGAGCGGGTCAAAGAGGTTTCGCGGCGGGTCAACACCATCCGCCTGAAGCCATTCAGCGCAGACATCTGTAAACGCTATCTAAGCAGTCGGGCGCGTAACCTCGACCAGGAGGTTCAGGATCTTATCTACGAATGGACGGGCGGCTATCCTCTGGCCATCAACAGCATGCTGGAGGCGATCGAGCAGAAGAGGCTTGATCCCAGAAGGAAGAAAGATCAGCGGGCGCTGCTCACCCATATACGCAGGCAGGTGATCAGTCAGAGCATGTTCAGCCAGGGCAAACAGCCGGCGGGCAGAATCGAATGGTTTGAGGGCATGTTCAGCCTGTTTGCGGTCCCCCGGCGCTGTGTCGATGTCACGTTTATGCAGGATCTGATCGAGCGTTTTGAGCCACAATATCGTTTAGATACCGGCCTGGCGTATGTGGCCTTACCGAGCCGGATTAACGACAGGGCAGATGTGTTTGGATGGAATAAGGCGAAGGCAGGGTTTACTTTAGATACTACCATCCGGCATATTTTTCTCAAGAATCTGGAGATAGATCAGCCAGAACGCTACAAATTGATCCATCGACACCTGGCCGACGTAAACAGGCAGCTTGCGACGAAAGCTACCGGCAGTGAACGTATTCGTTTTCTCCTGGAATACCTCTATCATAGTGCGTGCTGTGAAGAGGGTCCCGCGCTTCGGCAAATTGTTGAAACGAGCGTGCAGCAAGTTATCAACGAGCCCAGGGATGATTTCGGAGTGTTCCGCGAGGAGTATCTGGGCGACACAGAACTTCAAGAGATCCTGGGGGAGCACCATAACACCGCCCTGTCCCTCATCTCCAGGCACCTGGCAGGCATCTACCGGCAGCTTGCGCTACAGAGCTCGGATCTAGAAGGTCCCCATTACTTTGTGGCGTGGCTCAAATGCATGCTCGAAGATCCCTATGAGGACCTGCCCGCCTCCCCGCGAGTGAAGGAGTGGGTTCAGGGGATCACGAAGAGATCGCCGGAGGTGAGGGAGCAGGTGAAGAACGAACTCCTGCGTGATGCGAGCGTCCAGGAAAAGCTCCGGCTCTATCCCAACCTTTTGTCGCCGTTCCTGCCGTGAAGAACGTAATCTGAAAGAGAAAGGAACACGCCCGTGCCACTACAGCAGCTTGAGGAGAGTTTCCTGGGTCGTACACATGAAATAGAGATCTTCAATCGCTGGCTGCTTGATCCTGAAGCGCCGTGGATCTTATATTTCCACGACGAGTTGGAAAAGAAGGAGAAAAAGGGAGGGATAGGCAAGACCTGGTTGCTCAAGAAATGCGCCGAGCTCGCGCGGCAGCAGCGACCGGAGGCAGTGGTCGTCATGATCGATTTCTTTAATCTCATCTATCGTGATGGTCTGGCCATAGCCGAGCGCGTTGTGCAGGAGCTACAGGCTGTCTATCCGCACTGGACGGCGAGGGATTTCACCCACGTTCTCACAGAGCATCGCAAGAGCAGGCCCGACGAAAGTGTGGAGGGTGCAGAGATTCGCGTGGACCTGGCCAGGTCCTTGCAAGCCGATCTCAAGAGGTTGGAGCCTTCGCTCGGCGAGGCGAAGAAGTGTCTCCTTCTCTTCTTTGACACCTTTGAATTGATCGAGCACAACCCGATCGTCGCTATTTTAAATTACGCGCGCACCTTCCCGGACAACTACTATTTTGACCGGGTTGGCGTTGTCTTCGCCGGGCGCAACAAACTGGACTGGAGCCACGCCAACTGGAGGGGGCGGGAGAACGAGGTATGGGAGCTTGCCCTCGCGCCGTTCAGCCAGGCGGAAACGCTGGAATATTTGCAAAGAGAGTCCATTTATGACCCGGAGACGCCGCCGGAGCAGGCCCAGACACTTTACAGACGTACAGAGGGGCGACCAATCCTGATCGGCCTGGTGGCAGATGTCCTCAACCAGCGCATCATGACAGTAGAAAAGCTGATTCAGGTGCCGCAGGAGAGTTTTGAAGCCCACCTTGTCACTCAGATCAACCACCTGGAGAATCCTCTGAACTGGGTGATCCTCTTCATGGCCCATGTCTATCACCGCTTCAATATCGTGATCTTGAACTGGATACTGCGCGAGGCAAAGATCAGCGAGTTTGTGCAGGAGATCTCCCCTGAAGATCTCCTGGCGAGGCTCAGCCAGCTCTCCTTTGTGCGTGCCTCCAGTTCCGGGGATGACCTGGTGCTGCACGACGAGATGCGCCGCCTGGTCAACCAGTATTGCTGGGCTACTCAGGATGCAGATCTGCGCCTGCGCAAAGAGATCAGTCGCTGCATGCTTGGTTACTATGAACAAGAGATGGCGAGCATACCGTTGGAGCAGGAGCGGCAGGCTTATACGGCAGAGATGCTCCACCACAGGTTATTTCTGGATGTGGCGGAGGGTTTTGACTATTTTCAGAGAAACTTTGAGGACGCTTTCTTCAAAGAGCAGATTCCCCTGGCCAATGCTCTCTTGCAGGAGGCGCAGCAGTTCACGGATCTATTATCAGCGGGGCAGCGCAGTGACCTGGAATTTGCCGAGGCTCGCCTCTTGCGCTCGGAAGAAGATGTTCTCCATGCGCTTGAACACTTGCAGGCACTTGAGCAGGAGGCTGATGAGGATTGGATGGCGTTGAACAGATCGGCGCTTTTAGAAGAAATGGGCAGATGCCATCTGTTTTCAGGCAACTTTACCGAAGCGATCGAGCACTTTAAGCGGCAGCTAGAGCTTGAGCAGGCGCGGAACAACGAGCTACGCATGGCAAAGGCATTGTACTGGCTGGGCTTTACCGATCGCAGCCGGGGCCAGTTTGACGATGCAATTGCCTATTACGAGCAGAGCATCGATATTTATCAGCGGCTTGACAAGCAGCAGGAGTACGCGAATACACTGAACAACATCAGCTTTATCTACAAACTTCAGGGAAAAACCGAGGAGGCGCTGCGCAAGTGCCAGCTCGGTCTGCGTATTCGCGAGGGGTTATTTCGGGCCGGGGAGATCAGCGAGTATCCGGTGGGCCTGAGCCTGAGCACGATGGGGCAGATTTACCTGGACGCGGGCCATTTTGTGTGGGGCGGTGATTATTTTGATCGAGCGTTTGAGATCTATACCCGTCTTGGACGAAGAAAAGAGTTGGCGGCGACGTATAACCGTTTTGGCCTCATGCAGATCGCTAAAAGCGATCTGCGCCAGGCAGCGACGTGGTTTATGAAAGCTGAGGAGGCTTCGATTGATCTGCACCCCGAAGCGTATATTACCAGCCTCAACAAACAGGGCTTCATCCATAAGCGTCAGAGGCAGTGGCCGGAGGCGCTTGGCTTTTTCCAGAGAGCGCTTGAAAAGGCCAGAGAGGCCAATGACAGGTATCAGTATGTCGAGAATTTGATCGATCTCGCCGAAGCGCAGTCGCACCTGCAACAGGAAGAGCAGGCCCGGCAGCACCTGCAGGAGGCCGAGGAGATAGCCAATCGCTGGAACTATTTTCTGCTTCTGGGACACGCCAAAGAGGTTCAGGGGGATATGCTTTTTCGGGATGGGAAGTACGAAGACGCCTTTCACTACTACGGCGAATACTGTCGTTACCTGGCCAAGCACAACCGGGTCGAATACAATAAGGCCACCAGGAAGGTAATGGACCAGTTTTTCGACACACCAAAGGAGAGAGTGCCGGCGATTGTTGATGCCTTTATTGCTTACTGGACTGTTCAAGGTCTGGAGAAAGACTACCCGGACATGATTCAGAGCCTTAAGGACACCAGAGAGGCTCGCCTGCTGGGATAAGCGTGCGTTTCCTGGCGGACCGCCGCCCGCATGGAAATCCTTTCAGATCTCCTCTTTCTGGTCTGTGGATTTGATAGATATCGCCAGAACACGTGTAATGCTATATAATGGCAAGACTATTGACTGTTCACTTATTACGTTTGTTGTTAGGAATATTCGATGAAGATCTGGTTTATGAGGACACCCTCGCTTCGCCCGCGAGCTGCGGATTGTGGTGACTGCGCACGCACGACTGACGAACCTGACGCTCTTTCTTTTCCTCTCGCCGGTGAGCGCATGCAACGTTTGCGCGCTGCCGTCTTGGAGCAGGCAGAATCGCTCTATGTACAGGGCGGCCTTGACGAAAAATGGCTGGTAAGCGATCCCGTAGGGGCGGGAAGGGTGGCTGTGCTGGACGTACAGGCGTTGCTGCTCTTGCAGCGTTTCCGCGAGGCCCGGACGCCTCTAGAAGTGATGCGCCAGGCGCCCGAGTGGTCCCCGTTGAGCATCGAGGAGGGGGCTGGCCTGTTATACAACCTGGGTTTTCTGCGCGATATTCATGACCCGGCTCCAGAGCGCCGGAGCGACAACTTGCAGACCTTGACCGCGTGGGTGCATGTCACAAACTCCTGCAATTTGCGCTGCACCTATTGTTACCTGAGCAAAACGCAGGAACACATGGCCGACGACATCGCCCGGCAGTCGATCGATGCGATTTTTCGCTCTGCGCGCAAGCAGCGCTTTCGACGCGTTCTGCTCAAATACGCCGGTGGGGAGGCAAGCCTGCGCCTCCCGCACGTCTTAGAAATGCACGATTATGCGATGGAGCAGGCCGCGCAGACGGGCATCGAGCTGGATGCCCATATTCTCAGCAATGGCGTCGTGCTCACCCAGCGCGCAATCGAGCAACTCAAGCAGCGTCGCATCGGGATCACGATCTCCCTGGACGGCGTTGGAGAGGCGCATGATCGCCAGCGTCCGTTCCTCAGCGGGCTGGGGTCCTTTCGCTATGTGGACCGCACGATTACGCGCCTGCTCCAGAACGCACTCATTCCTGCCATCACCGTCACCGTCTCGCAGCGCAACCTGGATGATCTGCCCGCGCTCATGAGCTACATTCTGGAGCGCGATCTGCCGTTCACCTTAAGTTATTATCGAGATAATGAATGTTCAACGCACATCCAGGATCTGCAATTTGGCGAGGAGCAGATGATCGCGGGCATGCGCCGGGTCTTCGCGTTCATCGAGCAGAATCTGCCCCGGCATTGCCTGCTAGACTCACTGATCGATAAAGCTGACCTGACGCGGCACCACCAGCATACCTGCGGAGTCGGCGTAAATTCTCTGGTCATCGATCAGCATGGCGGGATCGCCAAGTGCCAGGCCGCGCTCGGGCAGCGCGTCACTACCGTCAGGCATCCCGATCCGTTGCAGGCAGTACAGGACGACAGGCAGGGCATCCAGGGGGTCCCGGTAGACGCAAAAGAGGGATGCAGCACCTGCAAATGGCGCTACTGGTGCGCAGGCGGCTGTCCGCTGCTGACCTATCGGTTCACCGGCAGATATGATCTGCGCTCCCCGAACTGCCATATCTACCAGGCGCTTTTTCCCGAAGCCCTGCGGCTCGAAGCTTTGCGCCTGCTCAAATATGAGCGTCCACTTGTGCTGGGAAGTAGCGCAGTCTGCGTCTGACCTCCGCAAAGAAGAGAAGAACGAGGGGATCGCGGCAGCAAAGCTCCATTTTGCTTCTACTGCCACTATTCCCCTCTTCTGCAAAAAATATACTTTTTCATATATATATTTGATTATCGTCAAATAAACTTATTTAAAGTTAAGAAAGTAAGCTTTCGCTTGACAGTGGAGGCATTCTCATGGTAATCTTCTTTCAAAAGAAGGGGTTTTGAGGGCAACGTTTTTTACTAAAAAACCTGTCATCTACTGCTGTATTTTCAAAAGAGGCTTCCTTAAATGATTCCTCAGCGCTGAAGAAGGGGTGTGCTCTGTGTGCTGCCGGGATTGAGAGAGAGGACGAGGGAAAAATGAAAGGATCGATTGATGGAACAGATTCCCACCGAGGAACAGGATGGAGCACAGGGCGAACTGCGGGTGCTGCAACCTTCTGCCGGACAGAATGATGGGGGGTTGGATGGGCGGGCGAACCGGCCATTGTCGGTCAAAGAGAGGATCAGGCGTAGTGGAAAAACGAAGGTTCAAACGCATACCGACCGGCATCACACAGAGATCAAGGAAGCGCCCTTTCGCTGGCGAGAGATTTTTCAACCGGCGGTGCCTGGCGTCGGGGGTCTTGAGAGCACGCGCTTTTTGGCGAAGTGGTTGATCTTTGGCGCGGTGATCGGCATCAGTTCGGGCAGTGCGGCGGTTCTGCTCTCCCTCTCGATTGATTTTGCCACGAACCTTCTGCTCGGCAACATCGTTGGATACTTTCCACCGCAGGCGCGGGGGGAGGGTTTTACTCAATTCATTCCCATTACACATTTGTGGTTCCTCCCCCTTGTGACGATCTTCGGCGGGCTTCTCTCAGGTCTGCTTGTTTTTACCTTCGCGCCCGACGCGGAGGGTCACGGCACGGACGCTGTGATCGATGCAATTCACTATAACAATGGGAATATCCAGGCGCGCGTGCCGCTGGTGAAGTTGATTGCTTCTGCTATTACGATGGGCTCGGGCGGTTCCAGCGGGCGCGAGGGGCCGGTGGCGCAGATCGGTGCGGGGCTGGCCTCGGTGATCGGCCGATTCTTTCTCTCCATGCCCGTCGATAGAAGAATAGCCGTCACGATCGGCATGGGCGCGGGCATTGGCGCAATCTTCAAGGCCCCCTTTGGCGGCGCGTTGCTGGCGGCGGAGATCTTATATCTGCGCGACATCGAGATCGAGGTGTTTATCCCGGCCATCATCGCCTCTACCGTTGGCTATACCGTCTATGGCCTTTTCTTTGGCTTCACACCGATTTTCGGCAACCTCTCGATCCCCCCGATCCAGTCGCCTGTACAATTTGTGTACTATGCAGTGCTGGGAGTGTGCGCGGGCGTGGTCGGGATTACCTACACAAGCTCATTCTATGGCATTAATGGCCTGTTCCGGCGTATCAAGCTGCCGCGCTGGATCAAACCGGCCATTGGGGGACTGATCGTCGGCTTCATCGGTCTGCTCTTTCCGCAGATTCTGGGCATAAGCTATGGGTGGGTGCAGCTCTTTATGGACGGCAAGTTTTTGCTTACCATGCCGCTCTGGGTGCTGTTCTTCCTGCCCTTTGCAAAGATCTTTGCCACCGGCCTCTCGCTCGGTTCTGGGGGATCGGGCGGCACGCACGGTCCGGGAATGGTGATCGGGGCCTTTCTGGGAGCCTTCTTATGGAGCAGCATGCATACCTTGCCTTTTATGCCGCAACAGCCCGCCGCGTTTGTCGTTGTCGGCATGATGGCCCTTTTCGGGGCGGTTGCACATACTCCCATCGCCGTCATGGTCATGCTGGCCGAAATGACCGGCTCCCTCTCGCTGCTGGCCCCGGCAATGATCGCCCTCTCTATTTCCCTCACGATTGTAGGAAATCATACGATTTTCAGAAGTCAGATTCTCAATCGCATGCATTCGCCTCTGCACAACGCGGGGATGCGCACCTCCGAGCAGAACGCGAAAGGAAACGTTGAGAGCCGGACGTAGGGAAAGGAAGGGGACAGCCGATGCATCCTCTTGTTCACAAGGTCGTTGTTCATATTATCTATCTATGCAAATTTCTCTCCTCTAAAAAAAAGACGTTCTGGAGCTTTCTGATTACCAACGTCGTGCTTGCCGCGCTGCTGGGCCTGCTCTACGTTACCTCGCCGAGTCTCATCGGAACCCCGATCGATTGGCTTATCAAGAATATTGGCGTTATTCTCTTCATCTTTCTGACCCTCGTTTTTCTCACTCTGGTGGTCTGGCTCGTTGGCCGGCAGGAGATCATGCCTTCAGAGCATGAGATGCGGCAGCACTATCTGAAAGATTTGATTCACGAACTGGAGCCTTCCTCCCTGAAAGGGCTGCCCACCTCGACCACGCTGATTCTGCATGCGGTTTCTCTGACGGAGATATTTATCCCCCTCCAGTTGCGGGCCAATCGTCCACTGGTGGAGTTTCCCCTTTCCGAGGCGGAGCGCGCGGAGGTGAGGAGATCGCTGGAGCAAGGAGGGGAGCTCTCTGAGGCGATGCAGGATATTCTCTTCTGGAGAGAGCGGGAGTGGCTGCGTCGCACCGAGGAAGGCGATCGTCTGGAGATTTCCAGGGTGTGGCAGAAGCTGACAGCCGAGCATCCCGCCGCGGTCATTCAGGGCTATCCTGGCACCGGGAAGAGCACGCTATTGGATCGACTGGCGCTGCATATGGCGTTTCGCCTGCTCAAGCAAGGCGATCCTACCATGCCCGTGCAACTCGATCCCGTCTGTGTCCCGATCGTTGTGCGGCTCAACGATTATGCCACAAAACTGAACGAGGCGGAGAAGCAGGGGCGCGCCCTCAAGCTCATCGATTATATCGAAACTTTGGGCGTCCATTCCTCCTCGGCGCAGTTTTTACGCATGAAGCTTCATGAGGGCCGGTGCCTGGTCATGTTTGACGGACTGGACGAGGTAAGTGATCCCGGCACGCGTGCGCGTGTGCAGAGTGCTATTAAACTCTTTGTGCGCGAGACGCGTGCTCATTCTGATCTGCCGGCCCATTTTAACCGCTATCTGATCACCTCGCGCGTGGCCGGTTATGACCAGAACGCCTTTGAAAACTATCCACATTATATTATCGCCGAATTGTCTGAAGAGCAGATAAAGTCCTTTCTGCCACGCTGGTGCCGTGCTACGGTTCGTCGCACGCTGTTCGCGGAACACCCCACAGATGAGATAGAGGAGAGGATTGCCAGGGAGGCGGCGGAGCTTGAGCAGAAATTGCAGGAGGAGCTGGCGCTGCATGAGGGAGTGCGCCAGCTCGCTCAGTATCCCTTGCTGCTCACCCTGCTCGCGGTGATGCAGCACAACAAGATAGAGCTGCCCAAGCAGCGGGTGCGGCTCTATAGCACCGTCTCGCGCACGCTTTTGGAGAGCAGGAATGCTATGCGCGGGTTGCCGACGATTCCAGAGGAGGACGTGGTGCAGCGCCTGGGGCCAATTGCTCTGCGCATGCAGGAGGCCAATATCTACTTTATTCGTGAAAACGAGGTGCTCGAAGCACTGCGCGAGGCGATTCTTACCAAAGGAGGTTCGCCTGAAGAGATAGAGAAGGAGGCCCGCGAATTTTTGCTTCGTCTGAGCAATCGCAGCGGGCTGTTTGTGCAGCGCAGCGGGGATTACCTGGGCTTTTTCCATCGCACGTTTCAGGAGTATTTCGCCGCGCGCGCGCTGCTCGCGCAGGTTGAGCACGATCCCGACCGAGCCATCCCCGAACTGGTCGAGCGCGCGCGACGGCCAGATGCCTACTGGCGGGAACCCTTTCTGCTGGCCGTCGCCTATCAGAGTATGGTCAGCAGGACCGTTGCCTCGCGCATTCTGGAGGCGTTTCTGGGTCCGCCGCAGGCTTCATCCACACTTGACAATATGGTGCTGGCTGCGGAGTGTGTGATAGAGTCCGAGCCATCCGCCTTTCGTCCTGAGCTGGAGAGGCGAATCGCCACAGATCTGCTGGCGCACTATGAGCAGGCGCAGCGGGCAAAACGCTGGAGGGACTGTGAGCGAATTGAGGGGGTGCTGTACGCCTGGCTTGTGAGCATCCATACGGAGGCTTACCGGCCTCCCTTGCTGGAGGTGTTGAGCAGGACGTTGCGCGATGCGACACAGCATGCACGGCTGTGTGCGGCTCTTACCCTGCTGACCATTATAGCGCAGCGCCTGTTTCGCTGTGCCCCGATCGTCCACCAGACGCTCGCCCCGTCGCTGCAGGCGCTGGCGTTTCCTGCGGCCACTGAGAGTTCTACTGCACCCACAGACGTTCCTGACCTCGACGTGGCCGACCTGGCGCTGGCGGCGGTCTCTTTGTTGGGCGCTTGCGGACCGGCGGGAGATTCTCTTAGCGCGCTTCGCCACCATTTTGAGGAACAGCCCGCTCAACTGCGTCTCCTGGCCTCGTATTCGCTGGAGAGTGGCATTCTGCTCACTCCAACCGTTGTGCCGCTCAGCGAGGCGAATTACCAGCAGTACCAGGCAGCCGTGGACCGCTGGCTCTCGTTGAACAAACGGGGAGGCGGAGAGCAGGCCATCGCTGCGTGTATCGAGATCCACCGGCAACTGCTACAATGCGCGGAGGAAACCTGCTATCCGGTCTGTTCTCACTTGCTGGCAATGCTCCGACGGGCCGAGCAGGAGGGCGCACGTTCGTGGCAGCAGGCGAGCCGGGTGTGGCGAGCCTACCTGAGTGAAAAATTGGCAACAGGGACGTATATCGATTACCGACTCTGCGCCTTGCTCTGGGCTGTGCTGTTGCAGGATGAGGAGGATGGTGAAGCACTGGTCAACCTGCTGATTACTCACTACGAGAGCAAGGAGCCGCGCCTCGTTCGCTTCAGCCAGCGCGTGATAAGCATCGCTGCAAATCATTTAAGAGATTTGCGCGACCTGCGCGATCTGATCGATCTTGGATATTTCAGGGATTTGCGAGAAAGAAGAGGAATAGAGTATTTTCGCGACCTGAGATATCTCAGAGGTTTGCTCGATGCAAGGTATCTCAGGGATTCGGGAGATTTACGATATCTTCGGCAATTGAGAGGTCTGGACTATGTGCGGGATTCGCGCTATTTACGCAATATAAAAAGTCTGGATGTACTTTTGCTTACCGAGCGAGTGGCCGCGCGGGCGCTACAACTGCTGCAAGGGAACGAAGGCGCTGAGCAGAGAGACGTGCTGTTGGTCCTGCTTGGAAGAGTTCTGCAGGTTCAGGAGGCTGAAGTGAGAGGCGATGCCGTTGAGCAGGAGGTGCAAGCAATCATAGAGGCCGTTCTCAACCGGTTCTCTCAGGAGGGGGAGCGCGACCATCAGGAGATCATTCTGGAGATTGTGCGCTCGCTCCCGGCACGTACCGAGGAAGAGATTGGCTTTATTCTGCACCTGGCCGGGCAAACCGGGAGCGAGCATATCCAGAACGCGTGCGCAATTGCCCTCAAGAGGGCGCGTCCCACGACTGAGAGGGGTTGGGACGCTCTTGAAGCGGGCCGCAGGTTGGATGTTGAGGCGATACGTAGAGCGATCGACGAAGTAGCCAGGCGCAGAGTCCACACGGAAGCGTAGCGAAGTGGCGAGCTTTTTCTCTGATATTGCCAGGATGGTTGCGTGGTTCACTTCTGCGAACATGATATAATGCCAACGACAAACCGAACGAAGCCGCGCGTGCGCAGAGGCGTGGAGGGCATTATATCGCGGCGCGGAAGATAAAGGAGAGATGCAGAGAGATGGCTCATTCTGGCAAGAGATACGTGCTGAGCTTGGATCAAGGGACCACAAGTTCGCGGGCGATCCTTTTCGATCACGATGGGGCGATAGTCAGCCTGGCGCAGCAAGAGTTTCCGCAGATTTATCCCGCGCCGGGCCTGGTGGAGCACGATCCAGAGGCCATCTGGTCCAGCCAGCTCGCGGTCGCCAGGGAGGTGCTGCACGGAGCCGGGGCCGGTGCTGAAGAGGTTGCCGCGCTGGGTATTACGAATCAGCGTGAGACAACCATCGTCTGGGAGAAGGCCACCGGCAGGCCAGTCTTTAACGCGATCGTCTGGCAGAGTCGGCTGACCGCGCCCATCTGCGAAGAGTTGACGGCGCGGGGTTTTGACAAAGAGATTCGCGCGCGCACCGGGCTGGTCACGGACGCCTATTTTTCGGGTACGAAGGTGAAGTGGATTCTGGACAACGTGGCGGGGGTGCGGGAGAAGGCCGAGCGCGGCGAGGTACTATTTGGCAACGTCGATACCTTTCTGATCTGGCGGCTCACCGGGGGGCGCATTCACGCCACCGATCCCTCAAACGCCTCGCGCACCCTGCTCTACAACATTTACGAGGGAGAGTGGGACGAGGTGATCCTGCGCGAACTGGGCCTCCCCCGCGCCATGCTGCCAGAAGTTCTGCCATCCAGCGGAATTTTTGGCGAGACGGAGGCCGAGTTTTTCGGCGCGCCGATCAAGATAGCGGGTGTAGCCGGGGATCAGCAGGCGGCCACCTTTGGCCAGGTCTGTTACGAGGTTGGCATGGCCAAGAACACCTACGGGACCGGCTGTTTTATGCTCATGAATACCGGCACAAAGGCCATTCCTTCCGAGCACGGCCTGCTCACAACGGTTGCCTGGAGGACCGGCGAGCAAACAGTTTATGCGCTGGAAGGCTCGATCTTCATAGCTGGCGCGGCGGTGCAGTGGCTGCGCGATGGACTTGGCATCATCAGGCGGAGTTCGGACGTTGAGGCGCTGGCGGCCAGCGTGCCGGGCAACGAAGGCGTCTACCTGGTGCCGGCCTTTGTCGGTCTGGGCGCGCCCTACTGGGATGCCGGCGCGCGCGGAACTATCGTCGGCCTGACGCGCGGCTCGACCGCCGGTCATATCGCGCGGGCAACGCTCGAATCGATGGCCTATCAGACGCGCGATGTGCTGGAGGCCATGACCGCCGATAGCAAGATCGAGGTTAAAACCCTGCGCGTCGATGGCGGGGCGGTTGCCAACAACCTGCTCATGCAGTTCCAGGCCGATATCCTGGGTGTGCCGGTGCAGCGTCCCCGGATTGCCGAAACAACCGCGCTGGGGGCCGCGTATCTGGCCGGGCTGGCCGTGGGTTTCTGGCAGAGCCAGCAGGAGATTTCCAGGTACTGGCAGGTTGATCGCACCTTTGAGCCGCAGATGAGCGCCGACCGGCGTGAGAAGCTCTATGCCGATTGGAAGCGGGCGGTCGAACGCTCCCAGCGCTGGGAGCAGGGCTGATGGAAGCCTCTTCATCTAATCAACAGAACTCCGCGCAGGTACTTTCGGCGGCGGGGCGTGAGCAGAATCTCGCGCGTTTGGAGCGCGAGCAGTTCGATGTCCTGGTCGTCGGAGGGGGCGTTACCGGAGCGGGCGTGGCGCTGGACGCAGCCGCGCGCGGCTATACAGTGGCGCTGGTTGAGAAGGCGGATTTTGCCAGCGGAACGAGCAGCAAATCGACCAAGCTGGTGCATGGGGGCATTCGCTACCTGCCGGAATTTGACTTTGGACTGGTGCGCGAGGCCCTGACCGAACGCGGCATCCTGCTGCGCATTGCGCCTTTTCTGGTGCAGCCGATCGGCTTCGTGCTGCCAATCTACAAGGGCGACCGGCATCCCGTTGGCCTGCCCTTCACCACTCCCGGCGGCGTTGGCCTGGGCTTCGTCCTCAACCTGGGACTCTGGTTTTACGACCGCCTCGCGGGCAGGCGCAATATGCAGCGCCATCGCCATCTGAGCCGGGAACAGGTGCTCGAGCTGGCGCCGGGCCTGGTAGCCGATGGATTGAGAGAGGGCTTTATCTATTACGACGGGCAGACCAACGACGCGCGCCTGACCATCGCCCTGCTGCGCACGGCGGCAGAGTACGGAGCGGTCGTTGCAAACTACGCGGAAGTGACCTCGTTTCTCGTCGAGAATGGTCACGTGCAGGGAGCGCAGGTTTGCGATCACCTCTCTAAACGGGAGGTGACGATTCGGGCCCGGCACGTCATCAACGCTACAGGGATCTACTCCGAAGAGGTAGAGAGGCTGCTGGGTGAGAGCCCGCAGGCCCATATCGAGCCGAGCAAGGGCGTTCACCTGGTCTTCTCGCGCGAAGATGTGAAGATCGGCAATGACGCGATCGTTTTGCCGGAGACGGACGATCGCCGCCTGCTCTTTCTCGTCCCCTGGCAATCGCGCGTGCTCTTTGGCACGACCGACAGCGGCTCCGGCGACCTCAGCCGTCCCCTGACCACCAGGGAGGATATCGCGTATCTGATGAACCATCTCAACCGCTACCTCTCGGTTGATCTCAGCGAGAAACATATCGTCAGCACCTACGCTGGCTATCGTCCCCTGGTGCGGCCCGGGCGAGGCACGAAGCACTCGCCGGCCAGGCTCTCGCGCACCCATGCTGTGCTGGAGGGTCCCTCGGGCCTTGTCACCATTGTGGGAGGAAAGCTCACCACCTACCGAAAGATGGCCCAGGATACTGTAGACGTGCTCAGCCGCAGGGATGGCCGCGCGCTCATCCGCCCGACTCAGCGCCTTCCCCTGTACGGCAGTTCCGGCTGGCCGTCTGTGCAGCAAGAGATCGAGACAAAGGGAGCGTCCCTGGGCCTCCCGCCCGCCGTCCTCAAGCATCTCGGCTGGGCCTATGGGTCCGAGGCTCTGCGCATCCTGCAATTGATCGCGGACGACGCCAGGCTGGGCGAGCAGCTGATCGGCGACCTGCCTTATGTGTACGCAGAGGTCCTGCACGCCTGCCGCGCCGAGATGGCCCTTACCCCCTACGACATCCTGGCCCGCCGCACCTCAATTACCCTGGAAGACACCCGGCGCGGCCTGGGTATCGTCGCAGAGGTAGCCGCACTCATGGCGCAGGAACTGGCCTGGTCGCCTGAATATGAAAAGCAGATGGTTGGGGAGTACCGCGAGGCGATTGAGGAGCAAATAGAGGCGGAGAGAGCATAAGATAAAGCTTCAGAGGCATGCCCAGGTTGACGCGTTTGACATGATCGTATATACTTCTGTGTATACGCTGGATAACTCAAGAGAAAGCCGGGAGGTTTTTCTGATGCAAGCAGTAAAGCTGCGCAAGGTAGGGAACTCAATGACAGTGACATTACCAGCCTGGGTAGTTGAATCCCTTCACCTTCGCGAAAATGATGAAATTGCTGTAGAGGTTGCCGGTGAGCGTATTATCCTTACCCGCGCAACAGAGGATTTCCAGGAAGCCTGGGAAGCGTATCAATCAATTGAACCTCTTTATCGCAATGCTAATCGCAAGCTAGCGGAGTAGTTTCTGTGATCCGCTTTCTACCCGAAACATTTGTTGTCGCGCTTCATGATAACCAGATACGTCTCTATGGTGGGAGTTATGGGATACGCGATACAGCTATGCTGAACTCGGCTTTGCACACGCCATGTATGCAATTTGAGGGCAAATATCTCCACCCAACAATTTTTGAAATGGCGGCTGCCTACGGTTTTCATCTTTGTCAGAATCATCCTTTCATTGATGGGAATAAGCGTACCGCTGGTATGGCGATGCTGACATTCTTGAAGCTCAATGGGTTGAGGCCAGTGGCTACCGAACTTGATTATTATCGAGTCATGATGGCTGTGGCAAGTGGTGCGATGGGTAAAAAGGAGCTTGCCATCTGGCTACAAACAGCAGTAGAAGGCATACCGCCATCTGTAAACGACAAATAAGATTGCGGCAGAGGAATGAACAACTGCTCTGCCGCAACCATCTTTTCTTATGCAACAAAATTGCGTCCGACCGCCGCCGCGACCGCGCGGGCTTTTGGCATCAGTTGAGTAAACTGATCGAGGGTCAGGGATTGCGCGCCGTCCTTGAGGGCCTCGTCGGGGTTGGGATGGACCTCGATCAGGAGGGCATCGGTGCCGGCGGCGATCGAGGCCAGCGAGAGAGGCGTGACCAGGTCGCGGTGCCCGGTGCCCTGGCTGGGGTCCGAGATGATGGGCAGATGCGAAAGGCGCTTGATTAGAGGGATTGCGCTGATATCCATTGTATTACGCGTCATTTTCTCAAAGGTGCGGATGCCGCGTTCGCAGAGGATCACGTTGGGATTGCCCTGGGTGAGGATATATTCAGCCGCCAGCAGCCATTCCTCGATCGTGGCCGACATTCCCCGTTTGAGCACCACCGGCTTCTCCACCTTGCCCACCTCGTCGAGCAAGAAGTAGTTCTGCATGTTGCGCGTGCCGATTTGCAAGATATCGGCGTAGTCGCAGACCATCTCCACGTCAGAGGGCGTCATTACCTCAGTAATCACCGCCATGCCGAACTCATCGCGCGCCTTCGCCAGCAGCCTCAGGCCGGCCTCGCCCATGCCGCGAAAGCCATAGGGAGAGGTCGAGGGCTTAAAAGCGCCGCCGCGTAGAATTACCGCGCCTTGCTTGCGAACGGCCTCGGCGGTTGTCATTAACTGTTTCTCGCTCTCGACCGTGCAGGGGCCGGCCATCATCACCACGCTCTCCCCGCCGATCTGGACGGAGCCGGAGGAGATACAGGCGACAGGAACATCGACGACCGTATTTTCGGGATGAAATTCGCGGCTGGCCAGCTTATAGGGCTTGGAGACCGCCAGCACCTTTTCTACGGCGGGCAGGGCTTCAAGCGCCTCGCCGACCGAGGGATTGATGCCGCCGGCGGTTGTGCGCGTGCCGGTGGGGCCGACCGCGCCGAGGACGCCGATCACGGTCAACTCGGTGCCGCGCGAGAGGTGGCCGCTCAGGCCATGATTTTTGAGGAAGACCAGAACACGCTCGATATCCTGGTCGCTACAGTGCTGCTGCATGACGACGATCATACGAAAAGCTCCTTATGTTGAGAATGGAGGGCAATGGAGCGGCGTGCTCTGCCGATCTTGTGGCCTCCTGGCCTTTCAATGACCTCATCGTCATGATTTCCTGTCTGACTTGCCCAAGAAAACTACAGTTGGATGGCAAATGTAGGGCGCAGATTTGTGGCCCCGCGAATATAGATATGCCGAATCTCCGACGCGCTTCGCGTTGTATTCACGTGGAGCAGCACGCGGATACACATACGCAGGCTGCCGGGCACAGGTATCTCGCGCGTACACATCAGCGGCACCTCGGTCCAGCCCAGCGCACGGGCCGCGACCGCCGGAAATTCCGCGTCCAGGTCGTCGGTCAGGCTAAAGATCGCGCTGGCGATATCCTCGCTCTGCAGATCATTCTGGCGAATCATCAATTGCAGAAGTTCTGTTGTTGCGGCAAGAATCTCTTCGCGCTCGTTGCGTTCAACGGTTGTTGCGCCGCGAATGCCCCGGCAATACATCACGTGCTTTACCCCCTCGGAAAGAATTCCATCCCCCTTGCGCTTTTGCGAGGGGAGGAAAGAATGTGGTTTCTATTGTACGGGATGAAACGTCCTCTACGCAACTCCCTGAGATTTCTTGTGGGCGTAAAGACTCCACAGTTTAAATTTACAGACGTGCGTAGGAGCGTTTATTTTCTTCTTACTCCACTTGTTTGTTGGGCAGGTATTCAGCTAGTGCTGGCCTTCTCATGATACAATCACAGCGGGGTTTTTCCAGGCGGCGAAGCCGCGGGAGCGTTCCTGAGAGCGGCTATTTAACTTTTTCTCTGCAATAATTTAGGGGGGAAATAGCATGAAGATTCAAGCTGAGACAGTAGCGGTAGTCACCGGGGCGGGCAGTGGGATTGGGCGTGCGCTGGCGCGGGAACTGGCGCAGCGTCATTGTGCGCTGGCGCTGGCCGATATCGACGCGACAGGGCTTGAGGAGACGGCGCAGATGGTGCGCGAGCGCGCCCGTGCGGTTTCAACGCATGTTGTCGATGTTGCGGACCGCAAGGCTGTTGAGCAGTTTGCCGCTGATGTGGTTGAGCAGCATGAGCGGGTGAATCTGTTGATTAACAATGCCGGCGTGGCGCTTGGGGGAAGCGTCGAGCAGCTTTCATTAGACAATATCGCCTGGCTGTTCGGCATCAACTTCTGGGGTATGATCTATGGCGTCAAATATTTTCTGCCGATTCTGCTGAAACAGCCGGAAGCGCATATCGTCAACCTCTCCAGCGTCTTCGGGTTGTTTGCACCGCCAGGACAGTCGGCCTACGCGGCCAGCAAATTCGCCGTGCGCGGCTTCAGCGACTCGCTACGCCAGGAGCTAGCAACGAGCTCCGTGCGCGTGAGTTGCGTTCATCCCGGCGGCATCAAAACAAACATCGCCGCACGCGCGCGCGTCGACGACCTGCCGGCTGAGATGCGCGCGCAGGCCGGCGAGATTTTCGCCCGCGTGCTGCGCCTGCCGCCGGAGTATGCCGCGCAGGTTATTTTACGG
>Ga0070740_10000810_pt1 | contig 53068 bp, 43 predicted proteins | sample Coa_R2_FD_67286 | JGI IMG/M metagenome (GOLD analysis project Ga0070740, IMG submission 67286) | Surface soil microbial communities from Centralia Pennsylvania, which are recovering from an underground coalmine fire - Coalmine... | ecosystem: Environmental > Terrestrial > Soil > Unclassified ... | reverse complement strand
GTCGCATTTCAGAATCACATTCAGTTCTTTGACCTTCCCCTCCTGCATCTGCATGTAGAGGGTATCCAGGCTGACCTGGCCCAGCGGCATGCTCTCGTTCTTGCGCTGCTCTGCCACCTTCGCCGCGATCTGTTTGGCCGTGCGCTCGTCCGGCACAACCTCCAGGCGATCGCCGGCCTGGGGAACCCCTGGCAGGCCCAGGATGCTCACGGGAGTGCTGGGTGGCGCCTTCATCACGCGCTTGCCTCGATCGTTAATCATAGCCCGCACCCTGCCGGCCATCGTGCCGACCACGATCGTATCGCCCATTTTCAGCGTGCCCTGCTGTACCAGCACTGTAGCGGTTGCGCCGCTGCTCTTCTCCAGCTTAGCCTCGATAATCACGCCGGTGGCCGGGCGATTCGGGTTGGCCTTGATATCCTGCACCTCGGCCACCAGCAGGATCATTTCGAGCAGTTCATCGATGCCGGTGCCGCGCCGGGCGGAGACGGGGACGCAGACGACATCGCCGCCGTATTCCTCGATCACCACGCCGATTTCGGCCAGTTGTTGCTTGACGCGATCGGGGTTGGCCCCCTCTTTATCGATCTTATTGAGAGCCACGATGATCGGCATTTTCGCCGCCTGTGCGTGGTCGATGGCCTCGCGCGTTTGCGGCATTACGCCATCGTCCGCTGCGACCACAATAATCGCGATATCCGCGACCTGGGCACCGCGCGCGCGCATAGCGGTAAATGCCTCATGGCCGGGCGTGTCAAGGAACGTAATCTTCTGGCCGTTGACCTCGACCTGGTAGGCGCCGATGTGCTGCGTGATGCCGCCGGCCTCGCCCGCCGCCACCTTTGTCTTGCGGATGGTATCCAGCAGGGTGGTCTTGCCGTGGTCAACGTGGCCCATGATGGTGACGACCGGAGGGATCGTCACCAGCCCGCCATCATATTTTGCATCCAGCAGGGTATCCGCGACCAACCCCTCGCGTCTGCGCTGCACAGCCGGTGCGACCGTCACCTCGCTCATGGATGGCTCGAAGCCGAGATCCTGAGCGACCAGCGCGGCCTTTTCGTAGTCCACGACCTCATTAATATTTGCGAAAATGCTGTGCTTAATCAGGCCGCGAATAATCTCGTTGGGCGTCGTCTGGAGCAGTTCGGCGAGATCCTTCACCACGATCTGCGGGGGGATGGAAACCGGGCCGGTTGGCTTCTCTTTCACGGCGGCTATACGACGCTCATGGGAGCGCTGTTGTGTGCCCGGGCGTCCACCACTTCTGCCGGGACCGCTGCGTTGTGCGGGGCGAGCTCCCCCGGTGGCAGGACCGCCGTGCCTGGTGCCTGGCCGAACCCCGCTTGTTCCATGTGTTCCTCCGCCGGGACGCTGGCGTGGCGCATAAGCTGGCGCTCCGGAGCCGTTCCCTGTACGGGTGGGATGAGCCGCTGCCGGGCGGACCGTTCCAGGCTGCCGGGCGTTTTGCTCGCCTCTCCCGGTGCTTGCGCCCTGATGAGGAGCGGCCTCGCCTCGCACGGTGGCAGTTCCCTGGCGGGGGGCGCTATTTCCTCTTGTGCTCTGACGCGAAGTGGCCTCGCCGGCTATTGCAGCCTGGTGAGAGGCGGTTTCGCTTTTGCTGGCCGTAGTTCTCTGGCGGGGACCCTCCTCGCCGCTGCCGGAAGGTGCTTCCTGGCGTGGAGTGCTCACGCCTTCGGCGCGGCGCGTTCTGGTCGTTGTTGAACGGGCGGCGGTTGACTTCGTTGATGGAGCAGCCGCCTCCGCTGTTGAAGCACCGGCCCCCGACGTTTTGTCGGTGGATTCAGTGCTGGAAGTGGGCGTGGTTGAGACCTTCTCTGCCTGGGCATGTGCGCGTGTTGGCGAACTGCTGCGACGTGACGTGGCAGGTTTTTTCTCCTGCTCCTGACTGACCGTTGTGGCGTTCTCTGTTTTCTGGCGTGTCGTCCGGCTTCGCGAGGTCGTCGGTTTCGCCTGCTCCTGGGTTTCAGGAGACTCAGATGTATTTTTCATGAGAAGACTCCCTTCTACATACTGGTACGCTGCATCATCTGAGCGGTGTTCTGACGTTTGCCTCCGCGTGGTTTAAGCACCAGCGGAACCTGTACTCGCGTCACTCACCGGTTGTGATGAGGCGCCGGAAATCTCTCTTCACAGCCACAAAAAAGGACTGTCTCAACCCCCGCTGGGGTGGACAGACCCTCTCGTTGGTGCAGTGCCAGGCATCGATTGTCTGCGCTCTCTGGCGTAGGGCTATGGTTATTGGTTCATAGCGTCGCTCCGCAAACTTTGCCACAACTGCCCTCCGAACGGGGGGCTGTGCCTCTATTAAGAGAAGAGATAACGTAACTCATAAGTTCATAAGTTCATTATGAAACGGAGACCTGTTTTCCTTGAACGTTTGCCAGGTGAAAACGATCTCTTTTTCAACGTTTGAAAAGCTTCCCAGGGAAGCTGTCTTGGTGTGTGCCTCAGTATTATACCATGTTTTAGGAAGCAAGGCAAAATATGTAAAATTTGGCCCTCTGTTCTGCCCCGACCGGGTCCCTCTCCACATTAGCTGTCTGCGGAGTGCTATTCGCGGGCCGAGGTTTGTAGGCAAGAGAACAGAAAGCGAGGGGTGGCCGCGCTGACCACCCTGCTCGCTATATTGATGCCTGCTTGCCGGAGCTTATGCCTTGTCACCGGCTTTCTTTTGAGCAGGAGCCTCTTTCGCCTGTGCTGCAGCGGCGGGCGAGGAGGATGGTTCGTCCGCCGGCAGGGTAGCGATAAACGCATCCAGGGCCGCGCGATCCTCGGCGGAGATTGTTACCTCAAACTCGCTCTCCAGGCGTTTCCGTTTGAGCGCGTTTTCCCAGCAGCTCAGTTTCGCGCACAGGTACGCGCCGCGCCCGGCTTTCTTCCCGGTTGCGTCCAGTTGCACATGCCCATCCGGCGTCCTGACCACGCGTAAAAGCTCGCGTTTGGGTTTGCTGGTGCGACATGAGACGCAGGTGCGCATGGGAATATGCTTCACGCGTTTTGGTTGGGCTTTTGGCATAGCGTCTGCGCGCCCCTTTCCTGGTTATTCATCATACTCATCCTGCGCATGGTAGCGCCCACGATTGTGCGACCCGCTTCCACTGCGTTTGCGCGGGCCGCCGCGTTCCCGATTGTGGTCGCGCTCGCGGTCGCGATCTTTATCCCGACGTCCTCCATTATGGGAGCCGCCCTGGTGATGAGAACTGGAGGCACTCTCGGCGAAGTCCTCCTCGAAGATCTCGCCCTCAGCGGGCCGCGTCACATCCACGCGCCAGCCCGTGAGGCGGGCAGCCAGGCGCGCGTTCTGCCCATCCTTGCCGATCGCCAGGGAAAGCTGCTTCTCCATCACTGTCACCAGGGCCGTGTGGTCCGACTCGCGCAGTTCCACCTTCAAGGGTTTTACCGGGCTGAGCGCATTCGCCACAAAGGTCGCCTGGTCGGGACTCCACTGGATAATATCGATTTTTTCATCGTTCAGTTCATGCACAATGTTATTGATGCGTGAGCCGCGCACGCCGACGCAGGAGCCGATGGGGTCCAGACCCTCCTGGCGCGCGACAACCGCCACCTTTGAGCGGCTGCCCGGCTCGCGGGCGATCGCCTTAATCTCCACCGTGCCCTCATAAATCTCGGGCACCTCCGCTTCGAAGAGGCGGCGCACAAGATCGCGATGCGTGCGGGAAACCAGAATCTGGAGCATGCGGCCCTGGGTGCGGCGCACGTCATAGACGAAGACGCGCAGGCGCTGGCCGGGGCGATAGCGCTCGGTGGGTACCTCCTCGCCCAGCGGCATCAGGCCCTCAACCTTCTCGGCCTTATCGAAATCGAGCAGCCAGCCGCGCGCGGGGTCGCGTCGCGTGAGTGTGCCCAGGCGAATCTCGCCCACCCAATCTTTGAGTTGTTCGTGGAGATGTTCGTGCTCGGCCTCGCGGATACGCTGCAAGATCACCTGCTTGGCCGTCTGCGCGGGAATGCGGTCGAAAATGGAAGAAGAATCAACATCCATTGTCTGCCCGAGCGCCGCGTGTGGATTCAGGCGCTGCGCTTCCGCCAATGAGATCTCGTCATTTGGGTCACTGACCTGGGCCACCACGCGTTTTTCCGCCCACACACGCACCTCGCCGTTTTTATCGACCTCGATGCGAATGTTTTCGCCCCCGCCAAAACTCTTGCGGTAGGCCGAGAGCAACGCGTTGGCCACAGTCTCCATTACTACTTCGCGGGGCAATCCCTTCTCGGCAGTTAACTGCGCAATGGCAGCCTGAAATTCGCTCCTCATATGCCTTTCTCCTCCCGCTTATCGCCCGGTAGACAATTCCATGATTTTTCAGAGAACGTAACCGCCCCGCTTCTTTACGCGCCGCGAGTCGGCCATGTGACAGAAAAAGGTTTCTGGCAAACAGAAAAGTGGGGTGACGCCCACTTTTCGCTTGAAATTTTTCCCTCTATTCTGTGCGAATTATACCACACAAGAGAAGCGAAAGCAACCACAGTTGTGAGGGCTGGTCCTCTGTTTCTTGCTCCTCGACATAACCTGTTGCTACACAAGAACACAGAAAAGCTTTCTGCCTGGATAATTCGTGCATTGCGATCGTTCGTGAAAAATGGTATGCTACTTCTGGCAAAAAGAAACACCCTGTGCAAACTGGCCCTTTAGGTATTTCGACGAAACGATCAGGAAGGTGGGAAAAGAGGAAGCGTTGCAGCTTCTCCTGCCTGCCGCAGCGATGAGGAAGGAATTTGCATGTCAGCACCACAGGAGCAGAGTGCTAGGAAAGCGGAGAACACGTATATTATCGACCCTGAGAAAGAGGCGGAGATGGCGCGTTTAATGCGCCAGGACCAGTTACTTACCCGGGGAATGGGAGGTGTTTTTCCTGAGAAGCCCGATTTGAGTAATGTCCAGCGTATCCTGGATGTCGCCTGTGGTCCGGGGGGCTGGGTATTGGAGACCGCCCACAACTATTCTGATGTCGAGGTCGTTGGCATCGACATCAGCGAGCGTATGATCACGTATGCCAACGCCCAGGCCAGGGCGCAGCAGCGTGAGAACGCCAGTTTTCTGGTAATGGATGCGCTCAAGCCGCTTGACTTTCCCGAAGGCTATTTCGACCTGGTGAATGCTCGCCTGGTTGCCGCCTTTATGAAGAAGGAGCAGTGGCCGCAATTTCTCGCCGGGTGCCTGCGCGTATTGCGTCCAGGGGGAATTCTGCGCGTCACTGAGTTCGAGTGGGGCGCGTCCAACAAGCCGAATTTTGAGGAGGCATGCCACAAGGTCCACCTGGCGATGAGCCGGCTGGGCTACACCTTCTCGGCCACGGGCCTGCATTATGGGGTTATCCCCGTGATTCCTTCGCTGATGCGCCAGGCCGGCCTGGAGGGAGTAAGCAAGCTCGCTCATGTTGTTGAGTACTCCGCCGGCACGGAGGAGCACGAAAGCTTCTATTTCGATTACACCGTTGGTCTTCCGTTGATTGAGCCATTGCTCCTGAAGGCGCAGGTCACAACCTCGGAGGAGTGGCATGATCTCTATCTCAAAGCTCTGGCAGAGATGGGCGATGAGGATTTTTGTGCAATATGGACACTATTGACGGTCTGGGGTACAAAGCCGGGGCCAGAATAGAGGGAGTGTCGCGGCAGGATATGCAGAGGCGTCACGAACCATCGACCTGGCAGGAGTACCTGGGGCTACTCATCGAGGATACGCAGGCGAGAGAGGATATGGCTGAGGCGGCGCACGTTCGTCCGATTACTTTGCAACGCTGGGCCGGTGAGATTTCCCGGCCACGCGATGAGAACATGCGCATGTTGCTCAGGATTTTGCCGGTCGAACACTATGCAGCTTTTCTGCGCCTGGCCATTGTCGATTTTCCCGATCTGCCGCTCGAGGACCAGGCGTTTGAGCAGGTTCAGCAAGAATTACCGCCCGAATTTTACGCACGCGTTCTGAGCGCCCTGGCGTTGACGCCGCTGCCGATGGCTCGCCAGACGGTACAGGAGCTGATCTTCCGCCAGGTGCTGAGCCAGCTCGATCCCGACCGGCAGGGGATGTCGGTCAGCCTGGTGTGTTGCGTGCCGCCTCGCCGCGGCGAGAAGGTGCGCAGCCTGCGCGAGGTCGGGGGACTTGGTACCCCTCCCTGGCCGTCCGATCTCACCCAGAGGACGATGTTTCTGGGCGCCGAATCGCTGATCGGTCACGTGATCAGCCATATGCGTTATGACAAGATCAACAGTCGCGACGAAGTCACCTTTTTGCCTGCCAACTGGACAAAGTATGAGCGCAGCGTGGCCGCTTTTCCCATCTCTCGCTTTGCCAGGGTGGCGGGCGGCCTGCTCATCTCTAGTTCCCGAGAGTACTTTTTTACCGAAGCGCGCCTTCGCCTGCTTGAGCGTTACTCCCACCTGGCGGCCCTGATTTTTGAGCCGGAAGAGTTCTACGATGTGAGCGCGCTCGACCTCAGGATGATGCCCCGGGAAGAGGTCCAGACACCCTATTTTCACGATTTTAATCAGCGCGTCTCGCGTAAATTTGCCGAGGCGATTGCCGAGCGGCGTCAGATCACTCTTCAAGAGGCTCGCCAGCGTACCTGGCAGGATCTTGAGGATGACCTGTTGCAGGTGTTCTTGCAAATGGGCGAGGCGTCCGGGAACGAGCCATAGGCGAAGACATGCTGCGCTCTCACCGGCGGTGATATAATAGATGGGCAACCGAAGAACTCTTTGGGCGTTCCCATATTTTCCCAAATAGACACGAAAGAAAGGCAGCAGATACACATGGCCGTGTCCCATCTGTCCGAAGATGAGCAAGCATTAATAGAGGCGATTCGCGAGATTGCGCAGGAGCGTGTCGCGCCGCGCGCAGCCGAGATCGATCACACCGGGGAGTATCCCTGGGATATGAAGGAACTGCTGGCGCAGCAGGATATCCTGGCGATGCCTTTCCCTGAAGCGTATGGCGGCCTCGGCTCAAGCGAACTGGCCGTGGCAATGGCGATTGAGGAACTGTCGCGTCACTGCGCGACCACCGGTCTGATCCTGGCGGTGCAGCAGCTCGGCGCTATGCCGATCATGCTGGCCGGCAGCGAGGAGCAGAAGCGCAAGTATCTGCCTCCCCTGGCCAGCGGCGAATGGCTCGCCGCCTATGGCCTGACCGAATCTGGCTCCGGCTCCGACGCGGCGGCTATGCAGACGTTCGCCGAGCGCCGGGGCGATAAGTATATCCTCAACGGCTCCAAACGCTTTATCACCAACGGTGGCCTGGCCCAGGTCAACTCGATTTTTGCAATCACCGACCGCTCAGCGGGCACGCGCGGGATCAGCGGCTTTATCGTGCAGAAGGACTTCCCCGGCTTCTCCGTTGGCCGCATCGAGGATAAAATGGGCATCAAGGGCTCGCAGACCGCCGAGCTGATGTTTAACGACTGCGAGGTGCCGGCAGAGAATCTCATTGGTCGCGAGGGCGATGGCTTTAAAATTGCGATGATGACGCTCGACCGCACGCGCATCGGCATCGGCGCACAGGCCCTGGGCATTGCTCAGGGCGCGCTCGACCTGGCGATTGCCTACGCGAAGCAGCGCGTGCAGTTTAAGAGGCCGATTGCCGCCAATCAGGGCATTCAATTTATGCTGGCCGACATGGCCACGAAAGTCGAAGCCTCGCGCCTGCTCGTCTACAACGCTGCCGAGATGCTGGATCGGGGCGATCCCGATTTTGCTCGCTATTCGTCGATGGCCAAGATGTTCGCCTCGGACTCCGCAATGGCCGTGACCAGCGATGCTATCCAGGTGCTGGGCGGCTACGGGTATATGAAAGAGTATCCTGCCGAACGTATGCTGCGCGATGCCAAGATTACGCAGATTTACGAGGGAACGAACCAGATCCAGCGCCTGGTCATCGCCCGCAGTCTCCTCGGTGGCAATTTCTAATCGCTGGCTCGCTTGCGCCGCTTTAGAGCGCATTACCAGCCGCCTGTGGTCGCGCACCTGGCTGGTACCAGATGAGATTTTTCACGAATCCGTCCGGCGTCTCGAAGTCTGGGCGCGGGACCACTTTGGCCCTGAGCAGATGGACACTCCTTATACCCGCATTTATCGGTTTATCGTGCATAGGACAAGAGTACTAGAACATTGACCGGGGGAACTTTTGTGTGGCGTGCCAGTGTTTCCACTCGTTGGAAAAGGCGGACAATCGCCACTTAGACAAAAGGAAATTGCTCATGCGCGAGATCACAATTTTCTGCGGGACGGCCCACCAGGAACTGGCTCGGGAGGTTTGCGAGTGCTTACAGGTGCCACTCAGCCCGGCAACAATTCGTCATTTCAGCAATGATTGCCTCTATGTTCAGCTCAATGCCAACTGCCGCGAGAGCGATGTGTTTATCATCCAACCACTGGTCCCCCCCGTCCAGGAACATCTTGTGCAGTTGCTTTTTATGCTGGACGCGGCCCGTGGCGCCTCCGCTGCGCGCACCACGGCTGTGATCCCTTACTATTCCTATGCGCGCTCAGATAAAAAGGACGCGCCGCGCATCTCGATCGCGGGCCGGCTGACCGCCGACCTGCTGGCGACGGCTGGCGCCAATCGCGTGCTGACCATGACGCTGCACGCAGCCCAGGTGCATGGCTTCTTCAGCGTGCCGACCGACCATTTGAACGCACTCAAGGAGCTGGCCCAGCATTTTCGCCATTACGATCTGAGCAACAGCATCGTGCTCTCGCCCGATCTGGGCAATGCCAAGTCGGCCTCGAACTTCGCCCGCCTGCTCAATCTGCCGATGGCCGCCGGGCGCAAGCATCGCATCGCCGATGATCGCGTCGTGATCGATACCATTGTGGGCGATGTTGAGGGGAAGGATGTGATTATCCTGGATGACGAAATCGCCAACGGCGGCACGGTCATCGAAATCCTCGAGCGCATCCGCGAGCGGCGTGTGGGGCGCATCTCCATCGCCTGCACTCACGGCCTCTTCTGTGGTCCCGCCATCGAGCGCCTGCGCAACCAGCCGGATATCAGCGAGGTTGTCACCACCAACACCGTGCCCATCGCGCCTGAGAAGCGCCTGCCCAACATGACCATCCTCTCCATCGCCCCCCTGCTGGCCGAGGCCATCCGCCGCATCCACAACGGCGAGTCGGTGAGCAGCTTGTTTGTGAATACTCTATAGATATCCGTTAATATTGCAGAAATTGCCCGCTCAATCTGGTCGAGCGGGCAATTTCCTTAACTCTGCTACTTAAAATGTGGGCGTTCTTGCCTGAATTTCCTCGGTGCTGCCTTCCAGGGCCTTGACCACGATCTCGGAGATATCCTCGATCTGCATGCGATCTTCGGCCTCGATGCCCTTGATGCCGTCGTCGAACATGGTGATGCAGAACGGGCAGGCGGCGGCCAGCACCTCGGCTCCGGTGTCCAGCGCCTCCTTCATACGCGTCTGGTTGACGCGTTTGCCGATCTTCTCCTCCATCCAGGCGCGCCCGCCGCCGCCGCCGCAGCAGAAGCTCTTGTTGCGGTTGCGTCCCATCTCGGTCACGCCGTTGCTGTTCAGGACCGTCAGCACGCGGCGCGGCTCGTCATAGACGCCGTTGTAGCGTCCGATGTAGCAGGGATCGTGATAGGTCAGTTTACGCTGATCGAAGCCCTCAGGCAGCTTGAGCTTTTCATCCGCCAGCAGCTTATCGATAAAGACCGTGTGATGCACAACCTCGTAATCGCCGCCGAGCTGGGGATACTCATTGGCGATGGTATTGAAGCAATGCGGGCAGGCCGTAATGATCGTGCGATGTTTTGGGGCCGCCGCGCCATTCTGGTGCCCGTTGTGGCCGTTCTCCGCGTTCTTTGTGCGGTTAAAGCCATAGCTGTCCAGCGTTTCAATATTCTGCTGGGCCTGCATCTGCCACAGGTACTCATTGCCGATGCGGCGCGCGGGATCGCCGGTGCAGGACTCTTCGGGTCCCAGGATGGCGAAATTCACATTGGCCGCCTTGAGAATTTTAGCGACTGCCGTGGCAACCCGCTTGTTGCGCTGGTCAAATGAGCCCATGCAGCCAACCCAGTAGAGCACGTCGGCATCGGGCTTCTCGCTCATCAGCGGAATATCCAGGCCGGCGGCCCACTCGGCGCGTTTATCGTTGCTGATTTCCCAGGGATTGCCGTTGCGCTCGATATTGTTGAAGAGCGACGTGACCTCTGGCGGGAACTCGCTCTCCTCCATCACCAGGTGGCGGCGCATATCGACAATCTTTGGCACATGCTCGATCGAAACCGGGCAGATCTCCATACATGCGCTGCATGTCGTGCAGGCCCACAGGGCCTCCTCAGAGATCGCACCGCCCACCAGCGGCTCCGGCTCCTTGTCCTTGCGAACCATCTCGCCGGCGCGCGTGCCCAGGGGCGCCAGCTTCACCCAGGGACTATCCTTGCCCAGGATCTCCGCGCTCTGCTCGAAAAGCGCCTCCTTGACGCCCAGAATAATCTCTTTCGGCAGGAGCGGCTTGCCGGTATTGGTCGCCGGGCAGACCGTATTGCAGCGTCCGCACTCGGTGCAGGCGTAGCCGTCCAGCAGTTGCTTCCAGGTAAACTGCTCGGCCTTCGAGACGCCGTAATCCTCGCGCTCCTCAAGGTTCTCCATCAGGGGCAGTGCGCCGCTTGGCTTGTAGTTGCGGAAGAACACATTGAACGGCGTCGCCATCAGGTGCAGGTGTTTGGAGCGCGGCAGATAGCACAGGAAGAAGAGCACCGTGCTGATGTGAACCCACCAGAAGACGCGGAAGAGAATCACGTTCGTCGCATTATCCAGGCCGCTGAACCAGGGTCCCATCCACTGGCCAAAGAGCGACCATTCCGCGCCATTGCTCGCGGCGTACTCGAATGCCTCGGTGAGGGCCAGCGTGACCAGCACGGCCAGGATCAGGAGCAGGATGATATAGCCATCCCAGGGACCGTGACGAATGCTCTGGAGCTGTTTCGGATGGAAGACCGCGCGCCTGATGGCGAAAAACACCAGGGCCACTACTACGAGAAGAATAAAGACATCGAGCGTCGCCACAAAGCCGGGATTGCCGCCAATGAAGGGAATCTCGAAGCCAAAGGCTCTGATCATCAGGTCGAGCAGGCCGATCTGAATGATGATAAAGCCCCAGAAGGTAAGAAAGTGAGCAATGCCGGGGAGTGGATCGCGCAGGACGCCGCTCTGGCCCAGGACGATCTTGAAGAAATCGCCGATGCGATCCTCCAGGTGGTCCGTGCGGTCCTCAGGACGTGCCTTAACCAGCAGCGCGACCAGTTCGCCGGCGCGCACGGCAAAGATACCGACGCCCACGGCGAACAGCAGTACAAACAGTACCACGCCGATCCAGTTCCCGGTTGGTGAAACGATCGGGGTCATAGGACAAAACCTCCAGCAGTGCTTATTGCGCTTTGCGCTTCTTCACCTCGGCTGTCAATTGCGGGAGAATCGTCAGAACATCTCCCACCACACCCAGGTCAGCCGACGCGAAGATAGGCGCGTGTTCGTCCTTGTTGATCGCTACAATATATTTGGAACCTTTCATTCCGGCCAGGTGCTGAATCGCGCCACTGATTCCGCACGCGATATAGAGCGTTGGTTTGACCGTTTTGCCGGTCTGTCCAACCTGGTAGCTATAGGGCAGCCAGCCGGCGTCCACAATCGCGCGGGTCGCGCCGGGTGCGCCGCCCAGGGCTGCCGCCAGTTCCTCGACCAGCTTGTAATTTTCCGCTTTGCCCAGGCCGCGCCCGCCGCTGACGACGATGCTGGCCTCTTCCAGCGCCGGTCCCTCGCTTGCCACCTCGACGCGATCGAGAATTTTGATGCTCTGCGAGGCGCCATTGAGCGCGATGTTTAGCGTCTCAATCTCGGCGTTGCCTCCTTCGACCTTCTCTACGCTAAACGCCTTTGGACGAGCCAGCACGATGCCGGGGCCGCCGTGTGGATGTGTCGCGGTCACAACGTTCTCGCCGCCCCAGGGCACCGTCACCCTGAGCTCGTCGCCCTCGTATTGCAGGTCTGTGGCGTCGGTGATCAGGCCCAGATTATGGCGGGCGTTCAGACGGGCAGCGATATCGCGGGCGTCATACGTGGTTGGAAAGAGCAGCAGATCGGGCTGATGCGTCTTGAGCAGTTCGCTCAGCGTATCCACAGCGGGCAACGTCAAATAAGTGTCGTAGGCGGGGTCCGCGTGGACATAGACCTTTGCCGCGCCATACTCGCGCAGCATAGGGGCGACCTCAGCGGCCTGCGCGCCCAGCACGATCGCCTCGGCGCGTCCCAGGGTTGCCGCCTTGCTCAGCACCTCCAGCGAGGAACGAGCGGGCCGACCATATTCGATCTCGACCAGTGTCCAGATAGTTTTTGCCATCGCCAGTTCCTCCTGTTAAAGTAATGCGTAACGCTGCAAAAAGTCAGCGATCTTCTGGGCGGCATCGCCCTCGTCTTTGATAATCTGGCCGGCGGCGCGCGCCTCGGCCTGCCCGATTGCCAGCACGCGTTCGCGCGCGCCGGCCTCGCCCACCTGTGAAGCTTCAATGCCCAGGTCGGCCAGGCTCAACTGCTCGAACGGCTTCTTCTTCGCGCTCATGATGCCCTTCATCGTCGGATAAATAGCCTCAAACGAGCCGCTGGCAATCGTCACCACAGCGGGCAGGTTGGCCTCCACGATCTGGTAGCCGGCCTGGGTGACGCGGTGAATCGTCGCCTTCTGTCCCTCGACGGTAATCTCGCGAGCAAAGCTCAGTTGCGCGATGCCCAGGAACTCCGCGATCGCGCCCGGCACCATGCCGGTGTAGCCGTCGGTACTCTCGGTGGAGCAGAAAATCAGGTCCGCTCCCTCTTTTTTCAAAACCGCCGCCAGCACGCGTGCGGTGCCCAGCGCGTCCGAGCCGGCCAGCGCGGGATCAGTCACCAGAATGGCGCGATCCACACCCATCGCCAGGGCGCGGCGCAGCGCCTCCTGCGCGCCGGCAGGTCCCATGCAGACCGCCGTCAGTTCGCTATCGCCCAGCGTATCGCGCAGCTTGATCGCGGCAGAAATAGTGCATTCATCGCCCGGGTCAAGCACAAGCGTGACGCCGCTGCGCACAAGCCGTTTGGTGTTCGGATCGAGCTTACTAACCACCGTGTTAGGGTCGGGGATCTGTTTCACACAGACATACATCTTCATCGTAATATTGCCTCAACTTTTTATGTGCAAAACGCAAGAGTAGAGCTTGCCCGCTGAATTTATTGGCTATCTTATTGTACCTGTCGTTAAAAGAGAGTGTCAATGTTGCTGGCTAACGCCTCAGGATGATTGAAATACCACTAAATACGTCTTATGCCGATGAATAGAGACAGAAAAGTTGGTATGTTGCAACCATCGGCGTACACTGACAGTGTAGAAGGTAGGCATTGCCGGATGTTTAGAAACACAGCCAGAAAGGGACGAACGTTTATGAAAACCCGACAGCTCGGGAACACGGACATGCATATCACGCCCATTGGTTTTGGCGCTTGGGCGATTGGCGGCGGCAACTGGGTCTTCGGGTGGGGAGAGCAGGATGATACCGAATCGATTGCGGCGATCAGGCGCGCACTCGACCTCGGCATCAACTGGATCGACACCGCGCCAGCCTATGGTCTTGGACACTCTGAAGAGATCGTGGCGAAGGCGCTCAAGGGGAGCGCCGAGCATCCCTATATCTTCACCAAGTGTTCGTTGGTCTGGAAAGAGGGCGAGCGCGAGGTCAGCAACTGCCTCAAGGCAGCGTCGATCAGGCGCGAGATCGAGGGCAGCCTGCGCCGCTTGCAGGTTGACGTGATCGATCTCTACCAGATTCACTGGCCGATCCCCGACGAGGACATCGAGGAGGGGTGGAGCACACTGGCCGAGTTGCAAAAAGAGGGCAAGGTGCGCTACATCGGCGTCTCCAACTTTAATGTCGAGCAGATGCGCCGCGCGATGGCCATCGCGCCCATCAGTTCGCTCCAGCCGCACTACTCGCTCATCAATCGCGAGGTCGAGAAGGAGATTTTGCCGTTCTGTCGGCAAAATAATATCGGCGTCATCGTCTATTCTCCCATGCAATCGGGACTGCTCAGCGGCCAGATGACGCGTGAGCGCATCGCGCGCCTGCCCGACAACGACTGGCGCAAGCACGACGAAGAGTTTCAAGAGCCGCGTCTCTCGCGCAACCTGGCCCTGGTCGAGAAGCTGCGCGAGATTGCCCAGCTTTATCAGCGCACGCCCGCCGAGGCTGCGATTGCCTGGACGCTGACCAATCCGGCTGTGACCGGCGCGATCGTAGGCGCGCGCCGTCCCTCGCAGGTTGATACCAACGTCGGTGCCGCCGAGTTCCGCTTCACCGAGCGCGAACTGAACGAGATCGAGGACTTTTTCAAAACGCACGCGTAGCTTGAAAAATCCACAGTTTATGTGCATATATTATCAGAAATTGCGTTTAATACAATTTATGATAATATATGCACATAAACTGTCTCTCCATCCATTTCTGGCAAAGGAACAGTTTTCAGGTCTATTTCAAAAACTTCCGCCATAATCAAGGGAGAACAATGACAGGAGGGTTGTCCGGGGATGCAGCAGCGACAGCAGCGAGGGAAATACGCTATAATGGAGATTGTTTGATAGAAGGAATCTTCATCTATGGCAGATCCAGAACGCGAACCATCTCCAGATGAATTCGAGATAGAGATCACCGATCTCGGTCCGCAGCGTGGCAAGCGCGGGTACGGCCTGCCACGTTTGACGCCTCGCCAGCGCAGAGTCAGCGCCGTTCTGACGGTGCTGCTATTTGTGCTGGTCATGGGCACCTTCCTGGGCGGTTCTGCCGAGGTGCGCGGCCTACTGGCGCGTACCCTGCTCCGGCCACAACCCACAGCGACAGCAACCACCGACAGCCTATCATTATACTTGCAGGGCAATCCCTCCTGGGGCCATTTTATCGTCGATGGCAGACCGATCGCGCACCTGCCGGCTCTGGTGCGCGATCGACCGCTGGTCCTGGCGCAGGGTCAGCACACCATCATCTGGCAAGTTGCACCATTCAACCCGCAGACCTGCATTCTGACTGTGTTGAATGCCACAACCCTCAGCGGTCCCTGCCTGTTCAGCAGCAGGATGAGCGCGCATTTCGTGCCAGGCGTCAATGCAATGGTCCTCTCATTCTTTGCGTCGCTGAACGAGTTGCCGGCAGGTCAGCGCCAGTCCCTGCTGCAGCAGATTCAGCAGGCGCTGGCCGGCTATGAAACCGGCGAACAGGTGCATGCCGGAGAGCGATACGCAGTTTCGGAGCAGCAGATACAGGCCGATCCCTCTCTTTGCAGCCTGGCAGCGCATCTCGCCATCTGCTATGCCAGGGCAAAGCAGCCGCTCCAGGCGAGCCTGCGCGTCCAACTGGATAGCAGCACCTCGTCTGATGATCCCTGCGTCGTTTCAAATCAGTGCTCTTTCAACCGCCAGGACTGTCGCGCGCTCTGTGAAGATCCCACGGTGGTTTATGGCAATCGGGATGTGGATGGATGGAGCGTGGCTGCAACCGTCAGCCTGTCCTGGTCCTACGCAACGCTCTCCGGACAGGTGATTGCGAGCGATCAGCCGATCTCGGCAGTGAGAGGCACGCAGGGCTATCAGATGGTCTCGCTGCAGATCACCCGTGTCGGCCAGGACTGGCGAGTTTCGCCTTTTCCGCAGAATATCGGCTCAGGCTATGACGATCCGCTCTGCAGCCAGGCCGCGCAGGACACCGAGGCCCTGGCGAGCATCGCTAGCGGCAATCAGAATCTGTTCGTGCAGGATCTCGTTCCGGTTCATAATCACGCGGCGGAAGGATGCCTGGTAGTGCTTGCCAGCAGCCCTGGCACTATTCTCGATCCATCCACGCCCGCGCCGGCTCCCAACACACAACTCGTCGCCTACTGCCTGGTGCGCTTTGGCGTCGTGCTTGTGGTCAACCGGATCGCGCGTCAGCAGTGGCCCTTTTTGCCGGTGGCGGACGCATATGAGAACAGCCTGGCGAACGCGGCGCTGGCGACGATCTCGCCTTAACGTGCCTGGCGGCGCGCGAGAATGGCGAAGATCACCGCGACCAGCCCGGCCAGAAAGAGCGGGCCGCCCGTTTGCGGACTGCCCGTCGCTGCCCAGACCAGCGCTCCGCCTATCTCCAGCAGCAGACCGCCCACCAGTAGGAGCGTAATGCCCAGGGGCGAGCGTTCGAGTGGCTGGCGAACCTGCTGCCGGCCATAGATTGGCTCGCTGCGCTGGCCGACCCGTTCTCCTTGCGCGCCCGCCGTCGTGGACTGCTCGACGTGTCCGGCGCGGGCAGTGGCTTGCTCCTCCTCGCACTCTTTTCCATCCAGTGCCGTATGCGTGGCCGGGGCATAGTCCGCAATTGCCTGGCGCAGCGCGAGGGACGCGTTCTCGATCTTCCTGCGGGGCGCGCGGATGTAGATGCGCTTCTGACCATCGCTGACAAAGAGTTCGCTAAAAACCACCTCAAAGCTCTTCTGCCGGATCGTCACAGCTTTGATAGCGGCGAGTTCCACGGCATCCAGAAACAGGCGCTCGCGCGGAAACGTCCTATAGATATAGCCAAAGAGCCGTTGATTTGTCAGGACCAGGTCGCAGGCGTTGCTCTGATGATCTCCCGCGTTCTCCCAGATGGCCGGGATACTGAAAAGCGGCTGCTCGCCCTCGCGTATCAGAGCCCGTAGCCCTTTCAGACGGCCCAGAATCTTCTCTGCAGTTGTATGTGCCATAGATAAAGAGTCTCCGCTCAACATTCAGGGGCATTATAGCACAGGTGACCTCCTAAGGAATTTGCCTGAAAAAGCATCGTGTCACGATTTATTTCACGGGTCTATGGTAGAAAAAAGGGATATTTTTCAGCATGAACCTCTAAGGTTTACAAAAGCGTCTCTCAGGCTTATAGTTTTACGTGATAAACACGAAATCGCTTGTTTGTGTCGTTTGACTGAACAATAAAAGGACTTTCTCTATGTCGAATCTGCTAGCTGCGCGCGCCCAGATGGGGACCTCGCTGGCTTTTCATATCATCTTCGCCGCCCTGGGGGTAGGTTTGCCGCTCCTGATGTGTATCGCGGAGGGTCTGGCGTTGAAGTACCGGGACCCGAACTGGATGCTGTTAACCCGCCGTTGGGCGAAGGCTGCGGCCATTCTCTTTGCGATCGGCGCAGTTTCGGGCACCATTCTCTCATTCGAGCTTGGCCTGCTCTGGCCAACGTACACAAAATTCGCGGGGTCTGTGGTGGGCCTGCCGTTCGCTCTGGAAGGGTTTGCCTTCTTCCTGGAAGCGATCTTTCTCGGCCTCTATCTCTACGGCTGGGATAAACTCTCGCCGCGTGCTCACTGGCTCTGCTCCTTCCCGATCTGGATCAGCGGCCTGGCCTCGGCCTGGTTTATCGTGAGCGTCAACTCCTGGATGAACACGCCCGCTGGCTTTGTCTTCAAGCACGGGCAAGTGGTAGATATCAATCCCTGGCAGGCCATGCTCAATCCCAGCACGCCCTACGAAACCATCCATATGATGCTCTCCTGCTATGTCGCGACCGGCTTTGGCGTTGCGGCGGTCTACGCCTTCGCCATGCTGCGCGGCAAGCGCAGCGACTACTACTGGAAGGCATTGCGCCTGGCGCTCGCGATGGGAGCAATCGCCATTCCCTTACAGATTATCAGCGGCGACGCCAACGCGCGTTTCCTGTTCAGTGCGCAGCCGGCCAAGCTGGCCGCGATGGAGGGCGTTTTCCACACGACCAGCGGCGCTCCGCTCACCATCGGCGGCTGGGCCGATCCCGCGACCGGCCAGGTTTACTACGCGATCGAGATACCTCACGGCCTGAGCTTTCTGGCCACTGGCGATCCAAACGCAACGGTCAAGGGCCTGGACGCCTTCCCGCGCAATGACTGGCCGATTATAGAGGCGACGCACTTCTCATTCGATGCGATGGTTGGCTGCGGCTTCTTCGCGCTGTTCATTGGTCTGCTCTTCTGGCTCTTTGCCTGGCGCAAGAAGCGCGCGTGGCAGGAGAATCGCTGGATGCTGATCGGCATTATGCTGGCCGGCCTGTTCTCGTTCGCGGCGATCGAGTTTGGCTGGATGGTCACAGAGTTTGGCCGCCAGCCCTGGGTGATCGTAGGCTATCTGCGCACCGCCGATGCCGTAACGACTGCGCCGGGACTCAATATCAGCTTCCTGCTCTTCTCGCTCGTCTACCTCCTGTTGAGCTACGCGCTGATCCGCTTGCTGCTCAGGCTCGCGCGCTCGCCGTTCCCGCCCATCAAGCTGCCCTGGTCAGACGTGCCATTTGAGGGTGGTCCACAGAAAGCAGGTGTCTGATGAGTATTGCATTGATTGCGCTCTGCATTCTCTGGCTGGCGCTGATCGCCTATGCCGTACTGGGGGGAGCCGACTTCGGCGCGGGCATCTGGGATCTCTTTGCAGTAGGCCGGCGGCGCCATCGCCAGCGCCAACTGATTAATCAGGCCATCGGTCCGGTATGGGAGGCCAACCACGTCTGGCTGATCTTCCTGATCGTCGGTCTGTTTACCGTCTTTCCCTCCGCCTTTGCGGAATTCTGTATCGCGCTCTTCGTGCCGCTGACCATCGTGCTGGTCGGCATCGTCCTGCGCGGGGCCGCGTTCATCTTCCGCACCCACGAATTGGACGTCACCAACCGCGTTGCCGATCTCTGGAGCCGTATCTTCAGCATCACCAGCCTGATAACGCCCTTCTTCCTGGGTGCCTCGGCGGCGGCGGTAGCCAGCGGACAACTTGTTGTCTCCAACGGGACGGCGCAGACCGATTTTGGCTCGGCCTGGTTCTCACCCTTTGCCGTGACCATCGGCCTGATGGCGGTTTCCCTCTGCGCGAGTCTGGCGGCAGTCTACCTGACTCTCGAGGCCAGCCTCGCTCACGAACCCGATCTTGCTGAGAGCTATCGCATGCGCGCACTGATTGCCGGAGCGATTACCGCCTTGCTGGGCGCGCTCGGCCTGCTGCTCTCCCCGCGCTTCGCCCCGCAGCTCTGGGATGGCATATTTGCGCGCGCGCTGCCAGTCGTCATTGCCACCATGCTGATTGGCCTGGCGACCGCCGCGCTGCTCTTCTGGCGAAGATACCGCCTGGCGCGCATCATGATTATCCTGGAAACCGCCTTTCTGCTCGGCTCCTGGGGCCTTTCGCAGTATCCCTACCTCATCCCACCGCATGTCACCATCGACAATGCGGCCAACGATCCGAATGTCATCCTCGCGCTGGTCATCAGCATCGCGATTGGCATGGCCCTGCTCCTCCCTTCGCTCTACTACCTCTTCTCAGTCTTCAAATTCTCCATCCCCGTGCCGGGAGCCGCGCGCGGGGAGGAAGAGAAAGAGAAGGCGACAGAAGGATAGAGCGTGTGCAAGGGCCGGAGAGGCCGGAGAAAGGGGGCTTTTAGGGGGAAGAAGAGCGATTATATTGCCTGTAATGAGCGGCTGTGGTACTATAGGCCAGAGAAAAATACGAAATCATTATTCTTTAAGGTACGTATGCACTATTCAACGACGCTCACAGGAACCGAACCGATCGTTCTTACTATCGGAAACTTCGATGGCATTCATAAAGGGCATCAGGGGTTAATGCGCGAGGTGCGCAAGCTGGCGGAGCGGCTGCACAGCCGGCCCGTTCTGCTGACTTTTCAGCCGCATACGCTCAAGGTGGTGCGCCCGGAGATCGAACTGCGCTGTCTGACGACGCTGGAGGAGAAGCTGGCGCTGGCCAGGATCTATGGAGGAATCGCGGATTCGATCGTCATCGAATTCACGCGCGAGGTCGCCTCGATGAGCGCCGCCGAATTTATGGACGATTTGCGCGCGCACTTCGATCTGCGCGGCCTGGTGGTCGGGGAGAATTTCAGTCTGGGGCATAATCGGATGGGCAACGTGGCCTTCTTGCGCGCCTATGGCGAACAGCATCAGATCGCGGTGCTGCCGATTCCTCTGGAAGAGATTCAGTACCAGCGAGTTAGCAGCACGCGCATTCGTGGACTGGTGAGCGAGGGAGAGGTGGCGCAAGCCGGCGAACTGCTGGGGCATGCATTCGTGCTTAACGGCGTCGTCGTGCAGGGCGACCGGCGGGGACGGCTGCTGGGCTTTCCCACAGCAAATCTCCTGCCGCCCCCTGATAAACTGATTCCGGCCAACGGCGTGTACGCGGCACGCGTGCTGGTCGCCAAGGGGGCCGTGCAGAGTGACGTAGTTCATAGCCCCTGCGTCCTTATTGATGATAGAGTGAATGGGGATGAAACCCCGGCACGCTGGGATGCGTATAACAGTGCAGTCAATATCGGCGTTCGTCCGACCTTTGATGGGCAGCGGCTCTTGATAGAGGCGCATCTGCTCGACGTGACAGATATAGATCTGTACGACCGGTGCATTGGCGTACACTTTATCGCGCGCCTGCGCAGCGAGCAGCGTTTCGCGGGCGTAGACGCATTAAAAGCACAGATTGCAGAGGATGTGCGCAAGGCACGTGTTCTTCTGCAGAAGGATGGCCAGGAGTGAGTACTCGCCAGAATCCACTCTCAAAATTTGAGGCATTTATGCAACGGGTAGTTGAGGGACCGTTCGCTTTCCTGTTTCCCTCGAAATTGCAGCCGGCGGAGGTGGCGAGGAAGCTGGAGCGGGCGATGGAGGATAACAGCCTGCTGCAAGGGGAGGGCAGACGACTGGCACCCGATGTTTATGACATCTACATGAGCATCAAAGACCACCAGCAGATGGCGCCGATCGAGGGGATGTTAAAGAAAGGCTGGCAGGAACATCTTATCCAGTATGCCCGCCAGCATCACTATACCTTGCGCACCGACCCGCTCTTTCGGCTGCACGCCAAGCGCGATCTGCGTTCCGGCGCGGTGAGAATCGAGGCCCAATTGCGCGAGCGAGGCGTTGGTGGGGGAGAGGACGGCGCGATGGCCACGCAGGCGATCAGCTCTGAGCAGATGGCCCAACTGCGCCAGCAATTGCTGCCAGGGCAACAACTCCCTGGAATCGATAGGATAAGCTCGCCGGCTGCAAACATCTCCTCTTTAGGGGCCGCGCCGACGCAATATGCTCAGTCGGGTCCGCTCCCGGTCATGCCAGCCGCACCCGCCCCGGTGGCGCTCCCCAAAGCCTGGCTCACTATTCGCTCGCCCCAGACGCCGCAGAAGGTCTTTCCAATCGAGAAGCCGGTTATCAATATCGGGCGGCAATTAACCAACGACATCATTGTTGAGGATAAACGCGTCTCACGCTATCATGCGCAGATCAAATACCAGTCCGACGGTCAATTTACCATCTTCGATCTCGGCAGCACCAACGGCATTACCGTCAACGGCATTCCTCACCTGCGCCAGCATCTGCTGCGCAGCGGGGACCGTTTTACCATTGGCAGCTACGACTTTTATTATGAGAGAAGGTAAGGTCCCTGTGGTATGACACTCGATGTCTTTTTGTTAATCTTACGCTTGCTAGGAATCGTTCTGCTTTATCTCTTTTTAATGCAGGTGATCATCTCTATTACGCGCGACCTGCGCAAGACAGCGGCGGCGAATGCCGACTCGTTCGGCAAATTGCCGCCGGTGGTGGGACATTTGATTGTCGTAGATAGTGGACCGAGCAAGATCGCGCCGGGCACAAGTTTTAACCTGAACCCGCAGACGACCATCGGGCGAGGGCCGACGAACACCATTCAGATCAGCGAGTCCTTTGTCTCAGCCGAGCACACCCGTATGTGGTATCGCGGCGGCGTCTGGTATGTACAGGATGCTGGGAGTACCAACGGCACCTACCTGAACAACCAGCCGGCGCGGGATGCGCTCCCGGCGCGTGTGGGGGACATCATCCAGGTCGGTTTTATTCGCTTCAAACTGGCGCAGTAAGGAAAAGAGAGCGTGTATGGCAAAGCAACCGGCAACAAGTGAGATTGGCAGGCGCCATTACCGGTGGAAAGAGCTAGGGCTGCTGATTGTGCCCTTTCTCATTCTGCTGCTGGAGATGTTCCAGCTTCCCCTGGCGCAGTATTACAAGGCGAGCATCGATACGAACTCGCAGCTCATCCCATTCAGCACCAGCATCCTGCCCAACGTACATGACCTTGTGCCAATTCTTGGATTGATCGCCGCGATTGTCGTTGTGCATATCCTGCTCAACATCTTTTTCCCAAAGGCGGATCAGATGCTCTTTCCCATCGTCGCACTCTTGAGCGGCCTGGGCGTTTTAATGGCGCTGCGCAACGGGCCGGATGCCAGTACCGGCAGCGATCCAAATCTGGGTTCCAAGCAATTGCTCTGGGTGCTGATCGGCCTGGTGGCCTTTCTCGTCACGCTCTTTGCTCTGCGTCACATGGACTGGCTGAGGCGTTACAAATACACCTGGGCGGTTCTCGGCCTGGTCCTGGTTGGGATAACCCTGGGAAATGCTCTCCGCGTGAAGAATCTGGACAGCCCGACGCACGACCAGTTGAATTTCGGGCCGTTCGCGCTCCAGCCTTCGGAACTGCTGAAAATCATTATCGTCATCTTCTTCGCGGCCTATCTGAGCGAGAATCGCGATGTAATTGCTGAAGGTGGTTTCCGCCTGGGGCCGCTCACCCTGCCGCCGATGCGCCAGCTTGGCCCCCTGCTGCTAATGCTGGGCATCTCGCTGGCTCTCTTCCTGGGCGTGCGCGAACTCGGCCTGGCCCTGCTCATCTATGGAATCTTCCTGAGCATGCTCTACCTGGGCAGTGGCAAGCTTTCGTATGCCCTGGGAGGGCTGGCAATCTTCTTCCTGCTGGGTTTTGTCGGCTATACGCTCTTTAGTTATGTGCGCTCGCGCTTTGCTGCTGTGGGACTGAATATGGTAAACTGGCAAGCCTGGGACGCCAACGTTATCGATTTTGCGCGCAATGGAGCAGGACTTCAGGTTGCGCAGGGCCTGATCGCGATCTCGAGCGGCGGCATTCTGGGGACCGGCTTCGGGCTAGGGCACGCCTCGGCGCTGGTGCCGGTCGCGCAATCGGATATGGTGGTCTCGGTGCTGGGTGAGGAGTTCGGGCTGGCCGGGCTCTTCGCGTTGATCGGCTTCTACCTGGTTCTGATCTATCGCGGTTTCCGCATCGCAATCGAGGCGCGCGATCCTTTCTATCAGTTGTTGGCCGCCGGTCTGACCTCTATTTTTGGCATCCAGACCCTGGTCATCAGCGCGGGCAACTTGAAACTGCTTCCCCTGACCGGTATACCACTGCCTTTCTTGAGTTATGGCGGAAGCTCAGTGATTGCCAACTTCCTGATTATTGGCATCTTGATGCGCATTTCGCATAACACGGCACTGGAGCGGGAGGGGCTGGCGTAAGGGGAGAAGTATGGGTCAGTATCAACAATGGCTGTTTGCTCAAGAGGTTGATCGACATCTGAGGGCAGAGCGGGAGACGTTGGAGACGGAACTGCTCTACCTGCAAGATCGCATTGCGATCATGGAGCAGGCCGTGCCTGAGGTCGAGAACAGGATCTTGCAGGCGCTGGAGCAATATTTCCAGGCTCAGGCGGGCGAGGGGCGAGGCCAGGAAGAGATGCGACCCGCCTGGCGCGATCTGCCAGATTGGCGGACACCTCATGTACAGGCCGGAGCGCGCGCCCCCTATGTCTCCGGTCTGGCTTCCGGGGGGGAGAGAGATGGGGACATGCGGGCCTTTTTCGATAACCGGAGGCAAACTGACCCGACGCTTGCCGCGTGGCCGGCGCGCGAGGGAGCACGGGCAGTGGATGGCGAACACGTGGTAGATGAAGAGACGCGGCGGCTGAATGAAGATATCCGGCGCTGGTTTGTTCGCTGGCGCAGGCAGCTCGCAGCCACCGAGCGTTCAGAAGAGGTGCAAAATGAATAACGGCGCGGACGAAAATCCGGCTCTACGCGAACGCTTCGCAGAGGTTTTTTCACGCCTGCCCGAACAGGATATCGAACAGTTCTATGCCCAGTACCAGCTCTGGCTTCTGCGTCGTCGCGTGCCCATCATCCAGAAGCAGATCGAGGCCCTCGATGAGCATCTCGCGGAGAACCAGCAGGTCATCCAGTCGCTTCAGCCATCCGCCGTCGCTCTGGCCGTCCTGGCTCGTTTGCAGTCCAACGGGGTGAGCAATATCGAACTGCTGGACCAGATGCTGGAACGTGGCGAGGACTGGCTGGACAGAATGATGCAGCGCCTGGACTACTGCGAGCAGGTGGAGGACTTTATCCAGGGCGACTATACCCAGTGGTGCTACCGCTCGCTGGAGGGCGCATATGACTGGATCGATACTCTGCTTGGCTCCGTGGAAGAGGATGAGGAGCCGCGCCCGCCGGTCGAGGGGGATGGCGCGGCTACTGAGGAGCTTCTTTTACAAAAACTTCGTCTGGACGATGAAGAGGAGATGCTGGAGGCTACGCTCAAACAGCCTGCGGTGAAGGATGAAGGCGGAAGTAAGGAGCCGGCGGCACCAGATCAGGAGGGGGTACCGCTCGGGGTTGCGGAGCAATTTCTGATGGTCGGCTCGAGCGGCGAGGAGCAGAGCGAGGAGGTCGTTGAGCTTGAGCAACCGCCGGAACTGGCGAACTGGGAGGATCTCGAGTCCCCCGAAGAGCGTCCCGTCCCCTGGTATAGCGTCAATCTCGCTGCAGACGCGTCAACCGCGTCCATGCAGCCGGAAGAGATGAACGAATGGATCAAGGTGCTGCAAGAGGAGAACGCCTCAGAGGCCGGGGTGGCTACACCGGAGACTGCTGTAGACAGCGTTGGCGTGCAGGATGTCTCGGAGATGTCCACAGAGCAGGCTGAGAGCGACAGCGAAGCACTGGTGGTCGGAGAGGGAGAGGTGGTCCTGCAGAGCGAGGAGGTGCCGGGCGCAGGAGCAACCAGCGCAGAGGACGAGCAGGCGCAGGGAGTTGAAGAGGTGCTGAGCGCGGCAGAACCATCGCTCGCGCCAGAGGAGGCGCTGAGTGAGCAGCTTCCCGGCGCGATGGAGGAGTCCGCTGAGCTTGCGCCAGCGTCAAGCGAGATCGTGGAAAGCGAAGAGGTCGCTCCATCCGTCCAGCCTCAAGACGAGCCTGGAGGCGAGGAGGTCATCCAGCCTCTCGATGAAAGCGAGGTGACATCAGAGATTGTTGAGGCTGCCAGCGTCGTTGACCAAGCGCCGGGCAATACTGAAGAGGAGGCGAGTGCGGAAGAGAGTATGGAGATCCCGCCGGGCGATGAGACGGAAGCCGAGCCGGCTGAGCCTCAAGAAGTGAGGTCCGATGAAGTTTCCCAGGATGAGTCAGTAGAAGGACAAGAAATTGGAGCGGACCAGGAGGTTGTGGTAGAGGAGGAGAACGAGGCGGCAGAGGTTATCGTGGGCGGAGAGGCTCTTGCGAGCGGTGAACTGCCGGGCGAGCGAGAAATAGTTTCTGCGCAAACACAGGCCGCAGGCGATGCGCTGCCGGAGGAGGCGTCCGGCAGCGAGATTGCCGGCGCGGAGGAGCAGCGCCCCTGGTACGAATATCTCGACCTGGAGGCGCCGGTGGCGCAGGAGCAGAGCAGAATTGAGGAACACGTAGAGTCTGAGGAAGCAGTTCCGGTTGAAATGGCTGGGAGCGCGGTGAATCCAGAGATGCGCGAATATGTTGATGGGGACGGAAGCGAGGAGAGCCTGGCAGAATCCGCGTTTCAAGAGATAGTTGAACGCGAGCCGGAGAGCGACGTGGGCGAGCAGGCTGGGGGCGTCGTCCTGGAAGATGACGCAACGCAGCCGATGGCGCTCAGAGATATTCAGCGGGCGCAGACGAATCTCGCTGAGGCGGCGCACACGGCGAGCGATACAGCCGAAAATGTGCAATCGGCAGCGAGCGAGATGGTTCCAACCGAAGCCGGCGAGGTCGAGGTGAGCGTTGAGACGGAGCAGGAAGAGGTTCGCGAGACTATCCGCCTCACGGTGCAGGAGGAGGCCGGTCGATCAGAAGCGCCTGACCAGGGGCAAGAGATACGCATGCAAGAGGAGCGCGAACCTGCTCCCCAACTCGCTCAGCAGATGCCGCCTCAGCCGCAAAGCGAGGAGCCGCCAAAAAAGCGCGGCTTCTGGCGGCGTTTGTTTGGCAGGCTCTGGGGAAATTAGACGCTTTTGATTAAACAAGAGGCAAAACCGTTCGGCTTTTGCCTCTTGTTTCTCATCATAAAGAACGGTAGCAGGCTTTAACCAAAACGCTGCAAAGCTTTATAGATCGCGTTCGCCCCGGCGCTTACCGCATCAACGGGAATCCCATAGACGGTGTGGATAGTTGACATAAAAACGAACTCTTCGGGCAGGCGAATCGGCAGGAAGCCGTAGGTCTGGATGCCCAGGCAGGAGAAGAAGCGGCCATCTGTGACCGCCGGCATCATATAGGGGATGGACACGCTTGCGGGATCGTCCTCGCGCAGAATCGTGGCCAGGGTTTCGTATACACACATGGAAAGGCAAATCGCTATGGCTCTGTATGAACATCCAGCTCAATTGTTACAGCATCTGATCCGATTCAATACGACCAATCCTCCAGGAAACGAAGGCGAGTGTATCCGCTTTCTTCAGCGAGAAGTGCAGGAGGCGGGAGTGGCGGCAACACTGGTGGCGCTGGATGAGGACCGTCCCAACCTGATAGCGCGCATCAAAGGCCAGGGAGACGCCCCGCCGCTGTTGTTGCAGGGGCATGTGGACGTGGTGACAACCGCGCACCAGGACTGGCGCTACCCGCCATTTGAGGCGGTGGAGGCGGATGGCTTTATCTGGGGACGGGGAGCGCTGGATATGAAGGGCGGGGTGGCCATGATGCTGGCGGCGTTTCTACGAGCCAGCATTGAGGGGGCCAGTCTGCCGGGCGACGTAATTCTGGCCGTGCTAAGTGATGAAGAGGTGGGGGGCACCTGCGGGGCCAGATATCTAGTTGAGCAGCAGGCCCATTTATTCGAGGGGGTGCGCTACGCCCTGGGGGAATTTGGAGGCTTTCCTCTGCGTGTCGGAGGCAAGACATTTTATCCTATTCAAGTCTTGGAGAAACAATGTGCCACAATTCAAGTAACCTTGCGCGGACCTGGCGGCCACGGTTCGCTGCCGATGCGCGGGGGAACAGTGGCCCGCCTGGCCGCACTGCTGGGCAAGCTGGACTCCCATCGCCTGCCTTTCCACCTGACTCCTGTGACCGAGCAATTGATCAAGGGGTTGGCCACAGGCGTGTCCGAACCCTTGAGGGGATTGTTGCTCCAGTTGCTTGATCCCACGCAGGCAGATGGGGTACTGGACAAGCTGGGCACCATCGGGCAGACCCTGGATGCGCTGCTGCACAATACCGTCAACGCGACCATGATTCACGGTGGCGATTCCTTTAACGTCATCCCAAGTCAAATCACCGTGACTCTCGATGGGCGTTTGCTGCCCGGTTTCACTCCTGATCAGGCCGTGACCGAACTGCGCGAATTGGTCGGCGAGGGGCCGGAACTGGCTGTGACGTATTATGATCCTGGTCGAACTGAGGCCGATATGAGCCAGTACGCGACCCTGGCACAGATTTTGCGCGAGCAAGACCCGGGTGGGATTCCTGTTCCCTATATGATGCCTGCCGTCACCGATGGACGCTTTTTTGCCCGTTTGGGCATCCAGACCTATGGCTTTCTGCCAGTGCAACTGCCGGAGGATTTCAACTTTATGGAAACCATCCACGCAGCGAACGAGCGTATCCCGGTCGCAGCCTTGCAGACCGGCACGGAGGCTATCTATCAGGCCCTGCTCCGTCTGGGGAAAACCTGAGCGGACGGTTGACTTTGGGAACAGAATACCATGAAAACGCCACAATCTGTTTGTGCGGTTAATGTTGGAACTGACTCACGGCCTTGTGGATTCTGGTTACAGCGGCGAGCTAAACGATTGAGCTTTTCATTTAGCTCTTCCTTTCTTGGGGATGGAGATAGCCACAACGCTGGAGCCATCCTTGCGTATCCTGAGCAGTAATGGTAAGTAATGCCTGGCCAACAGCTTTTTGCAGTGCTTCTCTGGTTCTGGTTCCTGCTCGTCGCAAGACGGTTTTGAGCCCGCCAAAAACGTGTCAGATGGTATCCCCGCACGCCGACTGAAACCGCTGCCTTGCTCTTCTGCCTGTATATACCTTGACACGCATATGCTCTGTGGAGTATACTAAGAGAGTGGAACCTGCGTTCGAAATTATGGATCAGCCAACACCAACGCAAACGACAAGGAAGATAAGGAGAAGACGACGCGGCCCAAACCGCGAACGTGACAAAGGAGAAACGACATGAAAATCAAAGTGACCAGCGTCTACGTGGACGACCAGGACAAGGCTCTGCGCTTCTATACAGAGGTACTGGGCTTCGCCAAGAAGGCCGATGTCCGTCAGGGTCCCTATCGCTGGCTAACCGTGGCCTCCCCTGAGGAGCTGGACGGCACTGAGTTGCAACTGGCACTGAACGACAATCCCGCGGCCAAAGCGTATCAGCAGGCGCTCTTTCAACAGGGCCAGCCCGCGGCCATGTTCTTCACCGACGACATCAAGGGCGACTACGAGCGGATCAAGGCCCGCGGGGCCGCATTCACCCTACCGCCCACCGACGTGACCGCTTCGACTATTGCGATGCTGAACGACACCTGCGGCAACCTCATTCAGCTCACCCAACTGGCACGCCCTTAAGGGCGGTCGTGAAGCCTGATGGCAGCCTGGTGGGCGCCGACGGCCGCGGCTTCCGCCGGCGGAGTACGGCAGCTCACCGGGAGCGCTGCCGTCGTTTGCTCTGTGGAGTATACCAAGAGAGTGGAATCTGTGTTCGAAATCATTGCGGAGCCGAACCGCCGCGCGATCTTGAACCTCCTGGTCTCCTCACCACAGTCAGTTGGGGAGATCGCGCGTCAGCTTCATATGTTGCAGCCGACTGTGTCAAAGCATCTGCGTGTGCTGCGCGAGGCCGGGTTCGTGGAAGCCACGGTGGACGCCCAACGCCGTCTCTACCGGTTGAAGCCTGAACCCTTTCAGGAGGTGGATGCCTGGCTGGCTCCGTTCCGTCGGTTCTGGTCCGCTCACGTGGATGCGCTCGAACTCCACCTCGACCAAATGGATCAGTCACCATGAACGCAAAGGAAGACAAGGAGAAGAAGATGACCGATCGTGAGCAATACACACCGGGTCCAGCCGGCGGGGCGCGGGTCCGTAAGGACGGAGAGAAGTGGACGCTCATTCTTACGAGAGAACTGCGCCACTCGCCGGAGAAAGTCTGGCAGGCGCTAACCGACCCGGCGCATCTGCGCGAGTGGGCTCCCTTCGACGCTGATGGGAGCCTGGGGACGGTTGGAACCACGGTGAAGCTCACCACGGTGGGAGCGCCCAGGCCGCAGGTTTCCGAAACAAGGGTGACGCGAGCCGACGCGCCATCGGTGCTTGAGTACAACTGGGGTGGTTTCGATATGCGGTGGGAACTCGAAGCCACAGATCTCGGCACGCGCTTGACACTGTGGACTACCATCGGTCCCCGCTTCATCTCGATGGGTGCTGCCGGATGGCACATGTGTTTGGATGTGCTGGATTACCTGCTCAGCGGAACTCCCATCGGCCGCATCGTTGGTAGCGAGGCGATGAAGTTCGGCTGGCAACGGCTCAACGCGGAGTACGCAAAGCAGTTCGGTATTGAAGCGCCCAACTGGCCGCCTCAGGCGGCTCAAAAGTCGTGAAGCGAGGGGATCGCAAAACAACGATCCGCGGCGCACGTGAAAACAAAAGGCTATGGGCAAACTGTCTATTACCAATGCCTGGGCCAATAACCTGCAGAACGTCAGCGTCGATATACCGACAGGCGTCCTGAGCGTGGTCATCGGTGTAGCCGGGTCCGGCAAAAGCTCGCTCATCCACCAGACCTTTCTCCGGCAGCGCCCCGACGCGATTGTGATTGACCAGTCGCCGGTTGGCATTTCCATCCGCTCGAATCCCGCTACGTATACGGGAATCATGGACGAGGTCCGCAAGACTTTTGCCAAAGTCAACCAGGTGAGTCCGTCCCTGTTCAGTTTCAACTCGAAAGGTGCTTGCGAAAATTGTCAGGGACTGGGGTCGTCTACGCCGATCTGAGCAATTGCTGGATTGCGAACAATTGCTGACAAGCGCGTACCTGCGCAATAGGGAAGAAGAGGAAGAACCTTATGGATAGTGAGAACGCTTGCGTGCCTTAACCAGCTACATCGCGGTCGATGAACAGGCCGCAGAGCGCATGCGTGCTGCCTGGGAACGCTGGCAGCAGCATCTCGGCGAGGAAGAGGAGACGCTGCTCTTTGTGAGCAAGAGGATGACGCATCCCTCCTACCGCTCCTCCTTTCCGGCGTCTCCTCCTGCCATCTGCTGCTTGCGTACTCGATCCACGACGCCGAGTGGGTCTATCGGTGAGCAATCCTCAGCGGCTCTTCTCTCCCAGAAGCGACCAGCCAATGCGGGCGTTGGGGACCGACGGGTTCCAGTTGCTCACGGCTTTGAAGCGGCGATTGGAGACGCGCAAACTTCGGCTGATAATATCATAGACGACGCCTGTCACCATCCGTAGCAGCACCGCAGGCAGTTGCCACAGGTGCTTGCGCCCCACTGCCTGGGCCATTGCCGCAAAGACCTCCCCGCGTGTCAGTGGTTCGTCATCAACGATGTCATAGATGCCTGAAGGGACCGGCTGCGTCATAGCAGCGATGATCGCGCTGGCCGCATCGGGCACCCAGATCTGCGGCAGGTAGGCATCGAGCGCTCCTGGCAAGACGGCGATTCCCCTACTGGCGTAGCGCAAGAGTTGCCATGACGAGGGCTCGGGTCCATAGAATGATCCCATCCGCAGCGAGATTCCCCGACGCTCGCTTCCTGCGAAGCGGACCACTTCGGCCTCCGCATCCAGCGTCGAGGACAGATTCACCGCTGGCTGGATAGGTGTGGTCTCGGCATCAATCCATCTGTCGCCACTATCGCGATAGACAAACGCGTAACTGGGATAGATGAAAGTGCTCACTGTACCTGCGGCGAGGGCCGCCTCGACCAGGACCCGAGTCCCCTCACGGCGGATACGGTCGTTCTCCTGCCAGGCTGAACGCCGACCCACCTGCATCGTGGACGGGATGCTGGTCGCCAGATGCAGGATCGCCTCGGCCTGGCAGCCGGCAAGCACTTGCACAAGCGCGTGCGCATCGAAGAGGTCAGCCGGGACAGGCTTTGCACCCAGGCATTGCAGGACCTCTGTATTCGCTTCAGAACGGCTCAGCGCGTATACCACATGGCCGTCTGCAAGCAGGCTTGGGACGACAGCTTTCCCAAGGACACCGGTAGCTCCTGTGACGAAGACGTGCATAGCTTCTTTCTCCTCGTATTTCAGATATCTTTCCTTCTCTTGAAGCAGCGATGGTCATTGAGATCCTCGTCGCTCAGCGTCTGGACCCCTTACAAGAGAATTGTGGATGTATGCAGCTTGCCCAGCAGCGGCTGCGCGGCGCTGCGCACCAATGGCAGGGGCCTGGGCACGGCGGGTGGTGGTAACGGTGACACGACTGACGAGCCGGACGAAACCGAGGAGCAGAAGCCAGTTGAAGATACCCAGCACGATCAGAAAGACTACGTTAGACAACCCAAGGCCATTGACGACCAGGAAGACCAGGGCTGTCAACAGGATATTGCCCAGGGTGATTGGGATCAGTATCAACCAGGCAAACTGCATGAGCTGGTCGGCACGCAGACGCGGCAGGGTAGTGCGCACCCAGATGAAGACAAAGCAGAGCAGGTAGACCTTGCCAACGAAGTAAAGAACGCCTAGAATGTTGCCGAGCAATTGCCAGCCAAAGGGCATGCCAGGAGCGGTCAGAAATGCGACGCCAGGGCCAGACCATCCACCCAGGAAGAGCGCCGTGGCAATTGCCGAGACGATGGCCATGTTGCCATATTCTCCAATGTAGAACATAACCCAACGAAAACCGCTGAATTCCGTCAGGTAGCCAGCGACGAGTTCAGATTCTGCCTCTGGCAGGTCGAAAGGAGAGCGGTTGGATTCGGCAAGGCCGCAGATATAGTAGATAAGCATCATTAAGGGCTGCACCAGGAAGAACCAGGCCCAGGGCGTAAATCCTTGAAAAAGGAAATCCCAGAACGGGATACCTTTGCCAGGCCATGAACTGCTACTCTGAAAATCTATCATGTTTTTGATAGAGATGGTACCAAGCCCTGAGTTCGCCAGGACACTGGTCAACATGACCACACCTACGAGGGCCAGTACGAGCGGCAATTCATAGGAGATCATCTGCGCAGCCGAGCGCAAGCCACCTATCAGTGAGTATTTGTTATTGGAACTCCAGCCCGCCATGACAACGCCGACGACATCGATTGAACTCATGGCTACATAGTAGACAATGCCAGTGGCAAGAGCGGTTCCTGGCAATTCTATATAGGGGGAGAAAGGTATAACTGCAAAAGCAGCAAAGACGGGAGCCAGGAACACAGCCGGGGCCAGCAAAAAAAGCGATTTATCGGTAAGACCGGCATGGATATCCTCTTTCAAGAGCAGTTTGATACCGTCGGCAACCGTTTGCAGCAGGCCCCAGGGGCCAACATACATTGGCCCAAGGCGATCTTGCATCCAGGCCATAATCTTGCGCTCGAAGAGAATCAAGAGTAAAGCATTTATGAGGACAAAGATAAACAAAAAAACAAATGCAATGACGAATTGTAAAAAGGTCAAAGAGAAGATGCCGTTAAGCAGTTGGCTCCCCAGATCAGCTATTCCGGTTTGCATCTGTCACCTCCAAATTTGGCGATTAACTTCGCCCAGCACGAAAAGAGCCTTATGCTCCCCACAGATCTCAGATGGTTTCCTTTCTTGCGAGGAAGGAGTCGCCGAGCGGCATAGGATATGAGCTAGTACCTGCATAAGCCTCAGCCCTGGCGCGCTGCTGTGCCAGGCCCCGCATCCTTTTCGCTGTGACCAGGAGAGGTCCAGCCTGGTCCTCACATTCCAGTTCTCCGCTACCAAGAATCTAGCGTGCCGGTTTTATCAACGCATCGGCAAAGCAACGTATTTGCCTCTCCCTGGCAAGCAGGCTTGACCGGCGCTTGCCTAGGCATATCCCACACCAGATCAAAGAGGGAACAACAGGAGGCTAGGCGAAGTGGCGTTCGAGCGCATAGCGCGTCGCCGCAATGCGCGAGGTGATGCCCAGTTTTCTGTAGATGGAACGCAGATGGGCATTGACGGTGCGCGGGCTGATGACCAGGGCCTCGGCGATCTGGGCGTCAGTCAGTCCCTGCGCGACCAGGCGCAGCACCTCCATCTCCCGCCTGGTCAGGCCGCCTGGAGGAGACGAGGAAGGAAGTTGGTGACGGCCCGTTTCGGCACTCCTGGTGGCCTTCATAGGAGGAGAGTTGGAGAGCGCGGTATGTGGTAGCGTCGCCAATACTTGCTCCGGCGTCATGGCTCGTCCCTCGGCCCACGCGGCCTCGAATGCCTCGTTACACAGTGCAGTACGCACATCTGCGGCTGCGCGCGCCACGAAAGCTCGCTCGATTGGAGGCAGAGCCACTTCGAGCGCCTCACACAGGCTTTCGGCTGCGCCCCAGAGACGTGCGGCCTCTACCATTTGTCTCTGCCCTGTGACCGTGATACCGATCCGTTGCAAACATGAGGCGATGGTCCAGCTATCATTCACTTCTTGCAGCAATGCCAGGCTCGCCTGGAACAGCTCCCCTGCTTTTGTTATGTCTCCCTCCTGCAAGGCGAAGCATCCCTGGAAGCTCAGCCCACTGGCAATGCCCGTCCTGAAGCCCATCTTTCGTGAGCGTGCCAGATATTCCTCATTGCAGGTGCGTGCCCTGTCCATCTCGCCCCGCGTAAAATACAGCCGTCCCAGGAAGAAAAGGGCATCCACCACACCACGCCAGTCACCAGCCTTCCGGTGGAGTAACAACCCTTCCTCCAGCAGCGCTTGCGCTCTGTCGTCCTCGCCTTGATCAAGTGCCGCCAGTCCTTGCAGGTCAAGCAGCCAGGCGAGGGTAGCTGTTTCGTCTAAAGCTCTCGCTACGGCTTGCCCCTCCTCAGCGTGCTTGCACGCTGCTGCAAAGTCCCCGTTGGCCCATGTGATATGCCCCAGCAGTAAATGCGCGAGGGAGAGATGGCGCGTGTCTCCCAGATCCTGCTGCAACGCGACCGCCTCCCGGCCCAACGTCAGACCCCGTGCGAAGTCCCCCTGCTGGAGCGCCAGAAATCCGGCTACCAGGAGGGCCTTGACCCGCACCTCCGCCGGCACGTCCTGGCTGCTCGCCAAAGCGCGCTCCAGGACGTGCCGGCCTTCGCGCAGATACCTCCGTGCCTCCCAGAAGCGAAAGAGGGCACTGCCCAAACGCAACGCCAACGCATGTTCGCGCTCCTCCAGCAGCCAGTCCAGGGCGGTACGCAGATTGGCATGCTCGTGCTCCAACCGTGCCAGCCACCTGACTTGCTCTGTACTTTCAAGATAGGGTTCGACCTTTTCCGCCAGCCCTAGATAATACAATGCATGCATCCGCCGGGCCATCTCCATCTCCTGGTCGGCGATGAGCGCCTCCAGGCCATATTCCCGAATCGTTTCGTGCATCAGCAAGCGTGGCTCATCATCACCCCGCTCGCTGCTGTAGAGCAGGTGCTTGTCAAGCAAGGAGGCGATCACGTCTAATGCTGGTGGTTGTTCACCGGCTGCGCTGTACATGGCCTCGGCTGCCGCAAGCTCGCAGCCGCCGACAAAGACCGAGAGCAGCCGAAAAAGGCGCTGCTCCTCACGCGAGAGCAAGCCGTAGCTCCAGGCGATGGTGTCGCGCAGCGTGCGCTGCCGAGCCGGCAGATCGCGCGCCCCACCCGTCAAGAGCAGCAGCGGATGAGAGAGCCGCTCCGACAAGGCTGGAAGGGAGAGCAGTTTGAGCCGAGCAGCAGCGAGTTCGATCGCCAGGGGCAAGCCATCCAGGCGTTGGCAGATGGCCGCGATGATGGGAGCATTGTCCGTAGTGAGCTGCAAGTTCGGCTGCACTTCCCGCGCCCGTTCGAGAAACAGGGCCACCGCACCATAGCGCGAAAGCGTCTCGCAGTCCGGCAGGTACTGTGGATCAGGCAGGGGCAGCGGGTGGACCGCGAACTCATGCTCTCCCCGCACGTGCAGCCGCTCCCGGCTCGTCACCAGGAGTTTCAGGTGTGGGCAGGCAGTCAGCAGGTCAACCAGGTGTGGTGCCGCCACCACCACCTGCTCGAAGTTGTCCAGCACCAGCAGCAGGCGCTGCTCCCGCAGCGCTGCTCGCAACAGGTCCAGTGGTGCTCGGCGACTGCCTTGCAGACCAAGTGTCTGCACCACGGCGGGAAGGACCAGGTCGGCATCCTGAAGTGGGGCGAGCGAGACGAAGGAGACGCTTTCGGGGAAGGTATCTCGCACTTCGGTTGCCACCTGAAGCGCCAGGCGTGTCTTGCCCACTCCTGCAGTACCCGTAAGGGTCAGTAAACGGATTTCAGGACGCGCGAGCAAAGTCGTGACCGCGGCAACCTCCCGCTCGCGCCCAATGAGCGAGGTGAGGGGAACTGGCAGCGGAGAGGGAGAACTGTTCAGACGTGCCAAAACGGACCCGGATGTAGGTGGCTGAGAAGAGGCATTTTCTGCATGGGCACTATCATGGGTGCCACCTGCCCCCCGGTGCGAACCTGGCTTTTCAGATGCCGCCGCAACCAGGTGGTGTTCGTCTTCAACTTCCCTGGCCAGCGTTGCAGCAACCATGTTCAGCCGCTCCAACGTCAGTTCCTCTGATGGGCCGATGTAGATGCTGTGGAGCTTACCGCCCCGCTTGCGGTAGGCGCGCCAGTACCAGCCCCCGCGCTTATGTCCCGCTTGCTCTTTGCGTGCGGTGAAGGTCCCGGCCTCGCTACGGAAGGCGAAGGTCGTGGCGGTATCCAACCACACGTACCAGGCTGATGTCGAGACTCTCAGCCGCTCGTCTCGCCCATCCTTTCGGTAGGTCAGGATATCTCCCTGGACAACGGGCCTGACCTGATGCGTGTTGTTCGTGCTCATTCCGAAGTGGATCTCACAGTTACAGGACAGCGGTTACATGACAGTATAGCACATGTTCTGTAACTGCTCCTCCCCCAAACGGGTCTGCTGATCCGATGAGCCAGGTAAGAGCAATACGTTGCTTTGCCGATGCCTCAGCATGCCCAGGGTACTATACTTGCAGGTAGCGAAAGCACTCAGATCAAATCCGGTTAGAGAGCAGATCTCAAATCGCGCAATCCATCCCTGAGAGCCGCGAGCCATCAATCCTGATGGCTCGCCGAGATTGTCCGAAAGGGATCATGCCCACGACCGGGGCATAGCTATCACGCTGAGGAAGTGTCTGAGTGCTTCCCGACACCTGCATAGCTCTGTAAGGAAACGGTTTACAGAAAGGACAAGAACATGGATTCACAGATCCAGCCTTCAGATGAACATACACCAGCCCCATCCCTGGAGACAGACCTTCCTGAAAGGGAGAAGGTTACTGAGTCCAGTTTCACTCCCGAGGAACTCATTGCAGTACTCTGGCTCAGGCGCCGGTATCGAAGTGGTGGCACAGATCTTTTGGGTATCGTTGAACAAGAGGAGTTTCTTGAAGAAATAAAAGCTTCTCACGACGTGTATCCATACGGGCGACAATGGCATTTTCGTGTCGAGTTCACAGTACCTTCAGAGGAGTGTTCGCATTCTAGAGGCGCTTGAGCGGTTTTTATTCTCCTATTTTTCGCCACCTTTCTCAACTGTCTGCTGTCAATTGCTACGCAGGCCAGAGCGATCGAAGAGTCTGTCAGGTTTTGCATGTGTACTGTGGTAGAATAAGGCCAACAGAACACGCTTCTTTACTGGCTATATTGGTGCAAGCATGCATCTGGAGGATGAGGATGTCTCCGCGTCTGACCGATTGGAGTCTGGCCCTGGCGGCGGCTCTGGCTTTTCTGACCGGCCTGCTGAGCCTGATTAGTGGCTCCCCGCAGGAGTGGGTGGTGTTCGTGTGGCACGCGGTGGCTGGATTCTGGATCGGGCTGCTGCTGTGGGGAAAACTGCGCCGGGTCTGGCCCAGGATCATTCACCCCAGGCGGTGGGATCGACGAACGATCTACGGGCTGTTGACGCTGCTGCTGGTGGGCGGGACCCTGGGATCAGGCGTCTGGTGGGCCGAGGGAGGGTCGTGGGACTTCGCCGGCTTCAATCTGCTGAACTGGCATATTCTGCTGGGCTTTGTCTTGAGCCTGGCACTGCTCATCCATCTGCTGGTTCGGGCCAAACGATTGCGCATCCGTGATCTGGCGGGACGACGGCGCCTGCTGCATTTCGGTGCTCTGCTTGTGGGAAGTGTCGGCCTGTGGTCCGTGCAGCAGGGAGGCACGCGTGTACTCAACCTGCCAGGAGCCAGCGAACGTTTCACCGGCTCGCGCGAGAGCCAGAGCTATCAAGGCAACGCTTTCCCAACCTCCAGTTGGGTTGCCGACCAGCCTCGTCCCATCGACCGCCAGACCTGGCGCTTGGCGCTGGGTGGAGCGGTCGTGACCCCGCGCACGTTTTCCTATGACGAACTGGCGGCCAGAAATGAGGTGCTGGAGGCTACGCTGGATTGTACCGGCGGGTTCTACAGTACCCAGCGCTGGCGAGGTGTCCGCGTTGGCTCGCTGTTTCCTGAGGGCACCTTGCGCGCCGATGCTCGGTTTGTCAGTTTTATCTCGATCACCAGCTATCGATGGAGTCTGCCTCTGGAAGAGGCGCGTAGCGCGCTGCTGGCCACACACGTTGAGGATGAACCTCTTTCGCACGAACATGGCTTCCCCTTGCGCCTGGTGGCTCCAGGCCGGCGCGGATTTGAGTGGGTCAAGTGGATTGTGCGCGTTGAGGCGCTGACCGCAGCCGATCCCGGCCAGGTAGTGAGTATCTTTACCAGCAGTTTGACCGACAAGGGAAGGGGAAGATGAAACGCAGTACCGAACGAATCCTGACCACTCATACCGGAAGCTTGCCTCGCTCAGAGAACCTGATGCGCATCATGATTGCCAGAGAGCAGGGCGGTCCGGTGGAGGCCAGTGAGCTTGCCGAAACCGTCCATCACGCGGTAATAGATGCGGTCAGGCGTCAGGCCGCAACCGGCATTGATATTATTTCCGATGGCGAGATGAGCAAGATTGGCTTTGCCAACTACGTCAAGGATCGCCTGGCAGGCTTCGGGGGCCAGTCCAGGCCACTTATCGCGCAAGACATTCTTGATCACCCAGACCTGACAGTACTGCGCCGCAATGAAGGTGGGGGCCGCAACTTCATGCCGGCCTGCACCGGTCCCATTAGCCTGCGCGACCAGGACGCTGTACATCGGGATATCGCAAATCTCAAGTCGGCTTTGCAAGAGGTACAATCGGAAGAAGCCTTTATACCCGCTGCGTCACCGGGGGCAATTGCTCAGGTGATGCAGAATACCTATTATCCCACCCAGGAAGCCTATCTCTACGCCCTCGCGGATGCGATGCGCTATGAATATCAGGCCATTGTCGCGGCTGGATTTCTCCTGCAATTGGATTGTCCAGACCTGGCTATGCAGCGTCACGTTCGCTTTGCCGATGCTTCTCTCGGCGAGTTTCGCAATTACTTGCGACAGAACGTGGAAGTGCTCAATTATGCTCTTCGCGGTCTCCCGCCTGACCAGGTACGCGTGCATGTTTGCTGGGGCAATTATCACGGTCCACACCACCGGGATGTTCCCCTGAAGGAGATTATCGACCTGCTCCTGACAATCCAATGCGGGGCGCTCTCCCTCGAAGCTGCCAACCCGCGCCACGAGCATGAGTGGAAGGTATTCGAGCAGGTGAGTCTGCCCGAAGGAAAGATACTTATTCCTGGAATGATCGATTCTTGCTCCAACTATATCGAACACCCGGAGGTTGTGGCCCAACGAGTTGTGCGTTTCGCGCGCGTGTTGGGCCGCGAGAATGTTATCGCCGGCACGGATTGTGGCTTCGATACCTTTGTCGGGTCGAGCGCCGTTGCTCCCAGTGTCGCCTGGGCCAAACTCCGATCCCTGGTCGAAGGAGCCCGGCTCGCCTCGCAAGAGCTCTGGCCATAAGACAGTTGCTATCTCCGGGCTGGCGTGCATGTAATATCAAACCCGTTTAGATACTGTCCTGTGCATGGAGGCCCTCGCGCCCGCCGGGCGCGAGGGCCTCCATGCATACAATAGGTAGAACTCAACCGGATTTGATATAAAGTGCTGAAGACCAGAGTGCTGGGTCAATCAGCAGCGACTGGTCGAAGTTTAGCCTCAGGAATTGATCTGAGGAGGTGCAGCAGTCGTCTCGAATTGCATTATGTCGGAATTGCCTCCGTTATGGGAGTTGCTCGACGCTCGGTCAGTTCGGCGATTGCATCGGCCAGGTGAACATCCTCGATGTTATAAGCTCCGGCAGCCACCCGCAAACGGTGCGCGAGGGCGAGCACCTCAACAACGGTATAACCCTCCGGCGGCACGAACTTGTAACAGGCCATCTCCAGCAGTTGCCCGTTGGGATCTCGGAAGTAGATCGAGTCCATAAACCCGCGATCGATGTTGCCGGTGTTCCAGATGCCCCGCTCATTGAGCCGTCTGGCGACCTGCGTATAGGTGGCGCGCGAAACAGTATAGGCAATGTGGTGCAGATTGCCGATGCCTTCGGGATTGGGAGTGGGATCATTCTCCCGCGTGGATCGCACGAAGAAGGTGATCAGCCGGCCATCGCCCGCATCGAAGTAGAGGTGCGTCTCCTCGGGCACATCGAGATTAGGCTGCTCCATGACCAGCGGCATGCCCAGCACTCCCTGGTAAAAATCGATCGTCGCCTCGCGGGTGGAACCGACGAAGGTAAGATGATGAACGCCTTGCGTCTGGATTTTTGACATAGCTGGATCTCCGCTCTCGCATCAGGTTCTGGTCCAGTCGTTCGGGAAAGCAGGCCAGCTCGTTCCATAGGGGCGAGGACACGGGGCTCTCGCTCCTATGGACGCCGGCCCTTTCCTGCCTGGCTATATCTTGAAGAACAGGTGCCGGATCTGATCGATCACCCTGGGGTCTCCACTGGTCTCCCCACCTGGGAAGCGTTGATAGGTGGTCAGGACAAAATCCGATACATCTGTGAAGTGGAAAAGGGCTTGAACATCATCGAGATGATCAGTCGGGTTGGCAGTAAAGACGCCCTCTTTGACGGTGACGCGCCACTGGCCGCCCCACTCGCCATCAACCTTGATGCCGAACACTGCATCGACGCCCTTCGCAGACTCCTGATCCACCGTATACTGCATGACGAGGAACATGTACGGCACAAGAATGCCGGCGGTGCGCTCCTCGAGCTTGCCGTCTTTCTCACCCAGGCCCCACTTCATGTCCCAGGTGTGAATACCATAGTCAATGATCTGGAAGGATGGGTACATATACGGGGGAATCGGACCCATATAGGGGTGAGTGACCATGAAGTTTGACCACTCGTCTTCTGTCAGGGATTCGAAGATGGCCATCATTTTGTCCGAATCGGCCTTGAGTCGGGCAATGGCCTCCGGGCGGGAGAGGCGGCGAAAAGCCTGCGCATGCTCGTTGAGCTTCACATTCATGATTTCCAGGCCAAGCGCCTCGGCCGGTTCGCCTCTGCGCGCCATCTCCCAGCGCGAGAGATAGCCCTCGGTGACATCGATCATGTGGCCCACCATATCGCGCACCTCCCATTCGCTGCAGCGCGTCTGGACATACCAGTTCTCTGGATTGTCGATGATCGCGTAGAATTTGGCGCGTTCGGTGCGCACGACGTCGAGTACGGTCTCTTTGCCGCTGTACTCCATTGGGTTGACGACCATAGGATGCTCCTTTCAACGGGGATAAACCTCCTTGTTTCAACGAAACTGCGAGTTCTGAAATACCTCCTTTCTCGCCTGAGGAGCAAGATGTGCCAGGTAGGCGTCTCCCTGTTCTTCTGGCTCGTACTCCATGGCTACACACTCACTGTTTTGTATCTGCGCCAGGTACATACTACCCTCATCGTATCACTTTGGTCAAGATAGGTGCTTACAAAATCTCGCATACTATCCCGATTTCTCAGTTGAGGCCATTTCGATCTTGCTTCACGTCCAGATGTACCTGTACGCACTCCTCAGTTTTGTTGTACCTACCCCTGCGGTAGGGAAAGCGAACGAGCCGGGCAAGTGCGCACTTGCCCGGCTCATTCATCTCCTTTGCGTGTACGCATGCAGTCGCTAGCTGACCAGCGCCGGATGCTCTGCATCCAGGATGGCAGAGGTGAAGGTGCCTCCGGCGTATTCTTTCAGCAGGGTGAGCAGATCGTGCAGCGCGGCCTCGATATCGCGGCGTCCGGTGGCATGATGCGCCTCGATCGTAATCAGGCATGCGCGCGTCTGCGCGCTGGCGGCGCTCGGCTCGCTCTGTCGCCAGCACCAGCGGCGCGCGATTACCAGCCGAGTTTCATCGGAGAACACCACCTCGCCCGGCTTTGGATGATCCTCTTCGCTCTCACCTAACTCGCTATAGCGCTCTGAGCCGTCGGCAAAATGCACGGTCACGGTCCCCCGCAGAGCGCGTCTCTCAAAGACTGCCACAGGCAGGGCATAGCGGATGCTCACCAGGTTGCCAATATCGACCAGCAGATTGATGCTCGGAATGGAGCCTTTCTTGGTCAGGCGACGCAGAAGTGCTTCAGAGGCGCTCCGATACTGAGTCGGGTCCACTCCGAAATCGCGAAACGCGCGTCGCCAGGCCGCCAGGGACTCAAGCTGGCTCAGGGGAGTCTCGCCGATGCGCTGCAGAGTGCGCTGCTGCTCCTCCTGGTAGAGAGCCTGGAAACTCGCGGGGGGTGGACCATTTGTTACATCCCGGGCCAGGATAGCTCCGCCGACAACCTGCGGGAATCGCTGCAAAATGTCTGGGTGATACTGGAAAATGTGCATCACTGTCTCCACTTCTCACAACATATGCTTAGAAAGCGTTCGCTTTCTCTTATAACGAAGGTGAGCAGCATAAAGGAGCGTTTTTATAGCCTCAGAAAAAAGGCCAGAAGACGTGAAAGAGCATCCCTCTGGGAATGAATGTTAGCAAGAAGGTCGCCAGGCCCATGAATATGCCCAGGCCGACAAGACGGTTTCGGGGCATGAAGAGCAGCATCATAGTGGCAATACACAGTCCCACCAGGAGAAGCGACCAGGCGCAGGGAATCAGGACCCAGAGCAGCGAGAACACAAGAGCCGGGATAGATGTAACGATATTTTGCAGGAGAAAGAGTGCGAAAGGAGTGAAGCCCAGCAGGAAGCCAAATAGCAGGCGGCGTATGCTTCCAAATTTGCCGAACTTCAAAGCTTCGAGGCGCGCTTTCACCTCCAGGATACTCCGGGGCCGCTTGTAGCTCTCCCTTTCGAGCATCTGGTCTACCAGATGCTGAAACTTCTGCTGAAGCCGCGAGTCTGACCCAGGAAAAGGCTCATCTCCCCGCAGTTCCAGAGGTTCCTTGCCGATCGCGAGCGTCTGGAGCGTTGCGCCCAGGCCATAGATATCGGTGTGAATGGTGGTCTGAGTTCTGCCGTACTGCTCCGGCGCTGCGTAGCCCGGTGAGCCAAGCGGCCCGGTATCTTTAATGCGAGTTGGGCTGAACTGGCGCGCGATACCAAAGTCGATCAGGTAGATGCGCCCGCGCGGAGTCTGCATGATGTTTGCGGGCTTTACGTCGCGAAAGATGATCGGCGGCTGTTGAGTGTGTAAATAATGCAACACATCGCACAACTGCATACCGATATCGATGACTTTCTTGAAAGGCAATGCTTTGTTCGGCTGCGCCTGCAAATAGACATCGAGCGTCCGGCCCTCGATATAGCTCAGCACCAGATACCAGTGTTCGGGATCGGTAAAGTGATCGTAGAGGCGCGGCAAGCGCCGGTGCCTGAGCTTGGAGAGCAACGTGACCTCGCGATTATACGAATCGGTCGCGTCAATGCTCTCGCGGGCGCTGAGCTTGCCAATATTGATCTGTTTGACGGCGACAAGCCGCCGGCGCCGTTTCATATCGCGAGCCAGGTAGACGACGCCGAAGCCTCCCTTCCCAATCTCGCGCACAAGCTCGTAGCGTTCATGGAGCAGCGTCCCGGGACCGGGGGGCGTTGTCAAAGGAGTCGCCGGCGATAGAACCGGGCGCACCGGGACGGGCGGCTGCACGGCGGGCAGGGACCCCGAGTGGGTAAGAGGCTGGTGACAGGCGAAGCAGATTGTGGCATTGAAAGCGTTCGCCGCCCCGCACTCATTGCAAAAGCATGGCTGCGGGGGCTCCATCTCATTCTTCCCGGAGGATGCCGCTTGCACGTTTGTCTTCCTTCCTTGCGTTTGTTTATCCCATAGAAGGGTAGCACGAAACGGCGATTTTGTCGAGTTCGCGCAAAGTACCCGGCAAGGGCCTCTCCCTGCTGGTCGCGTTCCACCGGGCCGGCGTCTGCGCAAAGGAAGCAACTAAGCGGACCGGGCGACGCGCCGCTCGGTCCGCTTAGTTGCTTCCCTCAGGTCTGGATGCTGGCCAGACCGCAATGCGAGCCTGAGAGCAACCGGCAAAGATTAGAAGTCGCTGGTCCCATTGGGCGAGCCGAGGCCGCCCTGGAAGGAATAGCGCACCCCGCCGACCTCAAACAAACCGGTGGTGTAGTTGCTCCACAGCAGAGAAGCCGGGTTGGTCGTGCTCGAGACGTTGCCTGCCAGCGCGAAAGTAGCGGCAATAATAGGCGAAGAGGCGCTGGTGCCGCCGACCTCAAGCCAGCCGGGTTCTTGGTACGAGTCGTAGACGTACACCCCGGTGTTCGGGTCTGCCACAGCGGATACGTCCGCGACCGCTTTGTTGCCACATCCGGTTATGCTCGACGATTGCCAGGATGGCTTGGCGATAAAGCTGCTGCATCCCCCGCCGGCGTCGACCCAGTCAGTTTCAGTGCCATTGGAGTTCAGCGTGGTGCCTCCCACACCGATGACGGTAGAACAGACCGCGGGATAGCTGACCATCGGGCCGCTATCGCCGCTGCTGGCCGTCACCGCAACGTTGTTGTGCTGATACCAACTGCTGCACGAACTCGCCTCACCACTGAACTCATTTTCGCCATAGCTGTTGCTCACGGCGATCGCTCCCAACCCGACGGCAGTGTTGACAGCAGTCCCCAGGTTGCTATTCGTGGGAGAATTGGCCTCGACCAGCAGGATATGGCAGTTTTCGCAGATTGCGCTGACCATATCCAGGTCCAGCGACTCTTCCACTGCCCAGGAGGCGTTGTTGCGCGGTAAGCTTGTTCCACCGTTCTGGTTCACGATTCTGAGGCAGCCGCTGGAAGTCGTGCAGGCTGGCAGCCCCCACTGCGATCGATAGACCGCCAGATCGCTGGCTGCATTGGGATCGTTATACGCGTCAACGATCGCAACTGTCGGGGTGCCGGGAGCGGTGGTTGGCAGGTTGTACGCGCTGTGCAGATTCGCGGGTGCGTAGGGAGGGCTACCTCCAGGCGAATTTGCATCCGGCGTGACAGAGAGAGCCTGTGCGCTGTTCTCTAACTGCGCGAGCATGGCCGCGCACCTGGCCTGACCAAACGGTACAGCGGCGCAAACATGCTTGAAGATAACACGACCATGAGAAGACGACGAGGAAGAGGCGACAGGTGCCGCGAAGGCGATGCTGCCCCAGGTAAAGAAGGTCAGGGCAATAAGCATCATGAGCGAAGAGAAAAGGGTTGTGACGGATCTTCTCAAATTGCACTCCTTTGCAAATGAAAAGCAGAACCAAAGAGCAAGGCAAAGAGGGTCCTCTCCAGATGGAGAACACACTTGCCCCTAATAGCTACAAGTATAGAATTTCCTGCTTCCCCTTCACTTCCTTAGAAATTCATGCTGATATCCTCGCTACGCAGAGAGAAGACTTTGTGCTTTCTTCTCCTGCACTGAAGAAGAAACCTTGCGCTGACTAACAGCATTAAGGATGCGGAAGTGGATATATTAGCTCATTCATTATACCTAGATTTATCTGTGAATAAATATGTGTATTGTATATTTACGCGCTTATTACCTTGAAGAAGATTTGATCCTTCACGAATGGTGTTACAGAAGATTGTCTTATGTAAGCGATCATCTCTCTAAGGTGAGTTTTTACATGCTGTCGACCGGGCGTCCTGCGGAAGCGCCGTGGCGGTTAGCACTGGTATGCGTGTTGCAATAGGCGGAAGATCTCTCAGATCGACAAGCAGCGGAAGCAGTGCGGGCACGCATTGACTGGAAGTATCTGCTGGGCTTGGAGTTGACTGATCCCGGCTTTGATTTTTCCGTCCTTTCTGAGTTTCGCGAGCGGCTCTTATTGATCTCATTACAAAATCCTAAAGTTTGAGTCCGAACAGCGTCAACGGTTGCGGCGAGACGCCATCTCACAGCACGATCCCTCAGTCACTCACAGTAACCAAGCTGGTGAGCCAGGACCACCGCTTGCGCACGATCGCGTGCGCCGAGCTTGGAGAAGATATGGTTGATATGGGTCTTGACCGTCGCCTCGCTCACGTACAGTTCCGATGCGATCTCGCTGTTCGTGCGTCCCTGCCCGATCAAGCGCAGAACGTCGCGTTCGCGTTCAGTCAAGCCCAGCTTCTCGGAGGCTTTCTGAGGTGGGGGAGAGGATGGAAGCGACGGGAGAGAGAGTCCTGCCAGCAATTGGGCCGCGCTGGTAGCCTGGAGGAGAACTTGTCCGCGCGCGACGGCACGAATGGCCGCGTACAGTTCCTCGGCGCTACAATCTTTGAGGACGTATCCCACCGCGCCTGCGCGCAGGCCCTCGATGACTAACTCCGGCGTGTCGTAGGTCGTCAAGAGAATGATGCGTGTAGATGGATGGGTGTTGCGGATGTTTTCCGTGGCTGCTATGCCATCGCGTCGGGGCATGCGAATATCCATCAACATGACATCTGGCTGCTCTGTTGCCGCGAGGGTGGTTGCCGTGATGCCGTCTTCTGCCTCGCCAACGACGATCATGTCTGGCGCAGCCTCCAGAATGATACGCAGGCCCTCACGGAGCAGGCGCTGGTCATCCGCGAGTGCGACACGAATCTTTCGCTCGTTCATGTTCTCCCTCCTGAGGGAAATAGGTGCGGGGAATTCTTCTCGATTGGAAGCCTGAGCACTACTTGAAATCCACCATCGGTTTGTGATGCTGCGCTGAGTTCTCCGCCCAGCGTGCTTGCCCGTTCACGCATTCCCTGTAACCCATGATGCCCACTGCTCTCTTCACTGCGCTGCTCACTTGCAGCGGTGCCCTGCCCATCATCACGTACCTGTAAACTCACCTGCGCATCATCCCAGCGCAACTCGGCCCACACGTTTTGCGCTGCACCATGACGATGGGTGTTGGTCAGCGCTTCTTGCAAGGCATACTGAAGCGTTTCAGCATGCCTTTCGCTCACATGTTGAGGCGTTCCCTGTTCCTCGAAGACGCAGCGTATCCCTGTCCGCTCGCCAAAGCGGTCGATCACTCCTCGTAGTTGCGTACCCACGTCCCCGTTCGCTATGGAGGAGGTAGTTGTTTCACGCAGCAGGCCCACGACCCGGCGACTCTCGACAATACTCTCGCGTAGCAGGACCGCAATGTCGTCTAGCTTGGCCGCCAGGCGCTCGGGGTACTGATGCAGCAGTTGTCGTGCCGCCTGCACCTGAACTGAGAGCATAGTAAGCGAGTGTGCAAGCACATCATGCATATCGCGTGCAATACGTGTACGCTCACGCGTGACCGCCAGTTGCTCGGTCTGCGCCATCTCTCTGCGCAATTGTTCCTGCACCTGCTGCAATTCGAGGACGAGCATATCCCGACTGCGGCGCGTCCAGCCAATCCAGCAGAGAAATGCAGCGATCAAGAGTGATGTCACCAGCGAGGAACCGGCATTGAGATGCTGCCCCTGGAAAAATGTATGCAGTCCATTCGTCTCCGCTAAGGCGATACCACTCGTCGCCACCACTGGCCACGCCCAGCGGGGGGGCAAGCGATAACAGTTGTAGCCACACAGCGCAAACAGACCAAAGTTCCCCCAGTTTCCCTGAAACAGCACATTGAGTAGCACATTCACCACAAGAAGAGCGGCATCGCAGGCCAGGACCGTTGGAAAATGGACTGACGCTCTTGCCACTAACAGCATGATCAGGCTGGCGAGAAAGAACGCTTCTACCACAATGATGGTCACAATTGGACTATGCTGTCCATAGAGTGTAGAGACAATCAAAAACGCGTAAATGAACGTTACGACATCTATTATGATCAGTGTTTCCCGTAAGAATGTCTTTGGCGGGCTGCCAAGCACTCGAACATTGCTCCACAGTCCTCTGTTTCTTAGCGGCTGCGCTTCTGCCGGCTCGGTGCTAAACAATCGGATATCGGATGACGTAAGCATTGAGCAAATTCACTCCAATTCGCTTCTGGTTCAGCATGAACCCTGACTGCCTCGCATAGTATACGGATATCTGGCCTGTTTTGTCACGCAGTCAATACAAAGAGATCTTTCATCCACCTTCTCCACCCTGGGGTGGAGCGATACCCCCCTTGAAAATCATCCCCGGATCAACCCCCGCGCCGACGTAATGTGGCCCGGAAACTTCTATACTTCACTGCGGAAGCATGAACTACTACGAAGGTTCAGTAGTACCATCACAAGGAGAATTACTCCCATGGAACTGTTCCTTGAGAAATGGGCCCGTTTTGTGGCTCGCTGGCCTTTGCTGATTATCGCTCTATGGATCATCCTGGCGGTTGTGGCTTTGAAATTCGGTCCATCAATCACAACTGTAGCTGCGATACAGAACAATACCTCGTCGTTACCCTCCTCGGCGCCAAGCGTACAGGCGGATTACCTCTATACCACCAAATTTGCTGCTGGACAGGCCACCGTGCAGAAAGAAACGGATGTGCTTGTGCTCACCGACCCACAGGGCATCTCCGCGCAGGATATCGCCCTGGCTGAACAGATCGAAACCTGGCTGCTGGCTCCTGGAACGCGTCCCGCTCACCTTCTGGCGGTAGCGGGTCCCGGACCGCAAACGCCGGCAGGAGCCTTCGAGAGCAGCGACCACCAGGCGTTGCGCCTGCTCCTTACCTGGGACAAAAAGCACGGCCCCGTGCCTGATGCTTCTCTCCAGGCGATCGATACCTACCTCTCGCAGCAACACCTGTCGCCGGGTGAAACCCTGGGGCTGACAGGCAGCGCGCCCATCAATTATGACCTCAATGCAGGCGTCTTTAGTAGCAGCGGCGGTGGGGGGGTGCTGCTTGGCATCCTTATCATCCTGGTGGTACTCGGCTTCGTCTACCGCTCACCGCTGGCTATGCTGGTACCGCTGGTCACGGTGGGGATAGCCTTCGGCCTATGCGTCCCGCTCATTGCCTGGCTGGGGCAGACCTTTGGCCTGGCCGTGGCCTCTTTCAGCCTGCAATACGTGGCCTTTGTGCTCCTGGGGGTGGGCACCAACTATGGGGTGTTTATGCTCTCGCGCTACAAAGAAGAGATCCGGCGCGGCAGCCAGAATGATCGCGCTGCGCGACGAGAGGCGCTGGCGCGCACAGTAGGTCATGTTGGCGAGTCCATTACCTCGAGCGCCTCAACCGTAGTGATTGCAACCGCTCTCATGGGATTGGCACAACTCTACGAGCTGCGTGTCACCGGTCCTGCCGTGGCGATAGGCGTGGCCTGCCTCTTGCTGGCTGGACTCAGCCTGCTGCCAGCGCTGATGGCCTTGTGCGGACGGGCGCTCTTCTGGCCGGCGCAGCCGCGTCCAGGGACGCTCGCGGAGGCATCGGCCCCAGAAAAGGGCCTCTGGGCCCGCGCGGGACGGCTGGTAACGACCCATCCACGCATAGTCGCCCTGGTGGCGACGGTGGTGCTCTTGCCACTGGCCATCTCGACCGTCATGATCGAGCCGTCGTTCGATGACGCGAAATCCTTACCGGCCAGCGCGCCAAGCGTGCAGGCGTTCAATGCATACCAGGCGCATTTCAGCGATGCAACCCAGCTACTGGTCATCCTTAACGATCCAGGGCACGACCTGCGCCAGGCGCAATACCGTGGCACGATTGCGCAGGTGGCGACCGCGCTCTCACAGGTGCCACATGTCACAGCCGTCCAGGCGCCAGCGGCGGTGAGCCAGCCGGCGGGAGCATCACCATTCTTCGCGACGGACGGGAGCGCGGTGGCTCTCACGCTCTCACTCAATGTCGATCCCTCCTCTCAGGAGGCGCGCCAGGCGGTAGACGCGATCTCTACAGCCGCCGAGCAGGCGCAACACGGCACATCCCTCAGCGGAGCCCAGGTGCTGGTGGCGGGTCAAGGCTCGACGGTCCGTGATGAAGTAATACAGTTTGGGGAGGATTTCACCCGCATCGTCATCCTGGTGTGCATTGCCATCTACCTCATTCTGGCGCTGCTGGTGCGCAGTGTCACAGCCCCGATCTACCTGCTGGCGACGATTGCGCTCTCAGCTCTCTCGGCGGTAGGTATCACGAATCTCGTCTACCACAATTTCCTGGGGAAGCCGCTATTCTCGATTGTGCCCATCTTCGCCTTCATCTTCCTGGTCTCGCTGGGCGAGGACTTCAACATCCTGACGATCGCACGCATCCGCGAGGAGGTGCAGAAGCTCGGGCAGCGCAGAGGGATCGCTGCCGCAATTGCGCTCACCGGGGGTATAGTGTCGTCCTGCGGGCTGGTCATGGCGGCGAGCTTCTCGCGCCTGGCCACCAACGCCATTGTGGAGGTAGCTGAGTTGGGCTTTACCGTGGTGGTGGGCATCCTGCTGGATACCTTTGTCGTGCGACCCCTGCTGATGCCTGCCCTCGTTACCTTGCTGGGACGCTGGAACTGGGTCTGGCCGCGCAGCAGCCTCTGGAAGAGCACATCGGTTGAAAGAGCCACCCCTGAGATCCAACAACCAGCACTCGCAGCCCGAGACAGGACACCCAGCCAACGAAACGGCGATTAGAGAGAGAAATATTGAGCCTTACCCATTTCTCCAGCGGGCGAGTATCCCTCGAGGATATTCGCTGTTCTCCAAACCCAAAAGTAGCCCCTGTTTTCGACAGTAGCAGGCAAGCAGGAGCAAAATATGATATAATAGTTGCTGAATACAAGAGCCAAAGGGTATCCAATCATACCGGGCAACTGCAGACGGCCCGGTTTTCTTATGCTTTGCGGGAGTAACGAAGAGATTTTATGCAGGTTTTAGATTCAATGACGCACAACGGAGAACTGACGCAGCGCTCAGATCTTCGCAATATCGCGATTATCGCTCATGTTGATCACGGCAAAACCACCCTGGTCGATGGCTTGCTCAAACAGAGCCACATTTTTCGCGAGAATCAGCAGGTGGGCGAGCTGATTCTGGACTCCAACGACCAGGAGCGTGAGCGGGGAATCACTATCCTGGCAAAAAATACCGCCATCTCGTATCACGGCGTGAAAATTAATATCATCGATACCCCCGGACACGCCGACTTCGGCGGCGAGGTCGAGCGCGTGCTGAACATGGCTGATGGCTGCCTGCTGTTGATCGACGCCGCCGAAGGCCCGATGCCCCAGACACGCTTTGTTCTGCAAAAGGCCCTCGAACTCAACCTCAAACCGATTGTGGTGATTAATAAGATCGATCGCAAGGACGCACGCGTGGAGCAGGTGCTGGAGTGGACGCAGGATCTCTTTCTGGAACTTGCCACCAGCACGGACCAGCTTGATTTCCCGGTCCTCTACGCCATCGGGCGCAAGGGAGTGGCGATGTACCACCCCGACGATGAGCAGCAAGACCTCGAGCCGCTCTTTGAGACGATTCTCAAGGTTGTGCCCCCGCCGCTAGTCAATACTCAGGCGCCTCTGCAATTGCTGGTCGCCGCGCTTGATTACGATGATTACAAGGGCAAGTACGCCATTGGGCGCATTGTGCGCGGGCGCGTTGCTCCGGGCATGAACGTGGCTCAGCTCACGCGCCAGGGCGAGGTGGTGCGGCAGAAGGTGGCGCTGGTCTTTACCTACCAGGGCTTGCAGCGCCTGGAGGTGCCGGAGGCGCTGGCCGGCGAGATCGTCGCGCTGACCGGCATCGCGACCGCCAATATTGGCGAAACGATCGCCGACGTGGATCGGCCTGAGGCCCTGCCGACCATCGCTATCTCGGAGCCGACGCTCAAGATGACCTTTGGGGTCAATACCAGCCCGTTCGCCGGACGCGAAGGGAAGTTCCCGACCTCGCGCCAACTGCGCACACGCCTCTACCGCGAGTTGGAGACAAACGTCAGCCTGCGTGTTGAGGATGGCAAGACGCCCGACGAGTTTATCGTTTCGGGGCGCGGCGAGTTGCATCTCTCGGTGCTTATCGAGACGATGCGCCGCGAGGGCTACGAGTTCCAGGTGTCGCGCCCCGAGGTGATCACGCGCGAAGACGAGCACGGGCACGTCCTGGAGCCGATCGAACACCTGGTGATCGATACCCGGGATAGCTACATTGGCGTGCTGACCGAAACACTGGCAGCGCGCAAGGCCCAGCTTGTCAACATGACCAACGATGGCAACGGCAATGTGCGCCTGGAATATCACATCCCCACGCGCGGCCTGATCGGCTTCCGCAACGCCTTCCTGACGCTGACGCAGGGCAACGGGGCCATGAGCAGCAGGCTGATCGGTTTTGAACCCTGGCTGGGCAAGATTGGCACAACCCGCATGGGCGCGCTGATCGCCTCAGAACAGGGCGTCGCGGTCACATATGGCCTCAACAATGCCCAGCAGCGCGGCGATACCTTTATCGAGCCAGGCACCCCAGTCTACGAAGGTATGATCGTCGGCCTGAACACTCGCCCGATGGATATGGTCGTAAACGTTTGTAAAGAGAAGCAGAAAACGAATATCCGCTCCTCAACCGCCGACATCGCGGTGCGCCTGACCCCGCCGATTCTTATGAGCCTGGAGCAATCTCTGGACTTTATTCAGCAAGATGAACTTGTCGAGGTGACGCCGCAGAATATTCGCCTGCGCAAACGCTATCTCACCCAGCATGAGCGCGCGCGCAATCGCGAGCAAGAGTAAATACTCGAATAAGGAGCGATGCGATAAAGAATCTCGTTCCAGATGTTGTCTATCGCAAAAACCAAAGGAGAGCCGTCAGTGCTGGCGGCTCTCGCAAATTGATAGGGGCTTCAGTTTTATTTGCAACATTCGCTGACTCTTGAACTGCACGTAACGTTTTGCCTCCCTTGCAAAGAGTGCGGGGAACGACAAACCACATCGTCCCCCGCCTCTCGCGGAGCTGGCCTGCTTCGCGCTTGCTAAGGCCAGATAGCAGATGCCTTAATGAAGCCGCTGATAGGAGCCAGTACACCATTCTTGATCTGGAAGAACATGAAGTCGCTTATCCCTCCGTGCTGGGTGGGCGACCAGGTGAGAGTCGGACCAAAGCCCGTGTCATAGTTGACAAAATCATGGTCGAGGGCATTGCGCAGGCTGTCACGGGTGAGATTCCTGCCAGCTTTCTGAAGTGCGTCGGCAAACAGCTTGGCATTGATATACCCGTAGAATTTGTAGGCACTGAAGACTGGATCACTGGCGGTAGCTTGCAGGTAGGACTGCGCAACTGGGGTAGTCGCGCTGGTATAGCCGCTGACGTAGATGCCTTCGCCCGCGGAACCGAGCACCTTGGCCCAGGAGTTATCCGCCATTGGGTAGTTGGCAAGGTACCCCAGGTGAGGACGATAGCCCTGCCCCGTCGCTGTTGCGACGAACTTCGCCGTGGGGCCGGGCAGCCCGTTGAGGACAATGATATCGGGATTGGCCGCTTTCAAAGTCTGCACCGCGGCGGTGAAGTCCGTCTGCGTGGCACTGTAGCCCACTGAAGCGCCCAGGCTGCCGCCATACTTCTGGAGCGACTCACCGAGGGCTGTCTTTTGTTGTAAGCCGAGAAC
>Ga0070740_10000808_pt1 | contig 53152 bp, 50 predicted proteins | sample Coa_R2_FD_67286 | JGI IMG/M metagenome (GOLD analysis project Ga0070740, IMG submission 67286) | Surface soil microbial communities from Centralia Pennsylvania, which are recovering from an underground coalmine fire - Coalmine... | ecosystem: Environmental > Terrestrial > Soil > Unclassified ... | reverse complement strand
CATCGATCGACTTGTCATATTTGCAATGCTATCTTTTGTTCAAATCACAGCATAAAGTGCGAAATATGCAATTCGTTTGCATGTACCGCTCATAGTGCTATGTGTGGTTTGTGCAGTAGAAAAGTCTGCAACAGGTGCTTTCAGAGGAAGGGACTTATCAGAAGAGAGATTGTTTGTAATGCTTGTAATGTGAGCCGCAATTGAAACTGATCAGAGCAAAAAGAATAGGTTGAGTAAAGATCAACCTCAACCAAAGTTAGTCTGGCGCGCAAAATAATGTTATGACATATGATATCGCTAATCTACTCTTACCTTAAATATCAGAGACTTGTCAGAAACTGTAAATTCTGAATCTGTCTTGCCTAATTGCTCAAACTCTGCTTTGAATAACCCTGCATAATACAACGACCACTTTCTATTCATATCGTGGTGTATTATGTAGGTATATTGATCGCCGCTCACTTGTCTTCTATATGTAAAGCCGGAGATTCTTACTTTATGCTCAATTACGTTCAGGGCAGATTCTAGCGTATATTCACTTGTCATAAGAGTGACAATGTCCCTAGTTTCTTTGGCAGTTTCCTTTGCAAGCTCTATTATTTCATCGTCTGTTAGACGATCAAACATCAAATTGACTAGTGATTTTCTGAGCGTAACATACCCTGCCTTCGGTGCATTGGCATACCATTCAATATACTCCCTAAAGAGCTGGTTTGCCAGCGTGTTTAGACTTATCTGCTTCATATCAGCTTCATGCTGTAAAGCATTCAAGAGAGCCTCATCGATTCTAAAAGTAGCAGTCTTACTCTGAACCCTCCGCTCTGATTTGTTCATAGATTTGGCCTTGGGCAATCAAAGCTTACTGTTCAATCGATTATTTAAGTATACAATGTCATAAAATGAACACAGTGTATACAAACAGCCATGACCTCGGAGAGTTTTAAACATTAATGCAGAGTTTGATACTGATGCAGATTTTAGATATTGGGAGAAAGTTGTACAGTATGTTCAGAATATTACAAAGAATTCCAACTAGTTAAGTAGTTAGGCGGTTAACTAGGATTGTGAAAAGTGCTTCTATGCTTGAGCAGCCAAGAGCAAGACCAAATATCGATGATAATGGTAATAATTACGGCGGGAGTTCTGCGTTATCAGTCCTTGTAGTAGATGACGAGCCTGACACAACAAGGGTCATAAAGATGGGACTAGAGAAGGAAGGCTTTGAAGTCGACATATACAATGACCCTGAAGAGGCTCTGAAACTATTCTCTGCCGATACCTACGACTTTCTACTGTTGGATGTAAAGATGCCAAAGATGGATGGCATAGAGTTATATGAAAAATTACGTAAGATGGACGATATCGCTCGTGTGTATTTTGTCACGGCAACGGACCGCTACTCAAACTTGGTAAATGAGAGATATCCTAATTGGAATGGCAACTGCATCATAGTCAAGCCAGTATCCACTCGCACCATCGCTTCTCTGCTTAGAAAGGATTATCTTCAAGGCATTCCTTTTGTGCCTTATTAGCAGGATTCTCAGCTTGCCAGATTTTTAGTTACTGAAGCTATTGATTATTACAAGTGTGGATTGATATGGTTCAAAAGAAAACCGCAAGGAAACAATATAGGAGATTATGCGATTGACTTCAACAGCTCAGAAAGTAGTGCGATTGCTTTATGTGGATGATGAACCTGACATCTTAAATGTTGTCCAGAAAGGCCTTCAACGTCATGGCTTTTCTGTTGATATTGTCTCAAACCCCGAGGAAATTTTGGCTATGAAAGACCTGAGCGAATACGATTTGATTGTCTTGGATCTGAGGATGCCCAACATAGATGGCTTTATGCTTTACTCTATGATAAAAGACAGGATAAGCTCTTCAAAAACAAAGATGTGCTTTTTTACAGCTTTTACTAGCTATTTAGATACTTATAACCAAATGTTCCCAACTTGGAGCGGCTCCTGCTTTTTGACAAAGCCAATGTCTGTCAGGCAGTTGGCTGATAATCTCCACAAACTATTGTCTATAAATTAAAAAATTGGCGATGTACACATCTCGGAGAGGCTTTTCCCTGTGTGTTAGCTAGGTCGTGAACAATTGATCTTCTCAACCTTTCATCAAGTCATAAAAATTCGAATAGCAAACTAGACAGCATGTTCAGGCAATTAGCGAAGTCCTAAAGATATCCCATTTGGAAAATATTGTTCTAAAGAATGGCAAATAATTCCAACATAAAATACCGCGGCATATTTGTCACGATTTTTGGCACCAGCAGTCTCGTGTGCTCCAGGATGACCAAAAATATCTAATAAGAACTGGAGAAGGTACATTTGCCATATTTAATGAAAAAGAATTTCCCCGTCCCTATTTGAACCTGAATAGAATATCATGAAAATGTCATTGAACTGACAGGCAATAGCCCAGAGGGCTTTCAATATTTAGAAGATGCATTTTCTGAAAATGTATTGGAAAATGCTGTGCTGGAAGAACTTAGGTTCAATGGAATATATGAGAAGATGATTGAACTTGTAACAGGAAGGAAACAAGAATGTTTTGTTGGAATGAGGTAAACCTCAAGGACATTCGACATCTACCTTGAGAACAGAAACAGTGGTATTCAACTAATTGATACCTATACCGGTCAGGTTGACTTGGACTACACAATTTGGACAAAAGATTCTGTTTTTGTATTTGAGGCAAAGAAAGGAAATTATCTAGACTTAGGATGGCACAAGCATCCATCTTTTCTATATGACTCTAAAAGCTGCAATCCTTTAGAGGTGGGCCTGTACCTTTTCGCTCCATGCAGATACTCAAGAATGCCTTTACAGGCCAGAACTGCAAGAAACCGTTATGTTGCATCGTGTGATAGATAACTTTTGTACATTATCTCGGTCTTGGTGGCTCCCTCTGCTTTCATTGTCTGCAGCCTGCAGAATTGACAATAAAATCATCCGCGCTTCTGCCGGACAACAATTACTAATTGTGCACAATCTATGATAAAAGCAGCCTGCATGGATGTTATAGTACCTGATGGATTCAATAAACCATTCTTAAGCAATGTCTGCCAATACAGCTTGATGGCAGACCTGAGAAAGGACCTCAAGAACGTAGAGCAGAACATCGAGGCAAAGGCGCAGACAGCAAAAGACCATGCGGAAGGAAAGCCAAGTTCAGATACACTAAATAGAGCAAAGATAAAGGCTAGAGATGCAGCCAGAGACCTCAAGCGCGACCTCTGATTCTTTTTTCAATGCTTTGGATTTCTGCAAATGCCAACCTGACAGGAATTTTGGCAGAGCTATAGAACGTACCTGACGATCCTGATTATCACCTTGAGAATTGCAAGCGGAATGAATGCGGCTCCGAGCCGAGGAATTGCTCCATCCAAGGTCAAGGCGGTTCCTCTTAGCATTTGTAATAGCAGCTCTGTTAGCCTGCCATCCTTGGCGTTCTCCAGAGCATCAAGTCCGGCAAGGGTTATCGAGAAATGCTGCCTGTGAAAGAACAGGAATTTCCGCTCACTTTTGCTCTGCACATAACCCCGAGCAATAAGCTCAGTCAGCAACTCAGATACAATGGAGGCTGGCAATCTTGTGTTTTTTGCAATTGCCTTTTCTGTCCTTGACGTTGCTTGTAGTGCTTCCAGTATCCTGATCTCGTACCTCGAGGTTGGAGCCTTTTGAGTGCTCAACATCTGCAGATAGTTTCACATATATTGTATATTTGATTTCCCCTTTGCTCTATCCTGTTCTCTATCGGCCAAAAGAGAGAAATAGAATTCATCTTACAATGAAGCAAATAAGATGCTGGCTGCTTGTTGGGCAACAGATGTCGCTATTTTCCATTGATGGAGCAAGCGTTCTTCAACAATTCTTCTCTTTGCTTAAAAGGTAGTAGCTATTGAGTTTTTTCGATGGCTTGCATGCCCTTGTCTGGCAGGTGCGTTCAATGTGATGCAGAATATGACATTAGTCTGAGGATATTCGAACAACGGCTGATAGAAGACTGGGACTTTTGTCCCAAGTGTTTTGAAGAGATTATGACCGAGAATGAAGAAGACTCACTAAGTTACATTGACGGGCTGGCATTGCAGACCACGAACTTGTGATGTCTGTCGTTATCATCCGGTGAACATTCAGACCCAAAAAGACACTGTTAACCTAGCAGGACAAAGGGCGTAAATCACGACACGAACGGATTTTGACGCATGCCACTTTGAGTTATCAGGACTATATGAAAGGCTAGTTCCCGGTGTCTATCATATCATGCCGATTCCGAATTATATGTCATTTGTATTTGATTTTATCCTTCCGATATTGATGCTAATTTACTTGAAGAGCAGGTGGCTGGCATCTTATTACAGCTTCTGATATATGTTAGGCAATCTGTTGTTTTCATTGAGCAGCCTGACTTTACAGCTTTTCAATTCCTGTAATAAGCCACCAGTGTTATACTCTGGCTAGGTGTGATTGTGCGGGAAGGGTTTTTGCTTCCGTTGTCCCAGTGATCAAAGATATGCTGCCTATAATTCAGAACTGTCACATCATATGTTGACCCTTGCTTTGCAGCAAATGACAGTGGTGTATACCCTGTTTGCACTGTTACACTATCCCGTTTTACTATAGTAAACATTCCACCAAACAGCACACCTTGAAGGTTGGCCGACTTGACAGTAACTGTATAGTGAGCCGGCGGAGGACCTGCGGAGCTTCCAGAATCGGCAACCCCGACAGCTGACACCAGGCTGCCAAAATATGGTGGCAGTGTGTCCCAGGGATTTGGCAAATTGTCATTCGTTATATACACGTACCCTGCGCCGCTGGATGCGCTTGCAACATAGCTTGTGTCCAAGCTAGGATCTGCGTAAGAAAGGAAGGAAAAGTTCTTCTTGTCATAGCTTGTGTGCCATCCTCCCAGGTATGACAGAGGTGGAAGGCCAGCATTTTCATAAATTATGATATTATCGACTGTCCCGATATAGCTTGGCAGGGTATCGGCTCCCGGATTGCCTACAGTAAATGCCATGCCAATTGACTTGACATAGTTATTCAGGTTAGAATAATAGCCCTGGTATCCGTCCTTGTTTGACATCTCGTCGAAGAATATCCCGTTTACATGATACCAGCTAGAGTAGCTGTTAATATCAGCCTCGACCGCCGAAGTGCTTCTTGAACCATAGCCTGTATAGACATAGCCTAATACTACTATGTTGGCTGCCTGCAGGTTTCGAATACCTGTGACATAATTTGTGTCTGAAGATACTCCGGGACCACTGTTTGGGTTTATTATTGCGACTACCGGCACAGCAGGGTTTGCGTTTTTAGTCTGGACTAGGGTAGTCCAAGCAGAACCCGGATAAGTATAGAGAGGAACAATAATCCCTGTTGCTGCAGTAGGGGTTGCAGCCTTTGCATGGTATGAATTTGCAGAAACTGTAGAGAGTACAAGCATCAGAGCCAAGAGAGAAATTGCAGAGGAGATGATAATCCTGTTCGATAGAATCCAAGACATGTACTTCAAGAAGTGTCTTCTAGAAGAGCATTTAAAGAAAATGCTAGTCAGATCTATAGTGACATTCTGCCACTCTGCTCAGTATCGAGTAAGATAACCCAAGCCGGGAGAAGGTCAGAAGAATGATGGATCAAAGGAAAAACCATGATTGCAGATTTATCATAATGGATGAATAATTTGCGATATCTTCAATTTTACGCTGGCTACCCTACACTAACCTACTCTACTCTATTCTAAAGCTAGTCAGTCAGGATGGATACCGAATTGGAAGGGTTGAGATATGCTGTTAGGTGGAGAATTTGAATGCTCTATTCCGTATGTAAATGTCACAATTGCATGGACAGATCCTGCTGACGAGGCCACAAATTTGTAATATGATTCTGTAAGTGGTACAACAAGATCCACGGAACTTCCAGGCTTCAATTCAAATTTAACTGGATAGATATTGCATGCAGAGACAAACTTCCTTGTTACATAGCTGTCAAATGACGCAGGACAGTCCAAGTGGCGAACACTCTTTTGTATACAGCAGTATGTTTGGAGTATTATTAACTACTGTTGCCTTTATCTTGATGGTACCTCTACGTGCACAGAAGCTGGAATAGTTTGAATATAGACCAAAGATGGTGCTATAGCTCCTGATGAATATGAAAATGGGTAAAAAGATGCAAGAGCATTGAACGGGATAACGACTATTACAAAGGCCAGAGCAAATGCGGCAAGTAGCGCAGTTTTATTTGGTCCCAGAATCATTTCGCCAGATTTGGCATGATTACTACATTATTATTCAGTTCTCCTTGTTGTTTCGATAGATTTTTTCCAATCGTTTTCTAAAAGCTTGTTCACAGCTACATACATGTACTACATTTCCATCTCAGGCTTGAAGACATAAATGCAAGATGTGTTGCTGACAGCGTTCTGGCAGGCACGTATTCCATTTCTCGAAGCAAAAGTTCATCCAACCGTGCGGAGTCGACATTAGGGAGGAACTTTCTGTATATTTTCTGCATCTCTTGAGTTTCTCCATGTCAATCAGTTCAGACTTTATTTATCGGGTGATGTTTTCTTGTAACCATCTAGCGGGGCGGTCAAATTTCAACGGAGTAATGGCTTGCTTTTTGTCATTTCTTTTTGCTCTGCTCATGCAAATACAGCTTGTAGCCATCTGGATCACTGAATAAGGCAATTCTTCCAGATTCTTCATTTATCATGTGCTGAAAGGCCACACCCCTTTTCTTCAACTCTGCCATAGCAGAATCAAGATTGTCGACTGATAGGCCGATCGACATGCTTTCAGCCTTTGATACCTTTTGCCATTTTCCCTGCGGATGCAACCCGATCTTCAGTCCACTAGCTTGCATCTCTGCCCACTCATTGCCAAACCTGTTTACTAGCTGAAAACCAAGAATTTGAGAATAGAATGTTATCGATCTTTCCATGTCTGAAACTATCAGGGTTAGGAGGGCATTCTTGAACATTGCAGCCTGATTAGACAGTTAGACTTGGTTTTTATCCTTTGCTCATGCAAGCATTAGATGATATCAGCAAGCCGGCATAGAATTAATTAATTGAGAATATCGCTTCTACCAAGCGTCTAATGCACCAAAGTCGTTGCATAACTTGTTGTACAGGCGCGAAGGTTCAGATCAATGGCGAAAATATACAGATACTCGACTTTTATCCCAAGAATCATCAAGCAATACTAACAATTTTATCTGGCTATCGGCATTTGGCAGATAATCAAAGTCTTGGTTTCTTTCAGCTATGTGCTTGATGTCAAATCCTTGCTAGAGTCTGAAAAAGGTCAGTATTATCTGGAGGGCGATTCACCTGCCAAGTATTAACATTGAAATCTTGGCCGACCTTGCGCAAAACCAGAGTTACGTCCCGAGCAGGCACCTGATATTTTAACCATTCCAGAATCCTGATTAGGATTTGAAGGCAGAATCTGGCGATAACCTTACGCCGGCTAGATACCCGGTAAAGAGATTATTGTACTCAAATCTTGGGTTTTGGGCTTGCAGATTCCGACCGAAGTTTGTATTGTATCAAGAGTGAGAATTAAGTGTAGAAATGCTAAAAAAGATTATCATATCGTAGGTCTGCTGCACATGAGGTTTAACAAATCCTTTGAGGGTCTCTGGAATGGCATTGATAAGAGCCAGAATGCCTCCGAGGAGACCGGATCCCTCTATGTGCTTGATGCAGTTACAGTGGATTCGCAGTGCAGATTTACAGTAACCAAAAAAATCCGAGATTTTCTGCCAGTTCAACCTGGGGACGTTATGGCAGTATTCAGAGATAGCGAATCAGATGTACTAATCTTGAAGCTCCAGCGTACCAATTCAGTAATAAGGACATGGGAGATAAAGAAAGTACATGTGCTAGATGAAAGTCACCACCATGCCGACAGAATATTTGCCAGCGAGACAGCCTGACATCAAATGCTTTTCCGTAATTGAGAAGGTATAATAATTTTGTCAAGCGTCAGCCAAACGTAGATGTATTCTATTGTCAAAACATCAATTTTGGTTAATAATAAATTAATTAAAATCAATTATCTTGTACCTTGGTATAGGAGAGCCAATGGCATAGTCTATCAAAACATTTCAAAGAAAGAAAAAGAAGGAAACGGCTACTCTCCGATTTTGCTTACCTCTCTGTTTCGGTAGCAAGCATCCGATCGTTCAACTCAGCCAAGCTTTTTCTTGTGGCATACACCTGGTTATTGCCTGATGCAACCATTCAAAGGAGGCCTTGTTTAACATGAGATGCCGCTGCAGTTCACATGTATGTTGTTGTGCGGGTTGGCATTGTTAGTTGTAGTGGATGACTGTGATGAATACTGGATCTGGGCTGCAATGACTTCATTTGACTGGTTTGTGTGACTATTCTGGTTACCTGTACCGCCTGTAGTTGTGCTATGACTGCCGCCACCTACCGCCGGATTGTTAACATTAGCTGAAACCTGTGTTGTGCTTGTTACCGTATGCTGACTGGCACCCTGCGAATTACTCTGGTGTGTGTTCTGGTGCGAGTTGTTTGTGTTCGTGACAGTTACGTTAGTTGAGGCAAATGCTGGCAGCGCCGTTAGCGCAAGTGCTGCAACTGCCATGATGCCTATTGTCGGAAACATTGGTCTGATCATGTCAAGACCTTGCTGAAAGTATATTTTAAAAGAAGTTCGAATCATTATTTTTCCGACATATCAACAAATACCAACATGAATTTTACTTAATGATCCATATTGACGTGTTATTGCAAGCTACGATGATTAGTACCTACTGATTTGAGAAAAGTTCTAGCCTTGACAGGCTCTTTCTCCTATATTGTCAGCAAATTCCTGATCTGTCCATTGCAAATATGGCTTCAATCACAGACGATTTGATCTTGTACTCTATTATCAAATTCATTTTCGATGCTGGATGCTCTGTTATCTGTGTATTCATTTCAATACGGTCCGTTAAAGGGGGCGCTTGCTAAAATGGGGAAAAGATTCACTCGATTTTTCCCTAAAACATGAATAAAGCAGATGTATTGGTACAGTGCGAAACTGTCCGGATATTGTTGCGCAGCATAGTTTAATTCAGTTTAGTTTGCATATTGCAAAAACCTGTCAATAGCAATTATTACTGTATATAGCGACATATTAGATTAGATTCTGAATCATCAAACGGAACCTGTCATAAACTGACGATTGTTGGCAAAAACAGGGTGGTCTCTGATCGTCTGCAGTCTCTTCAAATGTATTGCATTGCCTTTAATTGCAACTATTCCTGTTGCTCCTCCTTCTACTTAGCCAGAACATGTACATGACTTTTGAAAGCGGTACGCATGCAATTTTGATATGCTGGGTATGCACAAAACAAACTCCCTAAATACCGGTTGCCTGTATTATCAATTGGTGGTCTCTATGTCTGAACCAGATTTGTGGGAACTGAAAGAAAAAGCCAAATGGTCACCAGACCTTGTAGAGAAGAAAAACGCGATTTCAGGGTTGTCCAGACACGGCGAGGGTGCTATTTCTGCATTGGAAGAGATTCTTGCTATAACAGCATACGATGACATCAAGTCGGCGTGCATTGAAGCTATTAAATCAGTAAGAGAAAACAAGGGCGCCAAATCTGCCAATGAAAAGGTCATGCTCAGCGATGACGCTAAAAAAAAGTACGAACAGGCGGCAGAGGACAAGATAAGAAAAACAGAAAGCAGGGCAGAAGAAGGAAAAGTAAGGCTGGCTGATCTGCCTCCATAATTATTGTACACTACGATGCGTCAGATTCTTTTACCCTGTGAATGAATTAAATTACTTGGCTGCCTCTCAACTTGCAAAGGGTTAGCTGTTGACGTTGCCATTCTATCTGGCATACTATTGATATATCGCATCCGATCTAAAGTCTGCTACTGGTCGACATCCAGCTTGGTCACAGTCTCAATATCGAGGACGAAATTCCTGCTGTCTTCTCATAGCGTGCTTTTAACTATGAATGTCGATGGTGATAGCAGCTAAAGTTATTGCAATTTCTCTAACTTGGATTTATTGCCTGCTTTCTATATATTCACACAAGAATTAACGTTATGTCACTGTTTCGAGCTTTTGCCCGAGCAGCCTTCCAGAATAAGCAAAGCTTTGATTCATTATTGCACTGGCATAATTCTGGAACAAACCATTATCTATGCATGAACCGTGCATCGGATAGACCATCGATGGATGCAAATCCAAAAGCCTCTTTGTAGTCTGCCTGACTGGACCTTCGCTGGCAAAAATCCCAACGGCCCGGTACAATTCTATCATCTGTTGCGATAAATCCTGCGAAATCACGGGAGTATTGATTCTTGGCTGGATAAATAGATCCGATGTAAAAAGCGACTTTGTAGATTCTTCATATACCATCATACTATCCCAGTGGTGGACATGAGGTGTCATCATGAACCTGAACTTTCGCTTACCTGTTTTCATTGTTTCATTATCCCAAAACGAGACATGGTTGACAGGGATGTCGTACCAACCAGCAAGATTCAGTTTTGAACTGAGGTCACTGCAAACAAGCTGCACATCTTTGGATTGGAGAAATTCCATTCCTCCCCACTCATCAGCTTCGAAATGCAGAAATGCAACGTAGGACAGTTTTTCAAGTGGAACGATCTCTTTTACCCTTTCTTCAATTTGCTTGTACATACCAATCGGACCAGTGTGAATGAGCATGGGTTGCTCATCAACTATCAAAAATTGATTGAATGTAATCCCATATGATTCCACAAAACCAGAAATCCTGTAGATTCCATCGGAAATTTCTGATGCTGTCACCCTGTCTGATTTTGGAAATTGTGTGGTCTTCGATACCGCTGGCACACTCTTTCACGTAATATTATGATAATAAGGGTTTTGAGCACAAGCTGCACAGATAATCAATCTCCCACATACAATTCAAATTATTGCAAAACATATAGGATAATCAACGCAATGCAGAGAATTTAAAGGCCTTACAAGAAATCGTCTCATAAATGGCTTGAAAAAGCGATAGCTTTGTGGTGGACGACAGTTAAAACTGGGCGCCAATTAATAAAGCATAGAAAGTTTTCTGAAATTCACTTAATTACGAAATGACTTGTGATTCCCAATGAAACCTGATTTGCACCCTCGTTCTGGCCTGATGCTGGCGTTGGCTGCACTTGCAGCAATGATAATTGTTCCTTACATTTTTGAACTCTATACTTTTCATCTTTATCTCAAAAGAGATCCAGTATTCTTTTCATATTCTGGTGCCCGGCTGTGGTTCTTCCTCATATCGCTACTGACAATCGGAGCCCTGCTTGGCTTCATTAGCAGGGTATCGGGCCGCCTACTGGATCTTGGGTGTCCGGTTGCCGGCATAGCCGCTGCGATAGTAATTCTCATAGCAGTATTGTATCAGATATGTGACAGCCGTGAGTGTTATTATTCAGGGCCTGATGGGTTTGGATGGCTGCGGCTCTGGGTGCTACTATTTGCAGCTGCATGCACTGGATTGTTTGTAGGACTTGCCTTTTCAGGTACAGCAAAGCAGAAAAATGTCAATCTCGGCGATAGCACAGCTTCAGCACTGTTCTTCCCTTCTATCATCACAATTTTTGCAGGGTATTACCCAGTCGCACTGGTTTCTGGTATACCTGCTTCGCTCCCAAACTACATCCTTCTGTTAGCATCTGCATCTCTAGCTCCTTTTGTAATTGGAGGAGCAACTGCAGCCGCACTTACCGGGAGGGCAAGATTTGCTCTTGTCTGTGCAGCAATAACACCTGCAATACTGGCATTACTATTTCTTCCACTCCATCACGATAAAGGACAAATTCCGTTTGCATCTCTGATTTTAGCAGCAGGGCTTCCTGTTACTCTGGTGACTTTTATGGCTGTCTCCAGAAAGCTTTCTCACAGGGCTGGAGGACAACAGGATAAGAATAGCAAATCTGCAATCCTGGCATCCGCCACCGCCTTGGTCTTTTTCTTTATCTTTGCAGTCCATCCATACCTTGATGCACCCATGAATCTGTTAGCTGATGTTGTTAAAGGTGATGCTGATGATGACACTCTGCCAACATATTACAGCGGGATATACCATGCGGCTAATTATTTTTCTGTCAAAGCCGTTGAGGTTCAGATAGGATACGGAAATGCAATGCAACGACAGTTAGAATCAGTTCCCGAGGCTAGCCCACTTTTGGCTGGAATAGGGGTGCAATCACCCAACTGCTGCAAAGATGGGCTTGATTATGGGTACAGGGCAGATGTCCTATTCTCCGAAGGCAAGCAATATCTGGTCGCAAGAGCATGGGAAACCTGTGACCAGAATATTGCCTGTTCTGGCGTGCCATGGGAATCAAAGATGTACCAGAATGTCATGCCACTTCCATCCAATGTCACCAATATTGTAATCGGAATGAGATGGAGTTCAGATACACACCATATGGTTCAATGGTACTATAGAACTGCTGATGTAATGGCGGAAAGCAGTCATAACAGCTCCTCTGTCAGTGCAGGCTCTCTGTTTGGCACATTCGCTGCACCGGCAATAGAAAATCCCATCTTTAACGTAGGTGTTCTGAATATGACTGCCCTTCAATCTCTGACAAACCCGCCGTATGGCAATGCCAACTTTTATCAGCTGGGCGTAACTGAACAAAATGACAAGGCATATCAGTCAAACCTGAATGAAACTTTAACTTTTGGTTGCCTCGTATACTACTCACTTGACGGGAACAGAAACTGCGCCTCAGATACTAGGCCAGTATTTGATGGCGATTCACACTGGAAGGTCCTCTGGAAGTGGGGGTTGCCTTCACATCGGATAGCAGTATCAGTTGATAACCGAGAGAAAATCATTACATTTCACATTGAAAGCCCCTGAGTATGCTGAGGCAGATCCAAATTCACCGGAAGAATAACGACGACTAGCTAGACTTGATTAAGTATGAGAAGCATCCATCAGTGCCTTGTCTTCTATCTCTGCCGGCAACTTCCTTTACCTTTGGGAAGTCGAACCCCCTTCGCTAGGCTTGCTGTAGCCATCGAATCGTTTACACCGTGCCCGTTTAATGCTGAGCCTGTCCTAGACTTCAATAAAAGGACTGTTCATGCCTCTATCTTTGGCAGGAACTTTGGAAACACAACACGCTGGTCTTTGATTGATTGATTGATTCACTCAATATCCTTGGTTTGCAGAGTTGAGGCCGCTTTGCCATGCAGAATTGGCCGAGCCGGTTGCACCGTTCCACATGCCGCCATGTTTCATCATGAAACCCCGCATGAATAGCCCATTGCCATGCAGAACCGTCCCATAAAGGGGGCCAGTGCCGAAATGCCCATTCACCCCTTGCGGTCCGATCCACAGGGCTATCAGATTCTGATGCATTATTTTTATGGTCAAAGGCACATCCGGTATATTGTTGCCCATAAGAGAGACTGTTGCAGTGCCATTTATGACATAAGTGGAGTTGCCTTGCATTGACGAATTTGTCATGGTAAAGTTTGTAATAGTGTGGGTGTGCATCGCAGTTCCGTCTGGCTTGATCATTTCAAACTGCGCCATGAACCAGGTGGCATTACCCGACGAATTTGTTGCTGGCTTCAATGCCCAGTAACCACTCTGGATCCATGCCGGCTGGCTATTGTTGTTAAGCTGGACATTGGAGATCAGCCCTCTAAGGTATCCATGGGATATCATAGATCCATTGTAATTTACAGTAGACGTCGTGGTTGCGGTGGAGGACATGTTCATAGCATTTGACATCAAAGTATTGTTACTCATGCTAGATGTAGTCGTGCTGTTAGTTCCAGTACTGTTTGTACTTGTTATCTCGCCTGACGAACCAATCTGTGCAGAAGCCATGTAGCTTGCTGTCTGTGCACCTATGAAGAGAAGCAAAGAACCTGCAACAAAAGTTGCCAGATATGTCATGATATGTCGGTCGGAGCCAAATCTGTCTATCATCGGTAATCTCGACAGGGAAAAGGTTAAAAGGATTGTAACAGATGATTCTCTAACCACATCCAGTTAGATTTCTACCTCTGCCTGATAGTATCCAAAATTGCATCTTTTGCATTTTAGAGTCCATATGCCGTAATTGTTCGAGAAAATGAAATCTTTGCCTCCACACTTTAGGCATGAGAAGTGTTTGAAAGAAGATTGGTCAACCTCTATCATGGCTGATCTATGACCTTGTCAGATTTAAGGTAAGATAGATCTAATCTATGCGTGCCTCTCAAACTACCACCTCTACTACAGGCTCCATTTTGTAAAGCATAATTTGTTTTGCAATAATGTCATACGACAAGGTAAAGCCATGATTGTGGTTATCAACTGGTATAATGCAAAGTAATACTGTTTTCAATTATAGTAACCGTATGCTCTTTTAGAGTCAATTCAAAAGCAGACCGGAAATTGATTTTGGTAGATTCTCACTCGCTGCTAATAAACATGAAGGTGCAAGCAAAGATCCCCGAGACAAAGCGGATAAGGGCTGTCAAGTTTAGGCTTGTCAATACCTGTCTGCCAAGTCAAGGGGACTTTTCTGCTCGAAATTATGCAGGCATGACTGATTGAAGCTTGGCCAGTAATTGCTCTCGAGGGCTCTTATTTTTACTCTGTCTGGATTTACCATTTACCATCCGATGCAAAATAGCTACCAGCTAATCATTGAACCGAATCCTGTTTAGAAATAAAGCCGAAACCACAATTACAGCTCCAAATGCTGCCATCATGGCAGGTGCAGGAGCCGGGAACTCTGGCACAGTAGAAACCGCCTGGATAGAGACAGAATTTTCGCCATATGGAAATGAGAATTCAATATGCTTGTAGACCCTGCCATCGATCCACTGGCTAGAAATGGCATTCGTGGCATTCCGACCATCTACCTTTACAACCAGGTCTGAATTGATAAATGAGTCAGGGCCAGATAGTATCATGGCATCTACAAACCCGCCCATAGGAAATACTCCGCGTGCGCTGAGGTTTACCGTATGAGTATTTGGATTATACCGAACATTTCCTATATCTGCATCGCCTCCGACCTCAAGCTGCAGGTTCTGGCCGTTTTCTGCAGGGATAGTGTAATTCAATCCCGACGATGTCGGGGCAAAGCAACTATAGTACACTACCTGATTTGCTATTGAACTCATAGGGACAAGAGTAAAGGATGCTGACTTGTTTGCAGCAAGGCTGACAATAGTTTTGCTCTCGACTACATCCAGATAATTAGAATGATTATCCACGGCTATTGCCAATACCTTTATCCCAAAGCTATTGTATGGAGATTTGTTATTTAGAATGCCAGATATTGCATGCGTCTGTGGATCCATGATCAACGAGTTATAGTCAACTAGGAGCATCGAATTTGGTTTGTCCAGCGTTTGAAACGACATAACGTGAATATCTGAAAGGTTCAGCTCCTCACCATCTACCTGCACTGGAATCTTGAAAGGAATTCCCATTCCTGAAGGAACTACGCCGATTCTTTTGCTATAATAGGCAGAATCGTAGCTAGATTTGCTAAAGTAGACAGTAGAGATGATATTGTTGTGAATATCCGGGTTGCTCACCTCGCCGATTATGTATTTTTTCCCATCTGCGTCAGTTACCATCTTTATGAAAACAAAACTGCTGGAAGTATCACCAAAACCAGCAGCAAATGAAGGTTTGGATGTTAATATGTCCAGACAATAGCAACCTGCTAAAATCATGCCGATAAGCACGATCACACAGACACCGGTGCCACCCAAGTTTGTCTGACATAATACGCTTTTGTTTCTGTTATTATAAGCTAATTGGGCAGCAATGCTCTAGTTTATAGTTGAACAATCTTGCCATGGAAATTGCAATTAATTGCATTAGATTAGCAATGACTGCAATCGCTTGCTACTTGTTTATAACTATGACATTATCCAGTCTGGATGCACCTACGCTGCAAGAGTCGCGGTAGAAGGGGTGGCCGTAAATCGCCTTGTTCAACCCCCTTCTGCCTCGCTCGCATCGTTGGGTTATTCAACCCGAGGCTAGCCGGAGCTATTGCTCTATCATTTCCAGACCTGCGATTAGATGCATGCAATCATTAGATATCCAGAATGGTTAAATAGTACATATCATGACCCTAGAATAATGAAACCAATTTTCTTTGCGGTTGTAGGAGCAGTCTTCATTTTGGGACTCATAACTGCACCTGCATTGAACATAACGTCAGTTCTAACACAGCAAACAACAGCCAGCTCTCAATCCAGCGCTGGCATGCAACAAGCTATGCAACAGCCTATTGACCTGAGCTTTGCCCTGCCGTCTGCGTTTGCTCAAGTCAGCGATGCACAAGCACAATCCATGGTGCAGGCCGGAGCACAAATTCACCAGATAACTCTGGTTGCCAAAGAGGAGGACGTAACACTGCCACAGGGGGATGTAATTCATGCAATGACCTTTAACGGCACAATACCTGCTCCAACTCTCAGAGCCACCCAAGGCGATGTGATCAAGATTACCATGATAAATGACAAGAGCAACAAGATGATCCACAGCATAGACATGCACCCATCCATAATCAGCGCAGTACCAAACTATGGTCCCGTAAGTCCTGGTCAGAACAAAACCTATACCTTCGTAGCCACAAATGCTGGATTCTTCAAGTATCACTGTGAAGGAAATGCGGTGATCGGCATGGATCAGCATGTATTCTCTGGAATGGCCGGAGGTTTCATAATTGATCCAAAGAATGGATATAGCGGATATCCAGACTGGCAGATGCAGGACAATGGCAATAACTCAACCAGCTTGGTGAGAAAGCACATAAGCCCTGCCGCAAAGGAAGTAGCACTTGTGTTCTCAGAGTGGTACATTACAAAGTCAGGAGATTACGATCAGACTGCGATGTTCAATCACCAGCCAACATATACAACCATCAACGGAATTCCATTCGGCTATGACCCTGTAATCACAAAGACAAAGGGTGCAATGCCTCTTCACTTCAAGCAAGGCGACCATGTAAGGTTCTTCCTTCTCAATGTAGGTGATGCTCCTGTATACTTCCACATTGTAGGTGAGCAGCTAGGTAGAATCACTGATGGACAGGTAGTTAACGGATACGGCAAGCAGACATATTTCATTGGAGGATCAGACGATGCAATTGTTGACGTGGTATTCAATACCCCTGGAGTATTTGCAATGGTAAACCACGACTATGCCTCGCTCTTTAAGGGTCAGGCAGGGCTTGTAGTTGTGGACGGGCCCGACGGAGAACCAGGAAAGAGCTTGGGGTTGACAAACTATGACAATCCTTCCAATGCAATCCCGCCACCCGGAAAGAACAGTATTCCAGTAGACACTGTTCCATACTACTTGGGCACACCACTGAAGGCCAGCCTGTCTGATGTGCTGCAAGGCACACCTTCTTCTAGCAACCAGACTTCTTCACAGCCAACAACCAGTCAGACAACATCTAATTCTACCACATCCAACTCGACAGCATCCAGTTCAGGAAGCACCACGAATGTATCGATTGTTGCAGGTGCTGCAAATCTGGCGGACAAGGCATTCTCTCCAGATGCTGTAACTGTCAGTGTTGGAGACACCGTCACATGGACAAACAATGACAGCCAGGGACACACTATAACATCAGGTACAGGTCCAAACGACCCTAACATGGGAAGCCAATTTAATTCGTCTCCAGGCTATGCACATATAATAACACCTGGAGCTACATTCAGCCATACATTTAACGCAACAGGCACATTCCAGTACTTCTGCGAACTGCATCCGACCATGGTAGGAAGCGTAACTGTGAAATAATGGTGGTAGACGGCTAGCCAAAGCGGCTGCTTTCTACTACCTTCCTTTTCTTTTCTCTTGTCCTATCTTCCATTTGAAAAAATGCTTTTAAATTATCACTATCTGTAGTTGTTCGGTATTGTCTGTATCGATTTCTGACCGCATAATGAGTCTATAATCATCTGTCTGAATACACGCACATTGACTTGTGCCAACCAAAGATATCCGTACCACGCTGGCAACTGGCAAATGACGCTTAGTGTAACCTTCAGATGTCGCATTTGATTTTGCTATTCTGCTATCGCAGAAGCCAAGCCTCATTCAGAGACTAAAAGGATAAATGACGACAGCCAGCCATAATTTTTGGCTAGTAGGTAGGTGCGTTCTATTAAATGAAAGACCAGCTTTACAGCGTTCCGGGAGAAAAGACAGGCAAAGAGTCAGTTACGATGACTTTTCGTCTTGACTCTAAAGTGATGCAAAAGCTCCGTTCAGAATCCGATCGCCAACAGACAACTCTAAACGCATACATAAACCATGTCTTGAGGCGGTATACGGAATGGGACATATTCCAGCCAAAAGTCGGGATGGTCACGATCCCGAAAAAGGTCGTTGCAGACATGTTTGCGCGGCTGAGCAAGGATGAGATTGAAAAGATAGCTAAAGGCATAGGCAAGAATGCAGTTATTGACATGTCCTACTTTGTAGAAGGCAAAGTTGATCTGGAATCATTTCTGGCCTGGTTTGAAATTCGCATGAAGGACTGGCTGGTAGAAGTAAATCATAAAGTCAGCGGAAGAACTCATACTATCATCATTCCGCATGATTTCGGAGAAAACTGGTCACTTTATTACAAGACAGTGCTAGAAGGTGTCTTTAACGAATTGTTCGTAAAGCGAGTCGAGGTCAAGGCAACAGATACTCTGCTAGCAATCACGTTTGATGAATGATGAATTTGGTACCCATCAGTCCAGTTTCAGCTAACGCCATGTCAAAAAGCTGAAAGAAAAAATGTTGATTGGTTAGATGTGGCAAACCATTAAGTGTATAAGCTACTGTGAGATGTAAAGCAGGTTTTCTATATCCGTTTATATCATACACAAAATAATATCTATCTTGTAAATGAAGTATGTCTATATTGTAGACCGAGTGGATATAGCTAATGTCCTAGTAGATCCGATGAGAAGAGCTATTCTGGACTTGCTGAGAATTAAGCCCATGACTCAGGCTCAGCTTGCAAAGGAATTAGGTTTATCGGGAGCTTCATTGAATTATCATATGCAAATTCTCCGTTCAAAAAAGCTGGTAGTTTTTGTAAAAAGAGAACTTGAGCGACACAAGATTGTCCAAAAGTTCTACTCTTCATCTGCTTATCTTTTTGTTTACGACCTCGATTCGCTTCCTAAACACATCGCCAGATACTTTTACCCTGTAAGCTTGGAGCGAGCAAGGGGTGTAATTTCCACGCTAAAGTTGACACACTCTTCACAATTTAAGAATTCAGATCCGGTGATGATAGACGATGCATCAAGGAGGCTGTCAGAAGCTGTCCTGCAGGTAGCCAGAAAATTTGATGGAAAGGAGGCCACCTCGGTGAGCGAGGAATTTGTATATGATCTGTATCTTGAAGCAGTTAAGCGCAGTCTGTATAACACAGTAACTGCCTCAAGGCGCGGCTGAAGTTATATTTTCTCTCTTTTCAGGATTGCCACCTGCTGAAAGTGAAATCTTGGTGCTACTCGCTCTTGCTGTTTCAGTAGACGGGCCTTCCTATGCAATTTTGCTGCTATACAGAATAAATTTTTCCGACTCTTGTATATTTAGTTCCATCATAGCTAAATTCACCGCCCTATTTTTGTAACAGAGTATTTGCAAGCGCTCGAGACCGTATAGTTTGCATGACTTGACTGCATGTAGCAAAAACCTGATGGCTGACTTTTTCGAAATGCAATCAAGGTATGTTATCTGAAAGATATTTCTCCTGTTCCAGTAACCGCGCCTATTGATTAGCGCTACTCCTGTTATAGGGTCGCCGGTTATCAGTACCTGGCGACTCGCCACTAGGGTTTTCAGAGTATGAAGGTCTAATGGATACCAGTGCCATGCTCTGACATACTTTGCTGCAGATAGCTTGAATACCTCTGAGTGCTGCAGATATAGCCAGATTTTTCGAAGGTCTTTTTTATCCGCATGCCTAGCAGCTCTATCGGGTCTATCGACTTTGGCGATAACTTCTCTGGGCTCAACACTATAATATGTCCATCTTGAAATTGCTGCAAAACCGTTTCGTTCCATCATCTGGCGCGAAGGCCTATTATCTTCAGCAACTATTGCATATGCTTCAGTTGCTCCCAGGCTTTTGCCATACTCGAGCATCCTGTTGATAAGTGCAGTCGCAACCTTCAATCGCCTAAAATCAGGATGCACTCTTAATCCTTCAAGCCAGATGCTCCGGCTGTCAGGGCACAATGTTACATTAGAAATTGCAATCGGCCTCAGATCCTTTCTGGTCTTGGACTCTTCGGCTACAAGCAAAAGTGATTGATTTCTGAGGCTCTGCTTTGAGACCTTTGTCTTCCCTTCGGTTCGACCTTGCCTGCTTTTGTTGTACCATATGTCCCAGACTTGATCGATATAGTCTCCCCAATCAAAGGTATTGGAACAGAAGCTAATAACCTGTTCCTTATCTGCAGGCAAGGCCTCTCTTATTGTGATCGTGGTCATCTGGATTTTAGATAGTTAATGAATGAAACAAGCCAGATTAAGGTGTTAATATAATAAAATACCAAAAGTAAAAGTTTGTTCAAGTCAGACGATCTCTCCCTCTTAAGTAAGTTATGCAGTGATCTGCTTCAGATTTCTTTTCTGTGTTGATGCCTTCAGAATTTTTGTCTTGGAGTCTGGCTCTACTCCTGCTGTCAAAGTGCCGGTCGATACTACTATCGAAGATGGTTTGATGGACAAGGCTAATGACACAATTACATTAACTCCACTATCGCAGGTAGCACTTCAGCAAATCAAACATTCTATTCTGTACCTAGAAATCCGAAGCGGGGTGGCATGCAAAGGTTCCACGTTACTTCCGATGGGGTGACGTATAGAGATAGATACTGCAAATTACGGCTAGAGTCGAAGCAAAACCAGACAAACAAACGAGAAGACCTTTATGGTCAGGATTATCCATGACTGTTGCCTTCAGCAGAAATAGATTTTGACATAAAAGCGTAAATAGATGAAATGCTATAGTATAGTAGACGACCGATCAGCCGAAATAGAATGCTGATGCGCTGTCCGGCGCCGCCTAGCAGGTAAAGGCCTGCTTGGCCAAAGAAACAGCGACTGTCGTCTGCGCCTAGTAGGTGCCATCAGCTGGTCCGAAAGGAACAGTTGTGGTAATCAAAACGCAAGACGACAAGGGCAAACCACGAGGCTGCTCAGAACCTATGAAAAGCAGTTTCGAAGGGAAAAGCCACATGCCTTCGAATGCCGATCGGCGTCAACCGATTAACTTGACCATTCTAAATCATTGCTGCCATTATCCTGCGACGCAAATGAAATAGCTGGTGTCACGCTGACCTAAAGAATACAGAAACTAGGTTGTACAAAAAGAATTGCTGAAGGTAGCGCTAGAAGATACGATATGTTTTGTTCTGTATTTCTACAGATCTGGTGAATTAGAGAGATGACATTGTTTTATCCAACGGTAGTAGAAGAACAATCCCATCCTGAACCGCTGTAGAACTATGAACCATCTTTTCATTAATTAACCATGTCTAAACCGACAGACTTAAGTCATATGACCACTATATTACAGGAATGTCATCAGCTGCCAACCAAAGCAGCTCGAAGGTAAATAGTTACAAATGTGACCTGTGCGGAAGGGAATTTGAGTCTGAAGCTGTACTTTTCAGCCATAAGGAAATGGAGCATGTCAAGCACACTCCTCTAGCCGGAGTTGCTTAACCGAAACAAACTGCCATCACTACAGGAGCCAATCATGCAGTGAACTGCATGCGAGCAAGTAAATTGATTGATCAGGATGATGGATAGACAAATAAATAATAGATATATTCAAAACAGAATCCGAGTTGCCATTCGAGGTGCTAATCCTAGTCAGAAGTGTGGAAAAGGAATCCCAGCCCTTGCCCTAGTCTACTTTGACTTCTTTGCCCTTTGGCTTGGCCTTTTTGCTAAATGTCACTTCTAGGATTCCATTTGCATAGGTTGATTTGGAAGTATCTATGTCAGCTTCAGGTGGAAGCTCTATTTTCTTGTAATATCTCCTCTTGGCACTTGCGGCAGTTGACACTTCTACATAACCATCATAAGCATTAACCTTGATATCTTGCTTTGATATGCCGGGCATTTCCACTGTTACTTTGATGTCCTTATCATATGTCTGAACATCTGCAAAAGGTTCCATTTCTGAGCTTAGCATCGGCGATGCCGCCGGGCCAAGTGATGGTCTAACATTGCCAAATTCTTTTATCTTGGGTTTGCCGTCAGGTCCAATTGTGGCCGTATAACCGTAAACCAGGGGTCCAACTTCTCTTACCTTGCCAGTTGGCGTCTCGTATTCTCTTACAAGCTCCTTTGGCACACGCTCCATATCTTGGATTGTTTCTTCAAACATCCTTTCCATTTCCCTTCGCATTTCTTCAAAGTCGGTCAACATGGTTCTTCCAGTTGGTTCATTCCAAGGCCCCATTCTTCTCCTGCTCATGAACCTTCTAAACCAGTCGTCAATATCCCAATCGCGGATACTCATGGTGTTAAATTTACCGACAATCGAATTAAAGGTTCTCAATAGACTTGACTTTGTGCTGTAATTTTTCTGGTTATTGTAATGTTAGACTTTTCAGTCACATATTTCCCGATGGGTATGCTCTGGACACTAATCTAATTTTGTGGTCTCGGTCTTGCTGGCAATCCAAATATACATTTGAAAATATTATAAAGTAGGCTTGGAAAAATCCAATGCTGCAGAGCGCGCTCTGCCCGCAATACTTGCTGGCCCGATTCTACGTAGAGTAGAGCCGTCTCAGGTATGCATCTGGATGGCATGCAGCATGCCTGTAACTGCCAGAGCTAATATATTTGCCTTCCAAGGTTCAGCAACATCAATCGATAGCATTGAGGCTTTCAGCAAACCTGTTTTAGCAGGCACAGGCCTTTCAAAATCTCTGCAGCTAGGCAAGAACCTGCACATACTGCTTGTAATAGCAAGGCCTATCACAGCAGGCACCGATAATTCCCGAGCTCATTTTCCATCTGATACGCTTCTTGCATATGACATAGAAATTGCTGAAACAGACGGACGGTCCGGCGTGACCCGAAATTTGAAAAGCCTTGGACTTGTTGAAGGAAAGAATTCAATAGTGTATGCTGCTCAGGGCTTGTCACTTCCTACTTTTTTTATCAAGAGCAAAAATAGTCCCCTGAATATACTCCATGGATCTTGTCGCAAACTTCATGGAAAGGGAAAGGATTGTCTGGAAGTGGCTGACGATCTGATATCTGCCTCTGTCATAGATCTGAGCAAAAGGCCAAGCGCTCTGTTTATGACAGGAGACCAGATATATGCTGACGACGTTTCAGATGCTCTTATCCTGCACATAACTGGGCTTGGGTCAAGACTGCTCGGCTACGAAGAGAAGATCAACGGAATCAATGCGAGGTTGAGTGAAATACCTGTGGGAGGACGCAAGGAAATTGCAAAGAGCGCCGGATTCACGTCAGGCCATGCAGGTAACCATCTCCTTTCATTTGGAGAATTTGCAGCAATGTACTTGGTAGCGTGGAATGCAGAGAACTGGCCGGCAGGCTTTCCAGCTGCTTCTGGAGGTAAACAGAGGAGAAAAAGAAAATATGAAGTCGAAGTTGAGCAACTAGAAAGCGCTAAAAGCTCGCTTTTGAAGATAAGGCGGGCCCTTGCCAATATTCCTACATACATGATCTGCGATGACCATGACATAACCGACGACTGGAATATATCCATGGAATGGCAGCAGAATGTTTCAAAGAGCAAATTTGGCAACCAAGTGATAGCAAATGGACTTGCAGCATACTGGGCATTTCAAGCCTGGGGCAATGATCCTGCCCAGTTTAGTGAGGATTTTATTTCCAAGACCACAAAATACCTTGCCAATAAAGAAAACTCGAAGGCAGATTCTGCTTTATTCATAAATCATATACTGGGCTTTCATAACTGGACATTCAGCTGCCCAACGTCGCCACTGACAGTGTTTCTTGACTGCCGTACACAGCGCAAGTACGACAGCTTTAGTGGTCCTGCGCAGCTTGCAAGCGACGATGCGCTGCAGTCGCTTGTAAGAGCAGCAACTCAGGGCAACTATGTGAAAGGTGATCAGATAATAGTTGTTGTGCCGACACCGGTATTTGGTTTTGACCTTGTCGAAAAAATCCAGCAGTTTCTGGCTAGGTTTACTAACGTTTATTCAGTTGATCTTGAAACTTGGTCGGCAAACAGGACCGGCTTTGTAAAGTTTCTATCACATATCGCCACAGCTCTTGCGCCAAGACAGTGCATATTTCTCTCTGGAGATGTTCATTATGGTTTTACCATCAAGGCAAAATTTTCAATTCAGGAAAGCGATATCTCCTTAGAAGTAGCACAGCTAAATAGCAGTGCTTTAAAGGCCACCAGCCTTGGAAAAGAGGTGGCTCTGGGCAAGGTGCTGGGTCATTTGCGCCAGATTCTGTCTCGGAAGCCATCTGCTGCAAAGGGCACGATACATGTCGCAATCCCCAGTCTGCCGCAGGATGCCACCAACTATAATGATGAGGGTATCATCCAAAATAATTATAGAAAGACAAGTCTTGACTGGTCTGCTAGCTGGTCAATTATCAGCACAAGGTCCGCTATCCCCCAGCTTGTTATTGCAGCAAACAACATCGGCCTTGTTACTGTTGAAAGGGATGGATCAACAAGCCAGAGCCTGATGGTCAAGACAAGACAGGGTAATACTATTCCTTACAATACCCTAATCCAGCCACGGCGACAAGAAGGAGGCATTACAGCAAAGAAACCGGATAGCAGCTCAGGTTGTATTGTAGGACAAACTGTAGCTGATGAAAATACAGCCTGATAAAAGCGATGCCTACAATTGCAATGTCTGCGGATTTCTATAATAAAACAACGGAATTGGTGTTACAAGGCAATAGGCGTATGGCCCAAGACTAGCTTCTACCTGTTAGTTTGGTGCTGATCGAAAAACTCAATTGTTATTGAATATATTTTATGATTTATAATGAATAGTTGTATAAAAATCTCTTTATATCAAGATTTAATATAATAAAATTTATCCAGTAACTCTTTTATCCTAGAAATTACAATATACAGTAGATGCAAGCGCCAAGAATCATGGCTTGATTTGGGCGCTTGGCGGCAACCAAAACAAAACTGCACCCAGAACGTAAGCAACATCATGCTTTGACTTCAACGGCAAAGGCTGTATAGGTCGTGGATGCAGAATCGCCAAGCGCCATTAACTTCCCTTTTCACTATCCTTTTTAACCGCAGCGAGTTTTAGTTCAGCCCAGATTAGATTACATTACATACAGGCACAGATTATCTACAACAAGTTTGGTAAGGATATCAACTATTGTCGTTGCTCCTGCAATTTTTGGTGCTATGGGATTTCTCTACTCGTTAATTGGCCTTGCTGGACATCCTAATGCGTTGATTTCTCTTGAGCCTTTCAGGTCATTGACTGTTCAGGAAATAGGCGGCCATGTTTCATTCGGCTTCCTTGCTGCCTTGCCTTCAAGGAACCTGAAGCTGGCATTGATCTGCGGGTTGATGGCCATAACAATCGATACTGACCATATCCTCAATGCCATGCGGATTCCTGTAGAGGGCAGAATTGATCATTCAATTCCATTTGCTATAATATCACCAATAGCCATCGGCTTCCTTGCAGCGCGCCTTGATCTTGGCCAGCCTAAAAGGAATGGCTCAAAGAACGCTTTTACAACAGCTCGACTAGTGCCTTCAGGCCCGATTTTCTGGAAGTTTTTTGTTCTCACACTAGCGGCATTTATGGCCCACATAGCATATGATACAATACTGGATGACCATGCGCTATTTCCTATCTTGGCGCCGTTTTCATTTAACCTGGTTATGATTCCAAGGGCATATGGGCTTGTAATAGAAGCAGCAGCCGGCCTGCTGACATACGTTTCCTTCCGGCGGCTGAGCAGCATCATAACGGCCAGAGCACAGGCCGACTAGGCTTTCTATATGTTATTAGCACTGATACCTGACGGCGGCAACAAAATCTATTCATGACCTTCTTGTTCTAATATTTTCTATTCTGCAGGCTGATTGGAAAGCTAATCTGATTAACTGTTATAAATGATCAAAGTGTCTGAAATCAGATGAAGCTTGACCTGCCACGGTACACCGAAAGGTTTGGAGCCACAAGCCTCCATGGCGTTCAGCGCGTATTTGAGCTTGATTCAGGATTTGACGATGGCAGAGAAGGCAGATCGATATCTGAAACTATCAGAAGGGTCAGCAACGAAGAGATTTCAGAGATCGAGAGGAGAATGGCCATTGTCATTCCTATTAAAGGAGAGCGATTGAAGCTGCTTGAAGGGGTCTTGAGCGGAGTTCCACACGATTGCTTGACCATCATTATCTCAAACAGCCCAAGGCAACCCGTCGACAGATACAAGCTTGAGCGAGACGCTCTTGAGCAGTTCAATAGGTTTGTAGGCAGAAACGCGCTCATACTTCACCAGAGCGACCCTGGCTTATCAGATGCGCTCAGGGAAGTAGGCTATACAGGCCTATTTGACCAGAACGGTGTAGTAAGAAGCGGAAAAGCCGAAGGCATGGTAATAGGAATGCTGCTTGCAAAAATGGCAGGCAAAGAATATGTGGGCTTTATCGATGCCGACAACTATGTTCCCGGTGCAGTCAACGAATATGTCAAGATATTTGCATCCGGAATTGCAATGTCAAAGTCTCCATACACGATGGTCAGAATATCATGGATTTACAAGCCAAAAATGTCCGAAACCGGGCTATATTTCTCAAAATGGGGGAGAGTATCCGAAACGACCAACCAATACCTCAATTCACTTATCTCTTATTATACAGGCTTTGAAACTGAAGTCATGCGCACCGGAAATTCAGGCGAGCACTGCATGTCCATCCGGCTGGCAGAACTTTTGAGCTATTCGTCGGGATACTCAATAGAGCCTTATGAGGTCGTAAACATTCTGGAAGAGTTTGGAGGTATAATTCCAACTGTGCACCAAGATGTCATGGACAAGGGAGTAGAAGTAATGCAGGTGGAGACACGCAACCCACACTTTCATGAAGATAAAGGGGACGACCACCTGCGCGAAATGACCGTGGCTTCTCTTGGCTGCATTTATCACAGCAAGATATGTCCCCCCAAGCTTCGAGAAAAGATTCTGGAAGACCTTCGCAATAAGGGCATGCTTGCGCAAGGAGAAGAGCCGCAAGAGATGCCAAAGATAACCCCATTTAATGTAGTGGATATGCGCCACCTAGCCCGTGTTCTCACAAAGGCTACAAGCTTTGCTCATACAGAATAACGGGCAGGCAGCGAGGCAGACAAATAACACTTGACTGATTCCTCACCTGCACTTGGCACAAAAGATGGTTCAAGGAAGACCGAGCCGGCAAAGACATTGTCGCATTCATGGCCGGGCCTTGCTGCCTTTGACATGGACGGCACCCTTATTCAGGGCAGGCTTGTCTTTGCCCTTTCAGAAGCGCTAGGCAACGCAGACAAGGTAATGGCAATACAGGCAAGCAGCATTCCGGGTTATGAAAAAACAAAGGCAATAGCCAGCCTTTTTGCAGACCTGTCAAGAAAGGATATTGAATCTGCTGTCGAATCGATTCCTCTTGTGAAAAATTCGGAGGCTGTAATAAGGCAGCTTAGAGAACAAGGCTGCAAGGTTGGAATCATAAGCGATAGTTACACCATAGCCTTGCAGTCAGTTGCGGCCCGTCTTGGGGGGATGGATTTTATTACTGCAAACTACCTTGAATTCCGACAGGGCAAGACTACGGGCGCAGTGCGCATGCCACTTGGCTGGGAAAAGATAGGCTGCTTTTGCAAAATATCTGTCTGCAAAAGGTATCACTTGGAAAAATATTCACGACAGTTTGGAATACCTGTTAGAAATACGCTGGCAGTAGGCGATACAATGTCTGATGCCTGCATGGTTGCTGCGGCAGGTGTGGGCGTTGCATTTATGCCAAAGGATAGCAAAATAGCAAAAGCAACAAAAAATGTAGTAGAACAACCAGACCTTGCAAAAGTATTAGAATTTCGGTTCTAAACTTTTTTAAATTATTGCGGGTTAATTATCGTAAAGGTCGGCATGCTGTATGCTTGCGACTTTACAAGTTGCAGCATTGTCGGCTTTAGAAATTTGGTCAAGTGGATATTATGTGTGGAATTGCTGGCGTTTTGAGCAAAAAAGGTGAAAATGTTGTTCCAGTTGTCGGCAAAATGCTCTCATGCATGACAAAGCGTGGGCCGGACGGAGCGGGCATCGCAGCAGGGGGCAGGATTGTGCAATCTGGCTCGCTTGCAAGCCTGTGCCACCAAAACTTATCCGGCACGGCCGCACTTGGTCATACAAGGTTAGCTATTGTAGGAGGTAGCTGCGGCAAGCAGCCTTTCTCAAGCTGTGATGGGAGGCTCACAGTTGAACATAATGGCGAGATATACAACTACAAAGAACTGAGAAGGAGTCTTGAACAGAGCCATAAATTTACGACAAAGACAGACAGTGAAGTCATTGTACACCTGCTTGAGGACAACATCAAGAACAGCAATCTCTTGGAGGCGATAAGAAAAACTGTCTCTCAGCTTGATGGAATATATGCTCTGGCAATAAAGGACGAAGATACCGGGACAATAGCACTAGTCAGGGACAGAATAGGGGTAAGGCAGCTATATTATGGTCAGGCACCCGGGTATATTGCATTTGCATCTGAAAGGAAGGCCCTCTGGGCTGTGGAGATAAGAGAGCCAACAGAAAGGGTTCTACCTGCATCAGCAGTAATTCTAACTCCGGATGGAGCCGTCAAATCTTACCCTGTGGCGGAGCCGGTTGCGGTAGCGGCAAAGCCGGCCAGGGTCGTTTACAGGACTGTATCTTCTGCTGTTGCAGCCTATCAAAAGGCTCTTTTGAACTCTGTGAAAAAAAGAACTCAGGACTTTCAGAGGATCGGGATAATCTTCTCCGGCGGAATTGATAGTGTCCTCATCGCCTATCTTGCTAAACAGATGGTGCCGGATGTCATATGCTTTACATGCGGAATGCAGAATTCAAGCGACGTGGCATACGCCAAAATGATAGCAGAAAATCTTGGGCTGAAGCTTCTTGTTAATGAGCTTACACAGGACAAGGTCGAGGCTCTGATCCCGGAGATAGTCAACATTATTGAGGATAACAACGCCGGCCAGGTAGAAGTGGCCATTCCGGTATATGGCGCAGTCAGCCTTGCACACGAAAAGGGCATAAGGATGATGCTCACAGGTCAGGCTGCAGATGAGCTCTTTGGTGGATATTCCTGGTATGCAAAGGTCGCAGCAAAAGAAGGGTACAGAAAACTGCGCCAGCACATGATAGAAGATCTGCTTTTGCTGTATAAAGAAACCCTTGAAAGAGAAGACAAGATCACGATGGCACAGAGTGTAGAGCTGCGCGAGCCATTCCTTGACCTTGAAGTAATCAAGACAGCTATGCAGATAGACCTGCGGCTCAATGTAAAGGGTCCGACTGACGGCTTTGGCAAGCAGATACACAGAAAACTTGCAGTCAAGCTTGGCATTCCTCGAGATATCGCATACAGAGCAAAAGAGGCAGCCCAGCATGGTTCTGGCGTACACGGCACACTTGATGCAATTGCAAGAAAGCATGGCTTTGACGAATCTACAATCCCGGAATCATACCTGAACGCCTTGAGTAGTAGAGAAAGAATGGGAAGTTCGCAGAGATACGGCTATCTTTTCGACGAACAAAAGATATGGACTGCTGACCCTCATGTGCAGATGTACCTTGACAGCGTATCAAGAAGCCTGCCGACGTTTGAGCAAAACGTTATAGCCGGACAAAAGAAGAAGCCCGGCTACTTGTAGGCACCAGCTGGGTAGCTAGCTGTGAAAGACGAGGCCTTTTCTCCGTGAACCTGTTTTACTTTACTTGTTGCTCCGGGCTGGTCTGCTTTCGCAGCTTGACATTGCTCGCATCTGCTTTGCAAACAGAAATGGAGCTGCGACAAGAGCTGGTATGCTAAGAAGAATAAACAGCGTCTGGAACTGAGCCAGCGCTGCAATGCCTGTCCCTGCACTAAAGCCTAGCAATGCGGAAAAGAGGCTGCCTGCACACGTGGGGCAGCCTGCAAACAGACCACTTGCAGCACCCACTCCACCCACAAATGACATCTTTGCACTATACTGCTGCCGACTCATCTGGTTCATATCATTTTTCTGTCTGAATGCAGCAAGTGCCAAGGCGGCATTGAAGCCAAACAATACCGATACGACAATAGCCAGAATAACATTTAGTGGTATTACCAGAATCAAAAAGTGATCCGCCATGTATGCAGTAAACATCGGCATGTATCCTGGTGCGTTACAGCATGGGGTAATGTTAAAAGAAGGAACAGTAATGCCTGCCTGAGTGAGAGACTCGTCTGGCTTGTAGACAAATATCTGCGACAAAAAGCCAAACAGAATCCCGTATCCTACTGCAGAGACTATCATTATTTTCCAATATTTTCTTTCTGAAAATGTGCGAAAAATATATGACATCAGGCCGTCATTTTGGTTGACATAGGACTGAATCTGGCCAGCTCTGAAAATAGTCCATGCGCCATACCCTATGGATACCATAGAAGCTGCGGTTATTGCCAGCATGGCCCATGCCAGACTCATAAGATTTGAGGAAGGCATGTTGGGCTGGTCCTGAAAAGGAGTTGAAAGCCTAGAGTAGATTATGAACGCTATAACCAAAGAAAACAACCCGACAAGCAGTATCCTAAATCCGCTTTCCCTCAGTTCCCGCCAGCTTCTGGAGCTCATGGGATGATATGATGCATGGATGGCAAATGCAAATTAAATCTTATCGGTAAGCCAGTTCAATGGTCTCGACCTATCTGACATCCTGCTCTGCATATTCTAAACCCTTAATTTCTAGCAGCGCGTAGAAAGAAGCTGTGGAATTGCATACCGGCAGGAGATCTTGTCAAAAGGAGGCAATCTGATAAATGACACGCAATCCGCCGGCTTCAGAAGAAAATGACGATTATGTCCAGGCAAGAATAAGCTACATCGGGTTTGTAGATCAGGTGGGGCTTGAGGGTTTTATCGTCCTCAAAGCCGACGACGGCAAAGAGTTCCCAATGCGCGCATTTTCCGGAGAAGTGGCAAGGCACATCTCTAGATTCCAAGAAGGTGACAAGGGGAGCATACCGACAATATACAATATGGTCGAAGAGATAGCTGTAATGCAGGATATGCTGCTAACAGAGGTTCGAGTATACCAGAGCGGCTCGATGCTGCGGTCGAACCTTTACTTCAAAAATAGAAGAAACAAGGAAATCGTTCTGAGAAACTATCGTGCCTCTGATTCGATTGCCTTGGCTGCCTACTATGATATTCCAATTAAAGTCAGAAAGAACCTGTTTGAAGAAGCACTTGGCACCAATGTTACATAGGCTGCAGGCTGCTTGGCCAAACTATCAAACCATGCTATGTGACTACTTCCGCCAGCCTTTTTTCCTCAACGGCCTTTTTTACTTCCATGGCAATTCTTCTGCCCACTCCAATAGTCTGGCCGTAATAGTATTTGGTGTACGGGCTGGTTGTTGCCATGATGGGGTTACCGGGCACCCTCAGCGAAACATCATATACTACAAAATCAAGATCAACCGTAACTATGCTCTGAAGCGATATCGGTCCAATAATACCGGGCGGGTATTCTTTTTTCACTGCGTGAGCGAACCTGTCGCCCATCTCGAATACTTTTTCAAGCAAAGATTCCCTGATGCTTGCAGGCGTATGTCCAACCTCTATGTTCTGGATCTGCAGATCCAGTTCCATTTGTTGCCTTGCAGGCATGGAAGTCGTAAAGTCATGCAGGTTAGTCTGCAGCCTCCTCTCAATGCCAAGAAACTCAACCTCGCCTGATAGCGGAGAATAAAAGAAATTGAGGTTAAAGTAAGTGCCGATGACATATTCCTCGATCACTGCCGACTCGACATCGCGCTTCAAGACAAGACCTTGCTTGACCTTTGCATCAGCCTTTTTCCTAAAATCTTCATATGAAGATACCAGAAAAAAGGCCCGCTCGAGCTTGCGTTTGGCTTCCTGAACCTTTACGATGGCAGGCCCATCTATATCCGAGGACTTTCTATAGATTTTTGGATGGCGTATGCCTGCTTTTTCAAGCAGATAGTACTGATTCCGGGGCGTAGAGCGCTCTTCTGCCCGCAAAAGCATGCGATTTCCAAATATAGGTACCTTCAGGTTATTCTCGATATTGTCGTAGCCCAGATAGGCCGTAAACGACCTGTGAGCTACAATGATAGTATTAATCTCTCTTAATTTTTCCTGATTTTCACGGTTCATAACGTCAGAGAATTTGTCAAGCACCATGATACTGTCTGCAAGGCGGCTAAATCGCCTGTATGGTAGGTCCCTTCCCTTCTGGCAGATACAGATGGTCTTCATTTTTTCATCCTTTGCGCCATCCATGATTTCAAGGGCGGAGTGGCTCCCGATTGTGCCTATGGTTACCTCTTTGGAGTTGTACTGGCTCACTATGCTGGCAATCTGCTGAGCAGTAATCATCTATTGTCTGCGGATGGTAGAGGCCGGCGAATATTATAAAAAGGTTGCAAACTTCTTCAAGTTCAGTCTGTAGGGAGCAAAAAGGACTAAACCAAGATAAACTGCATATGCTGAAAATGATAATAAAGCAATCATTCCATATCAGCTTGCTTTACCTTATTCTACCTTGAATTAAATCGATAGCTCAGCCCGGTCAGATTCTCCATTCTCACTTTCTCTTTCCATTTCCCTTTTTGCCTTTCTTTCAACTGCTACCATCCCAACAAGATACAGTGCAATCATAGGACCTGCCACAAACCACATCGTGACACCACTGCCATCCGGAGTAATGGCAGCGCCAAAAATTGCCAAGATAATTACAGCATATCTGAAATTGCTTCGCCAGAATCTGGGAGATATTATGCCAGTAAGCGATATTGCATACATTATAATTGGAAGCTGAAATGCCAGACCAAATCCTATGAAAAATTGCATTACAAACGAAACAAAGTCGTTGACGTTGAAGAACTTTTCTGCGCCCAGTGCACTACCATACTGGTATAGAAACTTGATTGTAAATGGGATGACAAAAGCATACGAGAAGGCAACTCCTGCAACAAATAGAAATATGGATGGTAAAAGCAATTTGAGAAAAGTCTTTTTTGTGTTGCCGCTTATCGCAGGCGATATGAATCCGGATATCTCTTTGGCAATTACTGGAAGCGAGCCTAGGATGCCTATCAGAATTGATACATAAATTGTAGCAAAGAATGCTTGGCCCGGGGCAGTCTGGATAAAGTGCACATCAGGAGGAAGAAGTGAATTTTTCATGTGAAGTGCTACTTTGGTAGAGATGTTGTTAATGGGGTCGGGGAATGGATATGCCAGATGAAGACCATTGTAGTCAAAAGGTTTGAGCCCAAATGTAGAGACAAACAGCGTTATCACGGTAATGCAGATTACAATACGGACCACTCTGGATCGAAGCTCGTCTATGTGCTCCCAGATGGTCATCTCTGCTGCCGTGCCCATCTGACTTACCTAGGTGACTGCGGAATATAACTTAATTGCATCTACCGCACAGGACGTGGTCAAGAGCCATGCGTAACCTCTCCTTCTGATCCACTTGTTGCACTAGATCCAAGATAGCATGCAGACTGATGAAATTATCAGCTTAAAATCCAGCCAACAACCACCAGCAACTATCAATCTGGTCCTACGATAGGCAATGCCTTTGAGGAAGGAAGGCCAAAAAGCTCTCCGTCAACTTCTTCTTTTGTGGCCTTTTCAAACTCGATCGTGATCTCCACTGGAGCATTGAACTTGAGACTCAACTCATTTGCAAGCATTCCTATGGTCTGTTGGTCAGCAAATTCTTTTGAACCTTGGAGAAATACCCTGCTCTGCCTGTAGAGCACTTGGCCTCCGAACTTTGACTGCAAAAAGTCCCTTATGGCCTCCACCGTCTTTTGAGGTATCTCGTTATGGTAAAAGCATACGCCATGCACCGGTTCTTTGTCATAGGGGGTGCCATAACGGAACCAGAATACGCCAAAGTGCTCATGTTCTCCCTGCATGCATTTTATCTCCCAGTGATTTGCCTTTTCTGCTGGGTATTTTGCCTTTAGTACATCTGTAATGCCCAGACGCCAGTATCTTACGCGCATTATGGTGAGCAGTGATTCTGACTGCTTTTTATATATAATGATGCGCAACGAACAGATCGGTCACGAGGACAGAATAGTTGAGGCGAAAAAATAAAAGAAAGACAGTAGCCTGCCTTAACAGATAAATGAACAAATCATCTGCAATTTCTGCACCGTTTTCATCCAGCTCAAGAATTGGCCTTTTTCAGGAAATGGAGGCAGAATTCGATAAAAAAAATGAAGGCTATTTTGCAAAACTTCTTGACCACCCAGATAGCATAGTTCGTACCCGGGCCGTATGCATTCTAGCTGAAATCGCAGGCGAGAATGCGATCGATCCAATAAGCAATGTTTTGATAAACGACAAGAACGCTCTTGTACGCCACGAGGCCGCATTTTCTCTTGGTCAGCTTGGATTTACAAAAGGGATAAAGGCCCTATCTGAAGCAATGAAAAAAGATCCAAGCCTCTTTGTCCGTCACGAAGCTGCCATTGCCCTCGGTGTAATAGGCTCAGAAGATGCAAGGGCAATGCTTACCGATGCCCTCAGCGACAAAAGCAGCGAAGTGAGGGAGTCTGCCGAAACTGCACTGGCCAATCTTGATTATATCAAAGCCATGAAAAGAAAGAACAGATTCACAAAACTGACTGGGGGCTGATCGGTTAATGGTCTATCCGATCACTTTAGTTGCTTCTCCATTATTTCATGTCATTCGTAGGTAGGCAGATGGATATTATGTCAAGTTATGCCAATACATAACGAGACAGTATCTACAAATAATATAATAATAGGCGTTGCTATGATGCTGTACCCCGATGCTTGCCAAAACTCCCTGGTTGCGGAATATAAAGGGAAACTGGCGCGATGTAAATTGCCCATGCGGTAGCACTTTTCATTTTGATGGCAAAATAGACAGCCTGTTTTTCTGGGAAAGAACACATCTTAGGCACATGGCATCAGATACAGCCAACCACGAGATGCTGTCATTCTATCCTAAGGACATGGTTATCTTTTACCACTCTAAAAGCGGCTATGTTGTTGAAAGGAGAAAACACAGAAAAGAAGAAATAATTGAGCTTCACAGGGCCAGCGCATATGGAACTGTAAAACTGGCCGGCGTTTAAGTCAATCACTGGCGCCAGACAGGTTAGCTTTTCTTTCCGACACCTGCTTTTTCTACTATCTTTTCTGCTCTTGATTGAGCTTTTTGTACAAGGGCATCCTCATCTACTGTTGTCAGATGTCGATTTTCCATGACTATTTTGCCGTCAATAATGACTGTTTTCACAGCATGTCCATCAGTAGAATAGATAATCTGGTTAAGGACATCTAGCATTGGCGTTGTCTCTGCATTCCGCATATTCAATATCGTCAAATCAGCTTTTTTGCCTTTTTCAATACTTCCGATTTCATCCTGCATTCCAAGTGCTCTGGCGCCGTTTACAGTGGCCATCTCCAAGATATTCATGGCAGACACAGAAGATACCTGCACCTGCGGTTGTCCTGATATTTTTGATACGAGACTAGCTAGCTTCATGTCTTTGAACATATCTAGATTATCGTTGCAGGCAGCTCCATCGACTCCAACTGTTACATTTACCTGTGATTGCATCAATCTGGGAACGGGGCATATTCCTGAGGCTAGCTTTAGGTTAGACGAAGGGCAGTGGACTACATTTGCATTTTCTTCTGCAATCAAGCCGATCTCTCTATCGCTCAAATGTACACAGTGGACTAGCAGACTCTTTGCACCTACAAGCCCCAAATCGTGCAGCTTCTCTACCGTTCTCTTTCCATACTTTTCAATATCATTCTTTACTTCTGTAGAATTCTCTGCTGCATGGATGTGGACTGACATTCCTGTTTGATTTGAAATCTGGGCAACTTCGCCTAGTAGCTTCTCAGAGCAACCCTGAAGGAACCTTGGACCTAGCATGCACCGTAGCCTTCCATCTTCAGCCTGGTGCCATTTTCTGTAAAGTTTCATGCTTTCCGCTATAGATGTTGATGTGTCTTCCTGAAGGCTTTCTGGGATGATGTCCTGATCCATCATTGACTTTGCAATCAAACTTCTTATGCCGATTTTTCCAGCAGCCTCAAAAGCGCTATCTGTATGCCTTACCGATTGCATGTCGGCGCATGTTGTGGTACCTGATTTGATCATCTCGGCATATCCCGCAAGCGAGCTTGTATAGACATCTTCAGAATCCATTGCAGACTCCATGGGATAGATGTATTTCTGCAGCCACGGCAAAAGTTCAAGATTGTCGCATATTCCTCTAAATAATGTCTGCACCGTGTGGACATGGCAATCCACAAGGCCCGGAATTACTATCATTCCAGCTGCATCCATCACCTTGTCGGCTGCAGGCGCTTCAGTACTATTCTCAGATGAGGCAATGACATTCAAGATCCTGTCATCTTCTACGATTATACTGGCGCCTTTCAATATGCGTCTTGCTGGATCCATTGTTATCACAAGACCGTTCTTAATTTCAAGACTGGCCAGGATCCACCATATTCTGATGGTCTTTATCGCTATTAACAATAACATGCGCACTTCTGAAGCGTAAATGACTATTTGGCCATAGTCTATCCGGAGGTTGTGCCACTTCGGCCAGCACTACTTGAGGTACTACTTGGTCCTGTAATGTCACCTGTAGTGTCAGTACTTGTCATACTTTTCCTGTCGTCGATGCAGTGCCTATTCTAGGGCTTGTTGTAGCAGAAGATGGGCCAATAGCTGAGTATGTTGCTGTACTCTGACATAGAATCTAATCTACTATACTATAGATCGGCTGTCCGTGAAATGGTTGCTAGTATCTGTAGAATTAACTGGGAATCGAATTTGAAGCCAGAATCTATCTGCACCTCAATTGCAATCAGAGATATTCAGGCAAAAGCGTTTCCATAGAATCATTTTCCACAATATTTTAAAATGATTTGTATAGAACAGGTCGTATGCTAAGCACAGAGAAAGAAAGGGTTACTGGATTGATACGCTCACATCCTTGCGATAAGTGCAATCAAATTTTTAGTGGATATTCTCATCTGAAGAGGCACAAGCAAGTCATGCATGCTTATTAAGAGCAGTTCTGGTAAGTTTAGATTTTTGGAAAAAGTACTAACTCATAAAAAGAAAGTCAGGCGGCTTGCCAGCTAATTGAGCGTGAATTGGTGACTTTCCACAAAGCCGGTAACTTCTGGTCTGTCGAATAACCGATTACTCGGCAATCATCAACCATTCCAGCTGCTTTGCATTCACATATATCGCATTACAAAAACAGTTGTTGGCTCGTTTAGTTACAGACAGATTGATAATGCGAATTTGATAGTTATTTGACAATGCAGTAACTTCAATCTAAATATGTATTGAGAAACGACATTAAAATTCAAATCAAAATCATTTGAAAAGCTTCTCAGCAATATTTTTCAACCGACGAGGTTAAGTAACATAATTGCTTTATAGCTGAGCAATTTGATTCTGATTATGTATCAGGAGCTAGAATCGTTGATAGATCTTTGCAAAAAAGAATCAGACATTGGTAATCAAGTACAAATTCTACGCGACATTAACCTGAGATTACCACGTCATTTGAGGCTGAGCCTGCCTTCATTATTTACAACGGATTATATTCGAAAGGCTTTGGACGTAATTGAAGAGAAAGTCAGACGTTGATTGGACAAAGCTCAATTTTATGACGTAAACCTGCTTCTTTATCGTGGTATGCAGAGCGCTTCACAAAGATTGAACATCGTCAATACTGTGTGAACAAGTTTGAGCCCATTTAGGTTAACAGAGCCAATTGACGCATCAAGGGATATTAGTGTTCTTGTAAAACCGCTATCCCAAGACAGAACAGAATTGATAGGCGGCAATTTGAGATCAACCCCAAGAATCTGTCAGATTAATCAATAAGGATAGGGTCCTACTGCCATTTGTGCAAAGATCTGGTACTGAGACAAAACATTGTTGATGTACGTATTGGCTCTATTACTCCAAGAACCACAGCCATATACTGCATCCTGTCCGGCATTGTATGCGCCCACTGCCATGAGCATGTACTGGTTGCTTGTGCATGCATTAAACTTGCTTTTCATATATGATAGTTGGCCCGATAACACCTCTATTCCTTGTGCAATATTGTACTGCGGGTTGAACCATGAATAAGACCAGCTAGGTGAACTTGGATCTGTGATAAGGTCAGGCTGTCCTGCTTGTGGTTGTATGCATGCTGGTGTAACCTGCATCAAGCCAAAGGATCTGCTCTGAGAATCTATCCATCCTATAGGTATACCACATGGGCTATCAGGGCTTACTGCCTGTGGGTTAAAGCTCGATTCCACGGCTATTATTGATTTTATCATCATTGGATCAGCATAGTCATAACTTACCGACGAACTCAGGATATATGGGTCAAACTGATCATACGCAGAATTGCCCGTAGCAATTGTGTCTTTTTGGTTGGATAGTGGGATTACAAGAACCTCTCTGGGATATATTGTGTATGGTGATTGAATATTGTTTGCCTGTGCTATGTCATGCCAGGGTACACCGAATTTTTGTCCGATTTCGTAGAGGTAATCTCCTGGTTGTACAGTATATGTTGTCGATGGAGAGGAATCTGCTGTTTCATGAATAGATGATAAAGATAAAATGAACGTGGACAAAACGATAGTTGACAGCGCAAGAATGATCTTAAAGATTGCCATCGCAATTGTATATTGAATGCTTGCTCTTAAGTTTGGCTCACAAATATCTTCAAATGCAGTATTCAAATCAAGTAAAACAAACCCAGTTTGTTTCCTGATCAGGTACTAGAGATAGAATCAGGCTTCAGGAAGCTCAGAGGATTCGGAAATTAACCATGGGTCGGATTTATTCTACCATATTCGGTTTATTCTTATTTCAATAATCAAATATTGCTTCTCTGCCACTTCTTGAAAGGTCGGAATAATTCAATTCAATTACGCCCGCAATAAATAGCGCGAGGGTCCATTGTCGAAGAAGCAAACTATAGATCTGTCTCACATTGCTCTTAAATATCATGCCAATACCGCGATGGCAATGGTTGAGAATTCGGCTGATACTGTAGTGTCAACTGATGGTTTGTACTTTAAAAATTCTCTCGCTATTGATATTTCTAAAAGATTTACGTATTGTAAAAGAACCGTTCGATGCCTGTCATACCACCTGTCGTCGTTACTGAAGCTTGCTGCAAAACCCGAAGTTGAAGTTGCAGGTCGAGAGTGAGTATCAATGAACTACATTCCGTCGATGGTTGTTGCCCCTGCAGTCATGCTGGCAGTAGGATTTGCCTTTGGCATATGCCTTCCATCTGTTAGAATGTCAAAGTACAGGTTAGGCGAGTTGATTCTGACTGTATGGGCTACAGGCTCTGGGGGTGCTATCTGGTATGGTTCAGTGGTTTTCAAATCACAATTATCCAGTATTGCGCCATTTGCCGCCTTTATTTCCTTGATAAAAAATACACAGTATTCGACAATGGTATATGGTGATATTCAGCAGACAGCACTAGCTACCCTGCTTGGCATGTACGAGCTTGGCATCTTGGCAGGATATGGCACTTTTGTCATTAGCCGATTCCTTTCATCTCAAAATTCGCAAAGGAAGTCAAGTGGATTACCAGCCTCTCCAAAAATTGAGGCTGCCACTATCTCTACTAATGGCAGCACTGCTGTTCCCATTCAGACTACAAGCCAGAGCATAAACAGGAAAGAAAAAGAAGGCATCCTCAACTATCCCACTGGCCATGGGATTGAACACGCCAGTGAATCCAAATCTTCAACAAATACCCTGAGCAAAGAAGAGCGGACTATAATGGAACTGTTTCTGTTTGGCAGAGTGAGCAAAATCACTCCTCGAATAGATTTGACAAAGCCAGAAGGGTATTTTTTTGAGGGTGCAGCTGCCCTTAATCTAGACACAGGTAGACTAAAGCAAATTCTTGATTCGTTGACACGCCGGGGACTGCTCGATTCAGAGCTCTCGGACAAGATATTAACCTGCAAATCATGCGACTCTCCAAATGTGCAACTCAAGAACCTCTGCCCTGTATGCAATTCCATGAATTTGAGCAAACACAACGTATTGGAGCACTTTGCCTGTGGATTTGTTGAGCGGCAGGAACACTTCCAGACTCCAAGTGGCGATCTTGTGTGCCCAAAGTGCCATGTCAAGCTGCATATGGTAGGTTCAGACTACCGAAACCTGTCGCAGATGTATGTTTGCATTGTATGTAATTCGAGAAACAAAGATTTGCTGCAAATCATGAAGTGTGCTGAATGCAGCGCTGCATTTGGGGTTGACGAAGAAAATGAGCAGTATCTATATGCATATACCCTGAACGAACACGCCGCACAAAAGCTGGGTGAGCAGATAAAGCCTATTGCAGCCTGCACCGCACACTTCAGGTCGCTTGGCTACACTGTAGTCTCGCCTGCTTTTGTAATAGGCCGATCAGGAACGCAGCACGTTTTTGATGTCCTTATCTTGGGTGGCTTGCAGGGGGTCGGTTCAGAATCAGGCTCCCCTTACACCATGTCTGCTGACTCCAATGGCAATAAAAACAACATGGTCGTGGAGATTATAGTATCAAATAACCAAGTAGAACTGGAGCAGATCACCAGAGTCTATGGAAAGATATGTGACATAGGCTGCGAATCTCTCATTGTAGCTATCCCTGGACCATCTGACAGCGTCCGCAATTATGCTGCTGGCTTTAACATAAATCTGGTGGAGGGCAGGACAATAGACGAAGCACTGGCAAGGCTGAACGTCCCTCCTGTTGGAACCTAATCTAGCCTAGCATACCTAACTGACAAAAAATAAGTGTGTTGGTTGACCTGTACAATGACAGATGATTCTAGAGCAATTGAGGTGAGGTCAGATGTCAAGGGCGAAAATGCTCATCTACCATCAAGTGGCAAGACAAAGGTAAAGGTAAAGACAAAGATTAATCGCGCAACGATACTGTTCAGCACAGTGGCTGTCGGCTCTATTTTTTTGCTGATATACTTGATAGGAACAGTAGATATGTACATGGCAGCAGGTTGTGCATTCTCTGCTACTTTATGGCTTTTATGGACGTCAAAGAGAAAGATCAGAAGGAAGGAACTTGGAAGAGAGAGGGGACTTGCTCCTATTTTGCTTGTTGCCCTGGCACCGCTCGTCGGGTCTTTAATACTTTCATCTCTGGGCTACATGGGACCACCGGCTGAGACACTTCTGAGGATAATCATGACCGTGGGCTTTAGCATTTCAATATTCGTTGGCACGTTTCCACTACCCCTTGCGATGATGTTCAAAATTCAAGAATCCCGACAACAAGACGGTGAATCATACTCATACTCATACAGACCACTTGTAACTATACTTGTTCCCGCGTACAATGAAGGGGAGGTTATATCAAGAACACTTGAGAGCCTCATGAACCTAAAATACGAGAACAAGGAGATAATTGTAATCGATGATGGCTCTACGGATCTGACCTCAATAATTGCCTCGTGGTACAAGCGGCTTGGGGTAAAAGTGCTGAGAAAGCCAAATGGCGGCAAGGCTTCGGCTCTAAATTACGGTCTGCTCTTTGCTCGGGGAGAGATAGTAATAACAATAGATTCTGACAGCATGGTGGAACGGGAAGCAATTGATAGAATAGTCAGGATCATGGGTGACGAAAAGGTGGCGGCTGTTGCGGGGAACATAAGGGTACTCAACAGCAAATCGACAATTACCCGGATTCAGGAGCTGGAATACATGATGGGTATAAACGTGGTACGGAGGGCATTTGCGTTGTATGGATCCGTAATGGTGGTGCCCGGGGCTTTCGGGGCCTTTAGGAGGAACGAAACTATTCAGGCTGGAGGGTACGATACTGACACGCTGACAGAGGATTTTGACCTTACTATCAAACTTTTGAAAACAGGGCTGCAAGTGGGTTCAAGCTCGACAGGGCTTGGTTTTACAGAAGTTCCATCAACATGGAAAGTCCTATACAAGCAAAGATTGCGCTGGAGCACCGGAACGTACCAGACAATCTTCAAACACAGAGATGCTATTTGGAACAGAAGGTATGGCCTGCTGCATTCGCTTGTCTTCCCCATGATCCTGCTATCTTTGTTCAATCCAATAACGAGTTTTGTTGCTCTGGGCGCTGGGATATACCTTGCACTCACTGGAGGATTGCTAGTATTTCTAAAGATGGAACTTTTGTTCCTTGCAGTCCAGGTTTTCGTTGCTCTGGTTGCGCTTTCTATCGATAACGAGAAATACAAGCTTGCACTGTACTCGCCCTTTTTTGTAGTAATATACAAGCAGTTTCTGGACTATACAACCATAGTCTCTGCATTTAGGGCAATATTTGGGAAAAGTCATCATTGGCACAAGATAGACAGGTCTGGTGGCATGCAGACGATAAAAGTCTATGGTAAGGCTTGATTAATTAGGATATAAAAAAGGCTAATACCCAAGCGTTTGGAGCAGAAATCAAAGGATAATTTCTGGTTGTTCATGCTTGCTACATGCGTGAATTTAGCGCAGCTGGATTAGCATCAAGCAGCAAGAAAAGTATGGCATATTTTCGATTCAATCTATAGTCTTTTCTGGGTTATTGTTGGCTCCGTTAACTTGACAACTATCTCTTACCAAATATGTCATAAATTGATCTCTATCTGTTCTATTATTGATATACAATTGTAACAATTTAAACCGGTTCCAGATATCTCCTTTACAGGAATTGTATCGGCGACTTGTAATTGAGAAGAAAGCGGCGAGCCGACAAAGATAAAGAAGAAAAAGGTGGCAGGTTAGAGGAATCCAACTAGTATAGCTGCTGCCGTAGCAATTGATACCGTTTAAGGTGGTATTGCCATTTTTATGGCGACGGCGGGGCAGAATTCCAAGCCAAAGCCTGTGCACGCTAGTTGGAGCATATCCATTTGCCGCATTTCAACAGTATCTTGACAGGGGTCTTGGTCAGTCCTGAAACGCAGGTAATGCACAAATAAATAAATAAATTTCCAACATCACTGTACCTGATCGGTATCCTGCAATTGGATCACTATGTAATCAAAAAAGACACAGATAGAGATCCACTTGGAGCCAAGATCTTTTCCAATAATTACGAAATAGCCGAAATAAAAAAGGGACCAGAGCTTTCCTTCATACTGCAAAATAGGGCCGGCGACAAGTGGAATCTCTCAAGCAAAGTGCATGGAAAAATCAGGCCTTTCTCGCTCGCTGTGCATGATGTCAGTCGAAATGAGTCCAGAGAAGTGCTTACCATAAAAGATCACCTATTCAAACACAATGACAGGTTCTACATGTTCATGAACCACCCTGAAGGTAGGCCCCTTCATGAATACCTCCAAAGCCACAGGTACATCTGCCGCCTGGTCAACTTTCCTTATACTGACCTTGCAGACATTGAGCATCATGGCAAACACAGGCTGAGAAGATACAGGGGAGTCCCTGTGGGCGAGCTGTCTGGTCTGGGGATACATGGACATAACGTCAAGGTAAGCAAAGAGCTGCATGATATTGGTCTGCTTGTTGCCGCAAGTTCCTATCTTTTGTACTCAGCGGCATAGAAGCTGATCTATTTCATTTAGCCCGAAATAATAATATACAAAAATTTGAGATTATCATTGATGAAAGTCGAGCCAAACCGGGTCGGCGCTTTTCCCTTTAAAAAATCCGACCCTCAGCAGCGCAAGAAGGATTTCTCTGAAGTCCAGCAGCCTTACACGGAAGAGCAGGTCATGCAAGAGGCGAACCGCTGCTTGCTATGTGGGACGCCGGTTTGCATCGATGCATGTCCTGTCCTGCTAGATGTCAGGGGTATGAATGAGGCAGTCGCTAGAGGGGACTTCAAGACTGCATATGAGCGCATAAGGGAAACAAACCCACTTATCGGCGTTACTGCAAGGTGCTGTCCACAGCTTCAGGGCCTCTGCGAGGACGCCTGCGTGCTGCGCTGGGCAGGTCAGCCAATAGGAATAGGGCTAATCCAGCGGTATGTGGCAGACTGGGAACGGAAAAATCGACAGCAGTCGCCTTCAACTATCACAAACACGGGTAAGAATGTGGCAGTTATTGGTGCCGGTCCGGCAGGCTTGGCTGCAGCGGAGCTTCTCAAAAGATATGGTCACAATGTAGTCATTTATGAAGAACTTCCGCAGGCTGGAGGGACAGCATGGTACGGAATACCTGATTACCACCTGCCCAAAGATGTGCTTCTGGCTGAAGTTGACAAGATAAAAGAAATGGGAATCGAGATAAAAACCGGTTTTAAAGTGGGCAGAGATGTGACATTTTCTGGACTGCTTGACGATAATGATGCTATTTTAATCGCCACAGGATCCAAAGACCCTGCAAGGCTGGATACTCCGGGAATTGAACTCAAAGGCGTATACAATGGGTACAATTTTCTTGAAAATGTATTTGTCAATGGTGTACAAAGTTATTTGCAAAACCCAACGTTTGAGCTAGGCAAGGAGATCATCGTAATCGGCGGCGGGGATTCAGCACTTGATTGCGCGCGGACTGCATTGAGGCTAAGCCAGGGCAATGTCACCATCGTATACAGGAGGACAGAAAATGATATGCCGGCTGATCCTATAATGCTCGAAGAGGCAAAAGAAGAGGGAGTAAAGTTCCTGTTTCTGGCAGAGCCCAAGGCTTACGAGGCGCAAGAGGGGAAAGCGAAAGTCGGAGATAGCAAGCATGTCGCGTTTGCAGTCATGAACTCTATGCAGCTGGGTGGCCCGGATGAAACTGGAAGAAGGCAACCGGAGCCAATACCTGGCGGCGAGTTTAAAATGGTCTGCTCAAGTGTACTTCTTGCAGTAGGGAGATCTCCAAACTCTTTTCTCACCAAGGAGGCCGGGTTAAAGACAGGTAAGAAAGGCTCGATAGAAATTACAGATCAGTTCAAAACATCGATCAAGAATGTTTTTGCGTGCGGCGATGTGACAACTGGGGACAGCCTTGTAGTGAAGGCAATGGCATCAGGAAGAGAAGCTGCACAAAGGGTACATGAATACCTGATGAATATAGAAGACCAGCATGTTTCATTTTATGAAAAATACTATACAGAGAACCTGTATGATAGAATGCTTGCAGGTGGTAAAGCAGGTCCTCCTCCAGACTAGTGTGCTCTTCCGGCAGTGCATATTTGAGAGTCTATATCTCTTCCCTGCCTGCACTTTTCCCAGACCTTGCAGCAAGCAACTGGTCAGTCTGATTTTTCCTCTTATCAGATACTTCCTGCTTTATCTTTAATGCCATCAGGACCGATATAACTGACATGACCGCAGCTATTAGGAAAATTGTTGTATAGGATTCAGACGAGGGAAAAGTGCCGGCATGTCCGCTGAGGCTTACTTGGTGTATCTGCATAAGGACCCCGGAAACAGCCGGACCTATCGAGCTTCCAACTATCCTCAGAAGAGAAGTCATGCCAACAGAAGTCACCATATTCTTCTGCGGTGTAGCCAGAAGTACTATATTCATTATGCCCACGCTGCCAAGAGATAGCCCTGTAGAAATTGTAGCAAGGCCCACAGAGATCATCCAAGGCTGGGAGTGAAACGCTGCAATTATGAAAAATCCCAGCGCATTGACAAGATAACCCAAAATGGCAGGCCTTATGGAGCCGAGCTTTGATACTATATACCCAGACGTAGGTCCGAAAACCAAAAGTATTATCGAGAAGGGAAGCTGTATTTGTGCAGCGCCTGTTATGCCTGCACCAAAACCAACTGGTGAGGGGCTTTCAGCCAGTATGGGAATTGTCTGGAAGACCATGAACATGGAAAATCCAAGTATTATCATCATAGAATTTGTGAAAAGCAAGATCCTGTTTCTCAATATACTTGCATTGATTATTGGATTTTCTGCTCTCCTTTCGACTACAATAAATCCTGCAAATGCCAGAGCACAACCTAAAGCCAAGATCACAAGTTCTGAAAATGACCGTGCATTTGTAGTGGAACTTTCGATAAGCGTAAGGACGATCAAGAACAAAGTTATCGTTATCGCAAGAGTTATTGCCCCAAGTATATCGAGGTGCTGCTTCTGTTTCTTTGTATCTTGTGGATCTGTGTTTTCTTTGTTTTTGGGATCTTGCGGTCGAATAGCAGCCTGCTGAATGTTCCAGTCAGAATGAACCGCTCCTATTTTTGTAAACCTCCACACAATAACCGGAAGCAATATAGCTATCGGCAAGATGGAAAGAAATGTCATCTTCCATCCAGCACTTTCTGCAATTGCGGCCCCCACAATCAGGCCCAGTATGGACCCGCTGGCAAACATTGAAGTTATTATTCCCTGACCTATTGCAAGACGGGATTTTGGGAATTGCTCCCTGATTATGCTAAAAGCTATTGGAAACATTGCCATGCCAACTCCTTGCATTGCCCTTGCAAGAACAAAGCTGAAAAAGTCAGTACTAAGGCCGCCAGCCAGAACCCCTGCAGAATACACCATCATTATCGCAAGGAGCACTTTTTTCTTGCCGTGTATTTCTGCGAGACTGCTTGCGACAGGAGTCATTACGGCGCCTACAACAAGGTATGTGGTTAGAATCCAAGGAGAAACGCTGTACGGGAGAGCAAATTCGCGTATGATATTTGGAAGTGATGGAACAAGCATGGTCTCTGTGTACATGACCATTGTAGCAATAGAGCTTAGAATGACCAGAGTCTTCCATGCAGAAGCCGGAACCTTCGAGTCTCTGGCGTGTTCTTTTATTGGTACTATTTTGATTTTGTCGCTATACTTGCCCTGATCTGAAACCTCTCTTGGCGGAATTTCCGGATGAGATTGGTTATCGTAATTGCGCTCTTCCAACTTCTGAGAGCCTCATTTGGTGACCTGTGCTTTTTCTGCATGCTGCAGAATTTTCAAATCAACATTGGCCGTTTCTTGCTTTGCGCTCTTCTCAAGATATTCTCCTAGGTTCTGTGATATCGTGCCAAGAACACTCTTGGTTATGTCCAGATTATCTGCCGGTATTCCCTGCTGCGAGATTTTTCTTATGTGCAGAGCAGAATCAATAATGATATCCCATACATGTTCTGATTTTTTGGTCATAAAGATCAGATTATTTCTCCTATCGGCAGGATCAGGCTTTCGCTGAATCAACCCCTGTTTTTCCATTCTATCTATTATCGGGACAAGTGTAGGCCCCTCAATGCCAAGTCTATCTGCAATTTCTCGCTGAGTCATCCCATCTTTAGTCAGAGCCAAAGCTCCAATTACTCTTGATTGTGATACCGTAATACCTGCACGTCTTCCAAGCTCAAAATCCATCGCTCTCTCAAGTGACTTGGCTGTATTTTTGATGATGAAACCCATGCTTTGCCTGTAGTCGTAGTTTCTCATATGTAGTGTGCTAATGATTAGCGTGCTAATCAATGATATAAATCTTTCAAGCTGAAACATATTTCAACCATCTTTTAGTATCCATCGAAGGATTGATAACAAGGCGGTAGTATCTAGAGGTGGATGCCGCCTTGGTTCAGATCGATGAAGATGTAATCCGATTGATAATAAAAAACGACAATATTGTCTTTGTAGGAAGTGTCAGTTCTAACGGAATCCCAAACATCTCCCCAAGGTACGTGCTAGGCGTAATCAGAAATGAAAAGCTCCTTTTTGCAGACGCTTTTGAAAACAAGACTTTTCACAACATAAATTCATGGCCAAAGGTAACGGTTGCCATATTTGATATGGATAACCGCAGCGGGTACCAGCTCAAAGGTGATGCAGAAGAGGTCCAGGACCCAAAGCTGGTCTCCGAGGCAGAGGTCAAGTTAAAGGAATACGGAATAAATCTCAAACCAAGGAAAGTATGGACCATGGCCATCAAGGAGGTATATTCGCTTGAGCCCAGCTCAAGATCTAGATCTCCTATATCGTCGGCCTACGGCTAGACCAGTCGTCCAGTTATATTCTGGTCGGCAGCACAATACTCTGCAACCTATGGAGTGGTCTGCTAGTATATCATGCGCCGAAAACTGCGCTCAAAATACATACCTTCATTTTCCATCCTTTTGTTGTCCAGTGGCATACCTATGGCAATAGTGTCTTTTGTCTCGGTTATAGTATAATTTGCATACTTGGCATGGTTGGCCGCCAGATATGATTCTGCCAATTGCCTGATTATTTGCTTGCAGTTTGGGCCAGTGTTGTTTTTGATACCCGCATCTGGCTTGCTAATGTAAATTTCGTCATCTCTGCTGGCAAGTTCATAGCTGGCTAGATTTGCCTTCAGAAATGCAAGGAAGGACATTGTCAGTTCCCTGTCGGCAGAGCAATAAACAGTCACTTCTGGCATCTTTCTATTACTGCTATGGATCTGATATTAAGTATACTGCAGTAGCCGGCGAGAAAAGATATTGGGCCTCTGCTGACAGTAAATATCGTCTGGCCATGATTGTTTTACATCAATAACAGTAGTGTAACAATTTTTTTGATTGAGTATGCAAAGCCGGGTCTTTTAGCGTCTAACGCCACACTTTACGAGGAGATTCTGCCTTGAGTCCGTAAATAAGCAACACACCGCCTGCGGCAACAACAATCCATCCAATTATAAAGTAATTTATTGGATCTGTGCCGCATGCCCCTGCAGGAACTATGGTGTTAAAATTGCTAGCAATGCCGCCAGCCGAAGATGACAGGCATCTTTCATATGCCGGCTGGTCTATCAGTGCTGATTTTATGATTATAGCCTTGGCAATGGCCAGCACTACAATTCCCGCAATGATCAATACCTTGTTCAAATTGCTTGACTGCTATTGTTGTGGCCTTATGCAATATAACTTGTATCGTGGACAAGCTTGCTAACAATAGCGTAGACTAGGCAGCATCAGTGCGGCCATGTTCTTCTGTCCATATTGTCTGTCTCTGTCTTTCAAACGCATGCCTCTGGCGCGACTTTCTTTTGCGATACTCTTCCCGAGCTTTTTTGTACTTTCTGTGAGACTGGTATATCTGGGCCAGAAACAAAAGCCCGCCGCATGCAAGCAATGAGAAGAAAATGCCAGCGACTATGTTGTGGCCCAAGAATCCAGAGATTGCTGCATAGATAGATGGGGCTGTAGTAGCTATCACTATAACGGGAATTAGCCTACAGACTTTGGTGACAATGTTCATGATAAACAGGGCACGATGGACAGTTCTCTCTGCCTCGTTCAGGGTATTTACACCAAGAACCCTGCCCATAGTACGAGATAGGCTACATCGCTCTTTAGCGTTTACTTGCCTTTTATACCGGATACAGCAGGATTATCCAGCTCTTTTTTCCTTAACTATTTCAGGAAACTATCAAATTAATATCATGAGTATTGCAATTGCAGAATGGGAAAGAATAACCTCTCATCGATTGTCTCAAATGCGTTGGAGATTATCCGCGATATCGGAACACCAGAAATAATAGATTCATTTGACATAATTAGAGATATTACTGTATCACTAGATGGGATAATTGAAGCACTAAAGTCCCAAGAGATGGCAAAAAACATGGACAATATTGGCTTGGCTTTGGCCGCCATTGACTCGGCGTCGGCCAAGATTAAAAGGATCCAGCAAGAGCTGGGACAGACAGGCTCAGGCGGCAGGATAGAATCGTTGGTTGCTGTATTGCACAAATCCAATTCAGGTCCACAAGGTAAAGACATTTCTTTGCCGGGTCCCAATGGCAGCACTCTGCAGAACCTAGCCGGTGTTGCTTCTGATTTCAAGTATATGGTAGATTCGGTCAAAAGTCTGGCAGAAGAGATACAGTCTGCTAGTTCAGCTGCAAAGCAATCCCCAGACAGGACATGAGTCAGTGTAATGATCTGCCGATACTTCGGAGAAAATTCTGCATACAATTTAGTCTGGGTGGACAGGATAATTAGCAGCTGGCTCTCCAAAACCTGCAATGCTATCTCTGGAGCAGTGAGGTTGCTACAAGGTACAAATCCAGTACAACTATTACTGCAACAAACGCAACTGCAATAAAGGTTGTACTCTGTCTGTTTACAAATTCTCCCATCAGATGCCTGTCTTTTGATAGAAGAACAAGAGGTATCATCGGCAATGGGATCAATAGGCTGAGGATGACCTGGCTGTAGACCAGTATGTTCAATGGGTCCAAGCCTATTAGCAATGCAATCGTGGTCGGGACAACATTTACAAATCTAGTGATAAAGCGCCTGAGCCAGACATTGACTTTTCTTCCAAGCAGCCCTTCCATCACTGATTGCCCTGCAATGGTGCCGGTAACTGAAGATGAGATACCTGAAGCCAACAGGGTTACAAGAAATATCGCACCAGCACCAACGCCAAACAGGGGCACAAGGGTCTTGTAAGCTTGTGAAACAGAAGAAATTCCAGAGTTGTGTGGATTAAAGGCTGCAGCTGCCGTTATCATTATCGCTGCATTAACAAAGCCAGCAATAGTAAGCAAGACAATATTCTCATACATGTGCATCTTGCGCATCTTTCTTTTTTCTGTGATGGGTTTGCCTTGCAGCTTGCTTGCAGTTAGATGCGAGTGGACAAACAGAGCATGTGGCATGACAGTGGCTCCTATCACTCCTACTGCAAGGAATAGAGCGCTATTGCCGGCAAGGGTAGGAACAAAGGAATGATATGCAATAGCGGCAGGGTCGGGGCGTGTTATAAAGATCTCGTACAGATATCCAATTCCTATTATAGACACAAGTAGCATAAACATCTGCTCTATGATTCTGAACCTTCTCGAAGCCATTGCCAGTATCAGGATGACATCAAGCGCTCCAAATACTGCCGCGTAAATCATCGGTATGCCAAATAAAAGGTTCAGAGCAATTACGGTTCCAAGGTATTCGGCTAGGTCAGTTGCTGCAGTTGCAGCTTCCGCAGCAAGCCAATACGGAATTACGAATTTTCTTTCCCTGAGTTTTTCTCGCAGGACTTCGGCTAGAGACTGGTCTGTAGCTATTCCGAGCTTGCCTGAGAGGTATTGAAGAAGCATTGCCATCGCACTAGCAAGCCATACAACCCATAGGAGGTCGTAGTTGAATGAAGCACCGCCTTGAATATCAGTGCCGTAGTTTCCAGGATCCATGTAAGCTACGCTGACAATTAGTGCTGGCCCCATGTAGGCGAAAAACCTGCCAATTGGGCTACTGTCATAGGCAGCTCTGAGCCTTGGTAAGATCATAAAGTGGTCACCTTGGTTAATCGCCTGTGCTCCAATAAGATGGGCCACCTTATAAAATTTAGCCATGGCTAACATTCTTTTGGTAAGGCAATTTCTATAGAGTCCACTAACAAAACTGAACTAAGTTAATATACCCATGAGTGGTATGCATTAGTTACAGCTAGTTGAAGACCAAATTCAGGCCTATGGTAAATGAGGAAAACAGGCTTGAAGCCATCCGCCATGCTCACGTGACAGAAGGACAGGCTATAAGGACTGATAGAATGGAAGATTATCTTGAAGTGATCTTTGAGCTTATAGAACAGAAAGGCTACGCAACTACCGTAGATATATCAAAATACCTCAACGTTAGCTCGCCCAGCGTGACCAAGATGGTTCAGAAGCTGGATGAAAGCGGCCACCTCAATTATGAAAAATACAGAGGAATAGTGCTGACAGATGAAGGAATTCGCGTTGCAAAGAGTATGAGAGAGAGGCATATCCTGCTGGTGGAATTTCTAAAAATGATAGGGGTAGACGATAGCGTGGCAAATAAAGACGCAGAAGGAATAGAGCACCATCTGCATCCAGAGACGCTCAAGAAACTGGAAGGATTTGTCAGGGTTATGAAAAAGTCAAGCTCTGATGAAAAGCTCTGAATCAAACCTGTCTGAATTCTCTGTTATCGGGGTTAGCCTAATGCCTTTCGTGCTCTTTTTCCTTGTGGATATTATGCACTGACAGGCTAGGATGGCTGGGAGAGAGACTGCTAATAATGCCTAAAGGGCTATCGGGGCCTTTGAATGAATAGTGCATATTGAACCCTGCAATGATGCTCATGTCGTTGTTTTTTGATGGCTTTGCAGTATTGTCTATCTTGGCCACATTTGGCGGCTGGTTGGCCTGTTGCGGCTCCTCTGCCAAATTTTGTTGATTATTGGCAGAGGCCTGCTGTGCACTGTACTGCTCTTCGATCTGTTGCAGGCTCGGCCTCTGGCTTGGCTGGTAGTGGATCACATACATGCTCAAGATAATTGCTGTCTCATTTACGCTTGCCGATTCTGTATGATTGGATTGACTTGCCTTTGCTGATATGGCTTGGGGAAGTGCAGACTGAACAGCTAATTTGCTTGCAGCCTGTATGGCTGACATTTGGCTGGTAGTTGAGTTGAACGAGCTTGCTACTTTCAGGTAATCCGACACCGTCTGCACAATACCGGAGTTTTCCTTGCTAACATTCGCATTGTTTGTTGATGTAATTACAGTAATTGAATGCGACCTGTTCTCTATTCTATCAACAGAAATAGTACTCTTTTTGATTTTTCCGGTATCCACGCCAGGACCTGTGCTCAAAGACAGTGAACCTGCTGTCATGCTGTGAGAGCTATTGTTTGCAAATACAATGGGAGCAAGGATCACCAGAAAGACTGGTAAAATAAGAGCTGCAGTAACTATTCCTCCGATTATAATATTGTCTGGTCTGGTCAATTACATAGTAGAAAGCTAGATCATTAATATGCAGAAAAGTAATTCCACAATAGAAGAATCATCCAAGGTAATTTCCTTATGAAATTAGCTTGACTCGAGGGCCTAGGCACGGAAAAAGTAGTGCTTGAGACAAGTTCAACTTGAGGGCTAGGCAGGGTTTATAGGTCTG